>Ga0070679_100001743_pt1 | contig 19602 bp, 13 predicted proteins | sample KBSC63BmetaG_FD_65652 | JGI IMG/M metagenome (GOLD analysis project Ga0070679, IMG submission 65652) | Corn rhizosphere microbial communities from Kellogg Biological Station, Michigan, USA - KBS C6-3B metaG | ecosystem: Host-associated > Plants > Roots > Rhizosphere | place: USA: Michigan... | reverse complement strand
ATTTCCTCGCGCGTGGCGCCCGCGGTCTTGGCCGCTTTTACATGTACTTCAATACAGTAGGGGCACTGGGTGGTGCAGGCTACGGCGAGGGCAATCATCTCGCGATACTTCCGCGGAATGGCCCCATCTTCGCGGCCAACAATTTTGTCAAGGTTGAGCCAGGCGTTAAATTCTGTGGGCGCGAACTTGCCCATTTCCTTCAGAAAGCGCAGATCACCCGGGTCATGGTAGTGTTCGCTCATTTCCGTTCTCCTTGTCGGGCACCATGTTCTTGCCTCACGTTGTCTCGATTTGATTACGCGAGGGGCCGGAAAGGGTTCAAAGAAAGTTACAGCTTGGAACGTGCAGCGACGGTTGTTCGCGCCACGCTCCCGCTTGTAGATGCCTCTTGAGGTGACAGCCACACCACCGCGTACCTAACTTGCGCGCGGGTCTTGCAGCTTTACGACCCGCTTGGAGTCGGCGAAGCGGTTGGCGTGGGTGTTTCTGTGGGCGTCGGCGTCTCCGAGGGGCTGGGCGTGGGTGTGGCTGTCGGCGTGGGCGTGATGTCTGACGGCGTGAGAGTGGAAGGCGATGACGTCGGCGAGGGGCTTGGACTGGGACTTGGACTCTGCTGAACGGCCTCCGGCGACTGGCCCAACACGAACAAGCAAAGAAGAAGCATTGCAAGCAGGAATCGATGCATAGGTTTACTCCAGGATGTTTCCTATACGCGGCTTCGATTCCGCCCTCCCGAGCCGGGTTGTTAGAGTCTTTACGGGTTGAATTCGTAAGCTGCCCGCCCTCACAACTGCGAACGCGTTGTGGCGCGTCCACTGGGAAGAAAGCGCTCGAGGAGATTTTCGTAGTCCTCTGAACCTAAGGCTGCGCGCTGCCACAGCTTTCATACACACTGCCGCTTGAGTGCGGGTGATCTCGGGCGATCAAATTACCTTGCTGCTTCCAATGCTCCTTCGTGCACCCGCTCCTTTTTCTTTCCGAACAGCTTGCCGAAGCGGTGCTGCACCTTGTCGAGGTAGTAGTAATAGACCGGCGTGATGTAAAGAGTAAGCGTCTGGGAGAAGATCAAGCCACCCACCACAGCAAGTCCGAGCGGCTGGCGGGACTCGGCCCCTGCGCCAAACCCGACGGCGATGGGCAGCGTTCCCATCAGCGCGGCCATGGTTGTCATCATGATGGGACGGAAGCGGATCAGCGCGCCCTGGTAGATGGCCTCGGCGGCGCTCTTGCCTTCTTCGCGCTGCGTGTCGAGGGCGAAGTCAATCATCATGATAGCGTTCTTCTTGACCAATCCCACCAGCATGATTACGCCAACGAACGCATAGAGGCTGAGTTCTTTGTGGAAGATCATCAGCGTGAGCAGTGCGCCCACACCCGCCGACGGCAAGCCGGAAAGAATGGTGATGGGGTGGATGAAGCTTTCGTACAAAATTCCCAGGACGATGTAGATCACCAGGATCGCCATCGCCAGCAGCAGGCCCAGGCCTTTGAACGATGACTCAAACGCCTGTGCCGTACCTTGCAGGCTGGTGGTGATGGTGGAGGGAAGCACCTGCGCGGCTTCGCGGTTTACGGCGGTAATGGCATCGCCCAGTGCAACACCAGGTCGGAGATTGAAGCTCAAAGTCACCGCGGGCAATTGGCCCAGGTGGTTGACGGTCAGGGGCCCGACGTCCTTCTTAAACCCGGCCACCGATCCCAGCGGCACCAGTTGTCCGCTGCGCGCGTGGATGTAGAGCATGCTCAGGGCTTCGGGATTGAGCTGGAACTGCGGCTGCAATTCCATAATGACCTTGTATTGGTTATTGGGCGCGTAGATGGTGGAGATCTGCCGCGAACCGTAGGCGCTATACAGCGCGTCTTCTACAGCGCGCGGATCAACGTTCAGAGCCGCGGCTTTATCGCGATCGATTTGAACTTCCACCTGCGGATTTTTGATCTGCAAGTCGCTGGTCACGTCCTGAAGCTGAGGAAGTCCACGTAGGCGCTGCTCCAGTTGCGGAGCAAACTGGTAAAGCTCTGCTGTATCCGGACTCTGCAGCGTGAACTGGTACTGGCTCTTGGTGAGCTGGCCGCCAATTCGGATGGGAGGCAAGTTCTGCAGGTATACGTTGACGCCGGGAATCTGCGCCAGTTTGGGCCGCAGCTCCTGGATGATCTGGTCCACGTGCGGCCGCTGATTGCGGGGCTTGAGCCGGGCAAAAATTCTGCCCGAATTCAGCGAGGCATTTACACCACCGCCGCCTACAGTGGACATGTAGTTGTCCACGTAGGGGCTCTCGCCAATGACCTTGGCGGCTTCCAGTTGGTGGCGCACCATGTCTTCAAATGAAATTCCCTGAATGCCTTCCGTAAATGCGAATACCTGGCCGGTGTCTTCGCTGGGCAGAAAGCCCTTGGGAATTTTGTAGAACAGCACCCCGGTAAAAAACAAAATCACAAATGACACCATCAGCGTGGCCAGCTTGTGCCGCATTACGCCCTTGAGACTCCACTCGTAAAAGTGCAACATGGCGTCAAACACAGCTTCACTCTTCGCGTAGAGGTATCCGTGCTGCTGATGGGAAGCAGTTTTCAGGAACCGGCTGCAGAGCATGGGTGTGAGCGTGAGCGAGACAAAGCCGGAGACGAGAATGGCGCACCCGATGGTTACGGCGAACTCGTGCAGCAGGCGGCCCACAATGCCGCCCATGAACAGCACCGGGATGAACACGGCGGCGAGAGAGATCGTCATGGAGAGAATCGTGAACCCGATCTCTCGTGCGCCCTCTACGGCCGCTTCGTACGGAGGCGTGCCCATCTCCATGTGGCGGACAATGTTTTCCAGCATGACGATGGCGTCGTCGACGACAAACCCCACGCACAGGGTTAGAGCCATCAACGATAGGTTGTCCAGGCTATAACCCAGCAGATACATCAGTGAGAAGGTGCCCACGACGGACATTGGCAGCGCCAGGCTGGGGATGATGGTGGCGGAAAGATTCCGCAGGAACAGAAAAATCACCATAATCACCAGGGCGGCTGTGAGCAGCAGCGTGAACTTTACGTCATTCACTGAGCTGCGGATAGAAACCGAACGGTCGTAAAGAATCTGGACATCGATCCCGGCGGGCATCTGTGCTTTCATTACGGGCAGCAGTTGCTTGATGCTGTCCACCACCTCCACGGTGTTCGTGCCGGGCTGCCGCTGGATGGCCAGCACAATGGAACGCGTGCCGCTGTACCAGCTTGCCGTCTTATCGTTTTCGACGCTGTCAAAAACATTTCCCACTTCGTCCAGCCGCACGGGTGAGCCGTTGCGGTAAGCGACGATCAGCGGCTTGTATTGATTCGCCTGCAGAAGCTGGCCGGTCGCCTGGACTGTATACGCGGTCGAATGACCAAAGAGCGTTCCTGTGGGCAAATTGACGTTGGCATTGTTGATGGCGTTATAGACGTCGTCAATCCCGATCTGATGAATGGCCAGCTTGCGCGGATCGAGCTGAGCTCGCACGGCATACTTCTGGGTGCCGAACACCTGAACCTGGGCCACGCCGCTGACCATGGAGATGCGCTGGGCCACGTTGGTTTCAGCGTATTCATCCACATCGGAAAGCCGCATCGTCGGGGCACTCAGCGCCAGATAGAGCACGGGCGAGTCCGCGGGATTCACCTTCTGGTACGAGGGCGGGCTGGGCAGTTCCGGCGGAAGTTGTGAGAGCGTCTTCGCGATCATGGCCTGCACATCCTGCGCCGCAGCATCGATGTTGCGGTCCAGCGTGAACTGCAGGGTGATGCTGGTGCTGCCCAGGGCGCTCGATGAGCTCATGGAATCGAGGCCCGCAATGGTCGAGAACTGTTTTTCCAGCGGCAGCGCCACGGCCGAGGCCATGGTGTCCGGACTGGCGCCCGGAAGCGAGGCGCTCACGCTGATGGTAGGGAAATCAACATTCGGGAGATCGCTGACCGGCAGCAGCCGATATGCAAAGATGCCGAACAGCAGAATCGCCACCATGATCAGCGTGGTGCTGATGGGCCTGCGAATGAATAGCTGTGTGTTCATGTTCTCGCGTTTCTTTCTGCTTATGAGCCGCTCTTGATTTCCACTTTTGCGCCGGGAGTGAGCCGCAATTGGCCGTCTGTGACCACGCGCTGTCCTGGTTGCAGCCCTCCCGGAGCCAGCACGGTTTCATCTCCGGCGGTCCAAGCCACCTTTACCGGCTGCGGCTGGGCTTTCAACTCCTGATCCACCATGTAAACGAATGTTCCGTTCTGGCTAGTCAGCAGCGCCGAAGTGGGAACCACAATGGCGTTGGGCTGAGACTTCAGCGTCATGCTCACATCCACAAACTGTCCGGGCCAGAGCGCGTGCTCCCCGTTGTTGAAGGTGGCCTTCAATTTAATGGTGCCGGTCGTGAGGTCCACGGCATTGTCAATGAATGTCAACCGGCCGCGGAAATGCTGGCTGCTGCCTTGAGGCGCGGCATCGACCTCAAGCGGTTTCTGCGCCGAGAATTTTTTTACTTCCGCCAACTGCTGCTCAGGGAGAGAGAACGTGACGTAAATGGGCTCGATCTGATTTATCGTCACCAGCACCGGGACATCATTGGCCTTGACCAGGTTGCCTTCTTTTACTCCCACGTTACCGGTCCTACCGTTAATAGGTGAGTAAATTTCGGTGTACTGGAGATTGATCTTTGCGGTTTCGACCGCCGCTTTGTCGGCGGCTACCGTAGCTTGGGCGGCATTCGAAGCTGCAACGGCCGCATCCACCTGCTGTTTTGATACGACTCCTTCGCCTCCCAGACCCTGATAACGCTCTGCATCCAATTTCGCATTCACCGCCTGCGCTTCATCCCTGGCCAGCGTACCTTCTGCCTGGCGCAATGCCGCCTCAAAAGGAGCGCGATCAATGGTGAAGAGGATCTGGCCTTTTTTGACGAAATCGCCTTCCTTAAAGTGAACGGCCACAAGCTCGCCTGAGATCTGCGGCTTGATCGTCACAGCCGAGATCGTTTCCACATTGCCAATGGCCTGCACCTGGACGGGCATGGTGCGGGAGGCCACTGTGGCCACCTTCACTGGCGCAGCTACCGCAGCAGGCTTAGCGGCTTCCACTGAATCCTTGCCAGTGCAGCCGGCCAGCACAAGAAAAAGCAGCAGCGCGAAAATCATCGAGAGTCGTTGATCAGTTTTCATTTGTCTTTTTTCCTGAGCGGACGTGATGTCGGTTGGTGGTGCCATTGCCAGCAACCGGATTCGTCATGCCCGCCAGCCAGATTTGTGTCAGTGTCTGCGCCACATGCCGCGCCTCGAATTTGTGCCGGCCCTCACCCCCAAAGAATTCCTGGATGAGAAAGTGATACACAATCATGCCGAGAAAGCCTCGTGCGGCCAGCAGAGGGTCTGTTTTGCGGAAGGCGCCCTGGCGTATGCGCGCCCGAATGTGTCCGGCGAGGGCGTCAAAATATTCCGCAACGAAGGCGTTAAAAAAGCGCGCAGAAAGTTCATGATTTTCAAGGGCCGTGAACCACAACAGCCGCGTGAGCTCGCGGTCGCGTTCCGTGCGTGTAAGGAACTCGCAGGCCACGGCCTCGAACACTTCAGCGTCGGAGCCACCCAGTTCCAGGATGCGCTTGACGCGGTGGCGCCGGCCACGCGCATTGCAGAGCTCCTCAATCAGAGTCCAGTAGAGGTTTTCTTTGCTGGGAAAATGCCGGAACAGGAGAGCTTCATTGATGCCGGCTTGTTCTGCAATCTCCCGAGTCGTCGTTCCCTGGTAACCGTTGCGCGCAAACATAGCCGAGGCGACCTCAAGGATCTGCTGGCGGCGGTCGGTCGCTGAGAGGCGTGTCGGCATCAGGATGAGAGCTGAAAGTAAGTAGTCACTTACTTTAGCAGCTTCTACAAAGGCCTCTCAAGGTGGAAGGGAATCGCGAGGAGTAAAGAAATGTTAAGGATCTTTCGGGCTAAACGCGCGTCAGAACAACAGAGAACCACTGCTTGGGATCGCTCCAGGTCATCTCGAGCTTCAGACCGGACTGCTTCAGCAGGCGTGCAATCGATTTCGCCGTAAACTTGTAGCTGTTCTCGGTGTGGATGCGCTCGCCGAAAGCGAAATGGAAGGTGCGGCCGAGGTCGGGAACTGAGACAGCCTGATCGACGCGGCTTTCCAGGTGCATTTCAATGCGCGACCTGCGCGCGCTCCAGAACGCGACGTGACGGAAATTCTCCAGGTCAAAGTCTGCGCCCAACTCCCGGTTGATGCGGCCAAGGACGTTCTTGTTGAAGCGTTCGGTGATTCCTTCGGCATCATTGTAGGCCGCATGCAGCACACGCGCGTCTTTCACCATGTCAAACCCAAGCAGGACCGCGTCCCCAGTGCTGAGCGATGCGCGTACCCGGGCGAGAAACTGACGTGCTTCCTCTGGCTCAAAGTTGCCGATGGTGGAGCCTATGAACAGGACGAGCTTGCGTCCAGGCTGAGAGCGCAGATCGGGTAAGTGCTGACTGTAATCGGCGGCAATTGGCGTCACGTAAAGGCGAGGGAAATCGCCATTCAGGCTCTTCACCGCTTCCTGCAGAGCGACCGGCGAAACGTCCACAGGATGGAAGTCGAGCCTCAGTTGACGGCGGAGGATCGCGCGGATCAGGACGCGGGTTTTGGATGCGCTGCCTGCACCCAGTTCCACCAGCGTAAGCTTGTCGCCGGCGGAGCGGGCGATGTCACCGGAGAATTCTTCAAGAATGGCGCGCTCCGTGCGCGTGGGATAGTATTCCCGCGTTCCCGTGATTTCTTCAAACAAGCGGGAGCCTTCCGCGTCGTAAAAGAGCTTGGGAGGAAGGCGCTTGGGCTGGGCGCTCAAGCCCTCAAGTACATCGGTGGCAATCGGGCTGATGAGCAGTTCGGCTTTTCTAAATACCGTCATCGGCCAGCCTGATTCCCGAAAATTGCCAGCGCGTCGCGGGCGGGAAGAAGTTGCGATAGGTCGAGCGTATGTGGGATGCCGGTGTGGCGCACGATCCACCGCGCAGCACCATCTGTCCGCTCATGAACTTGCCGTTGTATTCACCGACTACACCCGAAGCAGGTTTGAATCCGGGATAGGGAAGATACGCGCTCGCAGTCCACTCCCAAACGTCGCCAAACATCTGGATGGGCTCGTCTTCTAAATCTACTGGCGCGGCTTCAGGATGCAGCTTTCCTTTTTCCAAAAGATTCCCCTCAACCGGCCGGTTGGATGCCGCTACTTCCCACTCGAACTCTGTAGGGAGTCGCGCTCCGGCCCAGCGCGCAAAGGCATCGGCTTCATAGAGGCTGACATGGCACACCGGTTCCGCTTCATCAACTTTGCTCATGCCGGAGCAGGTGAACTGGAACCATTCACTCCCGGACTTCTCCCAGTAGAGCGGCGCGTTCCAATGATGCGTTTGTATTACCTGCCAACCATCGGAAAGCCACAGCTCCGGGCGCTCATAGCCACGGTCACCCATAAACGCGAGAAACTCGCCGCATGTCGCCAGGCGCGAAGCGAAACGGAAAGCCGGCACAAAAACTTTGTGTCGCGGCACTTCATTATCAAAGTGAAATTGGCGGCTCTCGGAACCGATTTCGCTCAGGGCTTCAGGAAAACTCCTTGCTTTCTGTGGCGATCCGCTGCTTGGCCTTGGTGAAAGCCTAGCCGGTTGATACGCGGGGCGAAGCGGATTGCTCCAGAACGCATGCTTGATGTCAGTGATCAAGAGCTCCTGATGCTGCTGCTCATGATTCAGGCCCAGTTCGGCAAGCTGAAGCACTTCCGGCGTCGCGGCTGAAGAGGAGAGCACTTGCTCCATATGCTCATCCACATGCCGCCGGTATTTCTGGACATCTTCCAGCGTGGGGCGGGAAAAGGTATTGCGCAGCGCCTTCTCCGGCTGCGGGCCGACAGCGTTGTAATAGGAATTAAAGAGGTCGCGAAAGCGAGGATCAAAAGCTGTGTATCCGGGAAGGAACGGCGTAAGTATGAAGGTTTCAAAGAACCAGGTTGTATGCGCCTGATGCCACTTGGCCGGGCTGGCTTCCGCACACGATTGAACCATCTGGTCTTCGGCGGTGAGTGGGCGGACGAGCGATTCTGTCTGGCGCCGCACGAGGGTGTATCTGCGGGCGAGCGCATCCGGGCTTGGTTCCTCGTGCCCGGAAGGAAAGCTGATGACCGGCTTGGAATGGGCCATGATAGAGTCCAGGTCAACCCGTTCGGGGTTGAGAAATACTACTCCCATGGCGGGCAAATTTCACCGCAACGCCAGGGGACCGAGCGGAGGGCGCCGAAACGCCCGCCTACATAAGATGCCGCAAGCTTCAGCCCGGTCGTAGAGTTTTTGCCTGTCGTTTTTGTTTCGCTTTTGATGTATCGTGAACCCATGCCTCAGCGCATCATCTTTCACGTGGACATGGACGCATTCTTCGTCTCGGTGGAAGAACTGCAGGACCCGTCCCTCAAAGGAAAAGCTGTGGTGGTGGGCGGGCAGAGAGATGAGCGTGGCGTGGTGTCGGCCGCCTCTTATGAGGCGCGCAAGTTCGGAGTCCATTCCGCCATGCCGCTGCGCACAGCGGCCAAGATGTGCCCGCATGCCATTTTCCTCGACGGCCATCCTGATCTGTACCGCGAATACTCCCGCAAGGCGCGAGACGTGCTGCATGATTTCTCACCGGCGGTGGAGATGGCATCCGTTGACGAGGCTTACCTTGACATGACTGGAACCGAAAAGCTTCAAGGGCCTCCGCTCCAATCCGCGCACAAGCTCCATAAGGCCATGAAGGAGCGCACCGGACTGAACTGCTCAATCGGCATCGGCGCGTCACGACTGATGGCCAAGATTTGCTCAGACCAGGCGAAGCCCAACGGCATCTTGTTTGTGCTGCCCGGTCAGGAGCAGGCATTTCTTGCGCCTCTCGATGTGGGCAGAATCCCGGGCGTGGGGAAGGTGACCAAGGCACAGTTGAACCAGATGGGGATTGCAACAATAGGGGATCTGTTGCGGGTGGATGGGGCTGTGCTCGAAGAGAACTTCGGCAAATGGGGTGTGGCGCTGGCCGGGAAGGCTCGTGGTGAAGATGCCGGAGGCTGGTTTGAGGGCGACGTGGGTGATGACTGGCAGGCCAAGTCCATCAGCCACGAGCATACGTTTGGCGAAGACACGCGCGACCTGGAGAAACTCGAGTCTACGCTGCTGCGTCTGAGCGAGATGGTGGGACGGAGGCTGCGCGAGCAGAATTTCGCTGCTCGAACCCTCCAACTCAAGCTGCGATATTCAGATTTCAGCACTATTACTCGTGCGCATTCGGTTTTGGCTCCTACGGCGGTGGATACGGAGATCTTCAGCGCCATCCGCAAACTCTTCCGTGAGAACTATCAACTTGGACGCGCCGTGCGGCTGCTTGGCGTCCATACATCAAACTTCCAGGACCTGCCCGCACAAATGGACCTGCTGGATGGCGGCCTCCACGACCGGTGGGCGCGCGCCTTGTCCGCCTCTGACCGCCTCCGCGATAAGTACGGGGATTCCGCCATCTTCCTCGCCAAGGGAATGAAAGGTACGTTCCGGGAGCGGGTGCACGAAAATCCGGCCGAGAAGCCCTTTAAACCTGATAAAACAGAGAACTGACGACTACCGTCTAGGTGTATTTTTCTTTGCGCTGGACCACAAACTGCGCTAAAAAATACAGACTGGCCCGCCGAAACCTCCCTTGATCCCGCGGTGCGGCCGATGAGCCGGGTGACCCGAACACTAACAAACACTATGCCCAACCGTATTGAAGATGTTGTGGTTCTCGGGGTGATGAGCATCCTGGTGGCTCTGTTCGCCTGGATCTATCTGCGCGACCGCGAACCGAAGTCGGCATGGTGGCTGCTCGGCTGGATCGCCATCTTTTTCCATTTTGCGTCCCTCTGGTTCCTCAGAGGCGGTCTGCAACGGCACGTCCTTGCAGGCTCAATCAATCGCGGCATGCTGGTGATAGCCGGAACGTTCTTCCTGTTGTCCGTATCCGACCGGAAGACGGATCACTGGAAAACGTGTGTCGGAACTATCCTGGTTGCCCTGGGTGGAGTTGCGTACGCCAGTGCGAGAGTGGCAGGCGTTCAGTCGCCAGTTTTTTACTTCGCGGCGATTGGCGGTATGGCCCTTGTGGCTGTTGTGGATAGTTTGCACATCTACGGCTGGCGAAACTGGTTTTGGCCGGTGGTGTGGCTTGTGCTTGCGCCCTACTTTGGTTTTGCCGTGTTGCGCATTCTGCAAGGATCTCCCCGGGACGCCTTTGATTTTTATCTCTTCGCTCTGTTTGGCCTCACGGGCATACAATACGCGCGTTACTTCCATCGCGCCACCCCCGGAGTGATATTCAGCGCAATCGCCTTCTTTGCCTGGGGGCTTGTCTTTCCAGTGGCAACATTCCTCCATTATCGCGGGATCGATGTCTCCCCTGTGCTCTGGGACTTGCCAAAGTATTCAGTGGCTTTCGGAATGTTGCTCACGTTGTTCGAAAACCAGGCCGAGGCCGCCAGCATGGCGGCCCGACAGTTTCAGGGTTTATTTGAAAGCAACCTTGCGGCGGTTTATGTCTCATCCATGGATGGCACACTGCTCGATTGCAACAGCGCGTTCCTGAATATGTATGGTTTTTCTTCGAAGCACGAAGCTCTGCGTTCCAGCCTGGTTGCCAATTGCGCGGACCAGCATGAGCGCGCCAGCTTTATGGAAGCCCTGAACCGGCAGGGACAGGTGCTGAATTACGAGTGCCGGCATCGCCGTAAAGACGGAACGCCGTTCTGGATACTGGAGCGTGCGACGGTGGTGACAGATTCGTTTGGCCGCAAGGTAATCGAAAGCACCGCCATCGACATTACGGAACGCAAACATGCGGAGATCGCGCTCAAGCAGTCAGAAGAAAGGTTTGCGACTCTGTTCCGCCAGAGCCCCGTGGGTTGCGTGATCGTCTCACTCGATGGCGTTCTCCTGAACGTGAATGAAAACCTGCTGCGCATGATCGGGCAGGCCGCTGAGGATGTAATAGGCAAGAGCAGCGTGGAACTTGGGTTCTTCCCCAACGCGGCGGAGCGACAGAAGTTTTACCGCCGTCTGCGGGCCCAGGGATCCATTCGCAATATGGACGTGACTTTTAAAGATGCTTTCGGAGGCACTCACCAGGGATTGTACTTCGCCAACCTGGTCTGGATCGGCGATAAAGAATGCATCTTCGGCATGCTGCTGGACCAGACAGAACAACGTGAGCTGGAACGCAAGTTCTTTCAAGCGCAGAGAATGGAAGCTCTGGGTCGGCTGGCAGGAGGCGTGGCGCACGATTTCAATAATCTTCTGGGCGTCATCTGGGGTTATGCTGAGCTCCTGGAAACCAAGCTGGGCCTGGATGAGAACTATCGCCGCTATTGCACAAAAATTCTGGACACTACCGAGCGCGCCGGCGCCCTGACACGGCAGTTGCTCACCTTCAGCCGCAAGGAAATTATCCGTCCCATGCCGCTGCGACCTGACCAGGCCATCCGCGAACTGAACAGCATTCTGCCGCGCCTGATCGGGGAGGACATTGAGTTGATTCTCGATCTCAATTCCTGTGGCACGGTGGTGATGGACAAAACGCATTTTGAGCAGATCATCCTGAACATTGTGGTCAATGCCCGGGACGCAATGCCGTCCGGCGGTCAGTTGTTTATCACGACAGAAGATGTTTCCCGTCCCATGCTTTCCGGCTCAGGAAGCATTGCCATTGCTGCGTCCATTCTCATTCACATTCGCGATACTGGCAGTGGAATGGATCCGGAAACACGGGCGCACGCTTTTGAGCCCTTCTACACAACCAAGGGAGTAGGTCGTGGAACCGGGCTTGGGCTTTCCACAGTGTATGGAATCGTGCAGCAGTGCAAAGGAGAAATCACGCTCGAATCCGAAAGCGGACGGGGCACTCGCGTTAGCATTCTGCTGCCGGCTGCGGAAGAACTCCAATACACCACTCGCCCTCAGGTCGTCGAGCCGCTGCAAAAAGGCGCTGGAACCATCCTGATCGTGGAAGACGAAGCTGAGTTGCGCAACACGAACGCTGAATTCCTCAGCTCGCTCGGCTATTCCGTGATTTGCGCCGGTAGCGGCGCCGAAGGGCTGCAGATTGCCCGGGATACCGGGGAGATCGATCTGGTGATCAGTGATGTTGTCATGCCCAAGATGAACGGACGCGAATTTGCCGATCATCTTCTGCAACTCCGCCCTGAAACCAAGATTCTCTTTGTCTCAGGTTATGCTGACGACGTTGTGTTGCAGACCGGCATCTCCATGCAGGGCACTCCATTCCTGCAGAAGCCATTCTCGCTGAAGCAACTGGGCAACATGGTCAATGACCTGCTCGCCGCCGGAAAGCTAAGTTAAAAATCGCACGCCAATGCCGTGATCTTTAAATTTACTTTTCCACCAGCTCCGGAGCCTCCACCGCCGGCTCCGCCGGCTGCTGTGGCTGCGGCCTTAACTTCATCGGCAGCAGCCCGCGCACCTCGATGTAAAGCACCGGGATGATGAACAGGTTAAGGAACGTGGAGACGATCATTCCGCCGAATACAGTAGTACCGACCGAATGCCGCCCTGCCGAACCCGCGCCACTGGCAAACACCAGCGGCAGCACGCCAAGGATGAAAGCGATGGAAGTCATGAGAATCGGACGCAACCGCAGGCGCGCCGCTTCAATGGCCGATTCAATCAACCCCAGCCCGCGATGCTGCAACTGCTCGGCAAATTCCACAATCAGAATCGCGTTCTTGCTGGCAAGGCCGATGAGCATGACCAGCCCGATCTGGCAGTAAACGTCGTTCTCCAGTCCGCGCAACGCCTGTGCGCCCAGCGCTCCCAATACTGCCATGGGTACCGCCAAAAGAATAATGAAGGGCAGCACAAAGCTTTCATACTGCGCGGAGAGCGTGAGATAAACCACCAGAAGGCCCAGGCCAAAGAGCATCAACGATTGTCCGCCCGCCTGGAGTTCTTCCAGCGAAATCCCCGTCCACTCATATCCGTAACCAGCCGGCAGGACTTCTTTGGCCACCTGCTCCATGGCTGCTATGGCCTGGCCGGAGCTGTAGCCGGGCGCGGGGCTTCCATCAATTTCCACGCTGCGGAAGAGGTTGTAATGATGAATTGTGCTTGCCGTGGTGTTGTCTTTTACAGTGACAAGGTTGTCCAGGGGAATCATGCGCCCGTCGTCAGAGCGGACATAGAATTCACGCAGATCGCGCGGCTTGGAGCGGAAGCGCTCGTCCGCCTGCACCATCACCCGGTACGAACGATTGTTGAAGTCGAAGTCGTTCACGTACTCCGAGCCCATGTAAATCTGCAGAGCGGAAGTAATCTGAGAGAACGGCACGTTCAGGCTCTTGGCTTTTTCCCTATCGATCGAGATTACATACTGCGGGTCGCGCGCCGTGAAAGTGGTGAATAGGCCGCTGAGCTCCTTCCGCTGGCCCGCCTTGGCCATGAATTGATGCAGCGTGTTTTCCAGTTCATTCAGGTCGCCGCCTCCCTTCTGTTCCAGTTCGAAAGCAAATCCGCCGAACGTGCCCAAGCCTTGAATGGCGGGCGGAGAGAACGGAAGGGCAAATGCGTCTGAGATGCTCATCAGCGGTCCGCGCAGGCTGTTCACCACGCCCTGAACGCTGTGCTCCGGCCCGGGGCGCTCGCTGATGTCTTTGAGCATGATGAAAATGATCCCCGAGTTCGGCGAACTTCCGGTAAAGCTGAAGCCCGGAACTGAAAACATGCCGGCAATATCTTTATTCTTGTTCAGGATCGCCGTGGCCTCATCCATGACTCTCGTCGTGTATTGCAGCGAAGCGCCCGGAGGCCCCTGGACAATCACGAAGAAGTATCCCTGGTCCTCTTCTGGAACAAAGCTCGACGGCACCTTCTGGTACACAAAATACGTGGCCGCGAGCCCAAGAAAGAATACGGCGATGACTGCGAATTTGCGGCGCGTCAGGCCATGCAGAAGCCGCTCGTAGCCGGCCGTGCCGCGGCGGATAATGTCATTGATCCCACGGAAAAATCTGTTCTGGGGACGGTCGCGATGCCGCAGCAACAGCGCAGAGAGCGCGGGTGAAAGCGTCAGAGCATTGAAGGCGGATATTGCGATGGAGAATGCGATCGTCAGCGCGAACTGTTGATAGAGCCTTCCCGTGGTGCCGGGGAAGAGCGAGACCGGGACAAAGACGGCGATCAGCACTAGTGACGTGGCCACCACTGCTCCCGTCACCTCGCGCATACCTACTTGCGTGGCTCGCCGGGCATCCCTGATGCCTTCTTCTATGTGGCGCTCCACGTTTTCAATGACCACAATGGCGTCGTCTACCACCAGTCCTGTGGCCAGCGTGATGCCGAACAGCGTCAACGTGTTGATGGAAAATCCGAAAACCTTGGCAAAGATAAACGTCCCGATCAGTGAAACCGGAATCGTAACGGCCGGAATCACCGTGCTCCGCCAGCCCTGCAGGAACAGGAAGATGACGAGAATTACGATGATGATGGCTTCGATCAGCGTCTTGATGACTTCGCTGATCGACTGTCCCACCGCTACCGTTGTATCGAACGCCACCGCGTAGCGCATGCCTGCAGGGAAGCTCTTGGAGAGCCGCGCCATCTCTGCGCGCACGTCGCGGTCCACCTGCAAAGCGTTGGCATTGGAAAGCTGCATCACGCCAATCCCCATGGCGTTTACGCCGTTGTAGCGCAATTGTCCGCCGTAGCTTTCGGCGCCCAGTTCGGCATGGCCTACGTCGCGCAGTTCAATGAGCGAGCCGTCATTGCCACGCTTGATAATGATGTGATCGAACTCGTCCGGCGTGGTCAGCCGTCCCACGGCGCGTACGCTGATCTGGTAGGACTGGTCCGCAGGCGCGGGCTGCTGGCCTACTTGCCCGGCCGCGACCTGCACATTCTGCTCGCGCAATGCGTTGACCACGTCCTGCGCCGTAAGATTGCGCGCGGCCAAACGCACCGGATCGAGCCAGAGCCGCATGGCGTACTTGCGCTCGCCAAAGATGACCACGTCGCCCACGCCCTTCACGCGCTTCAGAGCGTCACGAACGTAAACGTCCAGATAATTGCTGATAAACAGGTCGTCGTATTTGTTGTTGTCTGACCAAAAGCCGAACCCGACAACGAACGATCCGGTGTTCTTGCTGACGCTCACTCCCGTGGTCTGCACTTCAGCCGGAAGCCGGCCCAGCGTGGTGGCGGCGCGGTTCTGCACGTCAACCGCGGCAATGTCCAGATTGCGCCCTAGATCGAAGGTGGCGGAAATGGAACTGCTGCCGTCGTTGCCGCTGGTGGAAGACATGTAGCGCATGCCTTCCGTTCCGTTGATGGCCTGCTCCAGCAGCGTGGTCACGCTTGTTTCCACGGCCTGGGAATTGGCGCCGGTGTAAAACGAGCTGACCGTCACGGTTGGCGGCGTCAGGTTCGGATACTGCGCAATCGGCAGCGTGGGAATGGCCACTGCTCCGGCCAGAACAATCAGCAGGGAACAAACCGTGGCAAAAACAGGTCTGCGAATGAAGAAACCGACCATGAAAAGCGACTCTCTGCCGCGCCGTAGGCGGCGGTTACAACCCAATCAGCCGTCTCTTGACCAGCGATGCTTTGCGCTCGCTGATCCATTGAAAGAGCTTTATGATTGCGGAATTACCGGCATTCCGTCCACCAGCATCTGCACATTGCTTACAATGACTTTGTCTCCCGGCTTGATTCCATCCAGGACCACGTAGTCGTTCCCCATCAGGTCGCCGACATCGATGGTCCTCTGCTTTGCGACAGCCTGTTGCCCCTGGCCTTCAGCAACAAAAGCAAACATTTTGCCGCTCAGCCGCGAAACAGCGGTCACTGGAATCAATGGAGCTGCAGTTTCCTTCCACACCACGCGAACGTGAACCTGCTGCGCGTTACGGAATCTCAAATCCGCATTTGGAAGCTGCGTCTTCACCAGCAAGGTCTGAGAATCAGGATCCACCCGTGGAGAAATGAAAGATACTTTCGTGCGTGCCGTTACCTTGCCTGAATCGTCCAGCAGTTCCACCGGCATGCCCATGCGCACTGAGCTGGCTTTTTCTGAGGGCAGGTACACATATGCCTCCAGTTGTCCTCCTCGGTCCAGCGTCGTGAGCTGCGTCTGGTTGGTGACATGGTCCCCAACTCTTACGGGTATGTCGCCGATCACGCCCGTGGTCGGCGCGTTCACCGTGTAATAGCGGAGTTGCACCCGCTGCTCGTGTGTGGCTGCTTCCAGCGCTTCCGTGTTGGCTTTGGCCGCGTCGTAGGCGCTTTGCGAAGTATCCAGGTCCGCTTTGGCAATCACACCGGCCGCATAGAGCTGCTTTTTGCGGTTGAGATCCAGCGACGCCTGCGCCAGAGTCGCCTGGCTTGATTTATAGGCCGCTTCCTGGTTGTTCACCGCAGCCTGCTGTTTCTGAGGATCAATTTCCAGAATTGGCGCTCCGGCTTCAACCCGCTCTCCGGAATGCACGAAGATCCGCGTAATATCGCCTTCCACCTGGGGCTGAAGCACCGCTGAATTGCGCGACCTGAGCGTGGCCAGATAATCCGTGGAGAGCGGCACCATCTGTGCCTGCGCCGTCATTACTTTTACAGGGAAGGCTTGCGGGCCTGAAGGCTTCCCAGCATTGGCATTATTCCCGCAGCCAGCCAGCAGCACGGAAGCGCTCAGGAAGATAGAAATCGCATATCTTTTCAACATGATGAAGGTCTTTCTTATGCTATCCAATCCCGCTCCATGGGACAACGTTTCCAGCATTAGACGTGATGGCAAATCGAATAGATCATCTTTATTTCAGCTCAATGATTTCGGACGCGCATCAACTCGCCCGCACCTTTCGCTGCCCGCACCTTTCGCAGCAAAAACCGGCCGCAATCCTCATCAATGCGACTATCAACAATCGCCTGCATAATTTTCTGGACTGCCACCTGAATGCTTCTCGCATCGGTCAACTGAGGCAACTCGAGGCGCGCGATGGCTTCCTCACGCCGCCGCGCTGTTTCATCCTGCTGGCTATGCTTGTAGCAAACCCGCGTTCCCTTCAGAGCCGGCGCCCGACACTGCTCCTTGTTCTTCTTCATGCGCTCGCAGCGGATGTAATACGCATGCTTGGTCGGCGATATTCCGGTACTGGCCGCTCTCTCACCATTTTCTCCATCTCCGCCATCCCCCCTAACCCCCGTACCCCGTCATTAGGAAAACACAGGACTTATCGAGTTCCACCCCACGGTGATCCCGGCGTTCCAACTCCTATACCTCCTGCTTGCGCCGGCCTCTACTATCGCGCTTAATCAATCCGGCTGCGCGCGCGAAGCGGCGCACAATCGGGTGATTTTACTATTTGTTCGCCCCCAGAGTCAACCCCAACCGCACGGCTGGGCCGAGGCCCGCAGCAAGGTGACTATTAAAGAACTACAAGAAATCCCTGATTGCTCCCTTTGCGGGGCACGTTAGAATGCGCCAAGCCCAGATAAGTCTTTCAATTAAAAGGTTATCTCCCCCGTGACTTGGTGACTTTCGTACCCTTGCTGGAAAGCCGGGTCTCGCCAACAATGTGCGTAACGAAAGACGGAAGTGCATTGGCCCATAGGACAGTGTACGAACTCAAAAGTCGTGCGCTGAAGCAAGTGAAATTTCTTTGTGCAGGGGAAAGGTGAAGACGAGCCGCTCCGAACCGGATCGGGTCGTCTGCAGCGATGAAGGTGAGAATCACGTCCGGGGTGATCTTAAGCATGCTGGCTGCGGCAGTATTATCTTTGGCAACAACGCCGACTGCTTCTGCGCAGTCCAGTTCAGCCCAGCTCTCCATCAATCTCACTGTGCAATCTTCGATCACGCTCGTTTTCAACAACAATCCGAATGTCGGCAGCGCAGGTTTTTGTCCTCTGAGCAACGCTGGCACGAATAACGTCGGTCTGGATTTGGGCACGGCAGCGTTTCCGGGTAATTTCCACAGCTCCACATGCGTGAACTACCAGCACATTGGAGGTTCTTTTTACCAAGTGAGCAGCGCTTTTGACGTGCTGGTGACCAAGAGCAACTCCAGCAGCCCCAATTACCGGCTGGCAGCGCAAATCTCAACGCCGCCACCAGCCAACGTTAGCTGGCTCATCAATAACGTGCCGCTGACCACCGCCTTCACTCAATTGGATGCGCAGGACAGTTTCGGCCAGGCCGTCACCAAGACTTTGCAGGTGCAGGTGCGCAACAACGTTCCGGCGCAGACCTTGCAGGAGACCATCACGTTTCTGGCCACGGCGAATTAGGAATTTATGAAGAGGCATCTGGTAAAAATTCGGATCACGGTGGCAATAGCAGCTCTGCTCGTGAGCGTGCCGGCGCTCGCCCAGCAGCCGACCGCCACCGGAGTCATTAACGCTACGCTGAATCACAAGAATGGAATCGCGCTGGTGTTTGACACCGATCCCGGGGGCGTGACCTTGGGTGCGCCGGGTACGTCCGCCGCTACGCTGAACTTTGGCACCATCTCCGCTTTTGGGCCGCTTTCAGCCGGCGTGAGCCGCACTTCAGTCACAGCCGCAAACTTTACTGTCCGGACAGTATTCGATGTGCAGGTGATCCAGGGCGGCCTCAACACCCCCAGCTACACGCTGCAGGCGCAACTGGCCTCCGCGCTGCCCACAGGCTTTAGTTTCAAGGTTGACGGCATCACGCTCGCGGGCGCGCTTGCCACCATCCAGACCAACGCAGCATACAACGTCGACGTTGCTCACAATCTGGATCTGACGGTTTCCACAGCGGCCCCGGGAGCGGGAGGTCCGGCCGTCGGCACGCCGCTGAGTACGGTTATCAATTTTCAGGCTTCGGCCAACTGAGTTTAGCAAGTAAGAAATTAAGCAATTCAACAAATGAGGAGTGAGGAACCATGAAGAAACTGATCGTAATTTTCGCCGCAGCGCTGATGATGACATCATTGGCCGCTGCTCAAACCGCCACAGGTACGCTGAACGTGAGCGCGACCGTCACGGGCTCCATCAACCTGGTGTTCAACAGTGACGCCGCTGGCGTTGCTTTGACTTCCGGCGCCAACACCAACGCCGCCGCGCTGGACTTCGGCACTGTGTCGGCCTTTGGGGCAATTCCGGCCACCATTACACGCACAACTACGGCCAGTAATTTCACCGTCAGTACGCCGGTGGACGTGCTCGTGAGCAAGACCAATTCCGCCAGCGCCAACTACACACTGACGACGCAGTTGAGCACTGCTGATGCAGTCAATACCTGGGCCGTCAATGGTACTGGCTTCACCAATTCGACTTCGGCGACTGCCACGGCTGCAGGCACATACGGCACGAACGTGCCGGTAACGCTGGCCATTACGGTTCCGTTTACCACGGCCAGTGGAACCACAATCAGCAACGTGGTGAACTTTACAGCCACGGCAAACTAAGTCCAGATTAGCGGGCCGCGGCTTGGGAACAAGCCGCGTGTTCTTACAGTTCGAGGTGCGAGTATCAGGCTGCGAAAGTTGATTCCTGTATTGGTGATTGGTTCCTCCCTCATGACCAATGGAT
>Ga0070679_100001742_pt1 | contig 19603 bp, 18 predicted proteins | sample KBSC63BmetaG_FD_65652 | JGI IMG/M metagenome (GOLD analysis project Ga0070679, IMG submission 65652) | Corn rhizosphere microbial communities from Kellogg Biological Station, Michigan, USA - KBS C6-3B metaG | ecosystem: Host-associated > Plants > Roots > Rhizosphere | place: USA: Michigan... | reverse complement strand
TCGATGCGATCGAACTCGGCGGCGAGCGGTGCGAAGCCTTGCTTGAGAATCGTGACCGTGTCCATCGCGGCGAACCAGAAGTCGCCGATCTTCTGGGCGTTGGTGCCGCGGGGCGCCTGCTGGGCGGTCGCCTCCGTGCTCAGGCCAAGCAGCCGCTGATACGTCTCGTTCTGAATGACGTTGTAAACGCCCCAGGCACGCTCGCTCGGCGGAATGGGATTCGCCTTCAGCCATTTCCCGACCGAGTATTCCCAGAAGTCGTTTCGCGGATCCGCCTTCTTGTCGATGAACTGGTCGAGATAGTGCGCGGCGTCGACGGCTGCAACCAACACGAGGGCGATGACGGGGAGCAGAACGGCGGTCGTGCGTTTCATGGGGGACACGGGTGAAAGTCGGCTTCAGTATATCGCTCGTACCGAGGCGGCGCTCCTCGCACCACGTACGATTTCGGGAATTGCTTCCGGACACGGGGCGCGGTAATCTCCGCGCGTCGCTCTCCTCGGATTCTCGCCATGCGATCGATTCGTGTCGCTCGTGCCGCCGCGATGGTGCTCGCCGCGGCCATCGCGCATCCCGCGCGCCTTCATGCTCAAGCCATGACTCAGCCCATCGTCATTCGTGCCGACCGCATCGTCGACGGCCGGGGGAAGGTGATTCCCGGCGGTGTCCTCGTCGTGACCGGCGACAAGATCACGCGCATCGACAAGGCGCCCGCGGGTGCGGTGACGTACGATCTCAAAGGATACACATTGCTCCCCGGGCTGATCGACGCGCACTCGCACCTCACATGGTACTTCAATCGGCAGGGGCGCTATCACGCGCGCGGCACCGACAACGACACGCCGGTCGAGTCGATGCTCTCGACGGTCGGCAACGCCTATGCGACGCTGATGGCGGGCTTCACCACCATTCAGAGCCCCGGGTCGCCCGAGGACAAGGATCTGCGCGAGTGGATCGCGATGGGGCAGATTCCCGGCCCCCGTGTGCTCACGTCGCTCAATCCGTTCAGCAGCACTCGACCATCGCCGGACACGCTGCGCGCCATGGTCCGTCAGCGGAAGGCCGAGGGCGCCGACGTGATCAAGATCTTCGCCTCGGCGAGCATTCGCGACGGCGGCAAGCAGACGCTGAGCGACGAGCAGCTCAAGGCGCTCTGCGGCGAAGCGAAGGCGCAAGGCATGCGCACGATGGTGCACGCCCACAGCATCGAGAGCATCAAGGCGTCGGTGAACGCCGGCTGCGATCAGATCGAGCATGGCGTGTTCGCCGATGACGAAACGCTCAAGATGATGGCGGATCATCACGTATACTTCGATCCGCAAGTGTGTCTCGTGTTCCGGAACTACCTCGACAATCGCGCGAAGTACGAGGGCATCGGCAACTACAACGAGGAAGGGTTCGCGGCGATGGAGCGCGCGCTGCCGATGGCTGCGGCAATGTATCGCAAGGCGATCCATACGCCGGGGCTCAAGGTCATCTTCGGGACTGACGCGGTGGCTGGCGCGCATGGACGCAACGCCGAGGAGCTCGTCTGCCGCGTGAAGGACGGAGGCCAAACACCGATGGATGCCATCACGTCCGCGACGTCGCTCACCGCGGAGTCCATGCACTTACAGGATCAGATCGGAACGATCGCGCCAGGGATGCAGGCGGACATCATCGCCGTGAAAGGGGATCCCACGAAAGACATCACGCTGCTGCGCAACGTGGAGTTCGTGATGAAGGGCGGGAAGGTTTATAAGAATGTGAAGTGAGATGGGCGACGGGCGATGGCGGCGGGCGGCGGCAGGGTGCGGGTGACGCTCCTCACGCCCGAAATCGACATCAGTCCAAGCGGTGAACGATCGGCTTCGATGGATCGCTCAGGTCCATCTCTTTCCAGCCGACCCGGATCGGTCGCTTCGCACCCGGAATGAAGTTGAAGAACGGTAGCTGTCTCACGAATCCGGTGATTCGTTCGACGAGCGCCGCCGTGCCAAGGTGAAATTCGGTCACGACATATTCGTCGTCGACCACCTCGACGATCATCTCCTCGATGCGCCCGATGACGCGGCCGCGCTCGTCGCGCACCCGGCACCCGAGCAGCTGCTCGACGTGCGCTTCACGAATGTCCATCTCACGCTCCGGGGATGTGCGACAGAATGTGCGCGTCGAGCCAGTCCTCGAACGCCATGATCGGCGTCGAACGAACATCGAGATCCACGCGCAGCGACGTGCCCTCGCGCGACAAACGCGTCCATGGAAGACGGAACGGCACGCCGCGGTCCGGCCCGAGCCGCCGATCGATCCGCGCCGCAAACCCCCGCGCGAATCGACGGCTGAACCGCGACAGCATCGTGATGGGACTCACTTCGACGTACGCGAGCTTGGGCGGTTTGCCATCGCGCAACTCGAGCACGATGCCGTCCACACGGCCGGCATTCACCTCGTGGATGTCCTTGAGCTGCTCATCGAGCACCTCGGCGACGAGAGCGAATTTCATTTATCGCTCCTCCCTTCGGCGCTGCGCACCTTCGGTCGGAGTGCTCCGGAATGGAGCCTTCTATCGCTCCTTCCTTCGGCGCTGCGCACCTTCGGTCGGAGTGCTCCGGAATGGAGCCTTCTATCGCTCCTCCCTTCGGCGCTGCGCACCTTCGCTGGATTAACGCGTGGACAGCTCATGACCCGGCGATCTCCAATGGAATGGCCACCACGGCAACGATCATCGCGATCACGCTCACGAACATCACGACGCCATTGCCGATATGGCCGTTGGTCTGTTCGCCAAGGTATTCGCGATCGTTCATGAGAATGAGAAACGGCAGCACGCCGACCGGCAGCGACGCCGACGTGAGCGCCATCGCCATTTCCGTGAGCTTCAGCGGATCGAGCCCCACGAGCGACAGCAATCCGGCGATCACGATGATTGCCGTATACGTCAGGCTGAAGCGAGCGTCCTCGCTCGGCCGCTGGTCCTTGCCCCAGTTCCATCCAAAGCCTTGCGCGACGAGATACGAGAGCGCGAGCGCAATCTCGAGCGTCGCGCCGAAGCACCCGATGCCGAGTGACGCGACGAACAACCAGAAGCCCGCATGGCCCAGCGGAGTGGAAAGCAGTTGCGGAAGCTGCTGATACTTCTGGACCTCGATGTTCGCCGGATGAAACACGCGCGCCGCGCAAACGAGCACCGCGATCGATAGCAGACCGCCGAACGTCATTCCCACGGCGGCGACGATGCGGTTCATGGGGACGAAGGACTTGTCCCAACCCTCCTCGATCGCCCCGGAAGAATAGAAGTAGTAGAGATACGGCGACACCGACGCGCCCAACACGCTCACCGCGATGAACCAGTAGTGCGCGGCATCGTGCGCGGGAAAGGTCGGAATCAATCCGTGCGCCGCACCGACATAGTCTGGATGCAGTTTCACCGCGCCGACCGCGAACGCCACCGTCACGAGCCCGAGGCCCGATACACCGTTCTCGAGGACACCGAACGTCGCCTTCCACAGCAGTATCCACGACACGAACGTGACGGGGATGGCCCAGACCGGAATCGAGATGCCCGTCGCCAACTCGAGTGCGGCCGCAACGCCACCCACCTCCGCGCCCAGCGTGAGCAGGGAGACGCCGAACATGATGATGAGAACGACCGCGAAGAAGTTCACGCCGAATCGCTCGCGCATCGCGTCCGGAATGGTGTGCTTGCTCACCGCCGCGAAGCGGCCCGACATCTCGATGAGAAATCCAATGAGGATCGCACCGAGCGCCACGGACCAGATGAGCTGATAGCCGAACGACGCGCCCGCCTGCGCCGCCGTGGTGATCGATCCGATTTCGAGAAACCCGCCAACGCTCGTGACGATGCCGAGCGCGACTTCGAACGGCTTCTTCATCGCGTGCCGGTGGACGTCGCCTGCTCATAGCGTGCGACGCTCCAACCCGAGTCGAGCAGCCAGCGGCGAATGATCGCGAGCGCCGCGATGAGATACACGGCACTTGCAGGAATCCACATGATGAGTCCCGCAAGCTGCTGATCACCCATCGGCGTGAGACCCCAGCTCTCGGCACCGCTCGCGTAGCCCGGATACCACGGGGATCGCGAGAAGGTCATCAACGCGCCGAGCACTCCGGTGTGCACGACTGTCGTGAAGAGATAGATGACCGCCATGCCCCGCACCGCTCGGCGGCGAGGATGCAACATGGCCCACCAGAAGAGCAATGCGCTTCCGAGAAACGACGCATGTTGCAGCGCATGCACGGCGTCGCTCCGTGTTGCCGCCATGAAGAGCACCGGCAGGTGCCATACCCAGATCGCGACGCCGTGGAGCAGCCATGCGTCGAATGGACGGGTCGCGTATCGCCATGCGGCCCGCACGCGCCTCGTCCGAACGATCGCTCCGATGCCCAGTCTCGTCCGGCGTGGAAGCGCGGAAAGCATGACGAACGCGGGTCGACCGATGACGAGAAGCGGGGCCGCGAGCGCCATGAGCAGCTCGTGCTGCACCATGTGCGCGGAAAACAACTCCTCGGATAATTCGTGGACCGGCGAGAGCAGCGCGATCGCGACGGTCAACCAGCCGAGCGTGAAAGCAACGGTGTCGCGAGCGGGCAGCGCGTGCGTGCCTCCCAGCCGAATCGCGCCTCTCGCGTACAGTGCCGCAGACGCGAGCAGCGGAATCACGATGCCCGGCTCCCACGCCCAACTCGTCCAGAGCCGGCCCGCCGGGGCATCGAGCAGTGCGATCACGCCCGCGTGCATGAAATCACGCCGAATCAGGTACCGGCGGACGCCCGGTCATGGATTCCCACCACCGGCGATATGCCGACGGAGAAATCTCGGACGGTTTGATCTCACTACGTCCACCCCAGAACACGTTCGTATAGAGAACTGGTATTCCCGCTTCCGCGAGGTGTTCGTCGATCGCGGCCTTGTGTGCGAGCACGAGCGATTTGTCGGTGCCATGGGCGACCGCCATGACGTTCACGTTCGCAAACTCGGGTCCACCCTCGCGCCAATATGCGTGTGTCAGGATGTGGTGACGCCCAACCTCGCGGCCCGCCTCGATCTCCCGTCCCTCCGGAACGCGCCAGTGAAACAGCGCATTGTAGCGCGTGACGCGCGTCCCTGTGCTCGAGGGCTTCACGTGTTCAAGAAATGTGGAGAACCGGCCGATCACGCCGCGCTCATTGAGTGACTGCGCAACGCGCGCGAACTCCTCGGTGCTCAGCCCAGCTTCGGCGGCACGCGCCGCCCATGGATTCGGCCCGATCTCGCTCACGTCGAACTCGCGCTTGAGGGGCTCGAGCACGCGCCAATCGAGATCGCTCAACTGAACGATGTGGGTATCGAACACCTGACCGGGCTCATCGGTGCGGCTGCCCGGTTCCATTCCGCGGCGCCGCACGTGCCCGACGCCGAGCGCGAAGAGTCGCTTCGCCGGCATGATGCGATAGGCTTTCGCGCCGATGCGCTCCGCGAGGAAATCGCAATGCGCACGCATCGAGAAGCCCTGCGGCACCTTGAGCGTCGTCCACAGCCGATACACGGAGCCCTGGGTCTCGGCATCGGTCGACCGGATGACGATGTGGCCGGAGAACGGATCGTCCTTCCAGAGAAATTCGAACGCGGCGTCGAGCCGCTCATTGTCGACTTGCCAGGCCACGAGCGCGCCGGGCGCGAGATTCGTGGCCATGAGCGTCTGGCGAATGCGGCGAATGGTGCCAGCGGCGAGCATCGCTCGGAGCCGCTCGTGGACGGTCCCGACATCGACGTCGGACAAACGCGCGATCTCGGCGAACGGGTCAAGAAGAAACCCCGCGATGCGATCCTCGGAGACGGCGAGAATCTTTGCGTTGACGGGATCGGTGATCTCGGTGGGAACGTGCGAGACGTCCAGTGTTTCGTTCGAGAGAGGCATGATTCAAGGTTAGCGGCCGTAGTCATCCTATGCGAGCGAAGCGAGCGTAGGATCTGCTGCCCTGTCTCCAGGCTCGAACGCAGGAAACCACGGTGTACGCCGGAATCACCGAGAACCACCGAACATGTTGGGCCGCGGATTGCACCAGCCACGCTGAGCGCACTCCAGATCCCTCGCTTCGCCCAGGATGACCACGGCAAAACCCAACCGCACGCCCGAAATCCTCATCGCGCTCTCCGCTGCCGCGGGAATGGCCCTGCTCGCGCGCGAGCTCGACTTCCAGTGTCCCACGCCGCTCGATCGACGGGTTCGCGAGAGCACACGCCCGCTGCGCGCCATTGGCGCGCGCGAAGCACTCGTCCCGATGTTCGCGTTGGGATTGCCCGGCGGATACATCACGATCGCGCATCTCACTGCGCACTGGTTGCGACGTCGCGACGCGCGCGGTGGATCGGCGATCGTCAGTTCGGCATGGCTCGGATGGCTCGTGCACCGCGCCGCGAAGCTCGTGTACTCGCGAGAGCGTCCGCCTTCACCGCGCGTGCGAGGGCGGACCGACAGCTATCCCAGCGGCCACACGACCGGCGCAACCGCGCTCGCGCTTACCACGGCGCTCGTGCTCGATCGACAAGGACTCGTGTCTCGCAATGGCGCGCGCGTGATCGCCATTGGCGCACCGCTCGCGATGGGCGCCTATCGCGTGATCGACGACGAACACTGGATGACCGACGTGATCGGCGGCTGGCTGCTCGGATCCGCGATCGGCATCGGATGCGACGTTGCACTCGGAGACGCGCGCCCTCGCCGCCTCAGAAGGGCGAGGGAAGCGTCCACGAAATCCGCGCGCCGCCGTGTCCGTCGGGCGTCAGCGACGTTCCCAGGATGATTCGATCGAGACGATTGCCGGGATGACCGTGCTGATACTGCACGACCTTGCGTCCGCTGAACGTGCCGATCGCCGCGCCGAGGACCACGTCGCTCGCCCAGTGCCTGCTGTGATACATTCGCGATAGTCCGACCGACGTCGCGCCGATGTACATGATTGGCCCGACCACCCAGACGGAGCGCGGCCACCAGCGTGTCGTCTCGTTCGTCACGGCGGCCGCCGCAGCGAAGGCCGTGGTCGTGTGGCCCGACGGGAACGAGCTCCAATCGCCTGACCTGAATCCCTTGCCTGGTGTCCAGTTGCCTGGCTGGGTTCCGCTGGAAAGAAAGGGCCGCTCGCGACCCGCGATGCCCTTGATCACGTACGTGATGCCGTCCGCGAGAATCACCGCCTCGGTACCGTGCCATCCGAGATCCGCAAGGCGCTCGAAGCCGCCGATGCGGCCGACCGCGTACAATCCGCCGCCGATGAAGTAGGCGCCGGGGCTCGTGATGACTTCGACGTTGTGTGACCAATCCTTGAAGAACTTGTTGGCCTGCGCTCCGGGATTCTGAAGATGAATCGCGAGCCGCTTGTCGAGCGGAAACATCGCGACCGTTCCAACCGCGAACGCGCCGGCGAGAACGGCGTCCTTCAGCGTGAAGAATGGCGCCTGCGTCTGCGCGTGCGTCGTGTCGCGAGCGACTGTCGCGGGAGTCTGCGCACCCGCAATGACCGGCTGGACGACGGTTGCGACGAGAGAAAGAATGAGTGCTGCGCGCCGTCCATAGAACGGACGACTCTGGTTCCGCATGACGAGCTCCACCGTGAGTTAGTCATGCAACGCTAGTGCACGATTCGGGCGAGGGAAGCCAGAGCGTGAATCTCGAGCCGCGGCCGAGGGCGCTTTCGACCGTGATATCGCCGCCCATCATCTGCGCGAGGCTCCGCGAGATCGTCAGGCCGAGCCCGGTCCCACCGTGCGCGCGCGTGTAGCCGTTGTCGACCTGAACGAAGGGATGGAAGATGCGATCGAGATCGTCGGCCGCAATTCCTGGCCCCGTGTCCTCGACGGTGATGCACGGCCATTCGACGTCCGCCATCGTTGCGGCGTGCGGTGACGCGTCCTTCCGATGTGCTCTCGTGCCGCGAATAGAGATCCGCCCGCCCGTCGGAGTGAACTTCACGGCGTTCGACAAGAGGTTCGCGAGAATCTGTGCGACGCGCTGGCGATCGCCGAAGAACTCGATGGACGACGCATCGTCCATCGCGCCGTCGACCACCACGCCCTTCGCCGTCGCCTGCGGGCGAATCAGCGAGATCGCCGACTCGGCCACGGACGCGAGCGACGTCACTTCCGGCTCGATGGTCATGCGGCCCGCTTCGATCTTCGCGAGGTCGAGAATCTCGTTCACGAGCGAGGTCAGGTGATCACCGCTCGCGCGAATCCGTCCGAGCTGCTCCGCTTGTGTCGGCGTGATCGGTCCGGAGATGCCCATCGAGATGAGCTCCGCATACCCGATCATCGCGTTGATCGGCGTGCGGATCTCGTGGCTCATCTTGGCGAGAAAATCCGATTTCGCGTTGCTCGCGGCTTCCGCCTCGAGACGCAACGCAATCGACGACCGATAGATCTGCGTGTTGTCGATCGCGATCGCGCTGCGTCGCGCCAGTTCCATGGCAAGCTCCACATCCTCGGAGGTGAAGGCTCGACCCGAGTCCGTCATCGTGAACGACATCGCACCGAATGCGCGGCCGCGTGCGACGAGCGGCACGCACAGGAACGCCGTCGGACCAACCTCTTTCACGAGCTGCGCCGTGTCCGCGTCGGCGGCGTTTGCCGCAATGCGGTCTGGATCGATCGGCGCGACGACGAGCGGCTGCTGCGTGCGAATCACCTGCGAGACCTCGCCCGGCCCATCCACTCGATACTCGTAACGCCGCACGAGCCGGCGCACGAGCGTCTGCTTGGCCGGATCGTAGTGCGCCGTCTCGACTCGACGAATGGCGCCGTCTTCGTCGGCGATATGAATACTGCAATAGTCTGAGATCGTGGGAACGCAATGGCGCCCGAGGCCCGCAAGCAACGTCTCATCCGACAGCGACGCGGCGAGGATGCGGCTCGCCTCGGCCAGAAAGTCCTGTGTCGCAATCGCGCGCGTGAGTGACGCGACCGCTTCGGCCGACGCGTTCGACGACGATTCGACCTGATCGGCCATCCGATTGAATGCGGCGCCGAGTCGACCGATCTCCGCAACGCCCCACGGCGCGACGCGATTCGAGTAGCGACCGAGCGCCATGCTCTCCACCGCATCCGTGAGATCGGCGAGCGGACGGACGATGCGTCGTCCCATCGCCCACGCGATCGCTGCACCGAGCACCGCGAGGAGGACCGCGATGATCGCCAGCACGCGAATGGTGGCGATCGGCCGCGCGAGCACGGCGTCGAGCGGATATTCGAGTGTCACGAAGAGCGGCGTGCCCGCGATCGGCGATGTCGCGGCGAGGGCCGCATGTCCGGCATTGTGACGTACGATGCGAAGACTGTCATCGAAGCGCGACGAATGCGTCGGCGCGGGATACGCCCTGCCGGACAGGTCGGCCCAGGTCGTGTCGGCCGCGTCGTGGAAGTACAACCCGATGTCAGAGCCGATGATGTCGCGAAGCGGCTGCACGGCACGCGGGCTCGCCGCGAGCCGCCGCTCTTGCACGACGTAGCCGATCACTTCCGGCCCGCGCCGAACTGGAACCGTGAGCCAGTACGCCGTATGTCCGCGCGACGATCGGATGCCGCTCACGCGAACGGTGTCGGGCCTTCGTGCGAGATCTTGAATCTCACTCCGTGCGACTCGGTCGGCTGGTGTCTCCAGCGCAAGGCTGCCGACGCGCCGTCCATCGGCCGTGAACAACTCCGGCGGCGTCGCGCTGTCCGTTCGGGTCAGCATGAGCGACGACAGCGCTCTTGCGGCTAGTGGTCCCGGTGCACGAGAGGGCGTCGAGATGGCGTCGACGATCGCGGAGTCGCTCGAGACGCGCTCCATCGCGGTGATCCGATTCGCGATTGGCTGTGCAACCAGCGACGCCAGCGTGCGGCCAAGTCGGACAAGCCGATCGCCGGCCGTCAGCTCCGCTGAGCGCCGAAGCTCGTAGGCCGTGACGCTCAGGGAGACGGCGAGCACGCCGGCGAGGACCCCGAAGATGAAGAGCGGAAGCCGTCGCGCGAGAGGCAATCCGTGGGCATCCACAGCGCGAGCGGATACGGCGCGTTGCGCGGATTCCGGGGTGGTGACGCCACCGGTCGAGATCGAAGCGCTCACGTAAGCAAGGACTATTCACTGTCGCGCACGTTTCACCGGCGGTGCGCCGCTGAGCTCGCTGTCTTCGCTTACTCGGCCCCGAGCTGTCCGTCTCCGTTTTCGAGCGAGCGCCAGAGGTACCAGCACGCGACGCTGCTATGTGGGCTCCATTTCGCTCCGATCTTCTTCACGTCCTTGGGCGTTGGCCGCTTGCGCTTGCGATACGCGCGCTTGATCGCGTTCTGGATGCCCAGGTCGAGCTCGGGCAGCACGTCGCGGCGGCCGAGGCGGAACATGAGGAACATCTGCGCCGTCCAACGGCCGATGCCTTTCACCTGGACGAGATGATCGATGAGATCATCATCGCTGAGATCGTGTACGTGATCGAGTGGGAGCTCTCCGCTCAGGACCTTCGATGCGAGATCTCGCAGATAGCCGATCTTCTGTCGCGACATTCCGACGGAGCGCATCGTCTCGTCGCTCGTCGCGAGCACGAGCTCGGGCGTTGGCGTGTCGTTCGGGTAGAGTGCGTTGAAGCGGCGGAGGATGGTTCCCGCCGCTTTGCCCGACAACTGCTGATAGACGATGGAGCGAACGAGTGCCTCGAAGTGTGTCCCCTCCGTGCGCAGTTGCATCCGGCATGGACCCACGGTTTCGATTATCCGCGCGAGGACCGGGTCGATTCGCTTGAGGTACCTGACCGATGCGCTGTGGTTGACCATGCCGACAATTTACGGGTCCGCGGCTCCGCTCGCTTTGCTTTTCTTGCGCCGCCATCGAGCTTCTCGAGGTAGCGCCCGACCTTCCGCATGTCGGCGATGAACATCTTCTCGGCGCGTGCGCGTTCGTCGGACGGCGCCCGCAGCACGGCCGACGGATGCACCGTTGCGAATGCGACGTCGGCGAGCTCGGTCTTCACGGCGACGCCGCGCGACCTCATCACGCTGAATGACTTTCCGAGCAACGACTTGGCGGCCGTTGCGCCCAAGCAGACGATGACCTCGGGCTTCACGATGGCGATCTCCTGCTCGAGCCAGGGACGGCATGCGCGGATCTCGCCGGCGTTGGGCGTCTTGTGGATGCGGCGTTTGGCGTTCGCATCCTTCGCCCACTTGAAGTGCTTCACCGCGTTGGTGACATACACGTCATCGCGGTCGATGCCCGCCGCGTCGAACGCGCGATCGAGCAGCTTGCCCGACGGTCCGACGAATGGCCTGCCCGCCTTGTCCTCGGCATCCCCGGGCTGTTCGCCGACGACGAGCACACGCGCCCGGCTCGGTCCCTCGCCGAACACGGTCTGCGTTCCGCACGTGTAGAGGTCGCAGCCGCGGCAGTGCTGCGCCGCGGCCCGCAGCTTCGTGAGCGTGGGCCGCGGCGGAATGAAATCAGCGGCGGAGCCGGTTGGCTTCGCTGTTCTTTTCGGCTTCGTCATGCTGCTGGCGGTCTTCGTGGAGACGGTGATGTCCGGCGATCGGACGCCCGAATGCGTCGACGTCGTTCTGCCCCGAGCCTTCCTGCGGAACGCCCTCGGATTCCTCGCTGCCGCCGTGCCGGCCGTGCAGGCTGTCGATGAATGCCGAATGTGTCTTGTCGCCCTGCTGACCCTCGGCGTGATCCTGCGGACCTTTCTGATTGCCCTCGCTGTTCGCCATCTGAACCTCTGGTTGAGTCGTCGATCGGAACCGCGACGCGGCTCGCCGGATAGGATGCGGGCAAGGGAAAGGCCACGCCGCCGGCAAGCCCGGCTATCCGCTCCTACCGCTCAGCTTCCGCCGTGCGCTCACTTCTGCTCGCTGTAGCTCTTGGTGCGGCCGCGATGCGCGGTGCGATCGCGCAGCACGACATGGCGCACATGGCGGCGGGCGTGCCGGCTCCGCTGGCGCTCGACATTCCGCTCAGCCGGCTGGGATCGGGGACGTCCTGGCTGCCGGACGCTTCGCCCATGCGGTCGATCGATTGGATGGCAGGCCGATGGATGCTCATGGCGCACGGGTCGATCTTCGGCCAGTTCGACGAGCAGACGGGCCTCCGCGGTGACAACCAGCTCGGCATCGCCGATCACGAAATGCTCATGGCGCTGCGCTCGCTGGCCGGCGGCGCGCTGCGGTTGTCCGCAATGACGAGCGTCGAGTCGTTCGTGCTCGGCGACCGTGGATATCCAGAGCTGTTGCAGACCGGCGGCGTCTACCGGAGCGCGCGGATCGTCAATCGCCAGCATCCAGACGATCCGCTGATGGAGCTCGCGGCCTCTTATGAGCGTTCTCTCATTCCCGGCTTCGCGGTGCAGGTGTATGCGGGACCGATTGGCGAGCCGGCGCTCGGTCCGGTGACGTACATGGATCGTCCGTCGGCGGCCGTCGATCCGTTCGCGCCGCTGGGCCATCACTGGCAGGACGCGTCGCACGACGCGATCGGCGTGGCGACGGTCGGGCTCTTCACCCGGTTCGCGAAGCTGGAGGCGTCGGTGTTCAACGGTCGCGAGTCACCGGAAGATTCGAGCTTCCTCTCCCGCTTCAGGCGTCTACGGCTCGATTCCTACTCCGCGCGGTTGAGCGTCGCTCCGAATCCGCACCTTGTGGGTTCGACCTGGGCGGGATACGTGTACGGTCATGATCCGCTCGACCCGAACGTCGGTATGCAGCGCTACGGTGCGGCGCTCAATGCCGCCACTGGCCGCGTGTCGACGGCCGTCGTCTGGGGATTGATGATCCATCATCATGGAGCTCGCGAGCACTTTCATCCGGCCACGGACACGAGCACGGCGCCGCCATCCTATCACCTCGCGGGCAGTGAGCTGATCGAGACGACCTTCGATGCCACGCCCCGAACGTCGCTCTATGCGCGAGTCGAGCGGGTGCAGAAGACCGCGGACGATCTCGGATTCCTGGGCGGTGATCTGATGCAGCTCTTCACGATTCGCGACGTCGCCGTCGGTGCGACGCACCACGTGATGTCGCTCGGGCCGACGAGTGCGTCGATCGGCGCGCGCCTGTCGGTCGAGCTCCTGCCCGAAACGTTGCGGTTGGACTATCGCACGAGGCGCCCGATGGGGTTTGCCGTGTTCGTGCGGCTCCGGCCGCGCCTTGCGCCTCGAGTGCGCCCGTCCCGGCTTGATCAGTAATCTCAGATTCGGCAACCAGAAACAGCGGGCCGACGGACGACTGCACGGACACGTCGACGGACTTTATGGTGATGGTTCCGCGCGCGGGAACTACGGGAACACCAGCCTACAACTTCCTGGAACCACGGGCACTGACGGGTTTGAACGGGTCTTGACGGGACTGCAGCCCTGGCCCGTGTGGTGCGAAGGCTCCACGCACAACGAGCCGGGATTTCTTGTTGGAAAAGCCGCTCGGGACGCTTCTCGAAGCATCACGTGCGGCCGTCATTCAAATCATCTCTCGGCTCGTGGCGAAGCGCCACTCCGCCCGCGCGCGGAGCAGGTCCGTAAAGTCCGTCGCACTGTCCGTGCAGTCGTCCGTCGGCAAGCCTTTTCGCACTTCCAGATCTTGACCGACACCTCGGCCGCTTCGCTCGCCGCGCCCGACCCAGCCGACTACGTTTCTTCGCATGACCCGGCTCCTCAACTACTTCCTGCGCGGGCTGGTGGTCGTCGTTCCGTTGGCGCTGACCGTCTACGTCTGCGTCGAGATCTTCACCACCATCGATAGCTGGCTCGGGCTGCCGATCCGCGGTGTCGGCTTCCTGCTCACGCTGGTGTTGATCACGCTCGTGGGCGTTCTCGCCTCGGGCATCGTCACGCGAAGCCTGCTCAGCGCCGTCGATCGCGTGTTCGAGCGCCTGCCCTTCGTGCGTCTGCTCTATTCGTCCGCGAAGGATATGCTCAATGCCTTCGTCGGCGAGAAGCGGAGGTTCGACAAGCCGGTGCTCGTCACCCTGTCGGCGGACGGAGCCGTCAAAGTGCTCGCGTTCCTCACCTCCGATTCGCTCGCATCACTCGGCGTCGCCGATCACGTGACAGTCTACATGCCGCAATCGTACGGATTCGCGGGACACATCCTCGTGGTCCCCGCGGATCGCGTGCAGCGCATCGATGCCGATGCGGCCGAGGTGATGGCGTTCATCATCTCCGGCGGTGTGACGCAGGTGGAGGCGCGCACGATCGGCGGCTGACGCTCGACGATGGACGCACACCACGACGACCGCCCATTCGAGATTCGCGAATCGCCCATCCAGGGCCTCGGCGCCTTCGCGACGCGACACATCCCCGCAGGCACCAGGCTCATCGAATACGCCGGCGAGCGATTGACGCCCGCACAGGCCGATGCGCGCTATCCGGACGTCGAGGGCGAGCGGCACCACACGTTCCTCTTCGCCATCGACGACGACGTCGTGATCGACGCGGCGGTCGACGGCAACGACGCGCGATTCATCAATCACTCATGCGATCCGAACTGCGATGCGGTCGTCGAGGACGGACGCATCTGGATCGAGACGATTCGCGACGTCGAGCCCGGCGAGGAGCTCGCGTACGACTATGCGTACGTGCTCGAGGAGCGTCACACGCCGGCGGCGAAGCGGCGCTATCCATGCTCGTGTGGCGCGAGGAATTGCCGCGGGACGATCCTGGCCAAAAAGCGATGAGCGAGGCTGCCGTCGTCCCGAGCGTTCTTCTCGCCATCCTGAGGCCTTCTTCCTGTCATCCTGAGCGAAGCGAAGGATCCAGGGTGCGTACCCCGTGGCCAGCCACAGGCAACGCACGCCGGATCCTTCGGTCGCTTCGCTCCCTCAGGATGGACGCTACGGCTTCACTGCCGGCGACGGTCCCGTGCTTCGCGGCCACACGTTGTTCGCGCGGTCGGTGTCGAGGCTTCGTTGATCCGGGTCGACTTCGATCTTCGCGACCTTCTTTCCAGGAAACTCATACAGTCGGTCGTAGAACGACGTATTCGTGCTCCAGATCTCGGCCGGATAGTCGTAGCTCTGCGTCGAGTTGTCCGTGAACGTGAACCGGACATGCAGCGGCAGCACGCCGCGCGCGTAGTTTCGGTAGCGCACGATCATCGTGTCGCCGCGCGTCGCCGTGGTATCGATCCCGACGTCGAAGTGCGGATTCTCGATGAACCACTCGCGGAAGAACCAGTCGAGCCGCCGGCCGCTCACGTCTTCCATCGTGCGGAAGAAGTCCGTCGGCGTCGGATGCTTGAACGCCCAGCGGCGCGTGTACTCGCGGAAGGCATCGTCGAACGCTGCAGGCCCCAGGATCTCGTCGCGTAGCAGGCCGAGTCCGACGGCCGTCTTCACGTAGGCGTTCTCGCCGAGGAGCTGGGGGTTGATGCGGTCGGGATTGATCTCGAGCGGCTCGTCCACGTCGTGCTGCATGAACTGCTCGACGACGTTGCGGTCGTGGGTGATGCGCTGTTGATACGTGCCTTTCTCCGGGAAGCGGCGCGCTTCGGAGAAATAGTTGATGAAGGTGTTGAATCCTTCATCCTGCCACATGTGCATCCGCTCGTTCGAGCCCACGATCATCGGATACCACATGTGGCCGATCTCGTGCGTGATCACGTTGTACAGGTCGTACTTGTCGGCGCTCTTGTTCTCCATCGCGAGCATGGGATACTCCATGCCGCTGATCGGACCCTCGACCGCGCTGATCTGCGGCCACGGATACGGAAACCAGCGCTCAGAGTATTCTTGAATGCTCATGCGCGACATATCCGCCGCGTCCTTCCAGGTGTCGATCGCGCTCGGCCGGTAGTAGCCGTACGCCATGTGGCCCTGCCAGCTCGACGCGTCCCACATGTAATCGGGGCTTGCCGCCCAGACGACGTCGCGAACCTGCTTCGCATTGAAGCGCCACGTGAGCATGCCCGACTTGCCCTTCGGACGCGCGGCGCCGGACTTGAGCTCGTCCTGCGTGATGATGTGCACCGGCGTCTCCGACTTCGCGGCCTGCGCGAGGCGCGAGATCTCGGTCGACGTCAAGACTTCCGTCGGATTTGCAAGCTGGCCCGTCGCGGCGACGATGTAACCCGCGGGCACCGTCACCGCGAGATTGAAGTTGCCATACTCGAGATAGAACTCGCCCTGTCCGAGATACGGCTCGGTGTTCCAGCCCCGCACGTCGTCGTACACGCAGACGCGCGGATACCACTGCGCGAGCTCGAACAGTGCACCGTCGCGGCCCATGCGGTCCGCGCCGTGTTCAGGAATGTTGAAATGCCACGCGGCATCGAACGTCGCGGTCTGCCCCGGCGCGAGCGGCTGCGCGAGATCGACCTTCATCACCGTGCCCTCGACGCGCATCTTGAGCGGCGTCTTTCTGGCGCCGCTGACCTCGTCGAAGTGATCGATGACGTCGCCGCCCTCGAAGTTGCGCGCGCCAAACCGTGAGTCCGGCGGAAACACGTACGAGTTCAGTGAACCAGTCTTGAACGCGTTTTGCTCCACCTGGAACCAGACGAAGCGCAGCGTGTCGGGCGAGTTGTTCGTGTAGCGCAGCGTCATCTCGCCGGCGAGCGACTTCTTCGCGGTGTCGAGCGTGCCGTGCAGATCGTAGTCAGCGCGCTGCTGCCAGTACTTCGGCCCCGGCGCGCCAGATCCGCTGCGATAGATGTTGCCGGGCGGAAGATTGAGCGGCGCGAAGACCGACGTGTCGCCGACGCCGGTGCTGTCGAAGCCGCCTGGACGATGCATCGGCGGAGGGCCGCCCTGCTGCGCGGCCAGCGGAGAACCGAGCGCCGCCATGAACAACACGGCGGACACAGAACGTGCGATGGTCATAAACAGACTCTAGACGAAGGACGATGAACTCCGGACGGACTTCAGACACCGAAACCAGACACGACGCGACAGCCGAACTCCAGGCAAGACCAACGCCGAACGCACCCGGCGGAGCCAAGCCTGCGTTTCGTCCAGCGCGTTGCGTCTGCGTTTTTCGGCCAGCGACTACCGCGTTTCGACTAGCGCTTGTCGAAAACGGTCTGCTTGCCGTTCTGGTCGAAGGCAATGACGTCGTAATGGTCGACGCGATTGCCTTCCATGCCGGGCGCACCCATCGGCATCCCCGGCACGGCCAGTCCCAACCACGACGGCTTCTCGGCGAGGAACTTCTTGAGCACACTCGCCGGCACATGCCCTTCCACGACGTAGCGATCCACGACGGCCGTATGACAGGACTCCAATGCCTTCGGCACGTGCATGGTTCGCTTGATCTCTTCGATGTTCGACACGTCGCGCGGCATGACGACGAACCCGTTCGCGCTGAGGTGCCGCACCCACTTCGTGCAGCACTCGCAGCCCGGATCCTTGTACACCGTGACGACGGAAGGTGCCGAATGGACGACTCCGGCGAGGAGGCGCCGCTGCGCCACGAGCGCGGCGGTCGATGCGAGGAGAAATTGGCGTCGCGAGAGCATGGCGGAATATATCCGGCCGCCCTCGCGCCGCCGCCATCGGTCAGGGTTCTGGCGCCTTTCCGCACGAGCGCTCGTAGGCATCCCGCACGGCCGGTCCCGCCTGTTCCCAGGTGGCCGCCGACTCACCGCGCGCCGCCGCCCATCCGCGAGCGAGATCGGCTTCCACCGTGTCATCCCATGGACGATGGGCGTAGATGAACGCCGAGTCGCATCCGTACCGATACGCCGGCTGATAGAAGTCGTAGCCGCGATCCTGCGCCACATACGGGCGGCGATGAAAGTTCTCGCGCCAGTACGCGTCCTGAGTCCCCCAGTTGATCTCGTGCATGCTGCCGGTCGTGCCCATGTTGATGTCGGCGCGATCGGTCGCCATGTCCGCAATCGTGCGCTTGGTGAAGTCGGCCATCGGTGCTCCACGTGAAGGATTCGGCGGCCGAGGGTGCAAGCGCCAAGCCGATCCCGTGGAGACATGTCGACTCTGCCGCGAAACGATTTCCCGCCGCGCGAGACATGCCCGCTGGCGTTGACACCCGCGCCTCGGTTTGATTCCGGGACCATGGCCGGACCCCCATCGACCGCACCATCCGCGCGTGACCGCATCGCGCTGCGTCTCCTCCAGCTCGGCGCCATCGTCGTCGTCCTCGCGGCGACGCCGTACAAGGTCTTCGACCTCGACCGCTACTTCGTTCCCAAGGAGCTCGCGCTTCACGTGTGCGCGGCGGCGGCGGCGTTTCTCTGCATTCAGCACGTTCGCAGGATCAGGCTCACGATCGTGGACCTGCTGATCGCGGGCTTTCTCGTCGTGAGCCTCGTGTCCGCCGCGCTGGCGACGAACCGCTGGGCCGCGGAGCGCGCGCTCGCCATCTCGCTGTCGGGCGCGGCGCTCTTCTGGGTCGCGTCGTCGCTGCGGCGCGCCGGGCTCGTTCGACCGCTCATCGTCGCGCTCGCGATCGCGGTGGTCATCGGCGCCGCGACGTCGCTCGCGCAGGCGTACGGCGTGCAGACGGAGTACTTCAGCCTCAATCGCGCGCCCGGCGGCACCTTCGGCAATCGAAACTTCGTCGCGCATCTCGCGGCGATCGGAACGCCGGTCGTCGCGCTGGTGGCGCTCACCGCTCGCCGCGGCTTTGGGAGTCTCTTCGGCGGGATCGGCATGGCGTCGCTCGCCGCGGTCCTCGTCCTCACTCGCAGCCGCGCGGCGTGGCTCGCCGTTCTCGTCCTCGCGGCTCCCGTGACGCTGTTGGGCGTGCTCACCTGGAGCCGGTGGTGCGAAGCCCGCACGCTCCGCCGATTGATGGTGTTGGGCGCGGCGGTGGTCGCCGGCGTGATCGCGGCCATCGCGATTCCCAATCACCTCGAGTGGAAGAGCGACTCGCCATACCTCGACTCGGCCACGGGTTTAGTGAATTACAAAGAGGGAAGTGGCAAGGGGCGCCTCGTGCAATACACGAATTCGCTGCACATGACCGAAGCGCATCCGCTGCTGGGCGTCGGGCCCGGAAACTGGCCGGTCGCGTATCCCCGATACGCGTCGCGGAACGATCCGTCGATGTCGCAGGACGACGGCCTCACGTCGAACCCGTGGCCCAGCAGCGATTGGGTCGCGTTTCTGTCGGAGCGAGGCGTCATCGGATTCGGGCTGCTCCTGCTGGCGATGTTCGGGCTCCTCGGCCGCGCGCTGCGCGATCTGCGGGGCGGGGCGGGCCGCGACGCCGAACGTGTGCTCACCGCCATCGCGCTCGTCGGAACGCTCGCGGCGACCGCGGTCGTCGGTGCGTTCGACGCCGTGCTGCTCGTCGCGGTGCCGACCTTCTTCGTCTGGACGCTGGCCGGCGCATTGTCGCCCCCGACCTCCGGTGGAATGCAGTTCGGCGGAGGCGCGCTCGAGCTCGCGCCGGTCGTCGTCTTCGGGCTGGGCGCGTTGATCGTGCTGCGCAGCGCCGGGCAGTTGACGGCAATCGCGACGTACGCGACGAACACGAAGACGAGCGCGCTCGACGTCGCCTCGCACTTCGATCCGGGCAATTACCGCATTCACGTTCGCCTCGCGCAGGCCTATCTCGGCCGCGGCGATTGCACGCGTGCGAAGGCGCACGCGCGATCCGCACGAGGTCTCTTCCCGAATGCCGCCGAGCCGAAGCGTGTGCTCGCCGCGTGCGGAAG
>Ga0070679_100001740_pt1 | contig 19620 bp, 16 predicted proteins | sample KBSC63BmetaG_FD_65652 | JGI IMG/M metagenome (GOLD analysis project Ga0070679, IMG submission 65652) | Corn rhizosphere microbial communities from Kellogg Biological Station, Michigan, USA - KBS C6-3B metaG | ecosystem: Host-associated > Plants > Roots > Rhizosphere | place: USA: Michigan... | reverse complement strand
GGTCACGAAGGAAGACCTCACTGCCCTGCAGCTGTGTCTGCCAGCCCGCCGGAACGCCGATGCTCCAGCCCACGCTCGGGTTCGTGTAGCGATGCCAGCCGCTCGGCAGTGCCCCCGTCGCCGCAGCGCCGCCAGTGCTCGACGGCGAAGAGTGGCCGGCGCCCTTCGAGCTGCGGGGCGCCGGTGCGGAGCTGTTCCCCGTCGTTCCGCCCGGCCGGCTCCCGAGGACTGCGCCCACGATGACGGCCGCGACGACGATGACGGCGGCCAGCGCCAGCAGGACCGTAGCGACACCACGGCGCCGGCCGGTTGGCGTCGGCGGCGGGGTCGGACTCGGGGCAACCGCGGGCGCGGGCTCTGGCGTCTCGGGCACCGCTCGCTCGAGCGCCACCGTGCGGTCGAACGACGGCGGGAGCGGCTCGGTCGGGTACGGCGCCATCACGGCCGTCGCGGTCGTCGCTGCAGCAACCAGCCGTCGCCGTGCTTCGTCGACGGTCGGCCGGGCCGCCGGGTCGCGGTCCATGAGGTCAGCGATGACCGATCCCAGGGCGTCGTCGCACCGCCGGCAACGAGGTGGTTCTTCGGTGACGACCTTGGTCATCGTGGCGAAGGCGTTGTTCTCGGCGTACGGCGCGCAGCCCTCCGCGGCGGTCCACAGCGTCGCGCCGAGCGACCACAGATCGGCTGCCGGAGTAGGCGTCTCGCCCCGCGCGCGCTCCGGCGCCATGTACGCAGGTGACCCCACGATCTGGCCCGTCGTCGTGACGTCGGACGGGTCGCTGTCGACGGTGGCGATGCCGAAGTCGGTCAGCGCGATCCGCCCGTCCGCGCCGAGGATGACGTTGCTCGGCTTGACGTCGCGATGCAGCACACCCGCCGAGTGGGCCGCGTCGAGCGCATCGAGCAAGGCAAGACCGACGCGCACGACCTCCGCAGTCGGCAACGCACCGCGTTCGCGGAGGGCATCGGTGAGTGTCTGGCCGCGCACGAGCTCCATGACGATCCACGGCCGGCCGTCCTGCTCGGCGATGTCGAACACGCGAACCGCGTGCGGGTCCTCCACAGCGGCGACGGCACGGGCCTCACGCAGCGTCCTACGGGCGAGCTTGTCCCGCTCCTCGTCCGTGATGCCGGGCGGGTAACGGAGCTCCTTGACCGCGACGGTTCGGTGCAGCAGCTCGTCATAGGCCTCCCACACCACGCCCATCCCGCCGCTGCCGAGCTGCTGGCCCAGTCGGTAGCGACCCGCGACACGAGTGGAGGTCGGAGGCATCGAGTCCCTCTTACCCGGGCAACCTCAATGACATACGGCCAGTGCTCGCGCCCTGCTCCCGCAGCCGTCCGGTTTGCGTGGATCAAGCGTCCGGGTAGATCGGCGGGGACATGCGCCTACCGTCTTTGAACGAGCACGACCTGCTCATGATGTGGGTCCAGCTCCTCGTCATCGTCGCGGTCGCCCGCGCGCTCGGCACAGCCATGCGCCGTATCGGTCAGCCGCCGGTCGTCGGGGAGCTGCTCGCCGGTGTGCTGCTCGGTCCGTCGGTGCTCGCGAAGATCTGGCCGTCGGCCGCGCACGTCCTCGTGCCGCAGGACCCGCTCGGTGCGGCGCCGATCAACACCGTCGGCTGGGTGGGCGTCGCGTTCCTGCTCGTGCTGACCGGCTTCGAGACCGACCTGAAGATCGTGCGACGGCTGGGCCGGCCGGCGACGTTCGTCGCGCTCGGCGGGCTCGCCTTCCCGTTCGTCGTCGGCCTCGGCACGGGCTGGGTGATGCCGTCGTCGTTCCGCGGTGACCACGGGACGACGACGGCGTTCGTGCTGTTCATCGCGGTGTCGTTGTCGATCTCGTCGCTGCCCGTCATCGCGAAGATCCTCGACGAGCTCGGGTTCATGCGGCGCAACTTCGGCCAGGTGACGATCGCCGTCGGCATGGTCAACGACCTGATCGGCTGGCTGGCGCTCGGTGTCATCGCCGCCCTCGGCCGGTCCAGCTCCCTGAACGCGACGTCGGTGGTCGTTCCGATCGCCGCGATCGCGCTGATCCTCGCGGTGGCGTTCACATTCGGGCAGCGCGTCGTGGACGCGGCGCTGCGCCAGGTACGCCGACGTGACGGCAGCGGCGTCGACGCGATGACGGTCACGCTCGTCGTGACGTTCCTGCTGGCCGTGCTCGCGCAGGTGGCGCACAGCGATGCGGTGCTCGGTGCTTACATCGCCGGCATCCTGCTCGGCCGGTCGCGGTTCTTCCAGCGTCGCATCGCCACGCAGCTCGAGTCGGTCACGATGGCCGTGTTCGCGCCGGTGTTCTTCGCCACCGCCGGCCTGCGCATCGACCTCACTTCGCTCAGCAGTGGAACAGCACTTGCCTGGGCGGGCGCGATCCTCGGCATCGCGATCGCGACGAAGGTCATCGGTGCGTACGGCGGAGCGAAGCTCGCGGCGCTGTCCGACCGAGAGGGTCTGGCGCTCGCCATCGGGCTCAACTGCCGCGGCGCGGTAGAGGTCGTCATCGCCACGGTCGGGCTCACCATCGGTGTCCTGAGCAGCACCGCCTACACCGCGATCGTGCTCATGGCGATCGTCACCTCGGTGATGGCGCCGCCGTTGCTGCGCCTGGTCGTCCGCGGCTGGCCCGGCGATCCGGAGGAGCAGGAGCGACTCGAGCGCGAAGAGGCGATGGAGCGCAACCTTCTTGTGCGTTCCGGCCGGTTGCTGCTGCCGAGCCGCGGTGGCGCATCGTCTGAAGCGGTCGCGCGCGTCCTGCATGCCGTGTGGCCGGAAGAGGTTGCGGTCACCGTGCTGTCCGTCGACGACGACGAAGGCCACGAGCCCGACCTGCGCAACGTGATCAGCGCTTTCGAGGGTCGCGACGTCGAATGCCGGCACGTCGACGGCAAGCCGCTCGACGTGGTGCTCGAGGAGGCAAAGCTCGGCTACGGCGCGCTCGGGCTGGGCGCGCAGGACCGCTTCACCGAAGGCGGCTCCGTCCTAAGCCCGGTCGGCGACGCGTTGCTCGGGAAGAGCCCGTTGCCGATGGTGATCGTCCGCCGATCGCAGACGCACGACGCGGCGAAGCGCACGTTCCGCTGCGCGCTCGTCCCCGTTGCCGGCACACCCGCGTCGCGCACGGCGCAGGAACTCGCCTACAACCTGGCGCGGTCGATGGAGACCGAGGTCGTGCTCACGCACGTCGTGAGCCGGCCGGCGCCCGACCCCTACCCGACCGGCAGCCGCGAACAGACGCGCGTCCAGGAGCGAGTCGCAGCGTCGACCGCGATCGCTTCCAGCGTCCTCGAACAAGCGCGTCATCACGCCGACGAGCACTCGGTCGAGACCCGCTCGACCGTCCGCGAGGGCACGGCGATCGCCGACGAGCTGCTCGACGAGGCGCGTTCCATCGAGGCTGACTTGATCGTGCTCGGCACGACGATCCGCCGTCTGCACGGCCGCCCGTTCCTGGGTCACACGGTCGAGCACGTGCTCGCCGAAGCAGAAGCGACCGTCGTCGTCGTCGCGACGCCCGACAGCCTGCATCATGCCGGCATCGCCGACCGCGACGCCGGAGCCGACACCGAGTAGCACGCGACCGCCCTACGATCACGAGCATGCGGCTCACGGTCGTCGACCACCCGGTTGTCGCGGCCAAGCTGACCGCGCTGCGTGACGTCGCAACGGACACGCCCGCATTTCGCCGCCTGGTCGACGACCTCGTCACGCTGCTCGCCTACGAAGCCACCCGCGGACTGCCGGTCGCCGAGGTCGACGTGCGCACTCCGCTCGCCACGACGCGCGGTGTCCGGGTGGCCGAGCCGCCGCCGCTTGTCGTGCCGGTGCTGCGAGCCGGTGTCGGCATGCTCAACGGGCTGATCCGGCTGCTGCCCGACGCCGAGGTCGGCTTCGCCGGTCTCGTGCGCGACGAGAGCACCGCCGAAGCGTCGTGGTACGCCGACCGGCTGCCCGCGGAAGCGGCGGACCGGCGCGTCATCGTGCTCGACCCCATGCTGGCGACCGGCGGCACGCTGTCGTCGGTCGTGCGCACACTGCTCGACCGCGGCGCGGCCGCCGTGACCTGCGTGTGCATCCTCGCGGCGCCGGAAGGGGTGGCACGTCTGCAGCGGGAGTTCCCGGACGACCACGTCGCGCTGGTCGTCGCGGCCGTCGACGAACGGCTGGACGAGCGCGCCTACATCGTGCCCGGGCTCGGTGATGCAGGCGACCGGCTGTTCGGTTCAGCGCCGACCGGTTGAGCCGGTGGACGACAATCGGGTAGTGACAAGTCGCGAGGAGTGCGTCGAGCGCGACGACCGCGACCCACTGCGGTCGCAGCGCGAGAGGTTCCTGCTCCCGGACGGCGTCATCTACCTTCTCGGCAACTCCCTCGGTGCACTGCCGACCGACGCGCCTGTCGCGTTCGAGCGCGTGGTGCGGGACGAGTGGGGTCAGCATCTGATCGACGGGTGGAACCGCGGCTGGTACGACCTGCCCGTCGCGTTGGGCGACCGGCTGGCGCGTCTGCTCGGCGCGTCGCAGGGTGAGGTCGTCGTCGCCGACTCGACGTCGGTCAACCTGATGAAGGTCGTCTACGCCGCACTGATGCTCGGCCGCGACAGCGGCCGCGGTCTGATCGGCTACGACGCCGCGATGTTCCCGACCGACAGCTACGTCACCGCGTCCGTGGCCTCCGCGGTCGGCGCGCGACCCGCGCCTTTGGTGGTTTCCGACGGCCGGTTGCCCGATCCCCTCCCTGACGGGCTCGCCGCTGTCGTGCTGAGCCACGTCGACTACCGCAGCGGCCGGCTGCTCGACATGCCCGGCATCACGCGGAGGCTGCACGAGCACGGTGCGCTCGCGATCTGGGACCTCTCGCACAGCGCAGGCGCGGTGCCGATCGATCTCGACGGCTGCGACGTCGACTACGCCGTGGGCTGCACATACAAGTACCTCAACTCCGGGCCCGGTGCGCCGGCGTTCGCGTTCGTGCGCGACCGGCTGCTCGCACGTACGACGATCCTGCCTGCGGGCTGGTTCGCGCACCGCGCGCCGTTCGCAATGGCGCCGGAGTTCGCGCCCGCCGATGACATCCGCCGGCTGTTGGTCGGGACGCCTCCTGTCGTTGCGTGCGCCGGACTCGCGGCGAGCCTCGACCGGTTCGACGAGGTCGAGCTGCCCGCGCTACGCGACAAGAGCCTTGCGCTCGGACGGGTCTTCGCCGACGTCGTGACCGCAGCCGGGGTCGATGTGGAAGTCGTCACCCCGATGGCCGACCACGAACGTGGCTCGCAGATCTCGCTCCGGCACCCGAGCGCCTACCCGATCGTGCGCAACCTCATCGCCCGCGGTGTGGTCGGCGACTTCCGGGAGCCGGACATCGCGAGGTTCGGCTTCGCGCCGCTCTACACGCGCTTCGTCGACGCCTACGACGCCGCAGCAGCGCTGGTCGACGTCGTACGCACTGAAAGCTGGACCGATCCGGCGTACGCCGCACGCAGCGCTGTCACCTGATCTGGGTGACGTGAGCTCACGCCACGGCTAGCTCGAACCACACCGCCTTGCCGCCGTTGCTGGGTTCGACTCCCCAGCGACTCGCGAGATGCGACACGATGACCATCCCCCGGCCGCCCTCCGCCGACAGCGGCGGTGACTCACCGACGGCCGGCAGGTTGGGATCGTCGTCGCGCACCGCGACGCGCAGGGTGTCACCCGGCGGATGTACTTCGATCGTTGCCGCGGTCCGGCCGTGGATCACGGCGTTGGTGACGAGCTCGCTCACGAGCAGCGCCGCGGTCTCGCACACGTCGGCGGGCAACCCGGACGCTCGGCAGAAGTCGGTGATGAACGCGCGGGCGCGTCGACTCGCCTCGGGAAACGGAGGGAGGCGCAGCGTCGCAGCCACGTCGAGCTCCGGACCTTCAGTCACGACGCCAGCACAGCTGGCCTAAAGCCGAAGCCCATCGTCGCCCCCCGGGGCGTGTTGGCGGAGCAGTTAGATCCGCCTTACCCCGAGGCTCTCACGGCAATCCCGGCGCGCGGGTGATTTGCGCTACTTCGCGTTGTGCGCCGCGGAGTTGATGGCGTCGACCGCGGCCGAGCGCGGTTGTGGGGTCTGGCCCTTGACCTTCTTGTTCTTGTCCTGCTTCGGCTTGCGCGTCTCGCGGCCCTGCTTGCTCTTCTCGCCCATCGTCTGCCTCCGCAGGTCGGCCCTGAGCCCACAGCATCCCGCGATTGCGACCTCGTGGCGAGCGAAATCGCCGGTCAGCCGGCGACGGCGTCCGACTGGCGCCGCGGTTCGACCGGGCGGAGCGTCCGTTGGCGCGGAACCTGGATGTCGGCGAAGCCAATGAACCACGGTTCGACGTCGGCGGCCGGCATGGGCTTGCTGTACCAGTAGCCCTGCGCGACCTCACACCCGATCTCGACGAGGCGGTCGCGGATGCGCTCGGTCTCGACGCCCTCGGCCACGACGGCCATGCCGAGCCGGTGCGCGAGGCCGACGACGGTGCAGACGATCGCGTCGTCAGCGGGGTCGTCTGCCATCGTCAGGACGAAGGACTTGTCGATCTTCACCTCGTCGACCGGCAGTCGCTTGAGGTAGGCGAGCGAGGAGTGGCCGACACCGAGGTCGTCGATCGACAGGCGGAACCCGCCGCGGCGCAGCCGCCACAGCACGTCCACCGTGTGCTCGACGTCGTCCATGATCGCCGTCTCGGTGATCTCCAGCGTCAGCCGGGAAGCCGGCACGCGTGCCGCCTCGGCAGCGGCGATCAGCCGGTCCGGGAACGTCGCGTCGCGCAGCACGCGGGCGGAGATGTTCACCGACACCGACATGTCGAGGTCGGCGTCGAGCCAGCGCCGGCACTCGGCGAGCGCGGTGACGACGACCCAGTCGGTGAGTGCCGTGATGAGGCCGGCCTGCTCGGCGATGGCGATGAACTCGTCCGGCGCGATGAACCCGCGCGTCGGATGGAACCACCGGGACAGCGCCTCCACGCTGGCTGGGCCCGATGGGTTGTCCAGCGAGATCTTCGGCTGGTAGTAGAGCTGCAGCCCGCCGGTCGTGATGGCCTCACGAAGCTCTGCGACAAGACCGAGGCGGGTCGGGTCGTTGTGGTCGATCGACTCGTCGTAGCAGGTCACGGTGCCGCGGCCGGCCTTCGACGCATACATCGCGACGTCGGCATGGCGGAGCAGCTCGTCACAGGTGGAGCCGTGCACGGGCGCCATCGCGATGCCGATGCTCGCGTCGACACTGACGTCGACGTTGTGCACCTGCAGCGGGTGCAGCAGCGCCTCACGTGCCGCTTCCGCGGCGCGGACCGCCTGTATGTCATCGACGTCGGCGAGCAGGACCGTGAACTCGTCACCGCCAAGTCGTGCGATGCAGGCAGCGTCGGGCAGCGCGTTCTGCAACCGCGCACCGACGTCGGTCAGCAGCGCGTCGCCGGCGGCGTGGCCCAACGTGTCGTTGACGTCCTTGAACCGGTCCAGGTCGAGCAGCAGCACAGCGATCTCGCGGCCACTGCCCAGGACGGCAGCGGTGACCCGCTCGAACATCAGGCGATTCGGCAGACCGGTCAGCGAGTCGTGCGTCGCCTGGTGCTCGTTCTCGCTGACCTGGGCGCGCAGCTCGTCGGTCAGCCGACCGTTGGTGAGCGCGGTGCCGGCGTGCTGCGCGAGCGCGTGCAGCAGCTGCTTCTCGTCGTCGCCGAAGCTCTTCACCGACGTGCTGCCCGAGACGCGAAGCCGGCCGAGCACACGGCCGTCGGCCACCAGCGGTGCAGAGATCTCGTCCGCGGTGGGACGTGCCGCCGACATCGACATGCTGATCGCATCGCCGTCGTAGCGGATCGTGATGGGACGCACGTCGTCGGTGACGAGCTCCAGCTCGGCGGAGCTGGCGCCGAGGGCACGTACGGCGCCGATGACGATCTCCTGCGCGATCGCGTCGGCCTGCGGGTCACGGCCGAGCCGGCTCGAGACCTCGTTCAGCCGCTGCAGCGCGCCGTGACGCTTCTGCAGCGTGACGTGCGACCGCTGCGCGACGACGAGGTAGGCGGCGACGATCGCAACGGCCCACAACCCCCACGCGTTGACGTCGATCACCGTCAGCGTGACGAGCGCGAACGCCGTCTGCGTGACCGCTGTCACCACATCGGTGAGGAGTGTGCGACCGAAGGCCGACCACGACTGCTGGCCGCCGTCGACCCGGATCACCGCACTGACGGCGAGCGACGAGATCACGGAGAGGACGAGCAGCGCGACGACCGCGGCCAACCATGAACGCATCGACGAGGGGTCGCCCGCCCCCACCTGATGCCAGGCCTGGACGGCGATGCCGAGTCCGAGCGCGACCTGCGCCATGTTGAACGCCACTTTGACCGGTGAGCGGCGCAGCAACGACAGCGCGCAGACCGTGCCGACGAGTCGCGCCCCCAGAAGCGCCGGCGGCGGCAGGATGAACAACCCGACGACGATCGGCACGAACGAGAACGAGAACGAGTGCGCGTGCCGGCCCACGTTCAGGTGCACCATGTTCGAGTCGGTCACCACGAACGCGATCGTCAGCGCACACCACAACGCAACGCCGTTGCCCACGGCGAGCGGAGCTCGTTCCGTGGGCAGCAGCAGCGTCCACAGCGTCCCCGCGCCGGCTGCGATCGCGGTGATCAACAGCCAGACGCGGAGGCGTCGGGTCACCCCCATAGGGCGCCTGACCACATGTGCCCTGACCACATGTGACCGCTCCACCCGGAGCCGCTCCACATGTGCCCGTCCCAGGTGTCCGCGGACCACATGTGCCCGGACCACGAGCTGCCGGCCCAGTCGCTGCCGGACCACATGTGCCCGGTCCACGACGTACCGGTCCACGACGTGCTGCACCAGCAGGTGCCGGCCCAGACGTGGCCGTTCCAGGTGCCGCCGTTCCACGCGGTGTGCGCGGAGCTGGCGGCGGCCCAGGTCGCCGCCTGCCACGGCGCGCCCATGATGTCCTTCTCGCCGGACAGGTCGGTGCCGTTGTCACCGACGTGGACGCTGCCGCGGGCGCCCTCGAGCGTGCCGAGGCCGCTGGACTTCGTCCAGGTCTGCGCGCTCGTGCCGACGACCGTGGTGCTCGCACCGAGGACGTTCAGCAGGCCGGCGCCGCGGTCACGCGAGGTCGCCTGCGGCAGGGCCACGGCACTGCTCACCAGCGCGGCCTTGACCTGGTCCGGCGTCCACGTCGGGTGCTGCTGCAGCAGCAGCGCGACCGCACCGGAGACGACCGCGGTCGCCTGCGAGGTGCCGCTGCCCTTGAAGAAGCGGGTGTTGACGACAGCCTTCGGGTACTCGCCGTCGATCACGGAGCCGGGGTCGCGCAGCGAGACGATGGACTGGCCCGGCGCGACGAGGTCGACGTGGCGCGACGACGAGCCGCGCGAGGAGAAGTCGGGGATGGTGTCGTCGTACGCCGACGCGGTGTCGACGGGGTCGTCGGCGCCGACGGAGAGCACGTAGGGGTCGGTGGCCGGGTTGTCGAGGCTGGCCTGGTTGGTGCCGCTGTTGCCACCAGCAACGACGACGACGATGCCGGCCTGCCACGCATGCTCGACGGCCGCAGCAAGCGGGTCGAGCTGGTAGCTCTGCACGCCGTTCGTGCCGTAGGAGAGGTTGATCACGCGCACGTTCATGCCGTTGTCGGTGCGGTGCTGCACGACCCAGTCGATCGCGGCGATGACCTGGCTGACGTCGACCGCGCCGTCGTACGCGCCGGTCTTGACGCTCAGGATCTTCGCGCCCGGCGCGACGCCCTTGAACCCGGTCGAGGTGCCGTCGTTGCCGGCGATGATGCCGGCCATGTGTGTGCCGTGACCAAAGCCGTCGACGTCGAGCAAGGTCGCCATCGGGTTGTCGAGAGAGAGGTCCGGGCCGTTGACGACGTTGCCGCTGGTGAGTCCCTGCACGGGGGCGACGCCGGTGTCGATGAGCGCGACGCCGACACCCTTGCCGGTGTAGCCGAGCGACTGCATCTTGTCCGCGCCGATGGTCTGGTTGACCAGACCCATCGAGGTCTGCGAGTCGGAGTACCCCCAGTCGGCGCCGGTCAGGAGCCCCGTGGTGGTGTCGAGTGCGGTGCTGACGACACCGACGAGTCCGCCGACGACACCCGTGACGGTGCCGAGGAGCCCGCCGAGCAGGCCTGCCTGTGCCGGTGCGGCGCCAGCGGTGCTGAGCAGTCCACACGCGAGTGTGAACGCCGCGACGCGGCTCGCCTTTGATCCCATTCGCACGCGCATCTCTCGTTCCCCCCTGGGCAGGTGACGGTCAGGACCTGCCGATGGGGATCAAATCGGCACCACGAATGCCGCAATCCAGCCGCGCGGCGCAAGTTGCCAATAAGGCACTAGACGACGCAGACGACGTAGCCCGGGGTGGCTACGGCGTAGTCATCATGGATAGGGAGACGGATCTGCTGCGATAGCGCGATCAGTTCGCCCGTTCGGCCCAACGCCGGTTCGGAATGACCTGTCCCCCACGCCACCTTGGAGGGTCGATGAGCGCGGTCACCGTCACGACGGCAGGCCCGGTGTGCCGGATCCGCCTGAACCGCCCGGACAAGCTGAACGCGCTCGACGCCGCGACGTACGACGGCCTGCGGCAGGCTCTCGACAACCTGGCCGACCGGCCGGACGTGCGCGTGCTGGTGCTCAGCGGTGAGGGCCGCGCCTTCTCCGCGGGCGTCGACCTGACCGCTCGTGGGTCGGGTGCACGAGCGGACTGGACGCAGCGCCGGCATGAGCGCGGTGGCTGGCAGCGACTGCTCGACCTGCTCGAGTCGGTGCCCCAGGTGACCGTCGCGGGCATCCACGGTCACTGCATCGGCGGGGCCGCGCTGCTCGCCGTCGCCTGCGACTTTCGCGTCGCCGCCGACGACGTCCAGGTGCGAATCCCGGAGCTCGCGATCGGGATCCCGCTCACCTGGGGCGGCATCCCCCGGCTGGCGCGGGAGATCGGGCTGCCGCTCGCCCGCGACCTCGTCATGACCGGTCGCGTGCTCGGTGCGGCGGAGGCGCTGTCGGCCGGGTTCGTGCAGCGCATGGTGCCGGCGGACGAGCTCGTCGCCGCGGTCGATGCACTCGTGGAGTCGCTGCTCGCGATGCCCGCCGGTCCGCTCGCGATGACCCGGTCGATGTTCAGCGCGTTGGGTCGCGAACGCCTCGGCGCCGCGGCCTGGGCGGACGCCGACCTGCTCGGCTGGTCGGTGACCGAGCCGGAGTCGCAAGCAGCGGCCGCGGCGTACGCGGAGAGGAGGCGGTCGCAGTGACCAGCAGCGATGTCTGGGATGACGAGACCGCCGAGAGCTACGACGAGGACTCGGCGTTCATGTTCGCGCCCGACGTGCTGGGTCCGGCCGTCGACTTTCTCGCCGGACTCGCAGGCGAGGGTCCGGTGCTCGAGTTCGCCATCGGCACCGGCCGGGTCGCGATCCCGTTGGCGGAGCGCGGGATCGCTGTCAGCGGCATCGAGCTGTCGCAGCCGATGGCCGACCGGCTCGCACAAAAGCGACTCGACATCCCGGTGGTCGTCGGCGACATGGCGACGACCACCGTGCCGGGCAAGTTCTCGTTGGTCTATCTCGTCTGGAACAGCCTCGGGAACCTGCGGACCCAGGCCGAGCAGGTGGCCTGCTTCCGCAACGCAGCGCGGCATCTCCAGACGGGTGGGCGGTTCGTGATCGAGATCTGGGTCCCCGGCATCAGACGGTTTCCCCCGGGGCAGGTGGCCGTGCCGTTCCATGTCGGCGACCGGCATGTCGGCTTCGACACCCTCGACATGGCGACGCAACAGGGCACGTCGCACCACTACCAGCGGCGCAGCGACGGCACCGTGACCTACTCCGCGAGCAACTTCCGTTACGTCTGGCCCGCTGAGTGCGACCTGATGGCGGAGCTCGCCGGCATGAAGCTCGAGAGCCGCTACGCCGACTGGCGCCGCAACCCGTTCACCAACGACAGCGAGAGCCACGTCTCCGTTTGGCGTGCCGAAGGCGGCCCGGGCGCTTAACCTTCCGTTCCATGGAAGGTGCGCAAAAGCGCTACCGCTCGGTGGTGGCGGACAGTGTCCGTTGGCAGGGCTTCGCATTCCGCCCCGGCGACATCGTGATCAGTACACCGCCGAAGTGCGGTACGACGTGGATGCAGCGACTCGTCGCACTGCTGGTGTTCGATGGCCCCGAGCTGCCGGGTCCGATGGCGAAGGTCTCGCCGTGGCTCGACATGCAGCTCGCGTCGACGGACGAGGTCTTCGCCAATCTCGATGCGCAGACGCACCGTCGGTTCATCAAGACGCACACACCGCTCGATGGCGTGCCATTCGACGAGTCGGTCACCTACATCTGCGTCGGCCGTGATCCGCGCGACGTCGCCGTTTCTTCGCGTCATCACATGCAGAACCTGAACGTCGAACGGTTCATCGCAACACGTGCGGCCGCTGTCGGTCTCGACGATCTGGCCGAGCTCGGTCTCAACCAACCCGGTCCGCCCGAACCATTGGACGACGCCGCCGCGTTGCGCGCGTGGATCGACGCCGACAGCGACGTCACCGTGATGACCCTCGCGTTCACCGTCGCGCATCTGCTGACGTTCTGGGAGGCACGTGACCGGCCGAACGTCGCGCTGTTCCACTACGCCGATCTGCTCGCGGACCTACCGCGGCAGCTGCAACGGCTCGCCGACGTGCTCGGCTACGACGTCGACCGTTCACGTGTGGAGCAGCTTGCCGCGGAGGCGTCGTTCGAGGCGATGAAGGCGCAGGCGCAACATGTCGTGCCCAACACCGACATCGGTCTGTGGCACAGCTCGGACGGGTTCCTGCACCGCGGCACGAGCGGTCAGTGGCAGGAGGTCTTCACCGTCGAGGACCTCGCCCGCTACGAGGAGCGGCTGAGCGAGCTCGCACCGGCCGACTTCCGCCAGTGGCTGCACAACGGCGGCCGGGCCTGAGTCGACGTACTGGCGCGCCCGAAGGGACTCGAACCCCTAACCTTCTGATCCGTAGTCAGATGCTCTATCCGTTGAGCTACGGGCGCTGGACTCACCGACTCGGCGGCGGGCCGCGGACCAGACTACCGGAGCCGCGCCGGGCCGGGTCCGGGCGTCAGTGCGCGAAGGACGCCTCGGCGACGCCGGCGCGGTAGGCGCCGTCGTTGGGCGCGAGCTGGGTGAACCACACCAGCCAGTAGCGCGCGGTCGTGGTCGGGTGCAGCGACAGCTGCGACGGGGCGTTGGCGGCACCGCCGACCTTCTGCGCCGACATGATCGACCCGGTGGAGTTGGCGGCGCGCACCTGCACGGCGACGCCCGGCACCGACAGCCGCAGCGTCAGCGTCTTCACCGCTACCGGCCGGCCGAGGTCGAACAGCAGGCCGGCACCGTTGCGCAGGTTGCCGAACGACGCCGATGCGTAGTGCTGCGTGTACCACGACGTCGATGGGTTGCCGTCGTCGGCGAGCGACGCCTCCTCCGGGTGGTCCGCCGAGCCACCGGCGCCGGCGTACGGCTGCACGGACGCGACTCGCACCGTGGTCGGCTTGGCCGGCGCCGGCGCGGTCGTGTGCTTCTGCGCCGGTGACGACCCACGCGTCATCAGCACGACGGCGGCGATGACACCGACGGCCAGCACGGCCGCCGCGATGCCGAGCAACAGAGGTGTACGGCGCGGACGCGGCGCCGGTTCGTCGGCCGCCGGCAGCACACCCGTTGTCGGCGTGATCGCTGTCGGTGCCGCCGGTTGCCGCGGCTTTGCCGGAGCCGGCTCCGACGGATAGGCCTCTGTGACGATCGGCAACGAGACGGTGGGTGCGTTGAACCGCTCGGCCTGCGCGGCGATCGCGCGTCCGTCGGTCGGCCGCTTGGCCGGGTCCTTGTCGAGCATCGCGGTGACGAGACCGGCGAGGCCGGCGGGCACACCCGGCGGCAGCGGCGGCGGTTCCTGGTCGCGGTGCGCGACGAGCACCGTCATCGGGTCGCCGTCGAACAGGCGCACGCCGGTGAGGCACTCGTAGGCGACGACGCCGAGCGCATAGAAGTCGGTGGCCCCCGTCAGCGTCTCGCCGTTGACCTGCTCCGGCGAGACGTAGTGCGGAGTGCCGAGCATGTAACCGGCGGTCGTGACGGCCGACGATCCGGTCGCGCGGGCGATGCCGAAGTCGGTGACCTTCAACGTGCCGTCCGGGCAGATCAGCAGGTTGGCGGGCTTGATGTCGCGGTGCACGACCCCGGCCTCGTGCGCCGCGGCGAGCGCCGACGACGCCTGGCCCATGATCGAGAAGGTGCGCTCGGCGTCGAGACGACCGTCACGTTCGAGGACCGCCGACAGTGGCTCGCCGCGGATGAGCTCCATCACCAGATAAGGCGGCTCGCCCGACTCGTCGTCACCCTCGCCGAAGTCGAAGACCTGTGCGACGTTGGGGTGCACCAGCAGGGCGGCGTGCTGAGCTTCTTCGCGGAAGCGGCGGCGGAACGTCGGGTCGTGCGCGTGCTCCTCGCGTAGCACCTTCACCGCGACCGATCGGCCGAGCACCAGATCCTCGGCCTGCCACACCTCGCCCATGCCGCCGAGGGCCAGCCGCTCAACCAGCTGGTAGCGGCCGCCCAGGGTCAATGAGGGCGCACGGGTCACCTAGTTGCCGTACCCAGCGCCGCCGGTCCGTCACACCTGCGCATCGGCAACCCTGAGGATGCTCGCCAGATGCGCGTCGACGTGCCGCACCGACGCCTCGGCCAGCATGACTCGCGGCATCTGCCGCCCGGCGAAGTCGATCTCTCCGTCCAGGTGCGACTCGTCGAGCTCGCGCAGCGTCGCCGCGACAACCCTGCCGTTGCTGCGCAACAGATCGGCGACCTCCTCCGGCGTCGCGACGACGCCTTCTGCGGCGACTTCGGCGTTGCGCTGGTGGATGTCGTAGCCGCCGGTCAGCTGAGTGCGGTCCCGCAACGCGCGCGCCCACGACGCCATCAGCTCGTGGCCTAGGGCGATGTGTCGCGCGGTCACGGCGACCGGCCAGCCCTCGGCCTCGGTCGGGCGGTCCCAGACCTGGCGCGCCGGGCCCAGCACGGTGTCGACCGCGGCCTGGTTCGCCGCCTCGAACCGTTGCGCTATCTCTGCTCCCGTCACGACGCGATCCTCGCGCATGTGTGCTGGAACCGCCGTCGCCGCCCCGACGTCTCACCGGCATGAGTAGGCACGTCGCCGCATCGCTCGCGGGGCTCGCCGTCCTGTGCACGGTCGCCGGCTGCGGCACGGAGACGATCTCGACGTCGAGCGCCCCACCCGCGCTCCGGCTGGTCGACAACGGGGGGTCGACGCCGGCCGCGCCCGCGATGGCGGGCGGGACCGCGGGAGGCTTCGAGCTGCGTACGACGCTGCCGTCGGCGCAACCAGCACCCGCCGCGGTCTACCAGCTGCCGCGCGCGACCGTTGCTGACGCGACGACCGTGGCGCGAGCGCTCGGGGTCACCGGTCAAGCAGTGGCCGTGCGCGGTGGCTGGGCCGCCCGCGACGGCACACAGCTGCTTGCCGTTCGCGCGGACGGCAGCTGGACCTACGGCGTGGACTGCAACCCGTCGCAGCCGTTGACCGCCGAGAGCCTCGACGTGATGTGCGGGTCGGCGTCGACGGCGACGGCCATCGCGGTGCCGGCACCGTCCACCGGCGGCCGCCGGGCCGCGCCGCCGCCGTCTATGCCCCCGCCGCCACCTGCAGGCCCTGACGCGATCCGGACCCGTGCGCTCGCGACGCCGATCCTGCAACGGCTCGCCCTGACGCCCGCGTCGACGAGTGTCAGTGTCGGTGCACCCACGAGCACCTTCACCGCGGACATGACGGTCGACGGTCTCCTCGTGCCCGACCGGTTGACGATGTTCGCCTTCGACCGGTCCGACACCTTGGTGTCCGGCAATGGCTGGGTCGGCAAACCTGCCCGCGGCCGCGCCTACCCGCTCATCGACGCCGCGCGCGCCTTCACGGTGCTGCGCGACCAGCCGCGTCCGATGCCGCTGATCTGCCGGCCGATGCCTGGAAGGGAACACAGCTGCGCCCCGTGGCCCGCAACAGTCATCATCGGTGCGCGGCTCGGGCTGGCGCTACGGCACGACGCGACCCGGGCACTGCTGGTGCCGGCGTGGCTGTTCACCGTGCAGAACAGCCCGTGGCCGCTCGCGGTGGTCGCGGTCGAGCCGCGTTACCTGCTGGCGCCGTCGTCGACCGGGGTACCGCCACGGCCGATGCCGCCGGGCAAGGCATCCTCCGGCTCGTCCGACCGCGGGTAGGGGACGGCCACATCCCGTGGCTCACGCACCGTGCTGCGCCGGTCCCGCTCGCGCAGGTCGTCGTAGAGCGCACTCATCTGCTCCGTGAGCGCGCCGAACTCGGCGAGCGCGTGCAGACGCCGCAGCTCGCGATCTTCGTCGGGGGTCAGGCCGGCCATGTAGGGAAGATCGACCTGACCCTGAGGTAAGTGCTGCGCCGTTCGGGGCATCCCCACGCCGGGCGTCAGGCGAGGCAGCGCAGCGGGCCGCCCCCGTTCCAGGTCAGCATGTCCGTGAATGCGGCGAGGATGTCGATCTGTCCCCCTCGGGGTGCACCGGTGAGCTCGGCCATCCCCCGGTGCAGGTTGCCGACGATTCGCTCGGCGTCGTGCAGCCCGGCGAACTCGCCGAGGTCGGTCTCCCTCGCGGCGTCCAGGGGTGAGACGCCGGACGCCACCGCGTCCGTCGCCACCCGCTGAACCAGCCGCAGGTACCGCTCCACCGTGTCGATGACCTCAGGCCCGCAGACCGGCCCGTGGCCGGGCACGATCGTCGCCGCGTCGAACCGGCGTACGACGTCGAGCGCCTCGATCGCTCCGGCCACCGAGCCCATCAGGACGAACGGCGTCCCGCCGTTGAACACGAGGTCGCCGGCGAACAGCACCCGCTCCTGCGGCAGCCATGCGACGACGTCGCCGGTCGTGTGCGCGGGCGTGCCGATGTAGTGCAGCTCGACCGGCCGCTCGCCCGCGTAGAGGTCGAGCCGGTGGTCGAACACGACTTGCGGTGGCCGGATGGTCAGCTCGCCCCACGCCACGTCTCCGAAGATCGACTCGAGACCGCCGATCGACTGCGCCAGCACCCCGGCGCGGCAGTTGCGGTGGCCGAGCACGACGGCGTCGGTGAACAGGCAGTTGCCGTTGGTGTGGTCGCCATGGTGGTGGGTGTTGACCAGAGTTCGCGCGGTGCGGCCCGTGGTGGTCGCGATCACGTCGAGCAGCGCCTGGGTCCGCCGCTGCGTCGACGAGGCGTCGATGGCGATGACGTCGTCGGGCCCCACGACGAAGCCGGCGTTGTTGATCCACCAGCTGCCGTCGGGCTGGACGAAGGCATGGACCCCGTCGGCCACCTCAACAGTCGTAGCCGGACCCAGCGCCTCGGCAGCAGAACCGGTCATGACGTGAGACTTGCAGACCAATGGGTAGGCCGGTCGGGTGAACGGGATCTGCGCCAGGCGGCGGTCGCACACGGGGGACGTCTCCGCAATGCTGATCACGTGATCGACGTCGTACCCCTTGGCCCCGGGGTGTGGTTGGCGCGCTGCGAGTGCGGCGCCACCGAACGGTTCCCGACCGCCGAAGCAGGCTGGGAGTGGGTCCTCGGGCACCCGTGCCCCGCCGAGCCCCCGGCCGTCGTCGACCTCACCGAGCGCGAGCAGACGCGCTGCGAGTAGCGCTCAGGCGACCAGGTGGGTCACCTGGTGCACCGGCGCGGCCTTGATCGCCGACGCGCAGAACCGGTCGACCACCCACTTCTTCTGGCTGAACAACCGCGTCTGGTCCGCGAAGTGCGGGTTCGTCGGGTCGGTCGACAGCGAGTAGGTGAGGATCGTCCGCGCGTCCGGGCACGGACCGTCGTTCCACGTCACGACCTGCACGAAGGACGAGCCGTCGTTGACATGGGTCACGCCGTGCGCATCGGTCGGGCCGTAGATGGCGTTGAAGTTGCCGTTGGGGTCACCCGGGCCGCCGGAGATCGGGATCTCGACGCCGTTGCGGTCCGCCACCTGCGCCTTCCCGACGGCCACGTCGAGCGGCTGGTGCGCGTCGTTCATCGCCTGGATCGCGTCACCGAGTGCTGTCGGCACCTCCGGGTCGGCCGGGTTGAGACCCGCGGGGGTGTGCACCGCGTCCGACGCCGAGAACGGCGTCGACCAGTACGGCGCGGACGTGCCGCTGTAGGCGTAGGCGGTCGCCTGCGGGTAGCCGGTCAGCGCGTCGAAGAACCTCCGGAACAGGATCGCGCCGCGCGAGGTGAGGTTCTCCTTCAGGTCCCACTTCGCCAGCACGTCACAGGCGCTGCCGATCGCGACCGGCGGACCGGACGAGGTCGGGAGGTAGCCGAGCGGCTGGTACTGCTTACACATCGCGACGAGGTCGTCGCGCATGAGCATGCCGGCGTACTGGTTGTTGCTGAAGACCTCGTTCTGCATGCCTTGCCGCGTCAGGCCCCCACGCTGAATGTTGTCGGCGGTCATGATCAGGCCGATGCGGGTGCGCAGGCTGCGCGGCGTGCCCTCGTCACCGATGATGCGAGCGAAGCCGGTCAGCGGCTGCGCGGGGTTGGCCAGCCAGTAGGAGTCGTTGCTGTTGGTGACGTAGTCGCTGCGCATCAGGTGCGGCAGGTGCGACGGCCCGAAGAGCCCGGGCTCGACAGCGTCGGAGTCGGTCAGCCAGTCGCATGATGAGGTCGAGCCGTCGAGCACCGGCAACCCGAGCAGCTTGAACGTCGCCGCGCCGAGCTGCGTGTTGCACTGCTGTGCAAGTGAGTTGGGCACGTTGGGGATCGCGCCGATGTCGGCGTACATCGCGTGCCCGGTGCGGTCCGCGACGATCGTGTTGACCCACGGGATGCCTTCGTAGTGCTGCAGCACCTTCAGCTCGTTCGCCACCGACGTGGTGCGGTCGGTCTCGAAGAAGTGGTTGAAGACGCGGAAGTTGTCGACGTTCGCGTCACGGATCGCGAACGCGGTCTCCGCCGTCCACGGCAGCGGGATGCCGAGGATGCTGTTGAACAACGGCCCGTAACGGGTCCACCAGGTCGTGTGGTTGACCTTCGACAGCGTGCCGTCGGCGTTCTTGACCATCACCGTCACGGTGCGCTGCTGCATCGGCGTCGGCGTGCCGTCGAACACGTACGACGTCGGCGTGCCCGGAACGAGGGTGAGCTGGTAGGGCGTGAAGCGGAACGCCGTCGACACCGTGTGGCTCCACGCGATGTCGTTGTTGTGGCCGATGAGCACGAGCGGGACGCCGAACAGGCTCGCGCCGGTGACGTTGAACTTGCCAGGGATCGTGAGCTGCGCCTGGTAGAAGCGCTCGGTGTCGACCCAGGGGAAGTGCGGGTTGCCCAGCAGCAGTCCGTGCTTGTGGTCCTTCGTGCCGGCCTTGCCGACGGCGACCGCATTCGACCCGAGGTCACCGAGCGACTTGTGCCAGCCGACGGCGAGCAGCCGCGCGGCCTTCTGCGGGTCGGCGGCGACCGGCGCCGGGTTGCCCGGCGACGGCGGCTCGGCCTCGGCGATGCCGGGCATGACGACGTCCTGACCGGCGAGCAG
>Ga0070679_100001738_pt1 | contig 19630 bp, 13 predicted proteins | sample KBSC63BmetaG_FD_65652 | JGI IMG/M metagenome (GOLD analysis project Ga0070679, IMG submission 65652) | Corn rhizosphere microbial communities from Kellogg Biological Station, Michigan, USA - KBS C6-3B metaG | ecosystem: Host-associated > Plants > Roots > Rhizosphere | place: USA: Michigan... | reverse complement strand
GTCTGCGCTTCGCGCTTGAGGACCTGTCGGATCTTGTGGCGCGCGCGACCGGTACGGACGTGCGCGAGCCAGTCGCGCGTCGGCTTGGCCGACGTCGACGTGATGATCTCGACCGTCTCCGAGTTGCGCAGAGAGCGCGACAGCGGCGCGATGCGGCCGTTCACCTTCGCGCCGGACGTGTGCAGACCGATTTCGGTGTGCACCGCGAACGCGAAGTCGAGCGGCGTCGCGCCCTTCGGCAGCTGAATGACATCGCCCGTCGGCGTGAAGACGAAGATCTCGTCCTGATACAAGTCGAGCTTCAGGAACTCGAGGAACTCGTCCGGCGTCTTCGCGTCCATCTGGAGCTCGAGCACCTGCCGGAACCAGGACAGGTGGCGGTCCAGCTCATCCGACTTCGCGTCTTCTTTGTAGCGCCAGTGCGCGGCGACGCCATAGTCCGCCGTTCGGTGCATGTCGCGCGTGCGAATTTGAACTTCATACAGCTGCTTGCCCGGGCCGAACACGGTCGTATGCAGCGACTGGTAGCCATTCGACTTCGGCTGCGCGATGTAGTCCTTGATGCGCTCCTGCACCGGCGTCCATCCGTCATGGATGACACCAAGCGCGTGGTAGCAGTCCGGCACCGAGTTGACGAGCAGGCGAATCGCGAGGAGGTCATAGATCTCCTCATAGGGCTTCTCGCGCTGCTTCATCTTCTTGTAGATCGACCACAAATGCTTCGGTCGTCCCGTGACGTCCACGCCGCGGATGCCCGCTTTCGTGAGGCGCTCGATCAGCGGGTTCGCCATCTGCGCGATGAGCGCTTCGCGTTCGCCGCGCTTCTGCGCGACTTTCCGCGCGAGCGACTTGTACTCGTCGGACTCGATGTGCTTGAACGCGAGATCCTCGAGCTCCCACCGCAGCTTCGCCATACCGAAGCGATGCGCGAGCGGCGCATAGAGGTCGCGCGTTTCCTGCGCGATGCGCTTCCGCTTCTCGGGCGGGAGCCAGTCGAGCGTGCGCATGTTGTGCAGCCGGTCGGCCAGCTTCACGATGATGACGCGCAGATCCTTCGCGATCGACAGCAGCAGCTTGCGATAGCTCTCGACCTGGCGCTCCTGCGTGGAGCCGCCCTGCGGCAGCTTTGCGATCTTCGTCAGGCCATCGACGATGCCGGCGATCTCGGGGCCGAACTCGTCGTTGACGTCGGCGAGGGTAAAGTCCGTGTCCTCGATGACGTCGTGAAGCAGCCCGCTGGCGACGGTGATCGAGTCGAGCTGGAGTGCGGCCAGGATCTTGGCCACCTCGACGGAGTGCGTGATGTACGGGTCGCCGGAGTTGCGGACCTGTCCACGGTGCGCGGCTTCGCTGAACCGATAGGCGCGCAGGAGCAGCTCGCGGTCGAGCTTCTCGTGGAGCGGAAGCTCGTCCTCGCGCCATCCTGGCATCAGTTCCTGCGGTGCCGTCGCCGTCACAATAGTCCTGCCTCCGCGAAGCTCGTGTACCGACCCCGGCCGATGATCACATGGTCATGCACTGGTATGTCCAGCAAGCGCCCGGCCGCAACCAGCTGCTCGGTCACAGCCTTGTCCTCCACCGAAGGCGCCGGATCGCCGCTCGGATGGTTATGCACCAGAATGACCGCCGCCGCGCGCTCGGCGATCGCTTCCCGAAACACTTCGCGCGGATGTACGAGAGACGAGTTCAAAATCCCGCGTGTCACTGTGATGTCGCGCTCCAACCGGTGTTGCGCGTCCAGCACGGCAACGTGGAACTCCTCCACGGGCAGATCTTCCATCCGCGGAGCGAAGTACTCGACGACGTCTCGCGGAGCCAGGATCGGACAACCGTCCTGCCGACCCTCCACCGCCATACGCCGCCCAAGCTCCAACGACGCGTGAATCACAGCCGCGCGAGCCGTTCCCACACCGGGAACCGCCCGAAGCGCGGCCACTGGTTGGCGAGCAATCCATCGCAGCGCCCCGCCCGCTTCAGCGAGAACTGCGTGCCCGATCTGAATCGCGCTGCGGCCAGCGGCGCCCGACCCGAGCAGGACAGCCAGCAACTCCGCGCTGCTGAGTGCGCCGGCGCCTAGGTCGATGAGTCGCTCCCGCGGTCGCTCCGACCGGGGCAACTCTCGAATAGTTAACGATCTTGACAAGTCCTGGCCAGCCATGAGCGCTCCCGCGAGAGGATCCAGGGAGCTTGCGCTGCGGCGGCCGAGCGAGCGCCATCGATCGATTCCGGCGGATACCTATCTCCCGCCTGATGCGTCTTCTGGTACCCCAAAGGAACCAGGAAAGACGTCCGTCCCCCATGCCGGAACAGCTCCCGCCGGACCGTAGCCAATCGCGCTGGCGCTGCTTTGCGAGCGTCGCCATGGGAGCCTGCGCGGCACTGATCGGCTTCGAGGCGTTCCTGCGCGTATTCATCTCGCCGGTCGAGGTGGTGCTGCCAGTCATCGCGAGCGACTCCGTTGCCGGCACGCCGGTGGAGATCCGACAGCTGCAAGAGGGCGTCGCTACGACCCATTTCTCCGCCGGCGGGGCCCACCTGACGGGCAACGCGTGGATCGAACCGGCGCACCGGGTGGTGATCATCGGCGACTCATACGTCGTGGCTCGTGAGACCGCGGACGAGCAGACGATGGGTGCCTGGCTGGAACGCATCGGTCGAAGCGCGTCGATTCCGGTCGACGTACGACAATACGGCTGGCGCGGTGCGTCGCCGGCCCGATACGTCGTCGAGGGGCCGGCGGTATTGAAGCGATGGCAGCCCGACGCGGTCGTTGTCCCGATCTCGACAATCGATCTCGATCAGCACGTCGTGACCGGAGCGAAGCCGATGCTGAGCGTCGCACACGACGGCAGTTGGCGCGTCGTCAGCGACCCATCGGATACGACAACTTGGGCTCCACGTCGACGAGCGCGATCCGTTCTCGCGGAGGCGATCGAGAGCCGATGGGCGCAGCTCTGGGTCCGAGCGCCTCGCGCGCTGCGACAGCTCGCGGCGTCGTGGGATGCGCAGGCCTCGGTCACGAGCTCGTCGGAGATCGATCCTCCGCTCGAGCTCATTCCATCGGCCGTCGTGCAATCACTCAAGCACGCGTACGGCGATCGTCTCGTCATCGCGTACCTGGCGGTGGTGCGCGTCATCGGCGACGAGCACCCCGACCCGCTGGAAGTTCGCCTGCTCGACGCGTGCCGAGCGCAGTCCGTCACCTGCGTCTCGCTGCGGGAAGACATGTTGGCGGCGCGCAAACGCGGCATCATCGCGCGCGGCTTTCAGACCACCACGCTCGGTTCCGGTCATCTCAACGCCGAGGGGCATCGGCTGGTCGCGACGGCTGTGTGGCCGTATGTGCGCGAGCGCCTCGCGGCTGCGGCGGCAGCGCGGTAAGCGGCGATGTCGTTCGTCTCCTGGCAATTCGTCGCCTTCTTCGCCATCACGCTCGCTGGCCTTCGCGTGATGCCCACGCGCGAGTCGCGCCAACTCCTGCTGCTCGTCGCCAACGTGATCTTCTACGGCTCCGGAACGCCGTGGCATCTCGCGGTGCTCGGCGTTCCGAGCATCATCGACTACGCCGCCGCGCGACGGATCGAAGCGGCGACGGATGCGAGAACGCGAAAGCAGTGGCTGCAGTTCAGCATCGCCTGCAATCTCGGTCTCCTCGCCTACTTCAAGTACGCCGACTTTTTCGTCGACACCGTTGCGCACCTGGTGGGCACGAGCACCCTGCCCCTCCTGATCGCGCTGCCAGTCGGCATCTCGTTCTTCACATTCAAGACGATGAGCTACACGATCGACGTCTACCGCGGCGAGATTCCGGCGTGCCGGAGCTTGTGGCGATACGCGATGTTCGTGTCGTTCTTCCCGGAGCTCGTCGCCGGGCCGATCGTCCGAGCGTCGATCTTTCTGCCGCAGATGGACCGCCCGCTCACGCCGCGATGGGGCCGGACGGTGATCGGCCTGCAGATCGCGCTCATTGGTGTCGCGAAGAAGCTGTTGATCGCGGACCGGCTCGCGTCGTTCTCGGACAGCGTGTTCGACGCTCCGGCGGCCTTTTCACAGGGCACGGTCATCGCCGCGGTGATCGCGTACTCCCTGCAGATCTATTGCGACTTCTCGGGATACTCCGACATCGCGATCGGCGTAGCTCGCATCATCGGCTTCGACCTCCCCGAGAATTTCGACATGCCGTATCTGGCGACGTCGATCACGGAGTTCTGGCGCCGCTGGCACATGACGCTTTCCCGATGGCTGCGCGACTATCTGTACATCCCACTGGGCGGAAACCGGCGGGGTCCGTGGCGCACGTATCTGAACCTCGCGATCACGATGCTGCTCGGCGGGTTGTGGCATGGCGCGAACTGGACGTTCGTCGCGTGGGGACTGCTCCACGGCCTCGGGCTCGCGGTGCACAAGCTCGTCCGGTCGCGTGCGACGTCCGATGCCGCGCCGCGATCGATGCTCGGAACGGTTCTGTCGTGGGCAGCGACGTACACCTTCGTGTGCATCGGATGGGTCTTCTTCCGCTCACCGGACTTCGCGACCGCCGCGACGGTCCTCGCCAAGATGGCCGGCCTGTCGCCAGGCGGCGTGACGTGGCTCTATGCCCCGCTCTTCATGGTCGTTCCGGCCGTCGTGGCCGCACACGCGATTGGCGTGCTTCACCAACGGGGCGTACGGTGGCGCGTCCTTCGCGCGACGCAGCAACCAGGCACCGGAACGTATTTCGGGCTTCGCTATGCCGGATTCGCGACGGGCGCGCTCATCGTGGCCGCGCTCCTGACACTCTTCTTATTCACGCCATTACATCACAGTCCCTTCATCTACTTTCGCTTCTGACGCCACGTTGCTTCCCGCGGCAGACCTGGCCCGTCCTATCGCGATTCCCGACCGCCGCTCCCCGTGGAACGGGCGATCGCCGAGAGCATGCCCCTGAACATCATCGCGTGGATCGGATAGAGGCTGTACCAGTACAGAAGGCCGAATAGCCCAATGGGGTCGAAGGTCGCGGTCTGCCGGAGAACGACCGGCCCGTCGCCGCTGATCTCGAACTGCAGCCACGCCCGGCCAGGAAGCCGCATCTCTGCATGCAGCCGAAGGAGGCGATTCGGCTCCACAGCCTCCACGCGCCAGAAGTCGACTGAATCGCCTGGCCGGAGCCGCTCAGGATGACTACGGCCACGCCGCAGACCGATTCCCCCCACCATCAGATCGAACAGTCCCCGCAACCGCCAGAGGGCATTCGCGTAATACCAGCCGCTGGTACCGCCAATGCGTGCGACCGGCGCGAAGGCCTGCGCGGGCGAGGTATCGAGGTCGACGGCGCGAGAATCGACACGCCGCGTCCCGAACCGCACGCCATGCCAGCTCTTCGCCGGTACGCCGGACGACATTGCGTCGGACCAATGCGTCTCGGCGAACTCTCGCTCTTCGTTTCTCAGCGCGCGCTGAATGGCCTCGCGATATCCGAGCGGCTTGATCGCGGGAAACAGCTCGCGTGCCCGGCCACTGGTTACGACCGAGTCGCTCCGCATGCCCTCGAGCAACTGACGCCCGATCCGCGCCTTGAGCGGCGTCACGAGCGCAAGCCAGAGACCCGAAAGCCACGGCGTCAGAACCGGTACCTTGAGCATCGCGCGACGGAGGCCACGTTGTCGCGCGTATTCGCGCATGAGATCGCGGTAAGACGCACGGTCGGCACCGCCGATCTCGATTTCTTCGCTCGTGTCCGTTGAAACCTCGATCGATGCGAGCAGATACGCGATCACATCCTCGATGGCGATCGGCTGCGCCTGCCGGGTCACCCACTTCGGCGTCACCATCACGGGCAGGCGCTCGACGAGCGCGCGAATCAACTCGAACGATACGCTGCCCGAGCCGATGATGATGGACGCGCGGAACTCGATCGTGCCGACAGAATGCGCGCGCAGAATTCGCCCGACCTCGCGCCGGGTGGCGAGGTGGGGCGAAGCCGAACCCTTTGCGGCGAGGCCACCGAGATACACGATGCGCCGGACACGGGCGTGCTCCGCTGCCTTCGCGAAGTTCTCCGCCGCTTCGGTCTCCTCTTTCCAGAGGTCGCCGCCGGACCCGAGGGCGTGGACGAGGTAGAACGCCGTATCGATGCCGGCCATCGCCGGCGCCAACGTGGACGAGTCGCTCAAGTCGCCGCGTACGATCTCGACATCGCGTGGAAATCGGTCGCGCGCTTGATCAGGCCGCCGAACCAAACACCGCACACCATAGCCGCGCTCTACCAGGGGCGGAATCAGTCGTCCGCCGACATATCCGGTGGCGCCAGTGACGAGGACGAGCCGACTCATGCCTCACCGCGTGATGAGCGCGACCGCTCGCGCCCATCAGTCAGTCGTCTGGCGCTATAGCGTCGCTCCGTGGCACTTCTTGAACTTCTTGCCAGAGCCACATGGGCAGGGGTCGTTCCGGCCCACGGTTGACCAGTCGACACTCGCCGGCATCTGCGCCCCGAGCGACTTCGTCCGGCCGGCTCCGACGACGACGGGATCTTTCCTGGCGACGGGTTTGGTTGCCGCGGGCGGTTCGGCCGGGCCGATGTCCACCGCGCCCTGGGCACCATTTCCGGACGCGACGGGCACTTCCTCCTCGGGAATGTCTTCGAGGATCCCGAGCGCGTTGTACCGCTTCGTCGGCCGTTGCACCGGCACCGGCGGTGGCGCGGGCGGCTCGAGGATCAGCTGCACCTTGAGAAACCGCTCGCTGAACGTGTTGTAGATGTCATTCATCAGATCCACGAACATCTTGTACGCTTCCTGCTTGTACTCGATGAGCGGATCCTGCTGGCCCCACGACCGGTAGTGGATCGAGTTGCGCAGCTGGTCGAGATCGTAGAGGTGGTCCTTCCACTTCTCGTCCAGCACGTTGAGCATCACGAGCGAGAGCAGGCGGTCGCCGTACGGCACGCCCGCTTCGTCTCGCACCGCGTCGAGGCTCTTCAGCTTGTCCCAGAACGCCTTCGTGGCCGCCGCGACGGCGACGGTGCGCGCGGTGGCTTCGTCGGTCGGACGATGATCAGGCTTCTCATATTCAGGAACCTGCAACAGATAATGCATGAGCAGGTCCTGCCGCAGCAGATCGTAGTCCCACTGCGTCGGATCCTCGTACTCGGCGAGCAGCGTCTCCACGCGGTGGGTCACGCCCTTGTCGATCATCTTCAGGGCTTCACCCTTGAGCTCTTCCCCGCCCTCGAGCGCGAACGACCGCAGCGAGTAGATCACCTCGCGCTGCTGGTTCATCACGTCGTCGTAGTCGAGCAGGCGCTTCCGAGCCTGGAAGTTCTGGAGCTCGACCCTTTTTTGAGCTTGCTCGATAGAACGGGTGATCAGCGGGTGCGTGAGCACCTCGCCCTCCTGCGCGCCCAGCCGGTCCATGAGGCGCGCGATGCGCTCCGAACCGAACAGCCGCATCAGATCGTCCTCGAGCGACATCATGAACTGCGACGCGCCCGGATCGCCCTGGCGTCCCGATCGACCGCGCAGCTGGCGGTCGATGCGGCGCGACTCGTGGCGCTCGGAGCCGATGATGTGCAGGCCGCCGGGCTCCATCACCTCGATCGGCTTTCCATCCGGGTCTTTCACCTGCGAGGGCTTGGACTCGACGACGCCCGGTCCGAGCTTGATGTCGGTGCCGCGGCCGGCCATGTTCGTCGCGATCGTGATCGTGCCGGGCTGGCCCGCGAGCGCCACGATCTCGGCCTCGCGCTGGTGATACTTCGCGTTCAGCACGTTGTGCTGCAGTCCCGCGCGTTGGATCAGCTTCGAGATCGTCTCCGACGCTTCGACGCTCGTCGTGCCCACCAGCACCGGATAGCCGAGGTCGTGCAGGCGCCGCGTCTCCTCGACGATGGCGTTGTACTTCTCGCGGCGCGTCTTGTAGACGAGATCGTGCCGATCGTCGCGGATCATCGGCTTGTTCGTCGGAATGACCGCAACCTCGAGCTTGTAGATCTGGAAGAACTCCGTCTCTTCCGTTTCGGCTGTACCGGTCATACCGGCCAGCTTCTCGTACATGCGGAAGTAGTTCTGGATGGTGATCGTGGCCATCGTCTGCGTCTCGCCTTTGACGCGAACGCCTTCCTTGGCCTCGACCGCCTGGTGCAATCCTTCCGACCATCGCCGGCCCGGCATCGTGCGGCCGGTGAACTCGTCGACGATCAACACCTCGCCGTCCTGGACGACGTAGTTCACGTCGCGATCGTAGAGCGCGTGCGCCCGCAGGAGCTGGTGGACGATGTTCAACCGCTCCGACATCGACGCGTAGTTGATCTCGAGCTGTTTCCGCGCTTCGAGGCGCTCCTCGGCGGTGAGCTCGTGATCGTGATCGATGCGATGGATTTCCTGCGACAGGTCGGGCAGCAGGAAGGCTTCGTGTTGGCTCGGCGCCATGAAGTCGACGCCCTGGTCGGTGAGGTGCACCGAGTGGCCTTTCTCGTCGAGCACGAACAGCAGATCGTCTTCGATGTCGCGGTATTGCTGCTTGCTGGCCGGGAGCCGGCGGTCGGCGATGTGATCGAGCTCCATCTTCTGCACGAGCTGCTTGGTGCCCGGCTCCTGCAGGATCTTCATCAAGCGCCGATTCTTCGGGCTGCCGAGTTGCGCCTTGTAGAGATGCAGCGCGGCGGCTTGGGTGTCGTGCTTCTCGAGATCGCGCTCAGCGAGGCCGACGAGCGTGTTCACGAGCTCCGTCTGCCGGCGCACCACACGCGCAACGGCGGCGTTGTGCTCGAAGTACATCGCGTCGTTCTCGTTGCCCACGGGCCCCGAGATGATGAGCGGCGTACGAGCTTCATCGATCAGCACCGAGTCGACTTCGTCGACGATCGCGTACGTGTGCGGGCGCTGCACGCGCTGGTCGAGCGACACGACCATGTTGTCGCGCAGATAGTCGAACCCGAACTCGTTGTTGGTGCCGTACGTGATGTCCGCCCAGTAGGCGGCGCGGCGCGCGGGCGAACCGGGCTCCGTGTCATCCAGGCAGGCAACGGTGAGGCCGAGGTAGTTGTACAGGTGCCCCATCCACTGCGAGTCGCGGCGGGCGAGGTACGAGTTCACCGTCACGAGATGCGCGCCTTTCCCGGGGAGCGCATTCAAGTACAGCGGCAGCGTCGCGACGAGCGTCTTGCCTTCGCCCGTCGCCATTTCCGCGATCTTGCCCAAGTGCAGCTGGATGCCGCCCATGAGCTGCACGTCGTAGTGCACCATCTCCCACGTCAGGTCGTGTCCGGTGACCGAGACAGTCGATCCGACGAGTCGTCGTGCGGCTTCGCGCGCCGTGGCGAACGCTTCCGGGAGAATCTCGTCCAGGACGTCCACGATCGCTTGCCGCAGCTCGCCTTCGGCGCCGCCGCGACCGTCGCCACCGCCCAGCTCCTGATCGATCTGATCGCGTTCGGCTGGATCGCTCGCGTTGCGCTTTTTCTCCTTCAGCTCCGCAACGCGCGCCTCCAGTGCATCGGTGCGCTCTCGGATGATCCGTCGAAACTTCTCAGTCTGCGCGCGCAGCTCTTCTTCGGGCACGTTGTGCAGGCGCGCAAAGTGCTCGTTGATCTCGTCAACGATCGGCTGGATCTTCCTTCGTTCGCGATCGTGGCGTGTGCCGAAGACGGCGTGGATGACTCGCTTGAACATGCACTCCTCTATCGGTACAACCGCTCCGCGGCAATGAGTGAGGCCACCGCGTCCGGCACAAATCCTCGTATCGACTTCCCCAACCGCACCCGATCCCGAATCTCCGTCGACGAGATGTCGACGCGTCGCGACTCGAGCAGGCGCGGCGCGCCCGGCAACGATCCGAGATCCGGCACCGCGCCATCGCCCGCCCGCTGCAGCACTACGAGTGTCGCGAGCTGGGCGATTCGCTCGGGCTCGCGCCACTTCGCGAACGACTTGATCACGTCGGCTCCGACCAACCAGAACAGCTGTGCGTGCGGCCAGAGCCCGGAGAGAGCCGCCAATGTGTCAACCGTGTAAGATAACCCGCCTCGGTCGATTTCCATTGTGCTCACGTCGAAGCGTGGATCACCCGCGACGAGGCACCGCACCATCGCGAGCCGCTGGTCCGCACTCGCCACGGTTTGACCGGCTTTGAGCGGTTGGACCGCGGCCGGCACGAACACGAGCCGATCGAGCGACAGCGCGTCGTACGCGTCGCCGGCAGCGAGAAGGTGACCGTTGTGAGGGGGATCGAAGCTCCCCCCGAGGAGCCCGATCCGCATCGGCTTAACGTGCCGGTGGTTTCGAGCCCACAGGAGTCGGCGGCGCTGAGTCCGGTTTGATGGCAACCACCGGTACGCCCTGACACACTTTCTCCACCTCGCGGTCCTGCGGGAACCGCGCGCGCAACGTGGCGCAGTGATCCGCCGCGTCCGGGTATTTGATCGCCTTGTACGATTCCACCAGGCGCATCTCGGCGAGCCGCGCCGTGGGCGTTGTGCCGAACTTCTGGAGCACGTCCTTGAAGTAGATGATGCCGGAGTCGTACGCCTTTCGACGGAAATAGTAGTCGCCCGCTTCGAAATCTTTGATCGCCAATCGGTTCTCGAGATCCGCGATCTCCCGCTCGGCCGTTTTGACGACGGGCGAACTCGGGTAGAGACCAATGAGCGTGTTGTAGGACGCAATGGCGGTCTCGCCGTACACCGGGTCCAGCTGCGGGCGACGCCAGAGCCTGGCATACGAGCGCGCAGCCTCCAAACCCGCAGGGGCGGCGAGCGAGTCGTCTGGGAATGACTCGAGAATCCGGCTATACGATTGGGCCGCGAGCAAAAACTCGTTGGCGTGAGCGTGTGCCGATGCGAGATACCAGTACGACAACGGCAGCAGCGTGTCGCGAGGCGGAAGGTCCGTCGTCAGCTTTTCGAAGCCGGTGACCGCATTATCCCACTTGTGGCGCTGGTATTCCTTGAACGACGCGGCGAACAGCGCCTCGTTCGACGTGAAATTCTTGATCGAGAACTCTGGATGGCACGCCGCGACCCCTACCATCAACGCCAACGCGGCGTGTCTCCACGGAATACGGTGCATATCGGGGGTTGTACCCGGAATTGTGGGTTCAGTGCCGAGCCCGACGGTCCCCGACCGCCGTGCCCGGTCCCCCGTGCAAGTGCCCAGGGACCGAATTCGAATCAAGAAACATAAACACGATCAAACCGCTGTACCTGGTCCGATCGATTGCATGGTCCGCGAGCCGATGGTCGACGTGGCCTGAAGCCCACGAAAGTACTCGACCGTGCGCGTGATTCCCTCCCGAAGTCGAACCTGCGGCTCCCAACCGAGGAGCTTCCGGGCTCGGCTGATGTCGGGGCGACGCACCTTTGGATCGTCGGTCGGCAGTGGTTCGATGGTGAGGGGCGAGCTCGACCCGGTGATCTCGAGGATCACCTCGGCGAGCTCTCGCACCGTATACTCGTCGGGGTTCCCGATGTTCACGGGATCCGAGTCGCCGCGCAGGAAGAGCTGGTAAATCCCCTCCACCTCGTCGTCCACATAGCAGAAGCTGCGCGTCTGGCTGCCGTCGCCGTAAAGCGTCAGCGGCTGCCCAGCCAGCGCCTGGACGATGAAATTCGAGACGACGCGGCCGTCGTGCGGACGCATTCGCGGGCCGTACGTGTTGAAGATCCGGACGATGCGCGTGTCGACGCCGTGGTGCCGGTGGTAGGCCATCGTCAGCGCCTCGGCGAATCGCTTCGATTCGTCGTACACGCTTCGCGGACCGATCGGATTGACGTTGCCCCAATAGCTCTCGACCTGCGGGTGGATGAGCGGATCGCCGTACACCTCGGACGTGGACGCGAGGAAGAACCGTGCGTTTTTCGCTTTGGCGATGCCCAACGCATTCAGCGTGCCCAGCGAGCCAACCTTGAGCGTCTCGATGGGCAGCTCGAGATAGTCGATGGGGCTCGCGGGAGAGGCGAAATGCAGCACGCCATCGAAATCGCCGGCGACGTATGTGTAATCGGAGACGTTGTGCCGCACGAACGAGAACCGCTCGTGTCCGGTCAGGTGCGCGATGTTGTCGGGCCGGCCCGTGATGAAATTGTCGAGTCCCACGACGGCGTGTCCGTCGCGCAGAAAACGATCGCAGAGATGCGAGCCGAGGAAGCCGGCGGCACCCGTGATGAGGACTCTCATGCGACGGCGGGCCTGCCGATCGAGTGATACGTGAAGCCCATTCGCTGCATTCGGTCGAGCGCGTAGAGATTCCGCCCGTCGACGATCACGGGACGGCGAAGCGCCGCCTTGATTCGGCCGAAATCCGGATGCCGGTACTCGTTCCAGTCGGTGACGACAACGAGCGCGTCGGCGCCCGTCACCGCGTCGTAGCTCGACGGTGCGAACGTCACGCTATCGCCGAGCCGGTGCTGCGCCTCAGTCATCGCGACGGGATCGTGGGCGACCACCGCGGCGCCCGCATCGAGGAGCTCGTCGATCAACACGAGCGCGGGACTCTCGCGCATGTCATCGGTGTTCGGCTTGAACGCCAACCCCCAGACCGCGATGCGAGCGCCGCGAAGATCCGCGCCCAGCGCGATCCGCAGCTTTTCCATGAGCCGCCGCTTCTGGTCCTCGTTCACCGCCTCGACCGCTTCGAGAATTCGCAGTCCACAGGCGTGCGTTCGCGCCGTCTGCGCGAGGGCCTTCACATCCTTGGGAAAGCACGAACCGCCGTAGCCCGGACCCGGAAACAGAAATGCCGGACCGATGCGCTCGTCCGATCCGACGCCGCGGCGCACCATGTCCACGTTCGCGCCGACGGCCTCGCAGAGATTCGCGATGTCGTTCATGAAGCTGATGCGCGTGGCCAGCATCGCGTTCGCGGCGTACTTCGTCATCTCGGCGGACGCGATGTCCATGAAGATGATCGGCTTGCCGGTGCGCACGAACGGCGCATACAGCTCCGCCATGCAACTCCGCGCATGATCGCTCTCGGCGCCGAGGACCACGCGATCGGGCTTCATGAAATCCTCGACCGCGGCGCCCTCTTTCAGGAATTCAGGATTGCTGACGATGTGGAACGGCTGGCGCGCGTTGCGGCCGACGGCTTCGGCGACTTTCGCTGCCGTGCCGACGGGAACCGTGGACTTCGTGACGATCACGAGCTCACGCGCCATGTGTCTGCCGACCATGTCGGCAACGGCAAGCACGTGGCTCAGATCTGCCGAGCCGTCTTCATCGGGAGGCGTGCCCACTGCGATGAAGACGACGTCCGCGTTCGCCACTGCGCTGCCGACGTCAGTCGTGAAGCGCAAACGACCCGCGGCTTGGTTCCGCTCGACGAGACGATCGAGCCCGGGCTCGTAGATCGGCAGTTGGTTCTGTTGAAGTCCTTCGATCTTCGCCGCGTCCACGTCGGCACCGACGACCTGGTTGCCTGTCTCCGCGAGACAGGCGCCGACCACCAACCCGACGTATCCCGTGCCAACGATGCAGATATTCAAGAGAGGCGCGGACTCGAAGCCAGCGCGTTCTCTGGCGGCCGCGAGGCCGCCAGCGTGACGACCTGCGCCTTCGTCTGGATCAAGCCAGTCATGATGTTCCGGCTGTCGACGACCAACGACGCGTTGTCCATCACGAACTGATAGTCCACGCTCCGGTGATCGGTGACGATCACTACGGCGTCCGACTCTTGTAACACTGGCGCCGTGAGCTCGACGCCATTGAGCGTGTGCCCGTCTTCCTTGATCGAAGAGATGAACGGATCGTGGAAGCACACGTTGGCGCCGTGTTCCTCGAGCAACCGGATGACGTCGAGCGCGGGGCTTTCACGCACGTCGTCGATGTCGCGCTTGTACGCGACGCCGAGGACGAGAATGCGACTGCCGTTGACTGGCTTGCGCTGCGCGTTGAGCGCCCACGTCACCTTCTCGACCACGAAGGCCGGCATCTGGCTATTGATCTCGCTCGCCAGATCGATGAACCGCGTTTTGTAATTCAGCGTGCGCATCTTCCACGCGAGATAGTGCGGATCGAGTGGAATGCAGTGGCCGCCGATGCCAGGGCCCGGCGTGAATTTCATGAACCCGAACGGCTTCGTCGCCGCGGCGTCGATCACTTCCCACACATTGACCCCAAGCTTGTCGCAAACGATCGCCATCTCGTTCACGAGGCCAATGTTCACCGAGCGGAACGTGTTCTCCAGCAGCTTCACCAGTTCGGCCGCTTCGGGCGACGACACCGGCACCGTTTTGTCGATGCAGCTGTTGTAGAGCGCCGTCGCGAGCTCGGTGCACGCGGGCGTGATACCGCCGACGACTTTCGGCGTGTTCTTCGTGTTGTAGACCGGGTTCCCGGGGTCGACGCGCTCGGGGCTGAACGCCACGAACACGTCTTCGCCAACGGTGAGCCCGCGGTCGGTGAGCGCCGGAAGGAGCACTTCGCGCGTCGTACCGGGGTACGTCGTGCTTTCGAGAACGACGAGGAGTCCGGGATGCGCCTGACGCGTGGCCGCGCCGGCAGCCGCGATCACGTAGCTCATGTCCGGATCGCGCGTCTTGGAGAGCGGCGTCGGCACGGCAATCGAGATCGCGTCCGCCTCGTGCAGGCGCGACTCTTCGGTCGTCGCTTCGAACGCGCCCGACTTCACGAGCGCGGCGACTTCCTTCGCGGGCACGTCCTGGATGTGCGACTGCCCCGACATCAACAGCTTGGTGACTCGCTCGCTGACGTCGTAGCCGATGACATGGAATCCGGCTTTCGCGAACTCCACGGCAAGTGGAAGTCCGACGTAGCCCAGACCGATGACACCGATGACGGCGGAACGATCCTCGATGCGCTGGAGCAGTTGTTCTTTCATGGAGTCAGGGTCTCAACGCCCATAGAAGGCCCGCACCTGCTCGACGACCTCGTCGAGCTGGTCCGTCGTCAATTCCGGATAGATCGGCAGCGACACGACTTCGGCCGCCGCACGCTCCGACTCCGGACACGATCCCGGCTTGTAGCCGAGGTATTCGAAGCACGGCTGGAGATGCAGGGGCAGTGGATAGTACACCGCGTTTCCAATGCCCTTCTCTTTCAGGAACGTCTGAAGATCGTCCCGGCGAGGAACGCGGATCGTGTACTGATTGAAGATCGACTCGTTCGCCGGATCGACGTACGGCGTCGTCACGTCAGGGACGTCTGCAAAGGCCGCGGAGTAATACGCCGCGTTGGCTCGCCGCTTGGCGCTCCACTGCTCGAGGTGCGGCAGCTTCGCCGAGAGCACCGCGGCCTGGAGCGCATCGAGGCGGCTGTTGAATCCGACCTCGTCGTGGAAATACTGCTTGGCGCCGCCGTGCATGCGCAGCCGCTTGAGCCGCGCGGCGAGGCCGTCGTCTTGCGTGACCATCATGCCGCCGTCGCCGAACGCGCCCAGATTCTTCGATGGGAAGAAGCTGAACGTTCCGATCGTCGCGACTTCGCCAGCCATGCGCCACTCGCCGTCGATCGACCGGCGCGCGCCGATCGTCTGCGCGGCATCCTCGACGATCGGGACACCCGGTAGCGCCACCATCACTTCTTCGATCGGCGCCATTTGTCCGAACAGATCGACGGGCACACACGCCTTCGTGCTCGGCGTGCGCGCCGCGGCCGCGGCGGCCGGCAGGATGTTGAAGGTTCGCGGATCGATGTCCACGAATACGGGGCGGGCGCCAACGTTGTGGATGGTGCCGCCGGTCGCGAAAAACGTGAACGGTGTCGTGATCACTTCGTCGCCCGGGCCGCAGTCGAGCGCGCGAAGGGCGAGCAGGAGGGCATCGGTACCGCTGGCACAGCCGATAGCGTGCTTGGTGTGCGACAACTTCGCCACCGAACGCTCCAACTCCTCGACCCGCTGGCCGAGGATGAACAACTGCGAGTCGACGACCTCCATCATCGCCGACGTGACTTCATCACGGATCGTGGCGAGTTGCGCGCGCAGATCCAGCAGAGGAACCGGCATCAGTAGAGCTCAGGACCTATTGAAAGTGAAGAAAAACCGACGACGTGAAGTGCAGATCCCTCGCGTGGGCTCGGGATGACACCCAAGGCGTCGAGATGACGACGACTGAGGAGCCGTGACGACAACCCTAAAGTTGTCGAAATGGCACCCAAAGCGTCGGACCAGGGTCGCCGACAGCGCCGACCGCCCAGCCATGAAAGGTCATCGGGCCGGTCCGCCAGGTCAATTTGGTGTCACACATTCTTACGCAGGGGGATGGGGACGTCCCGGCCCGTCTTTGCGGACTCGTAGATCCCCAGGATCAGCTCGAGCGACTTACGCCCTGCCCGGCCGTCCGTCTCCGGCTTGGCTTCACCGCGCAGCACCGCAAGGACGTTCCGGTAATACCCCTCATGCCCGAATCCGTACACGTTCGGCGGGTTCGTATTCGCGCCCTCGACGAGCTTATCGTCGTCGTCGTACTCCGCGAAGATCCAGTGCTCGACACGGTTCACGGCCGTTCCGCCAATCTTCACCGAGCCCTTCTCTCCGAGGATCGTGATCGATCCCTCGAGGTTGCGCGGGTACGTCAGGACGTTGACCTCGATCACGCCGAGGGCGCCCGAGCGGAACTTCAGGATACCGATGCCGGAATCCTCGGCTTCGATGCGGCGCGCCTGCGTGGCTGTCTTGGCCATCACGCTCTCGACCGGACCAACGAGCCACTGGATGAGATCGACGTAGTGCGACGCCTGATTCATGATCGCGCCGCCGTCGAACTCCCAGGTGCCTCGCCACGGCTCTGCGTCGTAATACTCCTGGGGCCGCTGCCACCGAACTGTCACGTTCGCGAGATAGATCCGGCCGAACCGACCCTTGTCGACGGCTCGCCGCAGAAGCTGGATCGGCGGATTGAGACGGTTTTGTTTCACGACGAACAGCTGGACGCCGGCGTCGTCGCAAGCCTGAACGAGCGTGTCGGCCTGCTCGAGCGAGATCGCCATTGGCTTCTCGCACACAACGTGCTTGCCCGCCCGCGCGATCGCGACACCGTTCGCCGAGTGCAACCCTGAAGGCGTGCAGATCGCGACGACGTCGAAGTTGCCGTCGGCCAGCATGTCGTTCAACGACGAGAACCAGGGCACGCCGTACGTTTCGCCGGCGCTGCGCGCTCGCTCGCGATCGATGTCCGCGACGGCGGCCAACGTCAGCCCTTCGATCTTCCCGAGCGCGTCGAAGTGGTTCTTGCTGATTCGCCCGCAACCGACCAGCGCCACCCGAAAGTTCTGTTGGCTCATGCCTGTCTTGCGTCAGATTTTTTTGGCTGCGCGGGCGATCCCGCCGTCGCGCAGCTCGTAGACCGTCCCACATGCTTTGCACGTGGCTGCGCCCGCGTCCGGCAGCCGCTCGCCGCACTGACACATCCAGCCAATGCGTTTCGCGGGCACGCCAACCATGAGCGCGTACGGCAGCACGTCCTTAGCAACGACCGCGCCCGCGCCGATGAAGGCGTATTCGCCGAGTGTCACGCCGCAGACGATCGTCGCGTTGGCGCCGATCGACGCGCCGCGCCGGACGAGCGTCCGCCGGTACTCGTTCTTCCGCGAGACGTGGCTCCGTGGATTGACGACGTTCGTGAACACCATCGACGGCCCGCAGAAGACGTCGTCCTCGAGCTCCACGCCTTCGTAGATCGAGACGTTGTTCTGGATCTTGCAATTCGTGCCGATTCGGGTGCCGTTCATCACCACCACATTCTGTCCGAGGCTGCAGCGCTCGCCGATCACCGCGCCGGGCATCACGTGACAGAAGTGCCAGACCTTGGTTCCCTTCCCGATCACTGCCCCATCATCGACGTACGCCGATTCGTGCACGAAGACGCCGTCCGTCACCGCACGGCCTCGCTCGACACGGGAGTGGCCGACGGAATATCCGACTGCCATTCCTGAATCGACCGGACGGTCTGCCGGCGCGACCGCAGCGACAGAATCGCGTCGCATGCCGCGTTGGCGGCGGACATCGTCGTCGTATACGACACTCGGTGCACGATCGCCGCCTGGCGAAGCAGGTAGTCGTCCGCTTGCGCATGCTTGCCCAACGGCGTGTTGATGAGCAGTTGCATATCGTGGTTCACGAGGATGTCGAGGCAGTTCGGACGCCCCTCGTACACCTTGAGCACGCGCTGCGCGGGAATGCCGCGCGCGCGCAAATACGACCACGTGCCCGCGGTCGCCATGATCTTGAAGCCCATCTCGTGAAAGCGGCGCGCAATCGGCGTAACGGTCGCCTTGTCCGAGTCCACCACCGTGATCAACACAGCACCCTCGAGCGGCAGCCCGTTCGCCGCCGCGAGCTGCGACTTTGCGAACGCCGAGCCGAACGAATCCGAGATGCCCATGCACTCGCCTGTCGATCGCATCTCGGGGCCGAGCACCGGGTCTGTCCCGGGGAACTTGTTGAACGGGAACACCGCCTCCTTCACGGACACGTACGGCGGCACGATCTCCTGCGTGAATCCGATGTCATCGAGCGTTTCGCCGACCATCACGCGCGCCGCGAGCGACGCGAGCGGCACACCGATAGCCTTGGAAACAAACGGAATCGTGCGACTCGCGCGCGGGTTCACCTCGAGGACGTACACGACGCCATCCTTGATGGCGTACTGCACGTTCATCAAACCGACGACACCGAGCGCCTGCGCGAGCGCGATCGTTTGCTCGCGCATCACCTCCATGTCGGATTCGCCGACGAGATATGGCGGCAGAACGCATGCGGAGTCGCCGGAGTGAATACCGGCGTCCTCGATGTGCTGCATGATGCCGCCGATCACGACGCGTGAGCCGTCGGAGATCGCATCCACGTCGCATTCGAACGCGTCCTCGAGGAAGCGGTCGATCAGGACCGGCCGTTCCTCCGAAACGCGCGCGGCCGTGATGAAATACTCACGAAGCGACGCCGGATCGTACACGATTTGCATTGCACGCCCGCCGAGCACGTACGACGGTCGCACGAGCACCGGATAGCCGATGCCCTTCGCGACCTCGACCGCTTCTTCGACGCTCGTCGCGGTGCCGTTCGGTGGCTGCCGCAACTCGAGATCCCGCGCGATCTGATCGAAGCGCCGCCGATCTTCGGCCGTGTCGATCGCGTCCGGCGGTGTTCCAAGAATATTGACGCCGGCGGCCTCGAGTGGTCGTGTGAGCTTGAGTGGCGTCTGGCCGCCGAGCTGAACGATCACGCCCTCGGGCTGCTCGCGATGTACGATCTCGAGCACATCCTCGAACGTCAGCGGCTCGAAGTACAGCTTGTCGGACGTGTCGAAGTCGGTCGAGACGGTCTCGGGGTTCGAGTTGATCATGATCGTCTCGTATCCCTCCTGCCGGAGCGCGATCACCGCGCGCACGCAGCAGTAGTCGAACTCGACGCCCTGTCCGATGCGATTTGGTCCGCTGCCGAGAATGATCACCGACTTTCGACCGCTCTTCGGCGCTTCGCTCTCTTCGTCGTAGTTCCCGTAGAGGTACGGCGTCGACGACGGGAATTCGCCGGCGCACGTGTCGACCATCTTGTACGACGGCCGGACGTTGAGCGCGTGACGACGCGAGCGAACCGCGTCCTCCGTTTCGCGGCGAAGCATCGCGAGCTGCCGATCGGAGAAGCCCATGCGCTTCATCCGCCGCAGCTCTGGCGCGCCGACTTCCTTCAGCGA
>Ga0070679_100001733_pt1 | contig 19654 bp, 12 predicted proteins | sample KBSC63BmetaG_FD_65652 | JGI IMG/M metagenome (GOLD analysis project Ga0070679, IMG submission 65652) | Corn rhizosphere microbial communities from Kellogg Biological Station, Michigan, USA - KBS C6-3B metaG | ecosystem: Host-associated > Plants > Roots > Rhizosphere | place: USA: Michigan... | reverse complement strand
ATTATAAAAGGGTTTAAGCTTTTTTTGAAAAAGGAAAATATTAAAGGGAGTGTAATAGACAATCTGGATGTGAAAAACCTAAAAGCAGACGAAGCTTACCTTGTTTTCACTGATACGGATATGGTGCAGTTCATCAAACATTGTGAAATCATGAAATGGAAACCAGGTAAGGATATCGGACTGATAAGCTATGATGATACGCCCATCAAAGAAATATTATTGGGAGGCGTAACGGTTATTACCACAGATTTTGAGCTGATGGGTAAAACGGCTGGCGAACTGATTGTTGGAAAGAGAATGGAAAGAATTGCGAATCCTGCCCGGATGATAAAAAGAAAAACACTTTAAGAATGCAATTAGGAATTGGTTCATATACCTATGGCTGGAATGTAGCTCATAACAATAAATTATTCCGGCATACAATGGATGAATATAGCTTGATTGAAAAGACAAAACAATTTGGAATAAAAGTTTTGCAGGTTGGTGATAATCTTCCAATGCATGAGTGGGATGAAGAGCGGTTAAATATGTTCAATAGAAAATTGAAAGAAAATAGAATTGAATTAGAGATTGGCGCAAAAGGATTAATGGAAGAGCAGTTGCACAGGTATTTAGAATTATGCCTGAAGTTTGATACAAAAGTATTACGTTTTATCGTTGATGATAAAAATTATCAGCCTTCCTTAAATGAAATCAATAAAATTATTCAAAGTAATATAAAATTGATAAAGCGAAATAATGTTGTACTCGCTTTGGAAAACCATGACAGGTTCACGGCAGCGGATTATGCTTATATGATTAAGCAAGTAGGCAGTAAGCTAGTAGGTATTTGTTTAGATACTGCTAACTCCATAGCGACTGGCGAAGGCCTTGCATCTATTATTGATATACTCTCACCCTATACTGTTAACCTGCATCTTAAGGATTTTGGTATTTTAAGGTTACCGCATAAGCAAGGTTTTATTGTTGATGGAAGAATTGCGGGCCAGGGCTTACTAAATATTCCCTCATTAATAAAAAAGATACTCCAGAATAATCAGTGCCACACGTGCATCCTGGAGCAATGGGTTCCTCCTGAAAAGAATATTAAGGCTACTTTGGAAAAAGAAAATCAATGGGCAGAAAAAAGTATGGCTTATTTGAAAGGTTTACCTCTGTGGTTGTAATGTATAGTAACAATGGATATTTAAAAAATAAAAAATCAATTCAATGACAACAATTTCTTTAGTAGGTGCAGGAGGCAAAATGGGTTGCCGCCTTACAGATAATTTCTTAAAAAACCCGCAGCACAAAGTACATTATATTGAAGTAAGTGAGCAAGGTATTGCTAATCTTGCACAGCGAAATGTAATAGTTGACAAAGAAAAAGATGTGATCTGTAAAAGTGATGTTGTGATCCTGGCACTGCCGGATGTAATTATAGGCAAACTGAGTCAACAGATTATTCCGCAAATGAAACCAGGGGCCTTGGTATTAACGCTTGACCCTGCGGCGCCTCTTGATGGTGTTATACAATATCGTGGCGATTTAGGTTATGTGATTGCCCATCCGTGCCATCCTTCCGTATTTAACTGGGAGCCCACCGAAACAGCATTTCGTGATTTTTATGGGGGCATCTCTGCAAAGCAAAGCATTGTAGTGGCGCTTATGCATGGAACAGAGGAGCATTATCTTCTCGGTGAAAAAATTTCACAGGATATGTATGCCCCAATACATGTTACGCACCGGATTACACTGGAGCAGATGGCCATTTTAGAACCGGCTATGGTAGAAACGCTTGCCCAAACCTGTATGGAAATAATAAGAGAAGGTTTTGATAAGATTGTATCCCTGGGAGTACCTGAAAATGCAGCCCGTGACTTTGTACTCGGGCACTTGCGAATCCAAATGGCAGTATTGTTTAAAGAAGTGAACGGAACCTTTAGCGATGCAGCCTATAAAATAAGCAAACGTGCAAAGCCGATTTTATTTAAAGAAAACTGGCAAAGGATTTTTCAAATGGACGACATCAGAGAACAAGTGAAAGATATTACTTCTCGTTAAGCATTCGAATCCACAATCATTTTTAGACTTTCTATTCTTTAGACTTAAATGAAGTTAGAAACTTAGTTATTTCCCTTTCTTATCATTTTCAAAACTTGATGATGAAGTTGCGGAATCTACGTTATTGGGAAGAGATGCCGCCAAAGTACTTATGGCGGTTTTTAATACAGATGCTTTTAATTGGGCCATACAGGAAAGAGAAACAGCGGGGCAGTCGGTAGCTCATATACACATGCATCTGGTTCCTCGTACCATTGGCGATTTGGTTGATTCGGGCGATTGGTACCAGGAGTTGGAAAAGTCAGCGTCTAGCGATAGAGACACATTTAGCCGGTTCAATGAGTGATGATAAAATTTTGCCTCCTGTATTTAAAAAAAGGCATGCGAAAACGGACGTTCTTATTACATCTTTAAGTGTTTTTGCTGCACTTTGTATACTCATTATTTTCTGGGCAAAAGAATTTGATGCCATTTTAAGCTTTACTGTTTTTCTTGATTGTTTTGGTATGGCCTTATCGGCTGGTAGTATTTTTGTTATCCGAAAAAAAACCGCTTATCTTAATAATACGGGAATTTTTACGATAAGTTGTAACCTCTGCTGCCTTAACTTTTATTATCGCTTATGTTTTTATAGCGATAAGCATATTCATTTACTGAGACAAAAGTGTCGTTAATTGGGCTGATGGGATTGGCATTCTTTATTCCTATTTATTTCGTATTAAAATTTTTAAAGCGGCAGGTGAAGTATTAGAACAAGTTCACCAAATAAAGAATTTGCTGTTCATTTAGCACCTAGCGGAGGTTGGGTTGCAAGGTTAAGATAAATTAAGATCAGTACAGCTGTTATGACATCCCTGCCAGCAGCGATTATCAGCTCAGGAACGATATGACGGAAAAACAGTAAACGAAGAAGTAACTGAATCCATTCCGAAAAATGGTATTTTAATCATGAGGAGCACAAACAACACCAATAAAAGATTCGCATTTTATTAAATTGCGGTTAAGTATGGAATAATGAGAAAGCGCTGTTTGAATTTCAAACTTATCAATTGAGAGATTTTGCAACTTTACAAAAAGTTCAGTACACCCGCTCATATAGTTTTTAGCGCTATCTAAGTATATGGTAACGCTGCAACATTATTTCTGCTGCGCTTCCTGTATGATCTTGTCATACACCTTTCTAGCTATATCGTAATCCGCAGCCGCAGCAGAATGTTCCGCTGTTCGAAAATTTCCCTGTTTCATTTTCCAGCATTGATCAACTGCTGCCTTACACCACTCTGCACTCTTTAATACGTGAATAGGTTTATTATCTACAAGAACGAAAATAGGATTTGTATGACTGCTCGGAAATATTCGCAACGCCAGCCAACTGGATTGTTTCACCATATACTGAAAAGCCACGTTCTGCCACAAACCATTGGCTGTTATCTCAGCCGTGTCTACAGGTTGTCCATTAACAATTAGCTCAACTCTCACTTTTCTTGTTTTGCCAACCCGTGCCCGTTCCAAATTCCAGAAAGGTTGTTTATCCAACGCTCTCTTTGCTATAGCAGATCCCTCATCATCTTGCTCTGCCGGAAGATAGGCGGCCACTTGTGCTTTGACCTTTAGCGGTTGAGGAATACGGAGTGCCAACTGGCTGTTTCCGGTGCCTACTTCCAATTCATTCACTGAAAAATTGATAATGTGAGATGAGCCTTCCGAAACATACGATCGTCCTTTTTTAATTGCATCCAAAAAGTTATTAAAACTTAAACCGTTTTCTGGCTCAAAGTAACTGCGAGCCATTCCTACCCTTTCATCGTACACACAAGGATAATCCGTTTCGCCGCTTATTCTTGGCCGGAAACCGCAATTCCATGTATGATATAACATGTTCAATTCCCAGGGGGCAGGCGTATCTCCCAAACTGTAAAAATCGACTAGATTTTGAGCAACAGCCACCACATACTCGTTGGCACCGATGCCGTCCATCTTAGGAAGTACATAATTAGGCAGTTCCAAACTTCTGTTGTGGTTGCTTTCAGTGGGCTCCGATTCGGTAATTGGTTGTAATCCGTTGCCGGAGTGAGCATACCCAGTTAAGGCGCTCTGCGATTTTGCCCATTTTAATACTGGCAGCGTATAGCTTGGCCAGTCCTCTATTTTTGTGGTGCCTGGATAATCGTCTTCTTTTAGGCCAAGAAGCACAACATGTCCTGCATGTGAGGAAGGAAAACCCGATACCTCCACGTCATAACGCATGATGTTTTTTGAGGTGGAGAGTGAATTAACAGTGCCAGTGAAAAACTCTTTTTGGTGATACCAGCCAGGCCCCCAGGCTAGTACCGCCCCCACGCTTAAATCTTCGCCTACAATCTGTCGCCACATATCAGACGGTCGCACACCTTCCTCAGGACTCTCATAATGAGAGCAACCGGCTGCATGGATGTGATGATCGGCGCTGTACCACCCCAAGTTAGCCATATTGATCCAACGTTTCAATTCAAAAGTTGCTTCCATTGAATCAACACCTGTCGGTACTATCAACGCTTTGGTTTGTGGCAAATATTCAGGACCTCTGGTGTATCTTACCATATACTTTCCCGGTGGCAGATTGACATGCTCCCCATCTGATCGGTACACTTGTGGCTGAAAGAAAAAATCAGGATATTCATCTCTCGTAGCAAGGCGTCGGGATGGCAGCGGATATATTCCGGTTAATCTTTTTGGAACCATGTATCCTGGCATGGAGAACCAAGATTCCCGATCTTCAATTTGTGCAATGGTTAAACGATAATCGACCGCCGTTTTTATGTCTGTTGTAGAGTCGTTTATCAATCGTTCAATACCGTCTGTGAAAATAAACGATGCCATAACAGGCACACCATCGTCTTTTACCCGCAGCACTACTTTGACAGCAGGTTGTATGTTGAACAGTATATTAATTGCATTGCGAAAACCAATGTCCTGGGTTCCTTGTCCAATATTAAACGCAAGTTCCGCTTCATGCTGACCTGCATCCCTCGAATAAATTTGCAACACAACATACTCAACATTTAATCCGGAAAGATGCTCCGAAAGTGGCGGATTGTGGTAAAGCTCAACTTCAAGAAATCGATTGGCGATCTGGCCTTCGGTAAGCAATTCGTCTTTGGGCGCATGTTGCGGGAAAGGAAACATACTCATAAAAAGAACAGGTTGCGCATTTAAACTTTCCACTTCGAGTTTGGCTGTTACACCTGCCTGATTATGTACTTTAACCAAAAAACTTGTCCATCCATCCTGCGAGAGCTTTGCGAGTGCAGGCCCTTTCATCACTTTTACCCTTGACTCAGAATTGATGTCCACAAGAGCCAGGCAGTAAGGGTCTAATACTGCTTGAATGCGTTTAGACGTTTCTTCTGTAAAAGCTTTATCCTGCAACCCGATTAATATTCTTGCGTCCTCTTTGGCTAACGAGCTACCCAAATAAGACAAAGCATCATTAAGACGAATGGCTTGTGCAAGCAGCGGCTGAGGGGCCACATCCGAAATATATGTTTGTGATAATAGTGGCTTTGAAATGCACAATACGGCGAAGACAAATAATAAAAGTTGTTTACTAGACATAATCGTCCTCCTCATATATAAGTGCCGGCATCTCAAGGGCATAAATTACGTGACTCAAATCTAAAACTTTTTCAAATAACGATATCTGCTGTTTGATATTTAACCCTTCGGATCGCCTTTTGTCAATAAAGTTATTCAAATAAATTTTTCTATATCATGCGGCTTTGCAAACATTTATATTGAACTCTCTGGTTATAAGGCCACAGTTCTTTAGATTGATCACCCCTCATTTTTATCATTTGCAAACCAGATATAGATAAAATTGGGTTGCTTTTATTAAAGCAAAGAGATGATATATTTCGATTCGTTGGCACTGTTTATTATTAAGGATTAAAGTGCCAGTATAGCTGGATTTTACTTGGCAATAGAACCAAATAACTGTGCAAAGCCTTGGGATAAAGCATTAGAAGAGTATCAAAAAATAAATACCTTGTCAAAACACGGCACCAATGTTTATATCAAGCAGTTTCTGTCTTTTAACTTCGTAAACATTTGTTCTTTCTTTCCCAGTTGAGAATTTGTTGCCCATTTGTAGTTCAATCCCACAAAACCGTTTGCAGACTGGATTATTTAAGTTTTGTATCGGAAAATAGCAGTATTCGAATAAAAAGATTTGTAAACATTGTAATATAATATAAACACTGTAATATAATATTTTATAGCAAAACCACAATAACAAAGTTTCGTTTCGATAACTGTGCAAAGCCACCTTCAGGTGCCTCCGGGTGGCCTATTGAGGTAAGGTGCCTCTTGTTCCAATAAAAAAATACCCGTTTCGCATACATGAAACGGGTATTTAATTCTGGGTAAATCAATTTTATCCTTTGGAAGCCATTGCTTCTCCGTATGAGTCATAATACTCTCTGTGTTCACATATTTTCTCATCTCTAAAATAAAATGCCATTGCCCAGTCCCCTGAATAAGAGTTACCTGTTTTCTTAGATTTAGCATCCCAGTGTCCCAGTGCAACTACCTTATCGCCTTCTGCAATGAACTCCCTGGCTTCGAAGTTGGGAAAATCTTTATTCTCATAAATAAGTTTGAAAAAATTCGCTACTTCTTGTTTTCCGTTGTAGATACGGGCGTATGGAAGTATATCCGTTGGTCCCGGACAAGTCCATTTAATATCATCGGTAAGTAAATCAAGTATAGCGGGAACGTCACCTTTGCCGAAAAGGTCAAAGAGTTCCTGCGCCATTTCTGTGTTTGTCATTACTGCTGTTTCCATTTTGTTTAAGTTTTGATTGTTATGAATATGCAAAGTTCTGCTCTTTGTGAAGTTTTTGTGAGGACAAAGAACCCAATTTTGAGAACATTCCTGCCAATCAACAGGACAAATAGTGCATCTTCAGGATTAATTCTTCATTTTTCTTTAGGGGTGTTTCTTTTCCAGTGGTTGCACATAAAAAGAGGGTATATATCTTTAACTTTATAAGAACATCAAAACTTGCCTGCACTTAAATCAATATTAACATTTGTCTCAGCCTTTGCATATTTAATAATGTATGCCCAACATACGACAGATTATGAGACTATTTCTATGACGCAGGGATTATCGCAAGGAATGGTATTCGCTACCCTGCAAGACCAGCAAGGGTTTATTTGGGTGGCTACAAAAAATGGACTAAACCGTTATGACGGATATGAATTCAAAGTTTTTACCAACGATCCTTATAATTCAAATTCCCTGAGCAGCAATACTATTACGGCGCTTTTTGAAGACAGCAAAGGAAGGATATGGGCAGGTACGGACAATGCCGGATTGAGCGTATATGATAAAAAAAGTGCACAGTTTTACCGCATTACACACAGCGCTGATGATGCCGGAGGTCTTTCAGGTAAAAAAATCCGCAACTCAATTATTGAACTCAATGATGGCAGGATACTGGTGCCTGCTGATGATGCCGGATTTAATGTAATTACGTTACCCGAAGACATGTTTAATAAAAATCAGGTACCCGTTATCGTTAGGTTATCATTGCCGGGTAATGAGCAGGTTTATGGAATGGGTAAAGATAAAGTAGGAGCTGTATGGATAAGCACCTACTCTAACAAAGTATATCATTTTGATCCTGTTAACAACACTTTCCAATTGTTCAGCAACTATCAGTTTTACAATAGCGGCTATCTTACGGAAGACGGAGCAGTATGGATCAACAACAATTTTTTTCTCTGGGATGGAATCAATGCAGTTCCGCTCTTCGATACAACAAAAATTAAAGCCGGTAATCTGCTCCTGAAATCCAGGGATCTTCCATGGATAGATTTTCATGAAGAACTTTTTTATTATTATATCAGCAAATGGCAACCAGGCAAGCCCATCCGGTGGGGCTATGATCTGCAACTGAACAAAGATTCTAAAGTATTATTCCCTTTTCTTATTGATCGGTCGGGAATGCTTTGGGTAGGCACCAAAGGGTATGGCCTTCGCAAATATAATATTGCCGCAAGCCGGTTTCGCCCGCAAGTTCCCGGCTTCAGCGTGCGTTATATTGTACCTTCGACAGACGGAATTTTTTTGGGTGCCTATCCCTATGAATGGAGAAAGCTTGTAAATGATTCAGTGAAAAAAAATGTTTTTGATAAGATTTTACCGCGGCGTGCTATTGATAATATTGTTGTCTCTAAAACAGGCAATTACTGGATAAGAGCAGATGATGTAGATAGTGCCACGGGTATATATCAATATAGTAATAGGACTGGTAAATTAACCTCATTTCCATTTGTTCAATTTAACCATGGTGAAGGAGATAAGCAACCCATGCTGGAAGACAGCAAAGGGAATATATGGGTGCCCGCATTAGGGGGCACATTTACCAGAATACGTACAAGTACCGGCGAAACTGATACGTTTACAATTAATATCAACCGTACCACATCAATGCCTGCCAGGGCACTTTGCACTGCTTTGTATGAGGACGGGAAAGGGATATTTTGGTCAGGAACCGAAGAAGGATTTACAAAGATTGATTTTAATGAAAGTAAAAACAGTCAACCTTCTGTTACCTGGTATTTCAATAGTCCTGTTAACCGCAATTCTTTAAATTATAACCACGTATCCTGTTTTCTTGATGATCCTGCGGAGCCGGAAAAATACATCTGGATCGGCACGAAAGGGGGCGGACTCAACCGGCTTGATAAAAGCACCGGGAACTTTTTTCATCTTACTGCAAAAGATGGCTTGCCTAACGATGTAGTATATACGATATTGGCGGATGATGCAGGCAACATCTGGGGCAGCACCAATAAAGGAATATTTTGCCTGTTGTCTCAAAAGGGTAAAACGGATGAGCATTGGCAATTCAGAAACTTTGGTAAAACAGATGGCCTGCAGGATGATGAGTTTAATACAGGTGCTTACGCTAAGTTAGCCAACGGCGACCTGGCATTTGGCGGTGTGAATGGCCTCAACATCTTTAATCCTGCGCAAGTATTGTTAGCAGGCTACTCTCCTGCTGTTTTTATTACAGATATATTGGTTAATAACGAACCGCTTGCTGCAAATGATAAAACCGGCATATTGCAACAATCTACCTGGCAAACAAAAAGCATAACATTAAACCGGCTGCAGGATATTCTTACACTTGAATTTGCTTCATTGGATTTTACAGCACCCGGCCAAAATAAATACCGTTACCAGTTAGGAGGCATAGATAAAGATTGGATAGAAAGTGGTAACCGCCGCACGGCCACATATTTGCATCTTCCATCCGGGCATTATGTTTTCAAGGTTCAAGGCAGCAATAGCCAGGGAGTATGGAGCGATAAGATTGCAGAACTCCGCATCAATGTATTGCCGCCCTGGTGGCGTACTTGGTGGGCTTACGTGTGTTATGCTTTGGCGATGGCCTTGTGCATAGGGGCTTATTTAAGATTTACATTAAACAGGGCAAAACTAAAAGCACAATTAAGTTTTGAACAATTAGAAGCAAGAAGGATAAAGGAACTGGATACTGTAAAAACGCAACTTTATACAAACATCACACATGAATTCAGAACACCGCTAACAATTATTTTAGGAATGGCACAGCAGGTAGTAAACAAGCCCTCTGAATATTTAATTAGTGGTATGGAAATGATCATCCGCAACGGGCAAAATCTATTGAAGCTGGTGAACGAGATGCTTGATCTTTCAAAATTGGAAACAGGAAAAATGTCGTTGGAGTTAGTCAATGGTGATATGATCAATTTTCTGCGTTACATTATTGAAGCTTTTCATTCTCTAGCGGAAAGCCAGCATAAACAGCTCCATTTCTTATCGGATATTGATTCGCTTCATGTTGCTTTTGACCCCGAAAAGATTCGCCAGGTGGTAACCAACTTATTATCCAATGCATTAAAGTTTACACCGGAAAAGGGCAATATATATATATCCGTTAACGAACATAATGGTGCCGGGCAAACGGGAAAAACTTCTTTAATTATTAAAGTAAAAGATACAGGTATTGGAATACCCGAAAGTCAACTGTCCCATATCTTCGATAGGTTTTATCAATCAGATAATAGTCATACAAGGAAAGCAGAAGGAACAGGTATTGGGCTTGCCCTTACCAAAGAGCTAGTTAAATTAATGGATGGAGAGATCACCGTGAAAAGCCCGCCATCCGGCAGCAATAAGGGAAGTGAATTCACAGTATCATTGCCGTTAATAATAGTTGCAGAAGAAGAAAGTAATATTGCTCCTCTTTTAAAGATGAAATACCACGAAGCAACAGTGATCCCTTCTGCTTTAGAAAATAAAAAGGTGATTACTAACGTACACAGTGATTCGAAATCACTCATCCTGTTAGTAGAAGATAATGCTGATGTAGTGGCATACACCGCTTCATGCCTGCCTGATTACCGCCTTGCAGTAGGCAAAGATGGAAAGGAAGGTTTTGAAATAGCAAAAGAAATTATTCCTGATCTTATTGTTACGGATGTGATGATGCCTTTTGTGGATGGATTTGAATTGTGCAAACTATTGCGAAGCGATGAGCATACCAGTCATATACCCATAATTATGCTTACGGCAAAAGCAGATATGGAAAGTAAGCTGGAAGGGCTGAGCACTGGGGCAGATGCTTACCTGGAAAAACCATTTAATAAAGAAGAATTATTGATTCGCATAAAAAAATTACTTGAGCTCCGTAAAAATCTTCAGCAGCATTACCTGGAAAAATCAGGGTTGGCGAATGCCGGTACAAGCGAAATAATCTTTAGTGATAAAAGAGAAGACGAGTTTGTAAAAAAAGTAAAAGAAGCCATAGACCTTCATTTGACTGATACAAATTTTACTGTTGAGCAATTGTGCAAAACGGTTTTTATGAGTCATTCGCAACTGCATCGCAAGCTGGACGCATTGACCGGATGTTCACCTAATAAATTTATCCGTATGATCCGTTTTAATAAGGCAAAAGAATTATTGAAAGATACTTCGAATAGTATTGCGACAATAGCGCTGGATTGCGGGTATAGCGATCCCGGGTATTTTGCAAGAATTTTTAGACAGGAACACGGTGTGACACCACAAGAGTGGCGGGTGAATAATAAATAAAGTAATTCATTAATTTTTTGCGTATAAAATTTCGATTAAGGATTTGAATAAATAAATTTAAAGCAAAAATAAATCTGAATCATCTTTAAAATGAGTAATATGGCAGATTCAAGTTGTAAGTGCAACGGTTAATTATTCCTGTTTAAAATGAATTGAACAATTGGCTACCTTTAAAACTTATACAATTTTTAAAAAACATACTTCGATAGATAGAAAAGAAAATGGTCGCTTTGAATTAAGATTGTATTACAAGTATAAAATATTTAACTGCCTGAACTAAGCCGATTATGAACAGATTCATTTTTTTCAAAACAATTTCTCTTCCTTTTTTATTACTCTTTTCGCATTTTTCATCAGCCCAAATAATTGATTTAAGCAAAGCTTCTGTTATTGCTTCTTCAACAATAGCACACCCTGTAAGGGAAACAGCGATAAGGGTTTTGCAGGAAGAAGTCGCCCAGCGCACTTCCATTAATATGCGACTTATTTCAAAAATAGAAAATGCTCCTGTTATTGTTTTGGCATCAATAAAAGATGATGAAATTAACGGGATGCATGTTCCAAAACGTACCGGCGAAGAACTTCCTGAAACGAAAACTGAAGGTTTCAGAATTGTAGCTAACCAGTCGCAGGGAAAAGATATTCTATGGTTGATTGGCGCCGATGAAAGAGGAGTAATTTTTGCAATTGGCGATTTCCTGCGAACTGCAGAACTTTCGCCAAAAAAGATATTTTTCAATAAAATAAATGAGATAGCAACTTCACCTGTTTATCCTATTCGCGGGCACCAGCTCGGCTATCGCAATACGGCTAACTCATGGGATGCTTGGACCGTAAACCAGTTTGAAAAATATATTCGTGAGCTTGCTTTGTTTGGAACAAACAGTATAGAAAATATTCCGTTCCAGGATGATGCGCCAGGGCCTAACATGAAAGTGCCACGTAAAGAAATGAACCGCAAGATGAGTGAAATATGCAACAATTACGGACTCGATTATTGGGTTTGGACTCCAGCTGATGTGGATTTATCTGACAAGAATAAATTTGAAGCCGAGGTAAAAAAACATGCTGAATTTTATAAAGAATGCCCGCGGCTTGATGGTGTCTTTTTTCCCGGAGGCGATCCCGGCAACAATGATCCAAAGTATGTGATGCCTTTTCTTAAACGCATTGCCGCAGAACTTAAAAAGTATCATCCCAACGCCGGTGTATGGATTTCCTTACAAGGTTTTAATAATTCGCAAGTAGATTACTTTTATAAATATTTAAGTGAGAATAATCCTGAATGGCTGGCTGGTGTAGTCACCGGGCCATCCAGCCCAGATCTTGCTGAAACACGTTTCAGGCTGCCTGAAAAATATAAACACATCTCTTATCCCGACATTACACATACAGTTCGTTGCCAGTATCCCGTACTCAATTGGGACCAGGCATTCGCTCTCACCGAAGGACGAGAAGTTTGTAATCCGCAACCATTTTATTACGCAAAAATTCACAACCGTTATGCTCCTTTTACTGATGGGTTTATTTCCTATTCGGATGGAGTGCATGATGATGTAAATAAAATTGTTTGGAGCCAATTGGCATGGGATCCTAAAAAAGATGTTACCCCTATCATGGAAGAATATGCCAATTATTTTTTCGGGCCTTCATTGGCAAAACCTGCAGCCAACGGCATTGTAGCGCTTGAGCGAAACTGGCTTGGCCCGGTAGAAGTGAATGGAGCAATAGAAACGACCTTCGCTTTCTGGCAAAATCTTGAATTAAAAAATCCTGGCCTAAAAAATAACTGGCGCTGGCAGCAGCTTGTGATGCGTTGTTATTATGATACCTATACCCGGCGCAGAAAATCGTATGAGCAAGGCCTTGAAATAAAAGCGAATGAAATACTTGAAAAAGCATCTGTACTTGGTTCAGATAAAGCGATGGACAGTGCATTAGCAATCGTAAATGAAGCGGATAAAAATCCTGTTTATCCTGAATTAAGACAAAAAATTTTTGATTATTGTGCTGCCTTATTTGCATCAATTGGTATGCAAACCAGCGTAAAAAAATACAATGCAAGTGGCGAAGAGCGTGGGGCAATTCTTGATTTTCTTGATTATCCTTTAAATAACCGTTGGTGGTTATCTGATGAATTTGCCAAAGTGCATAAGATGAATTCAGAAGAGGAGAAGCTGGCCCGATTAAAAATTATCTATACCTGGGAAAACCTCGGTCCAGGAAGCTATTACGATGATATTTCAAATATATCTAAAGAACCTCATGTTCAAACCTGGTCGGATGATGCAACAGATGTAGCCTGGTGGGATAATGGAATGAGCCGAAAACGTTTGTCTACGCAATTATTTCAAAATTTTCCCAAATTGGTTTATGAAGACCTGGACCCAAAAGCCCATTATGTTATAAGAATTGCCGGGTATGGAGATGCCTTATTACGGATTGACGGGGAGCGTGTTAATCCCACACTTTATAACAAAGGCCTTGAAGAATTTAAGGAATTCTTGGTACCGGTCAAATGTGTGAGCGATGAAAGAATCGAAGTTTCATTTGATGAGCCTGAAGAATCAAAAATTAACTGGCGGCAAAAGTCGAAAGTTTGTGATATGTGGTTATTGAAACAGGAGTAGCCAAATATAATAATCAATAATCTTAAGAATGCGCTTAAAACAATTTATACTACCGGCTATTTTGTCGATGCTGATTTACCAGCCGGCACTTGCACAACAGGCAGATTTTTCTCATGCAGTTATTTCATCTCCCCCGCAAAATAATGCCCAGTTGCAGGAAGCCATGTTAGTTTTACAGCAGGTAATAGAAGAACACAGCAATATACGTTTGCCCTTTGCGCCTAACATCAATACCAAAGGCAATCCGCTTATTGTTATATGCACAGCTAAGCAGCAATCCACTTTTCCAAAATCTTTTAATACATCTTTAAATAAACTTTCCCCAACTAGTAAAGATGGATATAAAATAGCTTTTCTAAAAGATGAACAAACAATAGTTGTTGAAGGATTTGATGAGCGTGGAGCGTTGTATGGTGTAGGGTACCTGCTGCGCAAAATGGAATTACGAAAGGGGCAGATTCTTGTACCTGGAAATCTGAATATTTCTTCAACACCCGCTTACCCGCTCCGCGGACACCAGTTGGGATACCGCCCAAAAACAAATGCTTACGATGCCTGGACAGTTGATCAGTTCGATCATTATATGAGAGATCTTGCAATTTTTGGAGCCAATAGTATTGAGATAATGCCGCCCAATACCGATGATGATTTTAATAACAGCCACATGAAGCTTCCTGCTATTAAAATGATTGCGGAGCAATCGCGTATTTGTAAAAAATATGGGCTTGATGTGTGGATGTGGTATCCAAACATGGGAGGCAATTATACTTCTCCTGATTCAATTCAAAAAGAATTGAATGAAGCGGCTAATGTATTTAAAGTATTGCCGAAGCTCAGTGATCTTTTCGTCCCGGGTGGAGATCCCGGCGATTTGGAGCCGGATGTTTTGTTTGCATGGCTAAAAAAATTATCTGTGGTTTTACATCAGTATCATCCTAATGCCAAAATATGGGTATCGCCGCAAGTCTTTCGCCCTTCGCAAAAATGGTACGATTCATTTTACAAAGAAGTTAATCGCAAATATCAGTGGTTTGGTGGAGTTGTTTTTGGCCCATGGGTGAAAGAGCCTATTGAGAAAGTGCGCCAGCTTGTAAATAAAGATATTCCAATAAGAAGATACCCTGATATTACACATAGCTTAAGTTGCCAGTACCCGGTACCAAAATGGGACCTGGCTTATGCTATTACATTAGGCCGTGAATGTTACAATCCCAGGCCAACGCAGGAGAAACAAATTCATAATGTTTTTGCAAAGTATGCAAATGGCAGCATCAGTTATTCAGAAGGTATCAATGATGATGTAAATAAATTCGTGTGGAGCGGCCAGGATTGGAACCCTTCAACACCAGTGATAGAAACACTTCGTGATTATGCAAGATTGTTTATCGGGCCTGATTATACAAAAGAATTTGCACAAGGCATCATCGCACTTGAAAATGATTTGAAAGGTCCACTTTTAGCCAATAACGGTGTTGACAGTACTTTAGAGCAATGGCAGAAAATGGAAAAAAGTGCGTCCCCGGAATTGTTGAGCAATTTCAGATTCCAGATGATGTTGCTGAGGGCATATTACGATACATACATACACCATCGCCTTATTTATGAAACCAGTCTTGAACACGAAGCAAAGAACGCTTTAATTGATGCAAAAAATGCAGGTTCTCTCGAATCTATAAACAAAGCAACGACTATTCTTGAACAAGCTGTAACAAAGCCTGTAATGCAAGAGCTTCGCCAACGTTGTTTTGCACTATCTGATTCTGTTTACCGAAGTATAGGTTCTCAACTTACCATTAAAAAACCACAAGAGGCCCAAGCCGGCAGGGGTAATTTTATGGACAATATTGATTTGCCTTTAAATGATTCAAGATGGCTGCTGTCGCAATGTGCAAAGATCACAAAGTTGTCATCTGAACAGTCAAGGCTTGAAGCGATTGAAAAATTATTGAACAGGACTGATCCTGGACCCGGCGGCTTTTATAGCAATTTAGGTTCACCTGAAAGTTGGAAGCATGTGATGTGGCAAAAAACATGGGCACAAGATCCCGGAGGTCTCGAATCTCCATTGGTTGATTTTGGCGCCAGCCTGCATGGAGATGAATGGGTAGATATATTACCTGTTGGCTTCGAGGGGCAAGCCATTCCCCAGGCATGGATGAACCAGCTTACTACTTTATATGACACACCGTTGACATTAAAATATGACAGCCTTGATTCAAAAAGCGCTTACGTAATACGTATAGCCTATACTGGCCGTTTTAATTCTAAAATAAAATTAATGGCTGATGGGAAATATCTTATTCATGATTTTATTCAAACCGGTAAAAAACCAATTTATGAATTTCCGGTTCCTGCAGAAGCCGTCGCCGATGGCACCATCACACTCACATGGACTTGTGAGAAAGGACAGAGAGGAACCCAGGTTGCTGAGCTATGGCTCATAAAAAAATAGTAGCTATTAATACAAAATTTTATTTTGATAGATTAACAATAACAAATAAAAAAACCTCGATATGAGTTTAAAGATCAGTAATGTAAAAAAACGTTTAAAAGAAGGACAGGTTTGTTTTGGAACAATGCTTAGAATATTGAAATCGCCACAGGCTGTTGCGCTGTGTGCTTCAGAAGGGTGGGACTATATTATACTCGATACCGAACATAACGATTACGATTACGAAACCCTCGGTAATTTTTCTTTGATGGCAAAATATGAGAGCCTTGGTTTATTCGTTCGTGTTCCGGATAAATTGTACCATCAAATGGCACAGATGCTTGACATTGGCGCGGAAGGATTGATATTGCCACAGGTGAAAACAGGAGAGGAAACACAGCGCATTATTCAATCGGTTAAATATGCTCCGATGGGGCAAAGAGGCGTAAGTGTTTCTACTACGGTTACTTTATTCAGGGATTATAATCTTGATGAATATACTGAATGGGCTAACCGCGAACTTATGACAATTATTCAAATTGAAAGTGAAGAGGGAATTAATAACGCTGAAAGAATTGTATCAACCGAAGGAGTTGATGCCATAATGATAGGCCCTGCAGACCTTAGCCATGATATGGGTATTTCAGGCCAGTTGCATCATCCAAGAATGGAGGAAGCGCTTCGGGAAGTTATCGCTCAATGTAACAAATATGGCGTAGCGCCAGGGATTCATCTTAGCAATATGGAGGATGCAAACAAATGGGTAAATGAAGGAATGCGGTTTGTTACCTATAGCTATGATTCCAAATTTATTAAAGATGGTTATAAGGAATCATTGCAAGGCTTGCGGTCTATTGCCACCGGTAATAATGCGAAAGGATAGGCACTAAAAATGCTATATCTAAAGTTACATTTGCATCTGGATAGTAAGATATATCGCTAAAGTCCTTTCTGCTCACTTCAATTGATAAGCAATAATTTTTCTTGCATTAAATGTAGGTACATACAAAATTCTTTTAGCCTGGTCAAAACCGATATCAGCAGTATTTACCTTTTCATCTGATGAATTTAGTAATGTTTCAGCATGCCCATCGGCTGTAACATAAAAAATATAACCAACCCAGGCAGTTACAATAAAATCTCCATTGCCCACCGGCTCAATGCCATCAATTGATTGTGACACTTCGCCTATTTGAGTTACTTGCTTTTGTGCATCTGCTTTTTTTAGAAGTTTTCCTTGCGCAAAAACCAGGTCGCCTGCTACGGCCTTTAAGCCATTTGCGCCTGTTATATTTTCAAGATAAACCGTGGGCACGTCATTTTCTATACGCCATATCTTTCCGGTTTGTGAGTCAGATACATAAACAACTCCTTTATCCGTAACCGTTATATCATTTAAGCCTTTTGCATTTTTAAGCGGAATTTTCTTTATTATTTTCCCTTTGGTAATGTCAATTACCACCACTTCGGAAATATCTGCTGCGTACAATTTATTGCCATATTTTCCCAATCCTTTCGGCGCATTTAATCCTGTGATCCATGCAGAATCAAAATTTTTTCCCCTGGTGTCCATCTTTCCTATACCACCTATTCCATCTGCATCCCAGGGAGCACCGTTGATTAATGAAATATACAAAAGGTTACTTTTAAAATCAGGCAAAACAGATTCAGGAACAGGAACTATTGCACCGGTTTCCCATAATTTTTTAAGTGAATGTTGCTGAGCATTTACTTTTACTGAAAAGGAAATGGCAAAAAGGAATATAATTTTTTTCATGGATTATTCTTTTAAGGTACTTATTCTTGGAAATATGATTTACTAATATATGAAATAATGCTTTGCTAACGCAGTTCCGAAACCATTTTACTCCACAGTTTTTTTTGGCGCCCGCTTTTTGCCTCTTCTTTTTAACATAGACAGGTAAAGTTGGCTTTTCTTGGAATCGCTGTCACTAAGCAATACTCCCCATTGCTTTAGATCATCTGTTCTGTCGAAAATTATTTTCATTACGGCAACTGTTGGCAATGATAAGAACATGCCCGGTATGCCTCCAATTGATCCACCAATTACCACAGCCACTATGCTGGCCAATGCATTTATCTTCACTTTAGAGCCTACAATCTTTGGCATTAATATATTATTATCGAGAAATTGAACCACAGCAATGGCAATAAGCACAGTTAATACCGGGCTTAATTGCTGCGATGAAGTGAGTGTAAGTAGCACGCCGATAATATTGCCGAAGAGCGCTCCCACATAAGGAATGAGATTGAGTATGGCGAAGATGACGCCTATTAAAAGTGCATGTTGTATCCCGAAAAGCAGCAGCGAGCCGCCAAGCAAAATAGTGATGTAAGAAATTTGTATCAACAGGCCAACGAGATAGCTTTTAATAATTGATTCAGTTTCACTGATGCCCTCATGCACCCGGTTATGATCATCTTTGGGAAACCACATAAATATAAAGCGCACGAGCAGGTTCCTGTAAAAGAGTATCAGGAAAATATAGATGGGCAGCAGGCCTACAAATATAAACACTGAAGAAAGAGAAGCAGCCGCCCCGGTTATCATGGCGCCCGCATTGTTCAAAACCTTGCCGCTTTGTTCATTTAGAATCTGCAACTGCTTGTCAGTAGAAAAATCGGTTTTAGAATTTATCCAGTCGCTCAGGTCTTTTAAATGAAGCATCACGTTTTTTTCAATCTCGGGAAAATCGGAGATAAGCCTGCTCACCTGCGATGAAAAGAACCACACAATAGCGGCAATGCAAATTAAAAAAATTAACAGCGATAGCACGATAGAAACCACCTCAGGCAATTTTCTGCGTCTGAAAAAGCGAACGCACGGCAACAGCAGAATGCTAAAATAAACCGCTGTTAACAAAGGGAAGATCACCAGTTTTCCTGCTGCTATTGCGGTTGCTAAAAAAAATAATCCGATAAACTCAATCGATCGCCGAACGGTAACAGGAAGTTCTTTCATAAGTTTTATTCTTAATTGCAGTTATTTTTTAAATATAGGAATCTCAGCTAAAAATGAACAAATTTATTATTAGCAGTTGTGCAAACAGGTTTTAAAAATATATGTAAACGGCAGAACAAGTTTAATGCCGTTAATTACAGCAGCATTTCAAATTCCTTTTCTCTGCAAAACAATAGCCACCCGTAAAGAGTGGCTGAATGTGGCTATAAAATAAAAAACAAGAAGACCAGTTTGAAAGACCTGTTCAACCGTTATCTATGTTCTAAAAAGGCTGTGAATAAGTTTATGTTACTATATAAACGCTAATCATAATTGCATCGTTACCTGTTCAGTCGTGTTTCAAGTTGGTTAACGATATTATAAAAGGTTTTCGCTTCAGCATCAGACAGGCCCTGGCCAATAGAAGCCAATGAACATTCCCTTTGGCCTCCTGCTGC
>Ga0070679_100001731_pt1 | contig 19671 bp, 13 predicted proteins | sample KBSC63BmetaG_FD_65652 | JGI IMG/M metagenome (GOLD analysis project Ga0070679, IMG submission 65652) | Corn rhizosphere microbial communities from Kellogg Biological Station, Michigan, USA - KBS C6-3B metaG | ecosystem: Host-associated > Plants > Roots > Rhizosphere | place: USA: Michigan... | reverse complement strand
CGGCGAGCGGGCGGTCGCCCCACACCGCGAGCGTCAGCGATGGCTGCGCGCGCCACGCGATCACCGCCCACGCGACGATCAGGACCGCGAGCCCTCCGCAGATCGATCCGACGATCCGGCGCGCCCGCGGCCATGCGCGCCACGCGAGGTGGGCGAACAGCAGCGCGATCAGCGCGACCAGCGGCGCTTCCGTGGGGCTCGTGTCCAGCGGGCCGAGCCGCGACTTGAGCGCGCAGTGCCAGAACAGCCACGCGCCCGCGATCAGCGCGATCGACACCTCGATCGCGAGCTTGGTCGGCGTGATCACCGAGGCATGGCCGCGCGCGCGCCAGCGCCGATCGAGCGAGCGCGCGATCGCCGCGAGTCCACGTGCGAGCGGTCGCGACAGGATCACCGCGGAGACGCCGCCGGCGATCGCGAGCAGCGGCTCCGCGAGCGACATCGGCATCGGCTTGAAAGCCGTGAACCGGGCGAGCAGCCACGTGCCCTGGAACATGACCCAGCCGAGCCCGAGCAGGCACAGGAACACCGCGCCGAGCCAGCCCGCGAACCGCGGTGCACTGCCTCCTTCCTCGACGAAGCCGAGCGACTGCGGCGCCCACGCGGCCCACAACCCGCGCACGATCGCGCCGAGCGCGAGCAAGATCGGGAGCAGGGCGAGCGCGAGAAAGCCGGCCGCGGCGAGCATCCCGTTCAGGGTGTCCTCGCCGCGCGCCTCGAGGGCACCGGCGACCACCGCCGCGAAGCACGCCGCGACCGCACTGGGCGCGAGCCAGCGCGCGATCGCGATGATCACGCGCTTGGCTCGTCGAGCTCTCGGAGCGGCTTCCAGAGCGCAAATTCTACCTCGTCACAGATCCTGCGCGAGCCCGCGGAGTCGTCGCGTCGCTCAGAAATTTGCCCTCGGTCGCGCCGCCTCGTAGCGTCGGGAGGATGCCCGTGCTGCGCCCCTGGTACGTGATCCCGGTCCTCGGGGTTGCCGCGGCCGGCGCTGCGTACGTCACCACGCGCGATCCGGCAATCGCAGCGGCCTTCGCGATCTGCGGCGCCGCACTCGCTGCTGCGATCCGCGCGTTCCTCGGCCCCGCGCTCGTCGGCGCGATCGCCGCGGCGGGTGGCGCGATGGTCGGCATCGTCGATCTGCTCGCGATCGCGCCCCACCTCCGCGCGGTGATCGCGGGCGCCGCCGGGTTGTTCGCGCTGAGCGAGCTCGCCCGCGCGAAGGCGCCAAACGCATCGCCGCTACCGGCCGCAGGAGCGGCGCTCCTCGCGGGCGTGCTCGATCCGAGCTACGTCGGCCTCGTCGCGGTCAGCGGCGTTGCGTGGCTGATCGCGCCGGTCCCTCGCCCGCGCGGCGTCGTCGCGCTGCCCGTGCTCGGCACGCTCGGGACCGTGCTCGCGATCGTCCTCGCGTGCGGTGCTCACTCGGCGTTGTGGCACGCATGGCTCGGCCACGCGATCGGCCATCGCGATCCGCTCGCGACGCTGCTGCGCGCAGGCGACCTCGTCGGGCCGCTCGCCGCATGCGCGGCGCTCGCCGGCGTCGTGCTGTGTCTCGCGCACGGCCGGCTCGCCGCGGCCGCGGTCGCCTCGATCGTGGCGGTGACCGCGACGATGTCGCTCGCCGGCGGGTTCGTCGCGCCGGCGATCCCGCTCGTCGCTGCGCTCGGCGCCGGCATCGCGATCGGACGGCTCGCCGCACTGATCCGCCTGCCGGTCGGCCAGGCGTTCGTCAGTGCGACCGCCGGGTTCGTGCTCGCGGTGGTGCCCGTCTCGGCGCTCTTCACGTAAACTGCCGTCCGTCATGGAGGTCGTTCGCGGTCATCGAGACGCTCTCGGGTGGGAGCGGGCCGTTGTCGCGATCGGCAACTTCGATGGCGTTCATCTCGGTCACCGCGCGTTGCTAGAGCGCGCTCGCATGCTCGCAGCCGCGCACGATGCGACCACCGTCGCGCTGACGTTCGACCCGCACCCGGCGAGCGTGTTCTCGCCCGCGACCGCGCCGAAGCAGCTCACGACGATGACCCGCCGGCTCGAGCTCCTCGGGGCCGCCGGCGCCGATGTTGTCGTCGTCGAGCCGTTCACGCGCGAGCTCGCGAACTGCGCACCGCACGCGTTCGTCGACGACGTCGTGCTCCACGCCCTGCGCGCGTCTGCGATCGTCGTCGGCTACGACTTCTCGTACGGCGCCGCGCGGAGCGGCACGACCGAGGCACTGCGCGCCCACGGAAGCCGCGCCGGCGTCGAGGTCGATGTCGTGCCCGCCGTCGAGATCGGGGGCGAGGTCGCGAGCTCGACCCGGATCCGCGCGCACCTCCGCGCCGGCGACCTCGCCGGGGCAGAGCGGCTGCTCGGCCGGCACTGGGACGTCGACGGCATCGTGGGGCACGGTGCCAAGCGAGGCCGTACGATCGGCGTACCGACCGCGAACATCACACCCCACGGAGATCTCCCGATCGCGGGCGGTATCTACGCCGTCACGTTGCGCGTCGACGGAACAGACCTCCCAGCCGTCGCGAGCCTCGGCACGAACCCCACGTTCGTCGAGGCCGGCCCGGCGACGCTCGAGGTCCACGTGCTGGATTGGCAAGGCGATCTTTACGACCGCGAGGTCCGGACGACGTTCGTCGCCCGGCTCCGCGACGAGGCGAAGTTCGATGGCGTCGACGCGCTCGTCGCCCAGATCCGCGAGGATATCGCCGCGGCGCGCCGGCTGCTCTAGTGTTGCGCCCCGCACACCTCGGGCGCGTGCCATGCGAAAGCCTCAGCACGGACGGCGGATGTCATGCAGCATGGGCTGGTCGGCGCGCGACGTGCGTTGTCTAGTGCCCTCCGTAACTCATGCGATTTCGTACGATTGCCATCGCTGCTGTGCTCGCCGCTGGACTCGTCTCGACGACGTTCGCGTTCGCACCGAAGAAAGGCGGCGATTCGACGATCACCGCCGCGGGCACGCACCAACCTCGCCTCCATCGCGCGATCGGGCACACCGCACCTGCGAACGCGAAGCTCGGCTCGCTCGCGGGTTGGCAGCAGATCTGGGATCGCGACACCGACGTGCCGCTGCGGATGTGGGGACCGAGCCTGCCGTACTTCGCATCGACCGCAGACGGGCCGACCGCGGCGCGCGCGGCGACCGACTTCCTCGCGGCGCACATCGCGTTGCTCGCTCCGGGCTCGGCAGCGAGTGACTTCGCGATCATCGGCAACCAGCTCGATCCGAGCGGCACGATTCGCACCGTCGGCTTCCAGCAGTACGCGAACGGGCTCCGCGTCGAGGGCGGCACGATTGGCATCACGTTCGAGCGCGATCACCTCGTGATGGTCAGCTCGACCGCGCTCCCGCACGTCGCGGTCCGGATGCCTCCCGCCTCGCTCGCTCGCGCACCGGTGGAAGAGGGGGCGCGCGCGTTCCTCGCCGGCGACGACATCGCGACCCGCGTTCGCGCGCACGGCGATCGCGTGATCGTGCCGATGGTCTACGAGCGCGGCGCCAAGCGCGCGCCGGAGATCGCATATCGCGTCGCCGAGACCGTGCAGGTCGAAGCCGATCGCGGTGCGGGGCGCTGGGACGTGTGGGTCGACGCGAACGACGGCACTGCGATCGCGCGCAAGTCGCTCGTTCACTACGAATTCTCGGGTACCGTCGATTTCGACGTGCCGGATCGCTATCCGCTCAGCACGCGTCATCCGCAGCCGGCGCCGCAGGACACCCACACGATCAACGGCGTCGCCGTGACGAGCGATGTCAGCGGCCTCGTCGGCTTCGCGGCGCCGGATCCTGCGACGGTCGTGCCCGGCCTGTCCGGTCCGCTCGTCGCGATGACGAACAAGCAGGGCGCGCTCGTCACCGACACGCTGTCGCTCGGTAGCGGCGGCGCGATCACGTGGAGCCATGCCGCGGATCCGCAGAGCGATGCGCAGCTCGATACGTTCGTGTTCGCGAGCCAGGCCAAGGCGTTCGTGCGTGCGCGGCTCGACCCGGGCCTCGCATGGCTCGATAACCAGCTGTCCGCGACGGTCAACGAGGACCAGGATCAGTGCAACGCGTACTCGAACGGCGACGACATCCACTTCTACAAGGAGACGCCGGGGGTCTGCGAGAACACCGGCCGGATCGCCGACGTCGTCTATCACGAGTTCGGCCACTCGGTTCACAACAACTCGTTGATCCCGGGGCAGGGCCAGTTCGACGGCTCGCTGTCGGAAGGTCTCGCCGACACGCTCGCCGTCTCGATCACCGGCGACCACGGCATGGGCCGCGGCTTCGACTTCACCGACGCGCCGCTGCGCGATGTCGATCCGGTCGGCATCGAGAAGAGGTGGCCCGACGATGCGACCGGCGAGGTCCATGCCGACGGCGAGATCATCGGCGAAGCGCTCTACGATCTGCGCAAGGCGCTCCAGGCCAAGTACGGCGACGACGCGGGCTTCACGAAGTTCCTCTCGCTGTACTACGGGGTGATGCAGCGCGCGTCCGACATCCCGTCGTCGTATGCCGCGGTCCTCGTCACGGATGACGACAACGGCAACATCGCGGATGGCGTGCCGGACCAGTGCGCGATCGATTCGGCGTTCGCGCTTCACGGGCTCGCCGACACCGCGGCGGGGTTCGCGTTCCAGCCGCCGACCCGCACGAACAACACGGTGTCGCTTTCGTTCAGCACGCCGCCCGTCCTGAATCCCGATTGTCCGCCGCCGAGCATCGCGAGCGTGACGCTGTCGTGGAAGCTGCTCGGCGGCGCGCCGACCGCGACCGACCTGCCGCTGACCGGCTCGGGCACGACGTACTCTGCCGAGCTCCCGGCACAGGAGCCCGGGTCCACCGTGCTCTACCACGTGACCGTCGTGCTCTCCGACGGGACGAAGGTCGCGTTCCCCGACAACCGCGCGGATCCGGACTACCAGATGTACGTCGGCGCGGTGACGCCGATCCAGTGCTTCGATTTCGAGAACGGATTCGGGGACTGGACGCACACCGGAACACCGGCGACCCGCGACGAGTGGCAGGTCGGCCCGCCGATGGGCCTCGGCGGTGATCCGACGGCGGCGCACGGCGGCACGAACGTGCTCGGCGTCGATCTCTCTAGCGATGGTTACTACCGCGGCGGGACGAAGCAATCCGCGACGTCGCCCGCGATCGACCTGAAGGGCTACACGAACGTCCACCTCCAGTACTACCGCTGGCTCAACAGCGAGGACGCCGCGTACGACCCGGCGTTCATCACCGCGAACGGGACGAAGGTGTTCGAGAACTACGCGAGCCCCGGCATGCCGACGAACGAGGTCTACTTCACCGACAAGGAGTGGCGGTTCGCCGATGTCGATCTGTCGGGAGTCGCGATCGCAGCCGCCGGCGCGCCGATCACGATCTCGTTCGAGCAGGATTCGAATCGCGGCGTCAACATGGGCGGCTGGACGGTCGATGACGTGTGCGTCGTCGCGCTCGCGAACTCGAATCCCGCGCTGTGCGGCAACGGCACCGTCGATCCGGGCGAGAGCTGCGACGACGGCAACAGGATCGGGGGCGATGGCTGCCCGGCGAACTGTCAGACCGAGACGATCGCGTGCGCGGATGGCTCGGGCGATTGCGATGGCGCGGGCTGCTGCTCGTCGACGCGCGATCCTTCCGGACCGATCGCGCTGTCGCTCCTGACCGTCGGCCTCGTGCTCAGACGGCGACGGGCAGCACACGCCGCCTGACGAGCTTGATGCTGAGCAGGCGGTAGAGCATCTTCGAGACCTCGAAGCTGCCCATCCGCGACTTGCGGACGATGTCCTTCACGGTGTTCTTGCCGTTGACCAGCTCGAGCACCGCGAGCTCCTCGCGCGTGAGCCGGCCGCGGCCCATCTGCGCGACCGAGTCCTCGTTGCGCAGGAACACGACGTCGAAGTTGTCGATCGCGCGCTCGATCAGGTGCCACTCGTCGACGCGGCGATAGCCTTCCATCAGCACGGCCTCGACATCGAGACCGAGCGCGGCGTCGATCACCGGCGGCGGCAGCTCCATCCCCGCGCCGAACCGGAACCGACCGTGGCGCCAGCGCAGGATCTCGTAGATCAACTCGCTCGACTGGCGAGTCAGGCAGCTCTTGAGGTCTGCCTCGGCGAGATGGCCGAGCCGCACGAGCTGCTGGCCGATCAGCTTCTGACCGCTGCCCGAGCCGCGCGACTCGAGGAAGCCCTCGAAGTCGGCGCGCGTCATCAGCTCCGCGTCGGTGACGAACCGGCCGAGCAAGAACTCGTCGGGCACGCCATCGGCGATCGCCTGATCGACGCGGCCGCGGCGGAAGTAGATGTCGACGCGCGCACCGGAGCGCTCCACCGTGAGCACGCCCGATTGCTCCTGGACATCGAGCAGCTGGAGCACCTCGGCGAGCGGGACGACGCGGAGGTCGCCGCGCAAGCCGGGCATGCCCTCGCCGAACAGCCCGAGATCGATCGACGCGAGCATCCGCGACAACGCGGCGTCGTCGACCGCGGCCTTGACCGCATCGGCGATCGCGGCGGCATCGGTGTTGACCTTCGCGTTCTCGCCGTTCACGGACTCGGCGAGCTGGAACAGCGCGGCGACCCGCGCTGCGACGACGTCGGAGACCTGCGAGCGGAGCTGGCCGAGCGCGGCGGCGCGCGCGTGCGAACGATCCGCATCGTCCGTAGCTGCGAGGTCCTCGCCCGTGACGAGCGACGGGTTCTCGTCATCGTGACCAGCGCCCGCGTACTTACCGATCGCGTGCTGGACGACCGCCGTGATCGCCTCGGGCGAGAACGGCTTCGTGATGTAGTCGACGATGCCCATCACCTTCACGAACCGCTCACCTACCTGGTCGCCCTTCGCGCTCATCAGGATGACCGGGATGTCGCGGAGCTTCGCGTCGGCCGTCAGCTCACGGCAAAACTGGTAGCCGTTCATCCGCGGCATGACGAAGTCGAGCAGGATCAGCTCCGGACGCTGCGCGCGCACGGCAACAAGACCTTGCTCGCCGTCAGCAGCCGTCTGCACTTGGTAGCCGGCTTTGGTCAGAACCAGTTGCACGACCTTGGTGATGGTCGGGCTGTCGTCGATCACGAGCACGAGCTCGCCGGCCATGTCGGTGTGTCCCTCACCCCGCGTTACAGCGGCGGGATCTGCATCCTATGTGTTTAAGGTCGCTGGTTTCAACGCCGCCGGCCATGTTGGTAGCGCCAGGGCCACCGTGGTAGCTTCGTTTGGCGTGCCGTCTCACGAGGGAGACTGGGAGCATTATCCCAAGAAGTTCGGCAAGTATCACTTGCTGGCGCCTCTCGCGCAGGGTGGCATGGGCGCGCTGTATCTCGCGGTCACCGGTGATCGCGGACTCGAACGTTTGATGGTCATCAAGACCGTCCTGCCGCATCTCGCGGATGCGGAGTACGTCGCGAGATTCCGCGATGAAGCGAAAGTTGTAGTGAAACTGTCGCACGGGAATCTGATTCCCGTGTTCGACGCCGGCCTCGTGAACGGCGAGCTGTTCCTCGCGATGGACTTCGTGGAGGGCCGCGACCTCCGCGCCGTGTGGAACCGCTGCGCAAAAAAGCAGGTAGCGTTTCCGATCGACGTCGCGGTCTACATCGTGAAGGAGCTGTGCCGCGGGCTCGCGTACGCGCATTCGTTTCCGGATCTGAACCTCGTGCACCGCGACATCTCACCGCCGAACGTGTTGGTGAGCTACGCGGGTGAAGTGAAGCTCACCGACTTCGGGCTCGCGTCGTCCACGCTGAAGCTCGAGAAGACCGCGCCGGGCATCATCTACGGCAAGGTCGCGTACATGTCCCCGGAGCAGGCGCGCGGCGAGAAGCTCGACGGCCGCAGCGATATGTATGCGACGGGTATCGTGCTGTGGGAGCTGCTGACGGGGCGTCAGCTGTTCCCGCCCGGCAAGGACCAGCCGCAGGACCTGCTGTCGCGCGCGAAGAACCCCGAGCCGCCGCGCCCGAGCAAGCGCGCGCCGCGCGTGCCGATCGAGCTCGACGAGATCTGTCTGCGCGCGCTCGCCTCGAACAAAGAGGATCGCTACAAGGACTGCGACGAGATGCGCGAGGCCCTCCAGGGCTGGCTCGCGAAGAACGCGCCGACCACCGACGGCACGCGGATGTCGACGTTCCTCCAGGAGCTGTTCGCCGAGGACATCGGCCGCGAGCGCGCCGAACGCCAGGAGATGATCTCGCGCGTGCGCACGCGTGCGCTGACGCTGCCGCCGAGCGACGAGCTGCGCCTGATGATCGAGCAGAGCGACAAGGTCTCGCTCGCCGAGATCGACAAGCTGTCTGCGACCGAGTCGCCCGTGCGCAAGCCCGGCTCCTCGGGAAGACGCGCGAGCGACCGCGGCGTCGACGGCGAGGATCGCCGGCGCGAGAGCGATCGCCGGCTGCCGCGCGCGACCGGGCGCGGCGGCAACGATGGCTCGGCCGCGACCGCGCTCGCCACGGAGACCGAGCCGAACCACGAGCTCGACATCGGCTCGGAGATCGACGGCCGCTACCGGATCATCGAGCTGATCGGTGAAGGCGGCATGGGCAAGGTCTACCTCGCCGAGCACGTCGAGATCGGGAAGCGCGTCGCGCTGAAGGTCTTGCACCCGAGCTACTCGCGGATGCCGGATCTCGTCGAGCGGTTCCGCCGCGAGGCCCGCGCGGCATCGAAGATCGGCCACCCGAACATCGTCGACGTCACCGACTCCGGTGCGACGAACGACGGCAGCGTGTACTTCGTCATGGAGTACCTCGAGGGCGTCGAGCTCGGCTCCGTGATCGAGCGCGAGGGCGCGATCGACGTCGCGCGTGCGCTGCGGATCACCGGCCAGATCTGCCGCGCGCTGTCGGCGGCGCACCGCGAAGGCATCATCCACCGCGATCTCAAGCCCGAGAACATCTTCCTGATCACGCGCGGCGGCGAAGCCGATGTCGTGAAGGTGCTCGACTTCGGCATCGCGAAGACGACCGAGGCCGAGGCCGCACGCGAGCGCCGCCTGACGTCGCCCGGCATGGCGATGGGCACGCCCGAGTACATGGCGCCGGAGCAAGCCGCGGGTCGGCCGGCCGATGCGCGCACCGATATCTACTCGCTCGGCGCGATCATGTACGAGATGACCACGGGGTTGCCGCCGTACTCGGGCGACAACTTCATGGAGATCCTGACGAAGAAGGCGACGATCGATCCGCCGGTGCCGATCAGCGTGCGCACGGATCTGCCGCTTCCGGTCTCCGAGCTCGTCACCGCGGCGATGGCGCGGAATCCCGACGATCGCCCGCAGTCGATGGACGCGCTCGAGTACGAGCTCAACAAGTGCCTCGCGGGACGCGGCGTCGCGGTCGCGCAGATCCTCGGCATGACGACCGACGCGAACGTCGTGGCATCGCTGAACTCCGGCCTGTCGATGCGCAACCTCGACGACGGCATCGTCCGCGGTGCGGGCGTGAGCGGCCGGTCGAGCACGCACTCGGGCCTGTCCGAGGTGTGGGAGACGCGCTCGGGCGTGTCGCGCCAGATGCCTTCGTCCTCGCAATCGGGTCCGGTTCGCGAGCCGACGTCGTCGCCGGGCCTGGTCCGGCCGACCACGTCGCCGTCCGACAAGACGCCGTTCCCCCGCGCGGCCACGCCGACGCCGGGTCGCGCGAGCTCGCAGGACGATCGTTCGCCGGGCGCCATCAGCACGACGCCAGAGCTGTCCGCGCTCGAGCTCGCATTGCGCGAGTCCGAGCCCACACCGACGCTCAAGGCGAAGCGCGGCTCGCTCGGGCCGTTGCTGCTGTTGCTCGTGCTGCTCGGCGGCGGTGGCGCGCTCGCGTACATGATGCTGAACAGCGCCGACAAGGCGGCCGATCTGAAGGTGAACGAGGCCGCGAGCGGCGAGCCCGTCGGCAGCGCGCCGTCGAACGTCGTCGCGCCGCCGCCTCCTGCCGGCTCGGCGGCACCGAAGGTCGTGAAGCAGCCGGCCGCTGGCAGCGCCGAGGCCGCGCCGAAGAGCCAGCCCCCGGTTCAAGAAGTGACGCCGCCCGTGACCGCCGGCAGTGCCGCCGCGAAGGACACCGCGAACAAGCGCCCGACCCCGCGCGGCAAGAACGTCGCGGTCGCCGAGGAGAAAGCCGACAAGGGCTCGCTGCTCAAGGAGATCAAGGAAGCCGAGGCCGGCGGCGACTGGACGCTCGCGCGTGCGACGTATCAGAAGCTCGGCAAGATCAAAGGCATGCAAGGCGAGGCGCTGTACGGCGAAGCGATGGCCGCGTTCCAGCAGGGCGATTCGCCGGCTGCCGAGGCGATCAGCAAGAAGGCGAGTGCGGTGCCAGGGCCGTACAAGCTGAAGTCGCTGCTGCTCTATGCCGATACGATCTTCCGCCAGGGCGACGTGAAGCGCGCGAAGGACAACTACGTGTCGCTGCGCGCGCTGACCAGCGACCGCGAGTTCAAGGCGACCGTGACGAAGAAGATCGCGCTGTGTAACAAGCAGCTCGGTCTCGCCGAGCGCGACGGCGTCATCAACTAGCGAGCGTCGCGTGGGTTCGGTCGTGGAGCGGGGGCGGATCGTCAGGAACGATGGCTTTCGCACCGCCGCGCTGGTCGAGCTCGATTCGGGCGAGCAGCTCCAGTTCTCGCCGACCTGGGAGATGGGCCACCTTGCCGAAGATCGCCGCGTCCTCGTCACGCGCCGCGGCTCGATGGTCCTCCAGATCGTGCTCGACCTCTCGCCGATCGGCCTGACCGAAGGCGATGCGCGCCACTACGAGCGCGTGCGGACGCAGCTCGACGAGCTGCTCGCGAACGGTGCGCTGACGGAGGAGCAACGCGAGCTGTTCGATGCGCTGCTCGAGCTCGACGTTTACGCGACGATGGGCAAGGAGGGCCGCATGCTCCGAGACCGGCTCGAGCGCGGGCTCGCCGGCGATCACCTGCCGCTCAGCAGCGAGGATCCATGGGCTGCGCTCGCCCGTCAGGACATCGAAGCGAGCGCGCAGCGCGCGACCTGGTTGGCGCTGATCGAGCTGGAGGGCGACGGCGCGAAACCGACGAAGAAGTGGCACAAGGCCGCGACCGAGCTGGTCGCGACGCTCGGCGCGGCGGTGTTCATCGACCACGTGCGGCGGTGGTTCGCGAAGGTCGCGCCGCGGCCGGTCGTGCGCGACGAACGCAACTGGTTCACACCGGCGATGGTGGACATCAACAGCGCCGCGTTGCGCAACCTCGTGTGGGCGTGCTCGACGATCAGCGGCGAGCGCGAGACCGAGACGCTCGCGGTGCTCGTCGGCGACCTCGCGGTGCGCTGCTTCACGAAGATCCCAGGCGTCGGCGCGCTGTCGACGAAGGCTGGCAACGCGTGCATCTACGTGCTCTCGCAGCTGCCCGGCTTGCGCGCGGTCGCGCAGCTGTCGCGGCTCGGCTCGCGGCTGCGCTATCGCCAGGCGATCGCGCTCGTCGAGAAAGCCAAAGGCGAGGCGGCGAAGCGCGCCGGGATGGATCCGATCGATCTCGAGGAGCTCGCGCTGCCGACGTTCGGTCTCGACGTCACGGGTCGCACCCGGATTCCGATCGGCGAATACGAGGCGGAGCTCGCGGTCGTCGGCGAGGACGTCACGCTGACCTGGTACGGCGGCGGCAAGCGGCTCAAGGCAACGCCGGCGGCGGTCAAGGCCGATCCCGAGCTGAAGGAGCTGAAGACCACGCACAAGGAGCTCGCCGCGCTCATCCCGGCACTGCGCTATCGGCTCGAGCGGTGGATGATGGAGCCGCGCGGGTGGCGGCTCGAAGATCTGCGCACGCGTTACCTCGATCATCCGCTCGCAGCGCCGTTCGCGCGCAGGTTGCTCTACACGACCGGACGCGCGAACGACGATCGCGCGGTGATCTTCCTCGATGGCTTTCCGCTCGACGTCCATGGCAAGCAGGTCGAGCTCGCCGACGATACGGTGCTGGAGCTATGGCACCCGCTGGGCCGACCGCCCGCGGAGCTCGCCGCGTGGCAGCAATTGCTCGCGTCGCTCGGCGTGACCCAGCCGATCAAGCAGCTCGATCGCGAGATCTACGTCGCCGACGCGAAGGGCGCTTCGCGGTTCGCCGGCAAGATCGTCCGTCAGCATCAGTTCGCGGCGCTGTGTCGCGAGCGCGGCTGGACGTATCGCCTGCAAGGAACGTTCGACAGCGCGAACACGCCGACGAAGGCGCTGCCCGCGTACGGCCTGCAGGTCGAGCTCGAGGCCGAGCCAGCAGGAGGCGAGGTCGCGGGCTCGGGCATCTTCGTCTCGCTCCGCACCGGCAACGTGCGGTTCAGCCGCAACGGCAAGACTGTCAAGCCGGCGGACGTGCCGGCGCGCTGCTTCTCCGAGGCGATGCGCGACGTCGATCTCCTCGTGACCGTCGGCGCGCGCTAGGAGCTCAGACCATCGACCCGGCGAGCCAGTCGGCGAGCAGGTCGACCGACGACAGCATCTGGTTCGCGCGGCGCAGCCGATCCGAGAGCGTCTTCACGACCTGCACGAGCAACACGGCCGACGCACTCGGATCGTCCGCGATCAGCTGGCGCAATGCATCGTGCGGCAACCGGAACAGGAACGTCGCGGACATCGACGTCACGGTCGCCGAGCGCGGCGCCGGCTCGACGAGCGACATCTCGCCGAAGAACTCGCCGCCGGAGAGCGTCGCGAACGTCTGCGCACCCTTGTGAACGGCGACCTGGCCCGACAGGATCAAGAACAGCGCATCGCCGAGGCTGCCCTCGCTCACGATCTGCTCGTTCGGGTTGTAGCTCTCGACCTCGCCGGCTCGCGCGATCAGCTCGAGCTGATCGGGCGCGAGGTTCACCAACAACGGGTGCTTCTCGAGCAGCGTCGGGTTCGGCACGCCTCCACTATATCCCGTCTCCGATCTGCTACCGTGCCCGCGGATGCGCCTCGCTGTTGGTTTTGCCCTCATCTGCATCACGAGCGTCGCTCACGCACAGGCAGTCGACCGGCGCTACGCGGAAGAGCCGACCGACGGGCTCGCGCTCCCCGGCACCCCGATCTCCGGCGATGTCGACGCGCGTACGGTCAACCTCAACTCCGCCGGGCTCGCATACCTCGAAGGTCCCTCGCTCGCGATCGCACTCGATCTCGAGAACGCCGACGTCGGCACGTCGTCGGGGCCCGGCTTCGGCATCTACGCGGGCGACTCCCTGTTCGGCGGCGTGCTTCCGAAGATCGGCGTCGGCCTCGGGCTCGAGTGGCTGCGGCCGCCGCGCGCGAACCTCACGCCCGATCCGGGCGAGCCGGTGCGGCTGACGGTCTCGCACGCGAACGCGATCGGCTCGCACCTCAGCCTCGGTCTCAACTTCCACTACTTCATCAACGGCGGGCCGCTCGACGGTCTCGCGACGTTCGACCTCGGCCTCGCGGCGCGGGTCAACAACTACCTCGCGTTCGGCGGCAACCTGCGCGACCTCGACACGCGCGACGTCGGCGGTGCGCCGGTGCAGCGCCGCTACGAGCTCGAAGTGCTGACGCGGCCACTCGGCACCGACCTGCTCGAGCTCTCCGCGGGTGGCCGAGTCGGCGAGATCCGCGGCGATGTCGACGGCTGGGCGCGCGTCGGCTTGCGCGCGCTGCGCGGTGCGTACGTCATCGGTGCGGTCGAGAGCCGCGCGCTCCACGCGATCGACGACTCGCCGGCCGGCGCGACCGATCGCGATGTGCGCGAGCTGCGCGCGACCGTCGGGCTCGAGCTGTCGTTCGGCGACGTCGGCGTCGCCGCGTATGGCACGGGCCTGCGCGCGGCACAGGGCGGCGGCAACCACGCGCTCGGCACGACGCTCGTCGCGACCTACGCCCCAACAGCGTCGCGGCCCTCGGTCTTGCCGCCCGACGATCACATCGAGCGGGTCGAGCTGTCCGGAGATATCGAGGCGCGCGAGCTGACGCGGGTCGTGTTGCGACTGCGCTCGATCGCGCGTGACGACAGCGCGAAGGGCGTGGTCGTCGTGTTCGACGGCGCGACCGCCGGATGGGCGGCGCTCCAGGAGATCCGTGGCGAGATCCTCGCGCTGCGCGCGGCGCACAAGAAGGTGTTCGCGTACATGGTGTCGGGGACCGGGCGCGATTACTTCGTCGCGTCGGCAGCCGACAAGATCTACGTCGACCCGGCGGGTGGGCTGCGGCTCGTCGGCATGGCCGGTCAGTCGTTCTACTTCCGCGGCGCGTTCGACATGGTCGGCATCACGCCGCAGTTCGAGAAGATCGGGGAGTACAAGAGCGCGCCCGAGATGTTCACGGAGACCGGCCCGACGCCGATCGCCGCGCGCATGCACGACGAGCTGTTCGATTCGATCTGGCAGCAGTGGCTGACCGCGGTCGCGGCTGCGCGTCACCTCACGCCGGCGGAGCTCACCGCGATCGTCGATCAGGGGCCGTACACCGCCGGCGAGCTCGCCGACAATACGAAGCTCGTCGACGGCGTCGCCGCACCCGACAAGGTCGCGCAGCTGATCATGACAGAGCTCGGCGGGGTCTATCCGGTCGATACGCCCCCGGAGAGGCGCGCCGACCGCTGGACCCACCCGAAGGTCGCGGTGATCTACGTCGATGGCGACATCACCGACGGCGCGTCGAAGGTGATCCCGCTGATCGGTCAGAAGACCGCCGGCGGCGAGACGCTCGTGAAGGCGATCGCCGAGGCTCGCGAGGATTCCTCGATCGGCGCGATCATCCTGCGGATCGATTCTCCCGGCGGCAGCGCGCTCGCGTCCGAGCTGATCGCGCGCGAGGTGTTCGCGACGCGCGGCGTGAAGCCGATCCTGTGCTCGATGAGCAACCTCGCCGCATCCGGCGGCTACTTCGCCGCGGCCGGCTGCGAGGTGATCTTCGCGGAGCCGATGACGATCACCGGCTCGATCGGCATCTTCTTCGGCAAGTTCGATCTATCGGGCCTGCTCAAGAAGGTCGGCGTCACGATCGACACGTTCAAGCACGGCGCGCGCAGCGACGCCGAGAGCATGTTCCGGCCCTATACGAATGACGAGCGGGTCGCGTTGCTCGACAAGCTGCGCTACTCGTACGGCCGGTTCATCGGCGCCGTCGCCGAAGGCCGCGGGCTGACGAAGGACGCGGTCGATGCCGTCGGTCGCGGTCACGTCTACTCGGGCGAGCAGGCCAAGCCGCTGCGCCTGGTCGATCGCCTCGGCGGCCTCGGTGACGCGCTCGACGAGGCGCGTGTGCGGATGCACCTGGGACCGCACGCGAAGGTCGATCTCGAGGAGCTTCCGAAGGTGCCGACGTCGCTGCTCGGCGTGATCGGGAATCTGTTCTCGCGTGGACCTGCCGAGCTTCCGCTCAGCGAATTGCCCATGTGGAAGGCGCTGGTGCGCGGTGTGCCACCGTCGCTCCTCGCTGAACCGGATGCGGCGCAGATGCGCTTGCCGTACGTGCTCGAGCTCTCCGAATAGCTCGCACCGGGGTGGCACACGCGATGCTCTACCCGAGGGCATGAAAGCCCTCATCATCGCTAGCCTGATGGCCCTTCCTGGGCTCGCGCTCGCCGACCATGCGACGGCTCCGCGCGGCCCCGACTTCGTCGCCGCGACGCCGCCGCGCCCGGCCGTCGATCGTTCGCTCGCAGCGTCGCCGGGAACCCGGCCGATCGCTCCGGTCGAGCTCGTGATGTTTGGTTTCGACGCGACATCGCTCGATCCTGCCGCGGTCTCGCAGCTCGACACGCTCGCGAAGTGGATGAAGCACCACCCCGAGCAGAACGTCGTGATCGAGGGTCACACCGACAAGGTCGGCTCGGCCGAGTACAACGACAGCCTCGGTGCGCGGCGTGCGGTCTCGGTCCGCGCCCACCTCGAGTCGTGGGGCATCCCGAGCGACCGGATCGTCGTCGCGACGTTCGGTGAACGCGGTGCGCACCACGAGGAGAACTCGAACGACCGTCGCGTCGTCGTGTTCGCGAGCACGAAGGACCGCCAGGCGCTGGCGCACGACGTCCTCGAGAACACCCGTGCAGACGCGGTGGCCTGGACCGATCGCGGCACGAAGCTCTCGGTGACCAAGCAGTAGCGCCGTTTTGGCGTATGATGCGGGGGCTTCTCGTCATGAAGAAGTTCCCCGATTTCGTTCCGCCGACCAAGGTCAGCTACCTCGATCGAGGTCCGACGCTGCACCTGCGCCGCTGCATGCTGCAGGTCGCCGATGATCCATCGCAGGAGTGGACGTTCGACAAGGAAGAGATCCGGATCGGATCGATGGACGACAACGACATCGTCCTCTCCGACGATACGGTGTCTCGCTATCACTGTCGGATCATCCAGGACGACACGAGCTACATCCTGATCGACAACACGTCGACGAACGGCACGTTCGTCAACAAGGTCCGGGTTCGCGAGGCGTTCCTCAAGCCCGGTTGCACGATCGGCGTCGGCCAGAGCCAGCTCCGGTTCAACGCGCGCGAGGAAGAGGTCCAGATCGTCCCGTCCCGCGCGGACCGCTGCGGCGGCCTGATCGGCGGCAACGCGAAGATGCGCGAGATCTACTCGATCATCGAGAAGATCGCGCCGACCGCGACGACGGTCGTGATCGACGGCGAGACCGGCACCGGCAAGGAGGTCGTCGCCCAGGCGATCCACTCGCTGTCGCCGCGATCGCGCAACGAGCTCGTCGTGTTCGATTGCGGCGCGGTGCCGCCGAACCTGATCGAGAGCGAGCTGTTCGGCCACGAGAAGGGCAGCTTCACCGGCGCGGTGATGAGTCGCGAGGGCCTGTTCGAGATGGCCGATGGCGGCACGCTGTTCCTCGACGAGCTCGGCGAGCTGCCGCTCGACCTCCAGCCGAAGCTGCTGCGCGCGCTCGAGCAGCGCGAGGTGCGCCGGGTCGGCGGTGCGAAGTCGCAGAAGGTCGACGTCCGGATCATCGCCGCGACGAACCGCAACCTCGAGGACGAGGTTCGCGCGGGACGGTTCCGCCAGGACCTGTTCTATCGGTTGAGCGTGGTCCGGCTGCACTTGCCGTCGCTGCACGCGCGCGCCGACGACATCCCGGTGCTGGTCCAGCACTTCCTCGATACCGGTCCGTACAACCGCAACCCGAACGGCACCCAGCGCGTGCGCGCCGTGTCGCGCGAGGCGATGGCCGCGCTCCAGGCGTACCCGTGGCCCGGCAACGTGCGCGAGCTCGTCAACGTGGTCGAGCGCGCCGTCAGCTTCTGCGAGCGCGGGACGATCGATGCCAGCGATCTGCCCGATTACATCCGCACCGCGAAGGCAGCGCCGAAGGACGCGGCGCCCGCGCTCAAGCGCGCCTCGAGCGTGCCCGCAGCCGCGAGCCTCGCCGCGCAACCGCCGCCGACGCCCGAGGAGCTGCTCGCGGTCGGCATCACGTTCAAGGATGCGAAGGAGCGCTGGGTCACCACGTTCGAGCGCGACTACATCCTCCAGATGCTGCGCCGGAACAACGGCAACATCTCGCACGCCGCGCGTCACGCCGACATCGATCGCAAGTACTTCCGCAAGCTGATGAAGAAGTACGACATCGAAGCGGCGGGCGGCGATGACGATGACGCAGCCGAGTGACGGCGCCGACGACGGAGCCGATCCCGTGGCCGACGAGCGAGTACGGAGCGCCGGGGCGCGCCTCGGCGAGGAGGCCGAGGAAGATGCCTTCGGCGAGCGCTCGCACCTCGACGCCGACGGCAAGCCGCGGATCGTCGAGCGCCACCTGATCGTCCCGGCCGAGCTCGCCGGCCTGCGCCTCGATCACTTCGTGAAGACCCAGATCCAGCGGCTGTCGCGGACGAAGATCCAGCACGTCATCGACACCCAGCTGCGCCGCGCCGACGGCTACGCGCCGAAGTCCGCGACCAAGGTCGCCGAAGGCGAGCACTACATCATCCGCCGCGAGGCGAAGCCCGAGCCCGCGTGCCCTCGCACGTTCGGCGTCGTCCACGAGGATCGCCGCCTCTTGATCGTCGACAAGCCCGCCGGCCTGCCGGTCCACGCCTCCGCGAAGTTCTACTTCAACACGCTCGCGCGCGTGCTCTCGGAGCGTTATCCCGGCGAGCCCGAGCTCCAGCTCTGCCACCGGCTCGATCGCGAGACCTCCGGCTGCGTCGTGATCGCGCGCGACCGCGAGGCCGCCGCGTACGTCAAGCAAGCGATCAGCGACAAGGGCCGGACGACGAAGCAATACCTCGCCGTCGTCGCCGGCCAGCCGCCCTGGGATCACGAGCACGTGCTCGACGCCTCACTCAGGATCTCCGACGAGCGCGACGGGACGAAGCTCGCGACCGTGAAGGTGCTCGTCGATCCCGCCGGCATGCAGGCGATCACGAAGGTCCAGGTGGAGCGCCGCAGCGGCCCGTACGCACTCGTCCGCTGCACGCTCGTCACCGGCCGCCAGCACCAGATCCGCGTCCACCTCGCGCACGCCGGCTACCCGATCGTCGGCGACAAGCTGTACGCCCACGGCGACGACGCGTTCATCGAGTACTGCGACGAAGGCCTGACGCCCGAGCTCGCCGAGCTGTTCGTCCTCCCGCGCCACGCGCTGCATGCCGCGCGGATCACCGTCCCTCATCCCGACGGCGGGATGGTGACCGGCGAAGCGCCGCTGCCGACGGATATGCGCGGACTACTCTCGGTTTGACCCTGTACTAGGAGCCTAGTACAATCGCCAGATGGCAAGGACGACGAGCTTCACACTGGGGAGCGACCTCGAGGCATTCGTCCGTGAACAGGTGGATCGAGGCGCGTACGAGTCGGTGAGCGAAGTACTTCGGGAAGCCTTGCGTCGCATGGCCGAGCAAGAGCGCAAAGAGCTGGAGTTGCTCGCAGCCCTCGATGCCGGTGCTGCGAGTGGACGCGCCAAGCCTGGTGTCTGGGACCGCGTCCAAGCAAAGGCGCGTCGCTCCCATTCGAAGCGCTGACCGTGGTCGTTCATTACACGGAAGCGGCCGAACAGGACCTCTACGAGATCGCGCTCTACACGATCGTCGAGTGGGGCGAGGAGCAACTCGACAAGTACATGGCGCTCCTTCGCGCGACTTGCGAAGACATCATCCCGCGCAAGTACAAGCTCGCTCGGTCCGTACCGAAGCGGCCGGGGCTGATGCGTTGGCGGTGCGAGCGACACGTGATCTATTTCCGCCGCGTGACCGGCGGCCTCGAAATCATCCGTGTGTTTCACGACCAGATGCTGCCTTCGCAGCACCTTTAGTGCGCCGCCTCCGCGATCGCGCGCTCGAGCGCGGAATGATGTGCGAGCTCTGTCACTGCCAGCGCCAGTCGGCGCGACTGGAGACCAGCCACGGCGTGCCATCCAGCGTCGTTGCGACCGTGTAGACCGGATCACCGTCGAGCGTGCCGGTGAACGGCACGAGCACCGGCTCGTCGTCCTTGTAATAGCCGAGCTTCGCGTCGCCGGCGCCGGGCACGTTCACCGCGTGCAGCGTGATCTTGTTCGGCTCGTACGGGCCGACCATCGTGCGGAACGTGCCATCGGCATCGAGCTCGCCGAGCACGGCGATCGGATGCGGCACGAACTGCGCGGGCGCGGGGTAGGCGAGCGCCTCGAACATCGTCACGTACAGGCGGACGCGCTGGAATTTCTCGCCGGGATAACGCCGCTCGGCCTGCTTCCACATCGCGGTGAGCCGGCGATGCAGCTTGTCGGGGTCGCGCTCCGTCCACATCCCGCGGT
>Ga0070679_100001728_pt1 | contig 19685 bp, 20 predicted proteins | sample KBSC63BmetaG_FD_65652 | JGI IMG/M metagenome (GOLD analysis project Ga0070679, IMG submission 65652) | Corn rhizosphere microbial communities from Kellogg Biological Station, Michigan, USA - KBS C6-3B metaG | ecosystem: Host-associated > Plants > Roots > Rhizosphere | place: USA: Michigan... | reverse complement strand
AACGCCGCAAATTCCAATGATCGCCGGGATCGAGAGCATGGGCAAAACGATCCCTGGAACGATGCGGATGGCTTTCGAGACCCAGCCCCACTGGCCTTGGAAGAGAGCCAATGCGCTGACGCACGTCATGAGCAAGCTCACCGTCGAGAACACACTGCGCACTTTCTTATTTTGCTCGAAGCGCTCCGCTGAAGAAGTTTGCCACACCACAGAACCTGTTTCTGCGGCTTGGTAGAGCACGCTGATTTTGTCGAGATGTGTGCAAATGTAAGAACCAATTGAGTAAATGGCTGGATTCATGGGTTTCCTCCGTTAAATTTGGAAGGACGAGTTTACTAGAGGAGACCTTTTTTATGCACGAATTAAAAATTTATCTTTACAATTAAAAGGGCTGAATTTGCATTAAAAAGAACAATTTTGCTACAGTCATGTTCATTCTCCACCAGAGGTGGCGGAATCTAAAAAGGCCCCCGCTGAGCCAGCCTGGCGAATCAGCGGTTTTTCTTCTTTCCAAATAGGCCCCGATCGAATCAACTCGATGGTCGATAGCCTTCCTTTTTTCCTCACAGTGTCCCCGACATATGCAGTGATGAAGCGGGCTTGTCTTTCTTTTTCACGCAGCAGGGCGATCACGACGATGTAATTTCCCATGACGATCGCCACTCTTCTTGAATCGTCGTATCTTTTCTTTGCGCTATCCCATCCTACAAAGCGTTCGCTTTTGGGGTCTTGCAAAGTTGTTTTAACCCAATGCATTCGTTCCGCTCGTTTCTGAGAAAAGGTGTCGTCTTTTGTTCTTACTGATTCGTAGAATGCTTTTCTTAAATGCTTCCCGGTTTTCTTTTTGCATCCACAAGCTGCCGATTAACAAATAGTTCGCAGGAGAAGTTTTTGATGCAAGAAGATCTGGATGGCTTTCATCGCAAAAAATGTCAAATTCCATACGTACTTCCCAGAAGAGTGATTGCAAAAGTTAAAATTTATCAGAGTTTGTTCTTTTTGCGCTATCATGCGTTGCAGGTTTGCAAAAAAATCCCTGGACTGTAAGATGCCCGGCTTATGTTGACCGACATCCCCGTGGTGGAAAACCTCAGTTATCTCTCGACAGAGCAAGGGCATCCGTTGGTGAACCAGTCGGATCAGAATGTGGCGCTGCTGTATGCGAGGAAGTTTACGGTTGAGCGGTAGTGCCTGATTTTTTCAGCAAGGGGGTTGTTTCGAAACCCCTTGCCTGAGATACTGCCGGATCATGAAACTGTTTGCTCTCTTTTTTGTTCTCATTTCGCCGCTTTTTTCCCTAGAACATGAGCTCACGTTTTCGGAGTGCCAAAAGCAATTAACCCAAGTCTGCTTCGCAGAAGCTGCTCAAAACACAACCCCTTCCTCGATCCTTCTCTTGGGAAACATCGATCCAACCCTCCCGTCTTTTCTCCAGCAACAATTTCCCTCTTGCCAAATCTCGACCACCATCCAATCCGAGCCGGTCGACTGTGTGATCCTCTTAAACCTTCTCGAAAAAGATCCCCATCCGGAACAGATTGTCTGGCAAATGCACCAAGCTCTCAAGCCGAGTGGGATTGGGGTCGTGGTCGTTGCGCCGCTGGGGCTTATGCTTCTGACAAGGCCGTTTTTCTCGATCCCGTATCGGCATGTGCACGAGTACAAGCAGCTGTTTTTGCAGGAGGGGATGCGAGTGCTTCGGGTCAAACAGATGGAAGCGAGAGTGTCTGCGGATGCAGAGCAGTTCCGGAAGGAAATGGAATTGTGGCTAGGAACGGAAATGTCTCCGGCATTGGTGCGCTACCTGGATGCTGTGAACGAGGTGTCTTCGTCGTTCTACACGGTCTGTTTCATCGTCCAGAAATGACGAGTTTTTTCGAGGAAATAGAGATACAAAGCTTGGTTTTGTTTCATGATATCGTAGAGTTCTGGGATTAACTCCATGAGTTTGGGGTAATTCTTGAAATCTAAATAGATCTCCGGGTGCACCTGGCTGGCCAGAAACTGTCCGTCTTGGCTCACCATCACTTTCGGGATGCCGTCGTATGCAAACACGACGTCTAACCCTTTCCCAATCCGATCAGCAGCTTGGTGGTGCATCGAGAGGGCATACATCCGCTCGCCGAATAACTCTCGATATTTTGGATTCATGAGCTGCAGCTCTTGTTCTTCGCCCCAGTGGCCGTCGACGTGTTGATGCAGCGAGCCTCCGAAGAAGATGTTGATGAGCTGGGAGCCTCGGCAGGTACCCATGACGGGAGTGCCGTATTTCTTCGCTGCAGCAATGAGGGCAAATTCAGTCATCGAGTGGACGTAGTGGTCTTCTGTTCCTGTCTCTGGTTCTCTTTTGGCTCCGTACAATTCGGGCTCGATATCCGCTCCGCCGGGAATGGCGAAACCGTGGCAGTGTTTCAGGATTGATTCCGCTCGAGCCCGGATTTTCCCGATCTCGGAATTCGCATCGGCGCGCTGCAGAATGTCGGCTGGGATGCTGAGGGCATTGGGGGAAATGTGTTGCAGTGCTTGCGTCACTTCCGCATCGACTGCAAGGGCATTGTGCTCGGGGATCTCGAAGCGAAGGACGATGGCCCGGTTGTCTTTGAGGGCACTGTAGATGATGGGCGTGAAGATGCCCGACATCGAAAAGTCCCATGCGAGGCCAATGATCGGCCGGGTGAAGACGTTGGCTGTGCAGCGGTCGAGTTTAAAGGCCGTGTCCAAGAGAAGACAATCGGTGAGATCGGAGTCGACGATCGAACTGTGTTTGGCAGCGACGTGGAGGAAACTCGTTTCGGTCAATTTGTCTCGAAGGAACGTCACATTTTCAAGCACGCTGTTGTTCCAGCAGCTTTCGGAGAGATTCGAGTCGAACACGGAAACTCGGTTCATCCACGAGCTGAGGAGCGCAGCGTCTTCGAAATTGCACCCTCGGAAGAAGCTGTGTTGGACAGCAGTTTCCACCCAGCGGGATTGCTTGAACAGACATGAGTCAAAACTGACTTTCGAAATCGAAGTTTTGTGCAACACCGTGTTCGAAAAATTGCATCGGGAAAACCAGAGATTTTGGAACTTATTTTCCGAAAAATTCCGCCCAGAAAAATCGATGTTCTCGATGTAGCTCGAGATCCCTTTCTGGATCAACGCTTCTTCGAGGTTATTCTCGTGTGCGATTTGATTCCACTCAGCTTGGGTGAGCTTCTTCCCAAAGTGGTTTCGGTGCAATGTGTACAGGTGCGGTTTTGTTGCGTAAAGACGGATGCAACCGAGGAGAATTTTCGCAGCGGCTTCGGGAAGCTTGTCGCGGCTTGTGTACGCTTGCGCAAACTCAACGCAGGCTTGGGTCAAAAGCGACAACACGATCCAGGCGGGAGTTGCGTACCACATCGATGCGGCGTGGATTGCCGTGTGCGCAAGCGCTGCAATGTCTTGGATGGCAGCACGCCCTTCCAAGCGGTAGAGATGCCCAGCTAGGCTGTAGCAGCGGGTGGCCACGACGTAGGTTTGGGAGAGAACGAATTGTCCGACGGGGAACAAGATCGAAAGGGCCACGGAAGAAACGACGACGATCAACTGACCGGCTTCCTGAGCTGTTTGCAACCGGTTGCCGTGGTCGTAGTGCTTTTTCGCAGCAGCAATGTGCCCCCACGCTTGAAAACTGCCTATGCCCAGCGACACAACGAGCTGGCCCTGCGCATGCAAGCTGATGAACGGAAGGGCGATCTCGACAACGCGCTGGAGGGTTTCCGGGCGAATGCGGGTTGTGTCTCCGAGAATTGGGTTGACACGACGATTCTGATTAATTGCAAGATTGTTATTCATTGAGAAAAAGTTATAACAAACTTGTTATAAAATTGCAATAAATAAAACAATTATTGTTAGTTTATTTTAATAAAAATTAAGTTGTGAGTTTTTGATCCATGTGATAAAGTTTTCCCCGAACAAACGAAGGAGTTTTTTATGAATCCAGTGTTACCCCACTTAGCTCGAGCTGCCGGGATTGGAGCTTTGCTAGGCATCGGCGCAGAATTATTGCCGGAGAGAAGTGAGAATATAGAAGACCAAGAGGTGGTTCTACCTCGGGGGCTGTCTTTTGTGGTCGCTGTGGTGGGATCCGTTGCTCTTCGAGCATTGAGTTATTATCTAGGGATAGGAACTGCGATGGGAGCCTTCGCCGGGTTGGGCGCAGGATTGGTTTATGCACGGTTTATCCGGCTGGATACGGATGACGAACGAACGCAAACTGTGAAGACAATGATGGGAGCCGCGCTGATTGCTGGAACGCTGGGGTACTTGGCGGAAGCGACGATTCTGTTCGCTCTCAATTTGAAAATTCGGATGGTTTCGTGAGGAAATTGCTCGTGCCTTTTGAGTATTTGTGATGTCAAAGAACACAGTTGGTGTGTTCTCAAGAACATCTCAACAATGAACGAAAACTTAAGACAGCTTCATACTTTTTTTCCGGCGTGAAGCTGTTACCCAAATAAAGACGAAAGCCCGCTGCCACCGCCGAGCATATCTTCCTGCCCGCCGAGCTTCTTCGCTGCATCCTGAAACGCAGCCACGATCAGGTCTTGCAACCCTTCGACATCGCTCGTGCACTCGGGTTTGATGACAATGCTTTTCAGTTCTTTTTCGCCGTTCAGAACGACTTTCACCAAGCCATTGCCTGCAGTGCCCTCGGCCACTTTCTGCGCCATCTGTTCGCGCATTTGGCCCACTTGAGCTTGCATCATTTTTGCTTGTTTTTTCATGCGGGAAAAGCCGCTGCCCATAAAATTACTCCGTCGTGGGTTTAAAGGTTCCTTCGAGCTCGATCGCGCTGAAACGCATCAGTGTGTCGTAATGGCTCGGATGTTTAGTGGGGGAAAGAGGTGCAGAAATAGCAGGTGCTGGAGCGGGTGTTGGGGGGACGACGGATTTTGGGGTAGGGGGTGTGGCAGCAACAGGTTTCGGCTCTGGTTGGGCTTGGTACGGATTAAACGGAACGGGTTTGAGTTCGGGAGCTGGTGGGGGAGTGGATGGTGTGGCAACAACGGGTTTTGGGGCAGGTGGTGTGGCCACAACAGGTGCAGCAATTGGTGCGGCAACGACAGGTTCTGGAACTGGTGTGGGAATCACAGGTGCAGCCACGACAGGTTCTGGAGCTACAGTTTGTGGTGCAGCACCACTCAACACTTGTTCGAGCTCAGACAATCTTCGCACCAATGCTTCGACCGGAACACGGTGCCGAACACGGATCACTTGCAACAGCAACAATTCTAAAGCCACTCGAGGGGCTGTGCTCTTGGAAAAGTTTGCTTCTGCTGTGAGTAACTGATCTAAAATCGTCAAGCATTGGGCTTGAGTGTACAACTTTCCGGCTTCCGCATATTTCAGCTTCAGTTCGCTCGACAAGTGCAGTGCATCTGGGCCCAACGTCTTCACCACGGTCACGTGACGGTAGTGTTCCACCAATTGCTCAAGAAAGTGGCCGAATTGTTTTCCTTGCTGGAACAGTTGTTCGACGAGTTCGAATGCAAAAGCTAGTTTGTAGTCAGCGAAAGCTTTATCGAGCGAGAACAACAGATCTCGAGGGGCTAAGCCGAGCACATTTTGCACATCGCTCGCACGCACAACACCTTCTGCGAAGCACAAAATCTGGTCGAACATCGACTCGGCATCCCGCAATGATCCGTCTGCTGCATGGGCCAACAACTCTAAAGCCTCAGTCTCGACGAAACGGTTGAGATCTCCTGCAATTTGCTGCAATTTTTCTCGAATCTGCTCGATCGAAATCCGTCCCAGATCAAACCGTTGGCAGCGACTCAGAATGGTGGGCAACACTTTGTGGGGCTCTGTCGTGGCAAAGAAAAATTTCGCCCTCTCCGGTGGCTCTTCCAAGGTTTTCAGCAGCGCATTGAACGCTTCCTTGGTGAGCATGTGGACTTCGTCGATGATGTAAATTTTATACTTGCCGTAGCTGGGGGCAAAGCCGACGGTCTCATTGATTTTCCGGATGTCGTCGATGCCTCGGTTCGAAGCGCCGTCGATTTCGATGACGTCGAGTGCTTGCCCGGAAGCAATGTCCAAGCACGAAGCGCATCCGCAACAAGGTTCTCCGTCCGTCGCTAAATTCAAGCAATTCAGTGCTTTAGCAAACAGTCTGGCCAATGTGGTTTTTCCCACGCCACGCGAGCCGCTGAACAGATACGCATGGGCAATCGTGGCTTTTCGCAGGGCGTTTCGGAGCGTCTGCAGGGCGGCGGGTTGGCCGACGACGTCGGCGAAGCGTTTGGGGCGGTAAGCGCGGGCAAGGACTTGGTAGGCCATGAAAGCCATATTACGGGAAAGGAATTTTTCTTGGTAGCGCGAAAAAGCTAGAATTTGCTAACGTGTTTCCTTTGTCAATTATAAACAGGAGAAACCCTTTAACATGTCCCCACAAAACCCCACTCACGATTGGAATAGCAGCAACGTTCTGGATGATGTCGATTTCCAAGAACACGAAGCCCGTCAATTTCGCGATTTGCTGTACGGAAAAGAAAAACCAGGAACGGAAGGCTCATTGTCTTTGCTCAATGTTGGGCAGATATTGGAAGGCCGCGTTGCTTCGGTCTCGAAAGACTTTGTCATTGTTGACGTGGGTCTGAAGTCAGAAGGGTTGATCGACAAGGCTGAGTTTGCTGAGGGCGAGACTGTAGCTCCCGGCGACATGATCGAGGTGTACCTGGATCAAGCCGAAGGCGAAGATGGACAGATTGTGTTGTCGCGCGAGAAGGCTCGGAAGTTTAGACAGTGGGAACACATTGTCCACAACTGCCAAGAAGGCTCGATTGTGAAGGGCAAGGTCCTGAGAAAAGTGAAGGGCGGCTTGATGGTCGACATCGGGATGGAGGCATTCTTGCCAGGATCTCAGATCGACAACAAGCGGATCAAGAATTTGGATGATTTCTTGGGCAAGAGCTATGACTTCAAGATTTTGAAGATCAACATTGAGAGAAAGAACATTGTGGTCTCCCGCAGAGAATTGTTGGAAGAGGAGAGAGTTTCCCGGAAAGCTGAGTTGTTAGAGCACATTGAGCAAGGTGTGTTGCGTCGTGGTGTTGTGAAAAATATTACGGACTTCGGCGTGTTCTTGGATCTCGATGGGATCGATGGACTGCTTCATATTACAGACATGACCTGGAAGAGAATCAAGCATCCGTCGGAAATGGTGCACTTGGGCCAAGAGCTGGAAGTGGTGATTTTGCATGTAGACCGTGAGAAGGGCCGTGTGGCGCTGGGTCTGAAGCAGAAAGAGGCCAATCCGTGGGAAGAGATTGAGAAGCGATTCCCGCCAGGAACACGAGTGAAGGGCAAGATCCTGAACTTGGTTTCGTATGGAGCCTTCTTGGAGATCGAACCAGGCATTGAAGGGCTGATTCATGTGTCCGAAATGTCGTGGACGAAGACGATTGCCGATCCGAGCGAGATGGTCCACGCTGGCCAAGAAGTGGAAGCGATTGTGCTGGCTGTGCAGAAAGACGAGGGAAAAATCTCGTTGGGAATTAAGCAGCTGGAACACAACCCATGGGAAGAAGTCGAGAAAAAATACCCCGTGGGCGCGAGTGTGACGGCCGAGATTCGGAATTTGACGAACTACGGCGCGTTTGTCGAGCTGGAGCCGGGAGTGGATGGATTGATTCACATTTCGGACTTGAGCTGGATCAAGAAAGTGTCTCACCCGTCGGAAGTGTTGAAGAAAGGGGACAAAGTCGAAGCGGTGATTTTGACGGTCGACAAAGACAGCAAGAAAATCACGCTGGGTGTCAAGCAGCTCGGAATGAACCCGTGGGAATCCATCGAAAGAACATTGCCCATTGGCTCTTTAGTGAGCGGTGTGGTGACGAAGACGGCGGCGTTTGGCGCGTTCGTGCAGCTGGATAATGGCATTGAAGCCCTGATTCACGTGACCGAATTGTCAGATCAACCGTTTGGCAAGGTGGAAGATGTCGTCTCGAAAGGAGACGCTGTGACGGCGAAGGTGATCAAGCTGGATCCGGAGCACAAGAAAGTCGCTTTGTCGGTGAAGGAATACCTGATCGAGAAGAACCAGCAAAACCGCGATGACATCGTGGTTGGCAAGGCAGCGAAAAAAACGAAGAAGAAGAAAACTCGCAAAGAGCATGAAGATGAGGAAGAACTCGAATGAATAAAGACCTCTTAGCGATTTTTGAATACTTAGAGCGGGAAAAGGGGATCAAGCGGGAGATCGTCATCGAGGCGATCGCCGAGAGTTTGAGAGCTGCTGCCCGCAAAAGCGTGAAGGGCCTGGGCGAAAAGGTGAGCGTCGAGATCCACCCGAAGACGGGGGAGATCGAGGTTTACACGCAGAAGAAGATCGTCGAGAAAGTGACCTCCCCGCAAGAGGAGATTTCCCTGGAAGATGCTCGCTTGCTCGAATCGGAGTGCCAACTCGGCCAGTGGCTCGAAATTGCGATCACGCCCCAAGATTTTGGCCGCATTGCAGCGACCGCCGCCCGCCAGATCATTGCGCAGAAGTTGAAAGGCGCAGAACGAGATGTGATCTACGAAGAATACCGGCACCGCGTGGGAGAGTTGATCTCCGGTACGGTGAAGCGATTCATCCGAGGACGGACGATCGTGGTGGATCTGGGAAAGGTAGAAGCGATTTTGCCAGAACGGAACTACCCTCGTCTCGAACGATACAATCCGGGCGAGAAAGTGCAAGCTTTGTTGCACGAAGTGCGAGATACTGAGGGTGGAGGGGCAGAGGTAATTTTGACTCGAAGCCATCCTGAATTTGTATCGGCATTATTTACGCAGGAAGTACCTGAGTTGCACGACAAAACAGTGGTCATCGAGAAGATTGCTCGCGATCCGGGCTATCGAACGAAGCTCGCTGTCCGCTCGTACGATCCGAAAGTGGATCCGGTCGGAACATGCGTCGGTGTACGGGGTTCTCGCATCAAGAACGTGATTCGAGAATTGAACAACGAGAAGATCGACGTCGTTCCCTACTCGGAAGATCCTGTGCAATTGTTGCAGAATCTCTTGGCTCCATCCGAAGTGAAACGACTGAAGGGCTTTGACACCAAAGCATCGATCGTCGTGCAAGATGAAGACTACCCGCTCGTGATCGGCAAGAAGGGGATGAACGCCCGTCTGGTCGGACAGATTTTAGAGCGAGAACTCGAAGTGCAAAAGCTGAGCGAATACCAGAAGATTTTGGCCTTGCAAATGGCTGAATTTTCGGAGTCGGCAGACAGCACTCTGGATGACAAATTGCGCATCGAGGGAGTCAGCGGCCTCATCACCGAAAGTTTGGTGGGCAATGGATTTGATACGTTGCGCAAATTGGCTGCAGCGAGTCCGGCTGACGTGGCGAAGACACCCGGTGTGAATTACTATGATCTGGCCGAGAAAGTGCTGGATCAAGCGAGAAAACGGCAAGGATAAACCGTGGCAAAACCACTGAAGTTGAATATTAAAAACACGCAGCTGGCAGGAATGCTGAAGGTGAAGCCTCCGGCTGTGAAAAAGCCGAAGGAAGAGCCTGCGGCTACGGCTGCGGCTGAATCGGTGGTGAAGAAAAAAGCCCGGATCATGAAAGATCCGAGCGCGGTGACCAAACCCGTCGTGGCCGAAGAGGTTCCAGCGGTGGTAGAGCCGGTCATCATTCCGGAACCGGAGCCTGTACTTCCACCTCCAGTTCCCGAAGCCCGTCCTGCCCAACAAGCCCAGCCTCAACCCAAGCCGCAGCAGTCTCCGGCTTCCCCAGCAGCAGCTCCCAGAGCTTATGCTCCGGCACCTGCGGGTCCCAAGCCAGCTGCCAAAGAACTTCGCCTCCCCAAGAAAGCCGAAGAGCGTCGGTTCGATGCCCGCGACCGCCAAGGTTTGCGCGACATCGACAACGAAGCGTGGCGGAAGCGCCGTCAGCACAAGCCGCTGAAACGGAGTTTCCAGGAAGAGCCGATCATCCGGCCGAAAGAGCTTTCCGTACGACTTCCGATCACAGTGAAAGATCTCGCCCAAGAAATGAAGCTCAAAGCTTCGCAGCTCATTGCGAAATTGTTCATGAAAGGGGTGACGATCACCTTGAACGATTTTCTGGACGATGAGACCACGATTCAGTTGTTAGGACACGATTTTGACTGCGAGATCACCATCGACACATCGGAAGAGCAAAGACTTCGTATCACTGGGAATTCGATCAAACAAGAGATTAGTGGAACGACCACCGACGAGCTGGTATTACGCCCTCCCGTCGTGGCGTTCATGGGCCACGTCGACCACGGAAAAACCAGTCTGATCGATTCGATTCGAAAATCGAACCGAGTGGCAGGAGAAGCCGGAGCCATCACGCAGCACATCGGTGCGTTTAAAGTCGAAACAGCCGCCGGAAATGTGACCATCCTCGACACCCCAGGCCACGAAGCGTTTTCAGAAATGCGCTCACGCGGAGCGACGGTGACCGACATTGTGATTCTGGTCATTGCCGGCGACGAAGGGATCCGGGCTCAGACCGAAGAAGCCATGCGTCAAGCACGAGAAGCTTCCGTGCCCATCTTGGTTGCCTTGAATAAGTGTGATAAGCCGGGCTTCGATGCCCAAAAAGTCTATCGCGAACTGGCCGACCGAGAACTTTTGCCCGAAGCTTGGGGCGGCACCACGATCACCGTGAATTGCTCTGCCACCACGGGCCAAGGAATCAAAGAACTTCTCGAGATGGTTGCATTGCAAGCCGAAGTGTTAGAGCTTCGTGCCAACCCCAAAGCGCGTGCTCGAGGCACCGTGCTCGAGTCAGAAATGCACAAGGGCCTGGGTGCGGTAGCGACCGTACTCGTGCAAAACGGCACCCTCCGCAAAAACGATGCTCTCGTGTTTGGTTCCCACTTCGGTCGAGTGAAAACAATGCAAGATGAGTATGGCGTTTCGATTGAAACGGCCGGCCCTTCCACCCCCGTGAAGATCACCGGTTTGTCAGACCTTGCTCTCGCAGGTTCTGAATTCATCGTCGTGAAAAACGAGAAAGAAGCCCGCGAGCTCGCCGCTGACCGCGCCGAAGGAGCCCTCCGTTCTGCGCAGATGCAGGCCAAGATCTCGAGCCTCGAAAAAATGATGGCCAAAAAAGAGAGCGGAGAGATGAAAATCCTCCCCCTGATTTTGCGGGCCGACGTGCAGGGGTCGTTGGAAGCTCTGAAAACTTCGCTGCTGAAAATCCACTCGAAGAAAGTGCGGCTGGAAATTGTGAATGCCGGAGTCGGAGAAATTTCCGAGTCTGACATCGAATTGGCTGCCGCTTCGAAGTCGGCCATCGTCGGCTTCCACACCCACATCGAAAGCCGTGCAGGGGACCTGATCAAAGAGAAAAAGATTTCGGTCATTTCGCACGACGTCATTTACCACGTGATTGATGAAGTGAAACTCCGCATGAAAGCTCTGCTCGATAAACTGGAGCAGGAAAACGAAGTGGGCAAAGCCGAAGTCAAGACCATCTTCAAGTCATCGCAGCTTGGACTCATTGCTGGCTGCCAAGTCGCAGAAGGTGTGATCAAGCGGGGCAGCTTGGTGCGGCAAGTGCGCGGCAAGCAGATCATCTGGAAAGGGAAGATTGCATCCCTCAAACGGATGAAAGAAGACGTCAAAGAGGTCAAAGAAGGTTTTGAGTGCGGCATATTGCTGGAAGGGCAATCTGACGTGAAAGAAGGGGACATTTTTCAAACCTACGACATCACTTATCTGGAACAAGATCTGTGAAGAAAAACCGTCTCGAACGAGTGAACTCCTTGCTCAAAGAGGTTCTTTTTGAAGTGATTCAAAAAGAGGTCAAAAATCCGCACGTCAACACGTTTGTGACCGTGACCCGAGTCGAAACCTCGCCCGACCTGCACCATGCCAAAGTCTTCATCAGCCTCATCGCTCCCGAAGCGGAAAAGCCCAAAATCATCACAGCTCTCCAGTCGGCCGCTGGCTTCATCGCCGTCAAAGCATCCGACAAAGTCGAGCTCCGCTATTTTCCTCAGCTCACCTTTCACCTAGACACGGGTCTGGAAGAGCACCTGAAAATCCAAAAAATTCTCGGCCAACTCGAAGAAGAACGGCGCTCCCGTGAATAACGGCATTTTGTTGGTCAACAAAGCTCGAGGCACGTTGTCTTTCCGACTGGTGACGATGCTCCGCAAAAAAACCGGCATCGAAAAAATCGGCCACGCTGGGACACTCGACCCATTTGCCACCGGCCTCATGGTCATGTTGGTCGGGCGTGAATACACAAAAAAATCCGACACATTTTTAACGTGTGACAAAGAATACAAAGCAACCATACATCTGGGTGTAGAGACGGATACCTACGACATTGACGGGAAGGTCGTGGCTCGTTCAGATCTCATCCCCACACGTGCTCAACTCGACCACGTTTTGCAATCTTTTCAGGGACAAATTCTCCAAACCCCACCCATGTTCAGTGCCAAAAAAATGCAGGGCAAAAAATTGTATGAACTCGCTCGGCAGGGAAAAACTGTTGAACGGTCGGCTGTGTCTGTTCAAGTTTCGATCGTCTGCACCCGCTACGAATACCCCGAAGTGGACATTCAAGTCGTGTGTAGCAAAGGCACCTACATCCGAAGTCTTGCTCACGACATCGGTCAGAAACTCGGCACGGGAGCGCACCTGTCTTCCCTCACACGTCTCCGTTCGGGAACCTTTTCGCTAGAACACGCTGTTCCCGAGGAAAAACTGCTCGATCCGAGCTTTGACCTACAACCCCATATCAAACAATGAAGGTTGTGACTGAGTTACAAGCTGTGACCGAACCGTGTGCATTCACGATCGGGATGTTTGACGGAGTGCATCTCGGTCACCAACAATTGCTGTGCAAACTGGGTAGCTACAATTTGCCGTCTGTGGTGCTCACGTTTCCCGAGCACCCGCTGCGGGTGCTCGGTGGTCAAGCCCCCAAACTCATCACCCCGTTGCCAGTCAAGTTAGCCCTCCTCGAAACCCTCGGCATTCACACGACGGTCGTCATTCCGTTCACAAAACAATTTGCTGAAACTTCGTATTCCGAACTATTGTCTTCCCTACCGGTGAAACAACTCTTGTTCGGCCAAGGAGCTGCTTTTGGGAAAGGCCGTCTCGGGGACGAGACGGCCGTCCGTGCGTGGGCGAAAAAGCACCACGCAGCTGTCGAGTACATCGAGAAAACGATCCCCGTTTCGAGCACCAAAATCCGGGAGGCCATTGCGTCCGGAGATTTGATCCAAGCGGAAATGCTTCTGGGCCACCCGCATCTGCTGTACGTGCCACAGCACGTACAGCAGTGGGACGTCTCCGATCTCGCACTGCCCGAGGGCACCTACTCGTTAGCTCCTGGTCTCACTGCACACATCTCGAACGGCCAGGTCCAATTGTCAAAGCCCGTCCATCCACACATCTACCCCTTGAGGAACACACCATGAGTTCAAACGTCTCTTGCGGCATCGTCGGCCTCCCCAACGTCGGAAAATCGACCCTGTTCAACGCGCTGACCCGGAAGCAAATTCCGTCGGAAAACTACCCCTTTTGCACCATCGATCCGAACGTCGGCATCGTGAACGTGCCCGATCCTCGGCTGCAAGTGCTCTCCGACATGTCCCACAGCAAAAAGCTTGTGTTTGCGACGTGCACTTTCGTCGACATCGCCGGTCTCGTGAAAGGGGCCTCGCAGGGCGAAGGTTTGGGCAACCAGTTTCTCTCGCACATCCGGGAAACCGATGCGATTGTCCAAGTGGTGCGCTGCTTCGACAACGACGATGTGATCCACGTCGCAGGCCGGATCAACCCGCTCGACGACATCGAGGTCATCGGGCTCGAACTCATCTTGGCCGACATCCAAATGGCCGAAAACACATTTTCTCGGATGGAAAAGCAAGCAAAAGGAAGAAAAGAACTGCTTCCGACCCTTGACTTTTTGAAGAAGGCTTTAGCTCACTTGAACCAGAACCTCCCTCTTCGGGCCTTGAGTCTGACGGCTGAGGAAGAAGCCATTGCTAAGTTGTACCCATTTCTCACCAAGAAAAAGGTCCTCTACATCTGCAATGTCGGGGAAAACGATGTTCCGGCCCTCGACAATCCGTACGTGCAAAAAGTGCGGGAATACGCAGCGAAAGAGGGCAGCCGTGTGGTACCGATCTGTGCTCGGATCGAGGAAGAAATTTCTCAGCTCAATGAGACTGAGGCCAAAGAGTTCTTGCAAAGTCTGGGGCTTGCTGAGTCAGGTCTTGACCGGTTGATCAAAGAAGCCTTCAGCTTATTGGGGCTGATCACTTACCTCACTACCGGGGAGATCGAAACCCGGGCCTGGACCATCCGCAAGGGGGCGAGTGCAGCGGAAGCGGCCGGGAAAATACATAGTGATATTGAAAAGGGCTTCATCCGGGCTGAGGTGGTTTCCTATGACGACATGATCCGGTACAAAGGCCGTGTCGGGGCCCGGGAAGCTGGTCGTGCCCGCTCCGAGGGTCGTGAGTACATTGTTCAAGATGGGGATGTCATTTTGTTCTACCATAATTAGGTATCCAGAAAATTTTTGTTTACAAAATAATAGCTACCTACTTATGAGGGGACTAGACAAGGACTCAAACGAAGGAGTAAGTCCCCATGAAAAATTCTCACAATTTAGAGCTCATTGCGATGGTATTGCTGGTAATCGGCGGCCTGAACTGGGGTCTCTATGGTCTCTTCAGCCTCGACGTGATTTCGGCCATCTTTGGCGAATTCAGCGCTCTCAGCCGCATCATCTACATCGTGGTCGGTCTTTCTGCCGTCTACCGTGTAGTGCAGTGGCTCGGAGCCAAAGGCGCGAAGTAATTCGCTCTTTTGCGACAATTTAAGGAACCCCGGACAACCTCCGGGGTTTCTTATTTTTAGGCAGTGCGCTGAATATACCCTTGCTTCAGCTCGGCGCTATAGACAAGCCACAGCCCGATCGAAACCACAGCGGTTGAGAACAAGATCACCGGCGACAATGGTTCTCCCAACAACAACCAGCTGTTGAGCGAAGCGAATACCGGGCTCAACAATCCCATGAACGACAAGAACGTTGACGTGAACCGTTTCAGCAGCATGCCGTACAAGTTGTAGCAGAGAATGTTCGAGATGAAGGTCATGAGCAAGATGCCTTTGAAAAAGGTTCCGGCATTGGCTTCTGCCACGGGCAATGGGTTCCACGTCTCAACAAGCCACGAATGACCTAATGCCATCAAGCCACCCGCAATCATGCTCACGCCGTTGGCCACCCACGGAGAGATCGCTTGGTCTTTGACCAATAATCTCAACAGGGTCCACCCGTAGACTGAACACAATGCAGCTCCCAAAACGGCAAGTTCTGGCCACGAAACGACCCCTAAACTCGACAACAGTTCCCCAGCCCCTTTTTGGCTCATGAGCACCGGCACAAAGCCCAAGAATCCGACCCCCATGCCGAGCCACTTGCGGTTGTTCATCGTTTCCCCGAAGTGGAGGTACGAAAAGAGGGCGGCAAAGAAGGGGGACAAGCTATAGAAAAAACATGTCTTGGCAGCGGTCATTTGCTGCAAGCCCCAGAATTCGAAGGCATTGGTTAAATAAATACTAAAGAGGCCGAGGAGGGTGAGCGAGGCGAGTTGTTTCCAGGAAAGCTTTAAGGAGGAACGTTTTTTGAATAAGAGAAAACCGACGATGAGGATCCCGGCGATGAGCATGCGCGAGGCGGTCAAAAACAGCGGCGGACAGATGCCCAGCACCCATTTCCCGAGCGAAAAGACGCTCGACCAGGTGGCATACATCAGAATCACAGTGAGGATCGACATGCAGGTAGTGTACGGCATTTAGGGGATTTTTTCTATAGGTATAAATTATTTCACCTCATGCATTTAAATCATCGAATCCGGTATCGTGTCCTCTCGAATGAACGAACTGCTCTTCTTTGTCCACGTCTGTCTGGTTGCCGCCTCTTCGCTGGCTGTGCTTCGGTATGGAAAATCGGGGCTCATGGCATTGATTGCACTCGAGAGCGTCGTGGCGAACATCTTTGTGGTGAAGCAGGTCGTTTTGTTTGGTTTGCACGTCACGTGCAGCGATGTGTTCATCGTGGGCAGCTTATTGTCGTTGAACTTACTGCAAGAATTTTGGGGCAAAGAAGTCGCACAACGGGCTGTGAAAATTTCGTTTTTCTCGATGTTTTTCTTTTTGGTCATGACCAAGGTGCACTTGTTGTACATACCATCGTCGCACGACCACAGCCAAACTTCGTTTGTCCACATTTTTTCGCTGACACCCAGACTCGTGGTTGCCTCAGTGGTTGTTTATTTTTTGGCCCAGCAAATCGATCTCCGTTTGTTCAGCTGGTTGAAAAAACGGTTTCCCCACTGGCCTTTAGCTCTCCGCACCGGAACTTCGCTCATCATCTCCCAAACATTTGACACCGCCCTCTTCAGCTTTCTCGGCTTGTACGGGGCTGTTGCCTCAATCATGGACATCATGGTCATGAGTCTTGTGATCAAAGCCGTCGTCATCGGCTGTAGCATGCCGTTTGTTGCTGTGTCGCGCCGTTTTGCACGGGTGGTCTAATGTTTCGTTTCGAAGTTTTGTATCGTTCCAAAACAAGCCGTGCTCGTCTTGGCCGCATTCACACCCCCCACGGCATCATTGACACACCGAATTTCGTCGCTGTGGGAACCAATGGCACCCTGAAAGCCCTCGACAACCACATGGTCGATTCGATCGGGCTGCAATTGATGTTCTGCAACACATACCACCTGCTGCTGCAGCCCGGACCAGAGGTGGTGCGGAGAGCCGGAGGTTTGCACAAGTTCATTCGAAGAACGATGCCGATCATCACCGATTCCGGGGGCTTTCAGGTGTTTTCGCTTGCGTATGGCTCAGTGGCTGACGAACTGAAAAGCCGGGGAGCGAAGAAACGGGATGGGCATGTGTTGAAGATCGATGAGGACGGGGTGCTTTTCCGGTCGTACCGAGATGGCACGAAGATTTTGCTCACCCCGGAAAGCTCGGTGCAAGTGCAGAAAGCGTTAGGGGCGGATATTATTATTCCGTTCGATGAACTTCCGCCGTACCACATCGGGAAAGACGTTCTGGTTCGTTCTTTGGAACGAACCCATCGCTGGGAGAAACGGTCTCTCGACGAACATTTGAAGAACCCACAAAACCAAGCCATGTACGCTGTGGTGCATGGTGGTGTGGATGCGGAGCTTCGGAAACGAAGCTGTGCAGAACTGACAGCCCTTCCGTTCGACGGCTTTGCAATCGGAGGTTCTGTCGGGAAAACAAAAGCCGAAATGGTCGAGATGCTGTCCGTGGTATTACCTCGTTTGCCCGAAGACAAACCGAACCACTTGCTTGGCATTGGAGACCTCGAGTCGCTCAACGCATGCATCCCGCTCGGTGTCGACACATTCGACAGTTCGTACCCGACGCGGGCGGCAAGACACGGATTGCTGCTCACCGAAGAGGGCGGGATTAAAGTCGAGCGAGCCGAAAATGCAAACCACTTTGGGCCCATCGAGCATGAATGCCCGTGCTGGACGTGCAAGCATTTTACGCTTGCGTATCTGCATCACTTGTTTAAAGCAAAAGAGCTGACAGCGTATAGTCTTGCGACCGTGCACAATCTCACCTTCATGGTGGAGCTGATGCGCAAAGTGCGGGAAAAATTGAGGGAGGAAGCATGATACTCACGGGACTGTTGCCAACACGGGATCGATTGGTTTGGGAAACAAAAGCTGTAGAAACACTGTCTCTGAGACAGAAAGTCCAGCACTACGTAGGTAACCTATTTCGATTGGGGATCGGAGTCCTTGCACTTCCCATCGAAGCAGCCAAAAGCTTGTGGGGTCGAGTATTTCCCGTAAAATCGGTCGCGCCCAACAGCACTCAGTCCTTGCCCGCACACTGCGGCTTTGCTGATTCGTTGTTCCAGACATCGGGGTTAGGCACGAAGCATTCAGCCACGAAACTCAACGGCCAGTGCAACTGGGACAATTCGATGAATCCGAAATACATCGAAGGCCCCGCAGAATACGAGAAGTTTTTCACCGATGTGTTGAGCAATCCAGATCCGTTCATTCAGCAGTTGCAGAGCATGGGAGTGACGGCATACCGGTTTTCTCTCGAGTGGGCGGTGATTCAGCCGGACGGGAAAACAGCTTCAACAGCCATTGCCCACTATCAAGTGTTCATCGAAAAACTGAAAAAAGCCGGGATTGAGCCTTACGTCACTCTGCATCACTTCACCCACCCGCAATGGTTTCAAGATGCTGGAGGGTTTGATAACCTGCAAAATGTGGAAATGTTCATTGCGTATGCCAAGAACATGATGGCCACATTTCCCGATGTCAAATACTGGATGACGTTCAATGAGCCGGGAGTTTTTGCATTTCAAGGTTATATTCGAGGGTGTTTTCCTCCGCACGTGCAAGGAGATATTGCAGCTGCCGGTCGCGTGATGCGCAACATGCTGTATGCCCACTGCCGGATTTACAGCGAAGTAAAGCCGACAAGCCGAGGAGTCCAAATCGGCATCACCCACCAGTGGCTCAAGTTTGAGCCTTTTTCTGGAAATCCCACCGAATCGGCCGTTTGTTATTTCCTCTCTCAGATTGCCCACTACGCTGTCTACAACTTCTTCAAGACCGGGCAGTTTTCACTTCAAGTGCCCTTCAAAGCCAACGTGCAGTTTTCAGTTCCGAAAGAAAAGCATGGGTACACAGATTTCATCGGCGTCCAGTTTTATGGCTTTCCTCGCTTGAAAATCGGCTGGAACGGAGGCCAAGAATATCCGGGCTACAAAACCACAAACTTGTGCTGGAGAAATTTGGGTCTCACGTTTGGATCTACGTGTCCACCCGGAGGGAAAATGCAAAGCTTCGGGCCTAGTTTTTATCCCGAATCAATGCAGGCTTGTTTGGATGAAGCGTTTGCTCTCGGTCGGCCGGTGGCCATCACAGAAACGGGTTGCGATGCGCGCATCCAGAAGTGGGGAGACAAAGAGTGGCGACTGGATGACGACACGCAAGCCGAGTATTTCCAGAAAATTTTCCCAATTTTGATGAAGCAAAAACAGCAGCTGCATTCTTTGTTTGTCTGGACGTTTTGGCGCGGGCACTTGGAATGGGATCGAGGAGATTTTCCGAGATTGGGAGTGGTGGCAGTGATCCACGATGCAAAGACTCGGGCACCCGAAAGATTTGTAATATCACCGGCAGGAAAGGTGGTGAAAGATGCGTTTGTTGCGAATAAAGCATCTGCAGTCGACCAAAAGGCCAGTGCTTAAGGATTTTTAGACCACGGTAATCTGGGCTACCACCGCATCATGGTCGGAAAGTGCTGTCTGGGTATTTTTCCCATCGAGCAGATTTAACTGTTTCACGACCACTTGCACCTTAGGTGCTTCGTTTTTCACCTGAACAATGTAATCTAACCGTTCGTCGGGGCAGGTGTTTTTCGGATTCCACCCTTCTTTGATGAACTTGTCTGTGCATGTCATTCCGATATTTTGTTCGGTTGCTGGATGCACAGCAGCTTGTGCAAGCTTCTCTGGAGATAAGTTCAAGTCTCCAGCCACAAATGCAGGGAAAGTTTTCTGAGCCACACTGTTTATCAGCTGAGCAATCTGTTCCATCCGTTTTGCATCCGCTTTTCCGTGAATGAGGTGAGTTCCGATCACA
>Ga0070679_100001726_pt1 | contig 19708 bp, 15 predicted proteins | sample KBSC63BmetaG_FD_65652 | JGI IMG/M metagenome (GOLD analysis project Ga0070679, IMG submission 65652) | Corn rhizosphere microbial communities from Kellogg Biological Station, Michigan, USA - KBS C6-3B metaG | ecosystem: Host-associated > Plants > Roots > Rhizosphere | place: USA: Michigan... | reverse complement strand
TCGCGACGACAAGAAGCCTCGTGCCTCTCGCGACGACACGAAGGTCGCCCCGCTGCCCGCGGCGCGGCGACAGACCCGCAAACCAGCGTTCAACGCGAAGACCGACAGCGCGAACGATCCGAACTGGGTCGCGCCGGTCTGGAACGACGACGTGCTGCTCGGTGCGCATGTGTCGATTGCGGGCGGCACGCATGCAGCGCCGGCGCGAGCCCGCGCGATCGGCGCAAGCGCGATGCAGATCTTCACGAAGATGGCCAATCGATGGGCCGAACGCGTCTGCGAGGACGACGAGTGTCGATCGTATCGCACAGCACTCGCGAGCACGAAGGTGCGCGCGACGATCGTTCACGACTCGTATCTCATCAACCTCGCGAGTCCCGACGAGACGTTGCGTCGTCGCTCGATCGAATCATTCATCGCGGAGCTCGCACGGTGCGAGGCGCTCGGCGTCGGCTATCTCGTGTCGCACCCAGGCAACTACATCGACGATCGCGCGAGCGGCATCGCCCGCAATGCCGACGCGATCACCGAAGCGCTGTCGCGAGTCCCCGGAAGCACGCTGCTCTGCATGGAGACGACCGCGGGGTCCGGAACCGCCATCGGCGCGACGTTCGGCGACCTCGCGGAGCTCATCGCCAGGGTGCCGGAGCCGCAGCAATCACGTCTCGCGGTGTGCATGGACACGTGTCACGCGTTCGCGGCCGGGTATGATCTCGTGAACGCGTACGACGACGTGATGCGCGCATTCGACGACGTGATCGGGCTGCAGCGCCTGCGGGTGATGCACCTCAACGACTCGAAGACCCCGTTCGGATCGCATCGCGACCGGCACGAATTGATCGGCGAAGGCTCGCTCGGCGAGCTGCCATTTCGCCGCATCATGAACGACGCACGGCTCGCGCACGTGCCGAAGGTCATCGAGACGCCGAAGGGAACGGACCCGACCGCGACCGACGCGCGGATGCTGGCGCGGCTGCGATCGTACATCGGCTGAGCGGTGATGTCGTGGTAAGGGCCGAGGGAGTGTGAGCGGTCCTTCCGCTCGCCTGCCCCGACGGTAAGTTGATTCGTCCTCAGCCCCTCCGTCGCCGGCATCAGTGTCCGATCTCCTCGAGCGGCTCCGAGAACTGTTCGCGCACGAGTACGACGTCGAGAATGAGCTCTCCCCCGGCGGGATGAGCCGGCTGTTCGTTGCCCACGACCGCGTGCTCGCCCGCCGCGTCGTGATCAAGATCCTGCCGCCGGAGTTCACCAATGAGATGACGATCGCGCGATTCAAGCGCGAGGCCGAGCTCACGGCGCGTTTGCAGCACCCGCACATCCTGCCGGTGATCTCGGCCGGCGTGCGCGATGATCTGCTCTACTACGTCATGCCGTTCGTGTCCGGCGAGTCGCTGCGAGCGCGGCTGGAGCGCGAGGGAGCGATCTCAGCGGCGGAGTCCGTTCGCCTGCTCACCGAGGTTGCGGACGCACTCGGCTTCGCGCACGGGCAGGGTGTCGTGCATCGCGACATCAAGCCGGAGAACATTCTCCTCCAGGGCGGACATGCCGTCGTGGCGGACTTCGGCATTGCCGCGGCACTGGCTTCGTCGCCCACGGCGGACCGGTTGACGATGACCGGGATGTCGCTCGGCACCGTCGGATACATGGCGCCCGAGCAGTCGGTGGGAGAGCGCGACATCGATGCTCGGGCGGACGTCTACGCCCTCGGCGTCGTCGGATACGAGATGATCGCTGGGAGGCCGCCGTTCATCGGCGAGAACGCGCAAGCGGTCGTCGCGATGCATCTGATGGAGCAGCCCGCCGCGCTCGAGCGATTCGCTTCGGACGTCCCGACCGGAGTGGCGGTCGCCATCGAGCGTGCGTTGGAGAAGCGGCGCGAGGATCGCTTCGCCACGGCGATGGAGTTCCGCGACGCGCTCCAGCTCTCGGCGCCGCTGGTGACGACGATGGCGCGGACGATTCCCGCGCGGATCGCCGCGGTGAAGCGCACAGGAGCTCGATCGCTCCGCATCCCGGCCATCGTGGCCGGCGTGGCCGCGCTGGTCGTCGTCGGCACGCTGGCGGCGCGGGCGCGCACTCGCGATGTGCCGACCGATGCGGTGACGGTGGCGATCGCGCCGTTCAACGTACTCAGTGATCAGGCCACGCTCGGAGTCTGGCACGAGGGTATCGTGGACGTGCTCGCGCACAACCTCGACGGTGCGGGCTCGGTGCGCACGGTATCGCCGAAGCTGATGCTCAAGTCATGGCCGAACGTGCGGGACCGAGGCGCGGCCGAAAAGGCTGTGAAGAATACGCGCGCGCGATACATCGTCTGGGGCCGGTTGACGCCGACAGCTGGCGACTCCGTGCGGCTGTATGCGGAGCTGCTCAATGATTCAGGCGTGACGGTGCGCGGCTTCAACTTCGACCGCGTCGACGCGAACGTCGAGCGACTGTCGGACTCGCTCACGCTCATGGTGCTCTCGACGCTGTCAAAGCGACACCGCATCGGTGCGGTCACGCGCCCTCTGCCGCTCACGGCGCGCTCGGTTGCGGCGCTGCATGCATACCTCCAAGGCGAACAGTACTATCGCCGCTCGGCATTCGATTCCGCGCGCGCGATGTACGCTCGTGCGTTCGCGGCCGATACCAGCTTCGCGCTGCCACTCCATCGCCTCGCGTGGATTCAGGGTTCGATCGACAATCTCGCCGACAGCACGACACGCGACTACGCGCTGCACGCCGGCCGCCTGAACCACTCGCTCTCGGGGCGAGATAGCCTCGTCATCGCCGCAGACTCGCTCACGGCTGCGCTCACACAAGGCAGTTCGACAAGCACGAACTGGCCATTGTTGCGTCGCTTGTTTGCGACGCTCGAGACCGCGTCGACACGATACCCCGACGATGCCGACGTCTGGTATCAGCTCGGCGAAGCTCGTCAGCATCTCGGCTTTGGGCGCCCCCTGGGAGTCACTACGGCGAGCGTGCTCTACGCATTCGACCAATCGATCGCGCTGGATTCAGCCTTTGCGCCGGCCTACGTGCACTGCGTCGAGCTCGCGCTCAGGCTGGGCGGCGCGGATTCAGCCCGTCGATACGCCGAACGCTATCTGGCGCTCAAGCCCGAAGGCGACGACGCGTCGGCCATTCGACTCGTCGCGCGCTTGCTGTCGCCAAAGCCCACCGAGGCAGCGGCTACCACGCGGATGATCGAAACGATCTCCCTGAGCGCGCTATGGACGGCGACATTCACGACTCTTCACTGGCCCGATACCGCGGAGACGTCGCTGCACCTTCTGCGCGCGATCGAGCGTCGAGCACATGGACCAGCCGCGGCCGGCGATTCGACGCTCGCGTGGCAGCTCATCCCGCTGGAGCTCTCGTACCGCGGGCGCTTCCGCGAAGCGTACGCCGCGCTGGAGCGCCGCCCGTCGCGCGTCATTCCCGAGATCGCCTTCATCGGCGGAATGGACCCGGACTCCGCGCGCGACGTATTGCACGATTGGTTGAAGCAAGGAATTCCGACGGCGCGCTGGGCAATGCCTTGGTGGGCCGCACAGCGCGATACTGCATCGCTCGCTGAATTCGCGCGCAAAGTTGAATCCGCGGCGAGTCGGGAGAGCGGTGAGGCCGGACGAGCAGCCCGATACAATCTCGCGAGCGCGCGGGCGTACACGGACCTCGCGCGAAGCGACAGCGCCGCGGCACGTCGGGACTTTACCGCGTTGTCGGACACCCTCTGCCTCCTATGCTACACTGACCGTCTCGTCGAAGCGCGCCTGCTTGCCGCCAATGGTGCGCTGGCGGTTGCCGACACGCTGCTTTCGGGGCGGGCATACACGACGATCTCGCCGATCGAAGTCCTGATCGCCCTCGAGACGGCGCATGTCGCCGAGCGGCGTGGTGACGCGCGACGGGCGGCCCGAGAATACTCGCGAGTCGTGAGTGCCTGGTCGGGGGGAGATCCGTCGGTATCGGCCGTTCTGACCGACGCACGCGATGGCCTGCGGCGCACGACCGCAACGATCGTTGCCGGATCTATTGGCAGACGATAAGCGAGCGTATATTCGCCGCTCTTTCCACTTCACCGGAGAACCACCAATGACGGTACGTACTTCGGTCCTCGCGCTGTTCACCATTGCCGCAGTCGCCGCGTGCTCGGACAATTCCGCGACGCAGCCAATGCTTGCCAGTCGCGCCACGCTGTCGGCCGACATCGGTTTCATCGAGGCGCATCCACCGCCGCCGCCGATCGACACCGGGGCCGTCGTCGAAACCGATCAAGGCGCGTTCACGGTGCAGACGACGTACTTCCTCAACAAGCCTGGCAACAACGGCTTCATCTCGTTCGCCAATCAGCAGGCTGATGGCATCAGCGTCGATCCGAACGCGCGCATCAGCCTTCATGACGGGACCGTGAGTGGCCAGGGAACGATCACACTTCTCGCATCGGGCGGCGTGATCACCATCGATCTCTCGCAGGCGATCAACTCGAGGACCACGACCTTCAACCCGGACTGTTCGAAGACCTGCGCGAGCGTGGGCTTTACCGGAGCCTACACGCCGAAGGGCGGCACTACCGTTCCGACGAACGGCATCATCATCGTCGGTGGCGGCACCACGCGGGGCACCTGATCAGGAATCCTTGGTGAAACGGTGCCCGATGCTGATTGCATCGGGCACCGTTTTGCTTTTCATCTCATCGCAGCGATCGCGTCCAGAGCACGAAATAGCTCGGGTGATGATTCGCGTCGCCGCGGCATTCCGGTAAACCGCTCATCTCCGACGCGACGTAGTCGTCGACGAACGAGTTCGGGCGAAACACTTCCACGAGCTGTACACTCACGCTCGAGAACGTGCGCAACGGCTGATACACCGCGCGGCGGCCGTCCACCAGCAGACAATCTCCTTCCTCCGTCGAACCCGGGCCTTCGCGGACGAAGCTCGATGACGGACGACGCATCGAAGGCGTGTCGCGATACGGCTGTAGCACGAAATCGAGCGGCGCGCGATCGGCACGAAAGAGATCGCCGGGTCCGAGCATGGGTTGCGCGAGGCCAACGCGCTCGCGCCGGTCGAACGCGTCGAAGCCGGCATCGGTGATTCCATAGCCGCTCGCCGACGCACTGTCCCGCCGGCCCGTTCGCGGTGGAAGCCCGAACATCTTGAGCGTGATGCCGCGATTGTCGTCGTTGGCGATCTGCATCACGTGCGTGCTGCTCGCGAGACCGACGCGGCGTGCGCGCACGATGTAGCTGCCCGCCGCGAGCATCGCGAAATCGAAGCGGCCCGAGGAATCGGTGATCGTCGAGAGACCGCTGCCGAGCAGGCGAACATCCGCGCCGCTCACGGGCTGGCCGGACGAATCCGTCACCGTTCCCGCGATGCTCGATGTGCCGCGCCTGCGCGACGAGCTTGGCGCTTCGACGATGACACGCTCGAGTTGGCGCGGAATCGTCTGCATCGTCACGGCGACCTCGAGCTCGCGCCCTGCTTGCGCCACCCACCGATAGTCGACGCTGCGATAGCCAATGCGCCGAAACAGTGCGGTATGTCCACCAGCCGGTACGTCGCGCAACGCAAAACGGCCGCTGGAGTCCGTCCGCGTGGCGGCGGACGATTCACCGAGCAGCGTGACCTCGACATCGCGAAGCGGCGCGCCGGCGAGGTCGCGGATGACGCCGGAGAGTGCACCGACTCCAGGGGGGCCCGCGGGCGTCTGCGCCATCGACGCGCACGGCCGGATCATGACGAATATGAGATTGATGATGAGCCCTGCCGCACGCCGTCGCCGGTCCATGGCGCAGAAGCGTATCAGTGCGCCGGACCTCTGTCAACTGCTTTTTCCGTAGCTAGGGATTCTCTGGAGACTACGCGGGCGTCGCCCCGCTTCGCGAGAGTCGCGAGCCGATCGAGCGCGCCTTGAACGCGAGCATGACGAGGAGAATGCCGAACCATACCGCGTACAGACCGACCAGCCAGAGGATCGCGCGCACGCCCGAGGCCGGCCGCGCCATGAGCAACGCGCCAAAGAGCACGGAGAGAATGCCGGCGAAGATGAGCCGCCATTCACCGGTGATCTCTCGGCGAACGCGAATGGCGAGCACGATTTCCAGCACACCGCGCGCGACTGCCCACACGGCGAGGTAGAACAACAACGCTGCCGCCGTCACACCGGGACGCATGAAGGCCAGCAATCCAACGCCGATGCCGACGAGGCCGGCCAGCAACAACAGCCACCACGACTCCCGATGTGAGCGGTCCTCGAGCGCGGTTGCGACCTCGAGAATGCCATCGACCAAGGCATATGCCCCGAAGATCAACACGAGCGTCGTGAGTGCAATGCCAGGTCTCGTCCAGGCGAGAATGCCGAAGGCGATGGCGCACAGGCCGCGCAGCAGCACGAGAGACCATCGGTGCGACAGGATGTCCGAGACGCTGGTCTCGACAACGTTCGTTTCAACAACGTCCATGGTGCACTCCCCAGGCGATTCGTGTGTGAACGTACACTGTTCACGCTGGACGCTATTGCGCGGATCGCGATGGGTCTGGTGTCTGATGGTCGCACTCGCGAGCTCGTCGCCGCTGTCATCGCTCGGTCGACATACCCAAAGACTCATGCGCCGCGATGCGCTCGAAGTCGCCAGGTTTCCAACTGCCGTCGAACGCGGCGTCTTCCGGACCGTAGAGGCGGAAGTAGGCAAACCATCCTTTCCCCGGGATCGTCTTGATCCACCGCGATTCGTTCGCGTCGCGCGGCGGTGTCGGGCCGAAGAACAGATCGACGTTGGAACCCGCGCAGTCCCTCAACTCGAACAACGAACGCAACGCCGCGCGATCCTGATCGGTCTGGATCTGACTACGTGTTTCGGCATCATACACGGTGACGGACCAGAAGAGCTTGCACGGCGCGGGCAGCGGGATGCTCAGCTTGTACGCATCGCCGCCGTCGAGATATGCGTCGTCGCGATCGCGCAGCCCGAGCCAGTAGAGTGATCCCGTCCCCGCCTTGCGGCGAAACATTGCGGGCGATGCGCCGATGGCCTGATAGAACCACACCTCGCGCGCGTCGAGGTCGACGTACGATCCTGCGTTGAAGTCGCCGTCTTCCTGCCGCAGGCCGACCCATTCCCACTTGCGATCGTTCCAGACGACGCGATCGGGACGACGATCGGCAAACGACTGCGCGCGCATCTGCGCAATGCCGATCCTGGCCGCCTGTTCGAGAATGCGCGACGTGCGTTCGTCCGGCGCGAATCGCCTCCCTTTCACGATGCCGAGCGCGGCGAGCTCGCCATAATAGTCTCGATAGTCGGCGAGCGGCGGATCGGATTGAATCACCTCGTCGAGGGCTTTCCAGTATTCGATGTTCTTCTCCCAGATGAGCGGCGTCGTATCCTGCGGCACAGGTGTCAAGTTCAACCACTGCGGCTCGCGCCAGTCCGCGGTGGGAATCAGCGGATGCACATTCACCGTCTTGATGCGATCGATCGCGCGCCGCACGTCGCCGCCGACGGGTAATGAGCGAATGCCGACGAACACTCGGTTGCTCTCACATTGCCAGACGTGAAATCCTTCGGGTGCGACGCCGTCGAAGCCGGGCGGAAGCAGAAGGTGCCTGCCTCCCTCTCCCGCATCGGGCCCGGGTATGCCCATGTCCGCGACCCATCGTTGATTCACATCCATCGCAACCACGATGAGCGGCCCCGGTGGAAGCTCGACCACGAACGGGCCGATGCAGAGATCGAGCATGACCGGACCATATGGCGTATCGGAATTCAGCGTGAAGCCGACATGGTGCGGTCTGGACTCCATCACGCCGAACACCTTGTTCGGGATCAGCCCGACTGCCTCGCCGCCCTTGAAGATCGCGGCGCCTGATACCGTGGGATAAAAGAATCGGTATGCCTGTACCGCGCGGTTCAGGTCGGCATCGTCGTAGAGGCGCTGCGTCTCGACGGTCGACGGGAATCCGATCGGCGCCGGCTTCACGCGCCGCTGCGTTCGCGTTGTCGGTTGCATAGCGTGCTCGTTCCTCACTGGATCTTGAACGGCTCTCGCGTGGTCCACTGCGGCGCTCGAGAACGAACACGAGCTGCGTGTACGGGCCGACCGCGCGGCATCATCGAAACGGCCCCACGCCGAACCCAAGGCTCACGATCGCCGCGATGCCGAGGCACAGCAGCAGAATGGCCACGACGAGTGTGAACGACGCCGGAAAGTGACTCGTCGCGTGGATGAGCCCTTCCCCCGCCATCTCGGCACGTTGGCGCCGGAGACCCAGCATGAACTGGATGTGGAACGTGATGCCGGCGACGAGCATCGCGACGCCGAGGTAGATCAGACCGAGCCCGAAATTGCGCGGCGCATGCGACGCGCTGAGAACGCGCTCTGTCTGCAGATGCCCGAAGAATTGGAAAATCGTGAAGCCGAAGCTGATGAGCGACAGCGCCGTTCGGATCACGCTCATCAATGTTCGATCCGCGCTCATTCGCGTGCGCTGGAACGACATCCCGGTTCGCCGCGATGACAGCTCCGTCGAGGCGTCGTCGGGCTTCGCTCCGTGCATCATCCGGGCAGCGGACATGTCCGTCATTCACACCTCTCGCGAACGGAAAGCGACGTTCGCAGGGGCGAATGCTATCATGCGCGGCCGCGCGCGTCGCTTGCCCGAAAGTCGTAGTCGGATCGTCCACTGTCGGGTCCTCTTGGTGATTCGGAGACTGCATCGTGCTTCAGAGAGGAGCCCCGGTGTGGCCCGAGTCGCCGCTACTGCCGTCAGTGTCGCACTTGTCGCCGCGTTCGTGTGCGGGATCCCGAACTTCGCGCCGCTCGGCGCGCAGGAAGACAACGATTCGCGTCCGATCATCGGCGTCGCGTTCGGCGGCGGCGGCGCCCGTGGATTCGCGCACGTCGGCGTGATTCGCTGGTTCGAAGACCATCACATCCCGATCGATCGCATCGCCGGCACGAGCATGGGTGGCCTCGTCGGAGGCGGATACGCCACGGGGATGTCCTCCGCGGAGCTGGCGGGCTTGCTGCTCGGCACGGATTGGAGTGAGATGTTCGGCGCGTCGGCGTATCGCTACAAGAGCATGCGCCGCAAGGAAGACGCACGCGCATTCCCCGCGCGGCTCGAGTTTCACATCCGACACGGCGTCGCGCTGCCGATGGCGCTCAACAGTGGCCAGCAAGTCGATCTCCTGCTCGCCGGCATCGCCGCACGATACGCCGGACTGCCGTCATTCGATTCTCTGCCGACCCCGTTTCGCTGCGTCGCCTTCGACCTGCGGACGGCGACGCCGACGGTACTCGACCGCGGATCGCTTCCACGTGCGATGCGCGCGACGATGTCGCTGCCCGGCGTCTTTCCGCCGGTCGTGATCGGCAACCAGGTACTCGTGGACGGCGGCGCGATCGACAACGTGCCGGCGGACGTCGTGCGCGCGATGGGCGCGACGGTCGTCATCGCCATCGACGTGGGGTCGGCGCCCGATACGAGCGAGGTGACGTTCTCGGTGATTGGTTTGTTGAACAACACCGTCGATGCGATGACGCGAGCGAATGCGCGGCGCGGGATGGCGTCAGCGGACATCATCATTCGTCCCGACCTCGAGCAGTTCGACACGTTCGACTGGCGGCGCGCGCGTGAGTTGTTCACCGTCGGATATCGCGCCGCGGAATCAGCGCGCGCCAAGCTGCTGCCGCTCGCGCTCGACGACGAACACTGGCGACGCTATCTCGCGAACCGCCGCGCGAGGCGGCGTGTGAATCCACCGATCGTCGGCGCGCTCGACGTCGTCGGCGCGACGCCCGCCGATGAGCGCATCATCCGGCGCGTGCTACGCCAGCAGATCGGGCATCCCGTGAATGCGCGGCGTCTGGCGATCGAGCTCACGCCGCTCGATGGACTCGATCGCTACGAGGCGATCTTCTGGGATCTCGCATATGTCAACGGCGCGTACCATCTCGTGGTCGAAGCGCGGCCGCGCCCCAATGCGCCGCCGATTCTGATGTCGACGCTCAACGTGCAGAATCGGACCAGCGATGAGTTCACGTTCCAGCTCGCGGCACGCCTTCTCTCGTACGACACGCCGATTGCTCGCGCCGAGCTGCGCGTGGATGGCACGCTGGGCACGGACCCCGGACTCGGGGCTGAATTGCGGCGCGCGATCGTTGGACCAGTGTTCGTCGCGTTGCTCGCCGGCGCGTCGTCGGACCGAGTGAACCTGGCCGTGGACGACGCGATCGCGGCGCAGTACGGCGAATCGCGCGCGGGCGTCGAAATGGACGCGGGACTCACGCCGATTCGTGATGCGGAGCTGCGCGTCGGATTGCACGCGGAGCACTACGCCGGACGCGTGAAGATCGGGGCGCCGGGCTTGCCGTCGTTGCGGGGACCCGAGTACGAGCTTCGCTACCGCGGGGTGTACGACGGACAGAACAGCGCGGTGCTGCCCTCGGATGGTCTGCGGGTGGCGACAACCGCGCGGCATGTGCTCCAGGCGCCCGAGCCCCCTGCCCCGTTCTCTCCGGGGCGCAGCAACGATGCGTTGTCGCAAGGAGACGTGGCGTTGTCGAGATTCTGGTCCTGGCATCACGCGAGCGAGCGTGTGTTCACGGTGTTGGAAGGCGGAACGTCGTTCGGCGGCGATCCCTTGATCACCGATCAATTCGTGCTTGGCCTGCCGTTTCGTCTCGAAGGCTTTGCGGTGGGCGAGCGTCGCGGCAACGACTACGCGGTGGCAACCGGCGGCTATCTACACTCGATCGGACAACTCCCGGATTTCCTCGGCGGGTCGATCGTGGCCGGCGCGTGGATCGAAACGGGCTCCGCGTTCGACCACGCATCGAACGCAAGCGTTGCGACACAGCTCGGCATCGGCGTGTTGAGTGAGACGCTGCTCGGCCCAGGTATTCTCGGCTACACGATCGGATCGGGTGCGCGACGATTCTACGTCGGGTTCGGACGTCTCTTTCGGTGAGCGCCGGCCGCGTGGGCCGGCATGCGTGCCGAAAGTCCCATTGGGCGTGTCGCGACGAAGCGCGAGGTTGACGGCGGCCATTCAGGACGCGGACCAATGCAGCGCGCATCACTCGAGATCGTCAGCCCGACACGGTCGTGACCCCTGGGCACCTCGTGCTTCTCGTGCTCAAGGCGAGCCTGTTTCTCATGGTGTTCGCCGTGGGATTGCGCGCCCGGGCGTCCGACATGGCCTTCCTGCTGCATCATCCAAGTTTGCTCATACGATCCATCGTGTCGATGCACGTGGTGATGCCGCTGCTCGTCCTCTGGTCCGCGTTGGGCTTCGAGCTGCATCCGGCGGTGAAGGTCGGGCTGATCGCGCTGGCGTTGTCGCCGGTGCCGCCGATGTTGCCAAGCCGAGCCTCGGTGGTGCACGGCCAGGCGTCGTACACGGTCGGTCTGCTGACGACGACCGCGGTGCTGTCGATCTTCTTCGTGCCGCTCGCGCTGTGGACGCTCGGAACGTTGATGCACACCCATCTCTTCCTGCCGCCGCACGTGGTGTCGCTGCTCGTGGGGATCAGCATTCTGCTTCCGCTCGCGTCCGGCGTCGTCATCGGTCACTTCGCGCCCAAGATCGCCAACCGCGCCGCGAAGCCGCTCTCGATCATCGGCACTGTGCTTCTCGTGCTGGCGGCGGTGCCGCTCGTGGTCGACGCGTGGCCGTGGATGCGTGTCCTCATCGGCAACGGAACGTTGGTCGCCATCATTCTGCTCACGCTGCTGGGATTGGGCGTCGGACACCTGTTTGGCGGCCCCGATCCCGACACGCGCTCCGTGCTCGGCATCGCGACGGCCACGCGACATCCGGCAGTCGCCATCACCATCGCCGCCGCCGCGGCGCCCTCACACGTGCTCACTCCGTCGGCTCTCGTGCTCGCGCCGTCGGCGGTGCTGCTCGCGCTCATCGTGGGTGCCCTCGCGTCCGTTCCGTACTTGATGTGGACCAAGCGCCAGGCACTTCGGCGATCGCGTCTATCCGTGACCTCTCAGCAGAGGAGAAGATCGGCTGATGTCTCAACGCACCAAGGCACGCCCGCCGGATTCCACGCGCACGGGCCCGGCGAGCACCGCAGCTAGCATTGCCGCGGATGCATATCTGTTCGGCTATCCACTCGTGCTCATGGACGCCGCGCGGCGTCGTGCGACGTCGACCACGCACGCTCGCGGGGGTCGCGCACCGATCAACCGGTTCGCTCACCTTCGGCGGACGCGTGCGGCGGGACCACAGCTCGTTGCCCCGCCGGATGCGGATACGCTCATGTCCGTCGCGTGGCTGGACCTCACCGACGAGCCGATCGTGCTCAGCGTGCCGCCGCTCAAGACGCGGTACTGTCTCATGCAATTGCTCGATGCCTGGACGAACGTGTTCGCGGATCCGGGCACACGCGCGACGGGAAACAATCGCGCGGATTATCTCATCACCGGCCCGCGGTGGAGCGGCATCATCCCCGCCGGCCTCGAGCATCTGGAGGCGCCGACTCGCTCTGTCTGTCTGATCGTCCGTCTCCGGACGTACAACCGCCGCGATTGCGCGGTGGTTCGCGGCCTACAGCAACGATTCACTTTGACACCGCTCAGCGCGTGGGGACAGATCCATGCGCCGCTGACTGATGCCCCGGCTTCACCCGATGTCGACGCGACCCCCTCTCCCGTTGACGAACTCGCGAGGCTCGAAGCCGGGGCATTCTTCTCTCGTTTGAATTCTCTGATGGTGTCGAATCCGCCGTCGAGCGACGACACCCACGCCCTGGGGCGATTCATGACGATCGGCGTGGGACCAGGGCGCGCCTTCGATCCGCTCGCGCTCGACTCGGCGGTGCTCGCCGGCGTCGACACAGCGCGCACGTTGCTCGAATCGGAAGCACGGGCCGCGCCTGGGGCCACGGTCGACGGCTGGGCCACTCCGGCCCGCCACACGGGGCGCTACGGCACCGACTACCTGCTGCGAGCCGTGTCCGCACGCCTCTCGCTCGGCGCGAGTCTGCCGGAGGACGTGCTGACCTTTCGCGCGACGACGGACTCGCACGGCCACCCGCTCGACGGCGCGCACAAGTATCGATTGTCGTTCTCGTCCGGCGAGCTTCCGTCCGTCCACGCGTTCTGGTCGGTGACGATGTACGATCGCCGAGGCGCGCTGGTTCGCAATCCGCTGGATCGCTATGCCATCGGGGATCTCGACGAGATCGCCGTCGACGACGACGGCGTGCTGACGCTGCATCTCCAGCAAGATTGGCCGGGGAGCGAGCAGGAGTCGAACTGGCTGCCCGCGCCCGACGGCACATTCACTGTGGCGATGCGGCTCTACTGGCCCACGCAGGACGCGTTGAATGGGAGCTGGCGTCCGCCGGCCATCGAGCGCGTAGGGTAGGTCTCATTCCGAGGCGAGCGCATCTCACATGGTGAGATGCATCCCCGCCCGGGCCTCGAGTATTTTGTGAAGAGCCGCTCGTGATGTGCCGAGCCTATCGCGAGCGGCCGTGTCATTGATACTCTCTCATTCGTCAAGGCTTGCCCGCGACCGCGCCATCGACGCGCGGAAGGAATGCCGGCGTCACGCTTCCGATGCACGACGTCGACGGCGCGTCATCCGGCCGGCGCATGAATGAGTCGATCACCAGCGCGACGCACGCCATCACGACCGGACGACTGAAGGCCACGTGGCCCGTCATCGCGAAGTGCGCGCGGCGCGCATGCGACAACGTCTTCGCGGCTTCGTCCGCCAGGGGCGCCGGCGTCTGCGCATCGTAGCCCGACGAGATGAGCAATGTCGGAATGTCGCTCGTCACCGGCGTGATTGCTTCCGGGCCGGTGAACGGAACACCGAGCGCATCACAGAGCTGGCGGTTTCCCGCTTTGGGCTCGCCCTGCGGCCGATCGCCGCACAGCGCGATGTAGTACGCGAGCGGGGCGATCTGTCGCGAGGCCGTCTGCAGCGACGGATCGATCGCCGCCGCGAGAAACACCCGCAGCGCGAATTCGTCATGCAGCGTGTCCTGGTCGGCCACTTCGGTGACGATGCGCGGCAGAATGGCGCGAACCTCCTCGGAGCTCGAGGCGACGCCGAGAACGCTGAGCACCGACGCGCCGGCCACTTCGATCGTGCGCCAGTTGTCCGCGGCCGCGAACTGGGCCGTGCGGCGCAGCTTCGACTTCACGGTGTCGCTGAGGCGGTCGAGCGCCTGCGAGATATCCGCGTACTGCCCGGCGCACACCGCATCCGCGCGGCACTCGCCGATGATGCGCCTGGCGATCTCGCGTCCCGTGTTCGCCATGTAGGTGGAGTCGAGAATCTGCGTGGCCTGCGGGGGCGCGATGCCGTCGAGAATCGCCAGCTCCACCATGTTGCCATGTCGGCGCATGAAGTGCAGCGATTCACGACTGCCGTACGACGCGCCGAAGAGGATGAGCTTGTCGATGTGCAGCGCGCGGGCCACATCGTAGATGTCCTCGACCGCGGGCATCGTCGTGAAGTTCGCGGGATCGATGCCGTGCGCTTTGAGCTCGCGCGAGCGACGCTTGAGTGAATCGACGAGCGGACCTACCGCGAGATCGCGCCGTGCGCGCGGCTCGAAGACGATCGTGCCGAGGTCCGGCGACGCGCGTCCGGCGATGGGCGAATAGCCGCGGCGATCGAAGACGATCACCGGGTGTTCGCGGATGAGCAACTGTCCGGTCGGAGTCTCGAGCAGCACCTTCTGCGCGGCTTCGATCGATGACTCGGCGGGTCCGCCGGGGAGAAACACGATCGGGGTGCCGTGCGCGCCCGCCATGCTGTACACGACGACGGGCAGCACGACGGAGAGCAGCGACGCGTCATTGGGCTTTGCGCGATTCTGCGGAACCGTGACCGTGCCGCAGCGCATCGTGCCCGCGGGCATCGACACGGCCGTGCCCCACAGATCCGTGCACGGCGTTTCGACGAATATCGGTGTCGCGGGCGTCGATGAGACGCCAGCGGATTTTGCACGTTGCGCATGGGCTGCACCACCGGCGAGCACAAGGCCCACCAGCGTCGCACGCCCCACTCGGGCGTTCGAACTTCCGCACAACATCTTCACCTCGGTGCTGGAGCGCGACGCGACGGCCGCGACTGTCGCGAGCCGGTCGCGAACGTGACGACGCTCGGAACGTCGGCGACGCAGGCGGCATGCTGAATTGGCCGATGAACCCACGGCCGCGCCGCTGCGATTGCTTGCCACGTTCGTCCACTGCCGTGGTATTCAGCGACTTATGCATCGTTGGTTCGCGTGCGCGCTGTCGAGTATTCGCGGAAGATCATCGCGACGAGGCGCTCACCGACATGCAGCTACGAGGTGAAGTGCAATGCAACGAACGAGGACACTTTCGCGACGAACGAGGCGACGGAGCATCGGCTGGGGTCCGCACTGGATCTGGACCCTCGTCGTGCTCGCCATCGTCCCGAGCATGGCCCTGCCGGCGCAGACGCCGGCGTCGATGAGCGGGCGTACGCTCACCTATTCGGATGGACAGAAGGCCAAGATCACCGGCTTCATCCTGACGCGACGTGGAGATTCTCTCCTCGTTCGCGACGAGACGACGAGGCAGATCGCGCTCGTCACGTTTCACGACGGCACGAAGATCGAGTCGCCGACCGGCGTCTTCGATCTCGATCACAAGCGTCAGAGCGACAGCACGCTCATCCCCGGACTTCAGATCGAGGTGAAAGGCACGGGTGGAATGCGCGGCGAGCTGGTGGCCGACAGGATCAAGTTCCACAAAAGCTCGCTCCGGGTCGCGAACCAGATTGCCGCCGGCCAGGTTGACCTGCGCGCGATGGAGCATCGGACGCAGACGATGACGGCGGCCAACCGCGACAGCCTGCGGGCCGTGACGAGACGGTCGCGCGATACGGCGAATGCGATCAACGACCGCATCGACAGCCTGGACAACGCCGATCGCTACGCCCTGCAGGCCACGGAGGTCGTCAACTTCGCGCCCGGCAGCGCCGTGCTGTCCGACGACGCCAAACGCATGCTCGATGGTCTCGTTTCACAGAGCACGAATCTCGACGCGACGGTCTTCGAGATCTCAGCCTATGCGGACGCGACGGGCTCCGCCGAGTCCAACAAGGAGCTGACGATGCGACGCGCGCAGGCGATCGCGGCGTATCTCGGCTCGAGGAACGTTCCGTTGCGCAGCATCGCGCCCCCGACCGGCGTCGGCGCGACGGACTTCGTCGCGACCAACGCGACCCCGGGCGGCCGCGCCTTGAACCGGCGCGCCACCGTCAAGATGCTCGTGAGCCGAGCGCCCCAGTAGTCACTGGCGCGTCGCGCACTTTCGCATTTCCTAAACCGCGGCCGCGACGCGGCACCATCACGGCGCGCCGCACCAAGAGGTACTGAAGTCATATGCGCAGCACTTCGATGTTTCGTCTGGCTTTCCGCTCGATCGCACCGGCGCTCGTCGCATACAGCGCCGCCGCCTGTCATTCCACGCAGGTTGCCGCGAGCTGGCACGAGCCGGCACAGCAGCCGCTGGCGTTCCACCGCATGGTGACGGTCTTCGCGTCCAAGAGTGAGACGTACCGGCACGTGATGGAGGACAAGCTCGCCGCGCAATTTCCGAATGCGACGCCGTCGTATCGCGTGCTGGGATCGACGGACCCGAGCGATGCCAACGCGGTTCGAAAGGTCCTCGCGGACTCCGGCTTCGACGGCGCGATCATGATGCACGTCGCCCAGGTGGCGAACGAGATCAACTATACACCGAGCGCGTACTACTACGGCGCGCCCTACTCGAGCTTCGCGGGCTACTGGGGCACCGCGTGGGGCCTCCCCTATGATCCCGGCTACTACACGACGGACGTGATCGTCTCCGTGGAGACCGAGATCTACTCGCTCAAGCACGACAAGCTGATCTGGGCGGCGCGCACCGAGACCACCAATCCCGACTCTCCGGAAAAGCTCGGCAAATCGGTCATCAAGCACGTCAAGCACGAGCTGAAGAAGGACGGCATGCTCCCGGAGTGAGCTCGTTACAAGAATCCTCATCGTGCGTGCCGCCTGGACCAGACTCTCGAAGACCAACGTCCACGCGGCACGCAGCGGTCGAGCAGCACACGCGCACCCACCACCACCACCCCAGCGAGAAGCCTACCCATCAGGTGCGCGTGTGCCGCGATCGACATCTCGTGTCCGGCGTCATGGCCGCGGACGCACCACGCAGCGGAACCCGACATGGCTGGTGGACGTGTCGACCGCTTCGGGGAAGCGCGCCGCCGGCCGGTAGCGCTGACAGTAGTTCGGCGAGCAGAGGTGCGATCCGCCCTTCAGCACCTTCCGCGGGATGCGAAGCATCGGCGTGCTCCGATCGAAGCTCTCGAACATCGTCGCGCCCTGCGGATTGTGCGGATCGCAGCATCCCTTCGGCTCGGGATGGAGGTGCGACGCGCGATACCAATCGCTCGTCCACTCCCAGACGTTGCCGATCATGTCATAGAGCCCATAGCCGTTCGGGGGAAACGATCCCACCGGCGATGTGCCTTCCCACCCGTCGGCAAGAGTATTCTCATACGGGAAGCGACCCTGCCACGTGTTCGCGAGCGGGCGCCCGTTCGGCATGTACTCATCGCCCCAGGCGTAGATCGCGCCCTCCAGTCCGCCGCGCGCGGCAAATTCCCATTCCGCTTCCGTCGGCAGCTCCTTCCCTTCCCACGCGGCGAACGCGGCGGCGTCGCGATACGTGACGTGAACCACGGGATGATCCTCGAGGCCGATGATCGTGCTCTTCGGTCCACGTGGGTGGCGCCAATCCGCGCCGCGCACGAAGTGCCACCAATTGCCGATGTAGCCAAGGCTCACCGGATGCGACGGGCGAACGAAGACGAGCGACCCGGCGTGCATCATTTCGGGAATCGCATTGGGATAGTCGCGCGCATTCGGCGGAAGCTCCGCGAATGTGGTATGACGCGTCGCGGCGACGAATCGCGCGAATCGCGCGTTCGTCACGGGCGATCGATCGATCCAGAACCCGTCGACGGCGACGTGATGGACGGGCCGCTCTTCCGGGTAGTGATTGTTCGAGCCCATACGAAAGGTGCCGCCCGAAACCCACACCATGTCCGGCGCCGGCGGCGGGCCTGGCGGCGTATGCGGTGCGCGTGCGGGATCGATTGGCCGCGCCAGCGGCGCTTTGGGCGTGTGAACGTTGGGCGACATGTGAGCTCCTGACTGAAAGAACGAATTGCCCGCTCTGCTACGCGCGCACCGTCGCGAGCGCGGCCAACAACGCGTCGAAGGACAGCGGCTTCACGATGTGCAGATCGAATCCAGCGTCGCGGACCTCGGTCATCACGTCGTCGGCGCCCCAGCCCGTGAGCGCGATGAGCGTGGCCTCGCGTGTCTCGGGCATCGCCCGCAGTTGCCTCGCCACCCCGTAGCCGTCGAGCAGCGGCAATGAGAGATCGATGAACGCGACCTCCGGCCGGAACCGGACGGCCGTCGACACCGCCTGGAGCCCATTGAACGCCACGCGCACCTCGTACCCATACGTCTCGAGCAGCCGCGCGACGCTCGCGACGGACTCGAGGTGGTCGTCGACGAGCAGCACGCGCCGCGGCTCATGAGCGTTTTCTATATTCATGCGACGCCGCCGGCGTCGGGCGCGTGCATCGCGTGCGCACGCGTCGTGGCGCTGCGCCAGGGCGCGCGGGCGGGTTCGCCGATGCCCGCAAGCAGGAGACGCGTGGCCGGCGTGTCGCTGCCCCAGAGCGGACCGCGGTCCAGACGCCACCGGCAACCCAGGAAGTGGAACAGATGGCGGTGTTGCGGCTCCTCCCGCAGGTACACGGCGCCGCGGCCGTTGAGAATGCCGCTCGGCAGCCGCTGGGCCCATCGACGAAACTCGCGGCCGTCGAGCGGCCCGTCGGCAACGAGGCACCATGCGCTGTGACGCTCGGCGGCGCCGGTGCGCACGGTGCGCGAGCCGCGCGCCCATGGCGTCGTGCGCGAGCGCAGCGGCGTGAAGTCCGTGCTCCACTCGGCGAGCACGGCGCGCGTATCGAGCGCGTTCGGCCCGTCGCAAAGCCCGAGCAACAGCGGCGGTGCGATGCGCGCGTGGTCCGACCAGAGCACGCGTGTCGTCGGCGCAAGGCGCTCGATCAACCGCTGCAGCGCGTCTGCCTGATGGTCGTCGACGAGATCGACTTTGTTCAGCAGCACGACGTCGGCGATCGTCGCCTGCTCGCGGAGCTGCCATTCGGCCGGGCTGTCCGCTTCATATGTCGTGGCGGTCGCGGCGTCGACCACGAGCACCGAGCCATCGAGACAATAGCTCGGCATGTAGCCGTAGCCGCTCACGCGACGCAGATCCGAGATGCCGGCTCGATCGAACAGCACGTGTTCGGGGCGCAGCGGTGATTCCGCGAGCGCGGCCAGCGCATCGGTGCCGTCGTCGTCCGACAACACACAGATGCATCCGTTGCGCAGAACGATCAGCGCACCGTCGCGATGCGAGATCAGCGCGGGATCGAGCCCCGCGCCGTCGGTGAGCACCGCCGCGATGCGCCGGCCGTTGGTCTGCGCGAGGAGATGACGAATCAGCGACGTCTTGCCCGCTCCCGCTGCGCCGCCGATGACCGTCAGTGGGATTCGCGCGCCATGCGCGGCGAACGATTGAATGATGTGCATCCTACGCCTCGCCGGTTGCCGGTGACTATCGAGCTCGGGGCAC
>Ga0070679_100001725_pt1 | contig 19711 bp, 17 predicted proteins | sample KBSC63BmetaG_FD_65652 | JGI IMG/M metagenome (GOLD analysis project Ga0070679, IMG submission 65652) | Corn rhizosphere microbial communities from Kellogg Biological Station, Michigan, USA - KBS C6-3B metaG | ecosystem: Host-associated > Plants > Roots > Rhizosphere | place: USA: Michigan... | reverse complement strand
GCGAACATACGTTCGCATGGAGACGTCGCAGCGACACCAATTCGGCCTGAACCTGGCCACGGAACGGAAGAAGGCCGGGCTCAGTCAGGAAGACCTCGCGTTTCGGGCGAACCTGCACCGGACCGAGGTGAGCTTGATCGAGCGGGGGCTGCGAGAGCCGCGCCTGGAAACGATGTTGAAGCTTTCGCGGGGCCTCGGGGTGATGCCCGCGACGCTGATCGAGGGCATCAACTGAACTCGAGCTCATCGAGCAGCGTCAGGACGCGTCCGGCGATGGCCACAGCCCACTCGGCGCGCCTGTCGAGTGCCGGAACGACGTCGGCGTAGTCGGCCAGATTGCGCAGTCCGCGCAAACCGCCCCCCAGCTCACCGACCATCTGCCATTTTCCTGCGGTCTCCGTGGGGGCGTGCTCGGCGCCCCTGAACGCGCGCCAGACATGCTCATGCGCACGGTGATTCTCGATCCTCATTCCTTGGGCTTCGAGCCGACGCCGAGCCGCGTTGAAAGCCCCGTAATAGGCCCGACTGACCGCGCTCCGCTTCGCGGCTTCGGACTCCTGCCTGAGCAGATCGCCGGCCAGGACGACGTAGCTGCCCCAGAGCATCAAAGGAACCCGATGGTCAACTGCGCGCGCACGGGAGCAAGCAAGTCACCCTCCCGCTCGAGGAACGTGGCGAGGCGGTCGATGTTCTCGTCGAGCGAAAGGTCGGCGTGCACGCGGAGGTAAAGCTCATCGCTCCCCTCCGGATCATCGTGGAACTCGCTGACGATCTTCCGCTCCACCACAGACCCAGGGCCGAAGTGCCGAACAAGCGCTGCTTCGATCGCGCTCAGCCCCGACCGGAGCTCCGGGTCCGCTTCCAGGACAGCGGCCACACGGGCGTCCAACGCCGGATCCCTTCCTGGGTTTTCCTCCGCTGGCTCCCGCCAGAGTTCGAGCTCGGCCGCGACCTCCAGGTCGCGTTGCAGCTTCGCGGGCCCCTCCGCTTCCGTCGGTACGTCAGAGGAAAAGGACTCGAGAATGATCTCCGCCTGCCCCTCCCGCAGAAGCTCGGCGATCGACTGCCCCGCGAACTCCGCCTGCGGGCGACGCAGGACCGCGGCGAGCTGACCGAGGTCCTCGCCTGCTGCCGATTTCATTTCGGTGACGACGAGGTAGAGGTCCCTCAAGGCCTTCTCGGTCCGCCGCTGGAAACGACTATCAGGGCGGGCCCGCGAGATCGTCTCGCGGCGCAGTCCCGTCATGTCCGCGATCTCCTGGGTCGTCAGGACGGCGCGCAGCTCGTTCAACTCATCGAAAGTGGACTTGAAGTCGAGCGACGTCATGTCCTCGAGAATACCGATACTCACCTTTCACCTCACGTTTTCCTGCTCAGAAAAAGTCACATGATTTACCCGGTGAAATCATCGTGTTCTGACCCTGACACCCGCTTCCTAACCCCAGCTTACAGCAACTTGCAACTTTTTGTCTGCGTCCGTCGGCGAACATATGTTCCCAGGCTGTTGCCCGCAGCGAACAAGCGGAGAAAGCCTGTGAAGATGGACGTTTTGCAACGTTTTGGCGGGAATCTCCTGCGGATTCGGCAGGCGAGGAGACTGAGCCAAGAGAGCCTTGCGGAACGCGCGGGCGTCCACCGCACCCAGATCAGCCTCTTCGAGACCGGTCAGCGTCAGCCGCTTCTCGAAACCCTGATCCGACTGGCGGGCGCGCTCGAAGTCCCCCTACCCACGCTCCTCGAGGGGATCGCCTTCAGGCCTGGGCCCGGAGACGGCGAATTCGTCGTCTCCGATCCGCCCGAGCTGCCGCGGGTGAGAGGCTAGAAGGCTGATCCCAGCGGAAACCGGGCCCCGGACGAACGAAGGACCGAAGCCCTGCGGCATCCGCGGCTCACGGGCGGACACACTCCCATGACGGTCCCCGGGCCGCCGCACGCGCTGCATGGATTTTCCACCGTATGGCGTGGAAAACCTGTGCAGCGCGGCAGAGGGCGTCGCGAAAGGCGCACGAACGCGGAGGAAGGGTCACGGAAGGGAGGAGATGTGACGCTTCCGCGCCCCTCGCGCGCGGAAGCGTCACGGAGGCGACGATCCCGGGACCACGCGTTCACACTTTCCCGTCCCATGTACGGGAAAGTGCGAACGCCACCTCCCGGACCCCTGGGACCCCTCCGACCCGGCTGCTGATGGGCGGCCACAGCCTGCCAGGGCCGCCCATCAGCAGCCGAGGCGTCAGCTTTCTCCTCTGCGAGCCCGAGGCGCCAGTCGGCGTCCCCTGCCCGCTACACCCGGCGGAAGGCGACGACGCAGTTCTGGCCGCCGAAGCCGAAGGCGTTGGCGATCGCGGTGGTGGGTTCGGCTTTGCGGGCGGTGAGGGCGATGTGGTCGAGATCGCACCCGGGGTCGGGGTTGGTGAGGTTGATCGTCGGGGGGAGGACGCCGTCGCGCATGCCGAGGAGGCAGACCATGCCGGCGAGGGCTCCGGCGGCGGCGATCAGGTGGCCGACCATGGACTTGGGTGAGGAGACCGGGATGTGGTCGGCGGCGTCGCCGAGGGCCTTGCGGATCGCGTGGCTCTCGGAGGTGTCGTTGGCGCGCGTGGCGGTGCCGTGGGCGCAGATGTAGCCGAGCTCGGCGGGCGCGATGCCGGCGCGCTCGAGGGCAAGGCGGATGGCGCCCGCGGCATAATCGCCGCTCGGCTCCGGGGCGCTCATGTGGAAGGCGTCGGAGGTGAGGGCGCCGCCGGCGATCTGGCCGTAGGGGGTCGCGCCGCGCGCGGCGGCGTGCTCGGCCGACTCGACGATCATCACCACCGCGCCCTCGCCGAAGACGAAGCCGTCACGGCCGGAATCGAAGGGGCGGCTGGCGCCGGCCGGATCGTCGTTCCGCTCCGAGAGCGGCCCCATGTTGGAGAGCCCGGCGAATACCGCCTCGTTGATGCCCGCGTCGGCGCCGCCGGCGATGACGACGTCGGCCTCCCCGGCGAGGATCAGCCGCCGCGCCTCGAGCAGCGAGTAGGTGCCGGTCGCGCAGGCGAGGGCGCTTGCGGTCACCGGGCCGTGCGCGCCAAGGTCGATCGCGACCTCGCAGCTGGCCATGTTCAGGATCGTCGACGCGACGTAGAAGGGGCTGACCGCGCGCGGCCCCTCCCCCACCAGCGCCCGCACGTTGCGCTCGGTCTCCGGCGTCCCCGCCACGGCGCTGCCGATCGCGACGCCGACGCGGTCCGCCTGGGCCTCGATATCGAGCCCGGCATCCATGACCGCCTCGCGCGCCGCGGCAATCGCCAGCTGTGAGAACCGCGCGGTGCGGTGGGCGCGCTTGGCGCCGAGCGCCTCCACCGGGTCGAACCCGCTGACCTCGCCGGCGATCCGCGTCGCCAGCCCGGAAGCGTCGAACTGCGTGATCGGCCCGATCCCCGACTGCCCGCCGACCAGCGCCCGCCAGGTCGAGGGCGCGTCGAGCCCGACCGGCGTGAGCGCACCAAGCCCGGTGACGACTGGGTCTGCTGCTGGGGTCACTGCTGGCGGCACCGGGGGTCCATGCAGAGCGATTATCGCGATTCGTGCGGAAGGAGACACCGCGGTACCCGCCTGATCGGGGGACGCAGACCGCTTCACGACTGGCTCTGCATATACGTTCTGGCCAGTGCATCTCTATGTGAGGGAAACGTCGGGACGCCTCCAAGGCGCGATCTCGGTCCCCGCGTCCAAGTACCACGCCCACCGGGCACTGATGCTGGCGTCGCTGGCCGAGGGCGAGAGCCGCATCAAAGGCGGCGTCGCGGCGAAACACGTGCAGTCGACGATCGAGGTCCTGACCGGGCTCGGCACGCCGATCGAGAAGACCGACGACGGCTTCCTCGTCCGCGGCGGCCTCCCCTACCGGCCGCTCCGCGACACCGTCTCGGTCGGCTCCTCGGGCACGACGCTCTACTTCATGATCGGGCTCGCCTCGCTGGCCGACGCGCCGGTCACGATCACCGGCCAGAAGTACTTCCAGCGCCGCCCGGTCGGGCCGCTCTTGGAGGCGCTTGCCGACTGCGGGGTCGAGCTGGAGTCGGCCAACGCGACGCCGCCGATCACGGTCCGGCCGCGGCGCCCGCGTGGCGGCCGCGTCTCGATCGCGGGGACGCTCAGCCAGTGGATCTCCGGCCTGATCATCCTGGCGCCGTTCGCCACCGGGCCGACAACGATCGAGGTCGAGGGCACGCTGAACGAGCAGCCCTACGTCGAACTGACCGTGAACATGATGCGCGACTTCGGGCTCGAAGTCGGCGTGTCCGACGACTGGTGCCGCTTCGAGATCGAGGGCAACCAGATGGCCAGGCCCGCCGACGTCACCCTGCCGCCTGACATCGGCTCGCTCGCCTTCGGCCTCGCCGCCACCGCGATCCACCCCTCGGACGTCTTCTTCTCCGGCGTCGCCGAGATCGACGGCGCCAAGGTCGACCACCCCGAGGCCCACTTCCTCGACGTGGTCGCCGAGATGGGGCTGCCGATGGAGCTCGACCGCGCGGCGGGCGGCGTGCGCGTGCGCCACGACGGGGTGCGGCTGCGCGGGGTCGAGATCGACTGCCGGCCGATGCCCGACATGCTGCCGGTGCTCTCGACGATGGGCCAGTTCGCCGAGGGCGAGACGCGCTTCTCCAACGTCGCCCACGTGCGGCTGAAGGAGTCCGACCGCGTCGTCTCGATGCTGCAGCTGAACCGGATGGGTGGGGACGTCGAAGAGCGCGGCGACGAGCTGGTGGTGCGGGGGATCGACGGCGACCTGACCGGCTCCCCCCTCTCCAGCTTCAACGATCACCGCGTGCACATGTCACTGACCGTCGCCGCCTCGCGGGCGCGCGGCGAGAGCTCGCTGACCTATCCGAACGCCTACCGGATCTCCTACCCGACCTTCCTCGACGACATGGCCGTGATCGGATTCGACCTCTCGATCGAGGACGACCGCGATCGCACCGCCGAGGGCGCCCCGGTGGCCAGCGGCAAGGCCGCGGCCGGGCAGCGCGCGGTCGAGTCGATCGCGATCGACCAGGCGGCGGAGGTGCCGATCGTCGACTGGGTCGGGCGCTGGGCGCGGGAGCGGCCGGGCGAGAACGCGCTGGTCGACGTGCGCGCGGGCGGCACCCGGGTCTGGACCTGGGAGGAGCTCGACCGCGCGGCCGACAAGGCCGCGGCGCTGCTGCTGGAGCTGGGCGTCGAACCCGGCGAGACCGTCGCCTACCAGCTGCCGAACTGGGGCGAGTTCGTGATCCTGACGCTCGCCTGCATGAAGATCGGCGCGATCTGCTGCGCCCTGATGCCGATCTTCCGCGAGCGCGAGATCGGCTTCGCGCTGCGGCGCTCGAAGGCACGGGTGCTGGTGGTCGCGGACGAGTTCCGCGGGCGCAGGCACGCGGAGGAGACCGCGGCGATGTTGAGCGCACGCAATACCCCGACGCTTGGACGCATATGGCGGCAAAGCGTCGAGGATGGTGACGGCCCGCTGCCGGTCGAGCACGTGCTTGTGGTCGGGGCGGACGGGGCTCCGGCGCTGCCCAAGAGCGACGGGGTCCGCTGGCACGACTTCGCCGCCGCGGTCGCTGCCCAGGAGCCCGACGTCGAGGCGATCGTCGCCCGCAAACCGGGGCCGACGGCGCTGTCCCAGCTCTTCTTCACCTCCGGCTCGACGGGCGAGCCGAAAGGGGTCCTGCACCGCTACGACGCGCTGACCCGGGCGGCGATGATGGAGGTCGAGCACCTCGGCCTCGGCCGCGACGACACGATCTACATCCCCACCCCGCTCGCCCACCAGACCGGCCTGCTGTACGGGATGTGGCTGGCGTTCGCGCTCGGCTCGACCCAGGTGATCCAGGACGTCTGGGACCCCTACCTCGGCGCCCGGGCGCTGCGCGAGTGGGACGGCACCTTCGTGCAGGCGGCGACGCCGTTCCTCGCCGACCTCGTGCGGGTGATCGACGCAGGCGAGGAGGTGGCGCCGCCGGCGCTGCGGATCTTCGTCGTCACCGGCGCCGCCGTGCCGCGGGCGCTCGCCGAGCACGCCACCCGCGTCCTCTCCGCGTCGGTCTGCGGCGCCTGGGGCTCGACCGAGTCCTGCCTCGGCGCGCTTGCCGCGCCCGGCGACGACCCGGCAAAGGTCTGGGGCACCGACGGCCGCGCCCTGGCGGGCACGCGGATCCGCGTCGTCGACGACGCCGACAACGTGCTCGGTCCCGGCGAGGAGGGCAATTTCCAGGTGACCAGCCGCTGTCTCTTCGAGGAGTACCTCGACCGCCCCGACCTGACCGCCGCGGCGATGACCGCGGACGGCTGGTACCGGACCGGCGACCTGGCGACGATCGACGCCGACGGTTATCTGCGGCTGACCGGCCGGGTCAAGGACATCATCAACCGGGGCGGCGAGAAGGTGCCGGTCGCCGAGATCGAGCAGCTGCTGCACGAGCACCCGGCGGTGACCGAGGTGGCGATCGTGGCGATGCCCGACGAGCGGCTGGGCGAGCGCGCCTGCGCCTTCGTCGTCCGCGATCCCGACTTCAGCGGCGACTTCGGCCTCGCCGAGGTCCGCGAGCACCTCGACGCCCACGAGGTGTCGAAGCACTACTGGCCGGAGCGGGTCGAGGTCGTCGAGGAGATGCCGCGCACGCCGAGTGGAAAGATCCAGAAGTTCGTCCTGCGCGACCGCGCCAAGGGGCTCCGGCCGGAGCCGCAGATGAATAAGACCGAGGAGGAGCCCGTCCGATGACCCCGCAAGCCGCGATCCCCCTGCCCGAGACCTTCGACGAGTCGGGATTCGCGGAGCTGAAGGCGGAGATCGCCGCCTACGTCGCGAACGAGGGCGAGGAGTGGACGCGGCGGATCGAGGCCGAGCGCGAGGTGCCGCCGGAGCTGCGGGTCGAGTTGAAGGAGCGCGGGTACCTGTCGCTCGCCGGGCCGAAGGAGTACGGCGGCGCCGGCATCCCCTTCTCGCGTTACCTCGAGCTGCTGGAGCTGTTCGCGATGTCGCACGCCTCGCTGCGGATGATCGTCCACGTCGCCAACGGGGTGTGGCGCTCGATCGACCAGTTCGCGACCGAGGAGCAACGGCGCGACTACGTGATGCCGGCGGTGACCGGCGACCTCACCGTCGCCTTCACGCTGACCGAGCCGACCGCCGGGACCGGCGCCGACCTGCGCTGCGAGGTCGAGCGCGAGGGCGACACCTACTACCTCTCCGGCGAGAAGCACCTGATCACCTTCGGGGTCAGCTGCGATCGCTGGCTGCTCTTCGCGCGACTGGCGGGGACGACCGGCGCCGACGGCACGATCGCGCTGCTGGTCGACCGCGACACGCCGAACGTCCAGGTCGAGGACATGGGCGAGTCGCTCGGCGTGCGCGGGACCGACCACGCGCACCTGGTCTTCGACCGCGCGCCGGTGCCGGTGTCCGACACGCTGGGCGAGGAGGGCAAGGGACTGCAGGTCGCCTTCGGCGGGTTCCTGACGCCGAGCCGGATCGCGGTCGCGATGACCTGCGTCGGGCTGGCGCAGCGGGCGCAGGATCTGGCGGCGGAGCGCGCCGCGCGGCGCGTCACCTTCGGCAAGCCGCTCTCGCAGCGCCAGGCGATCTCCTTCGCGCTGGCCGAGAACGCCGCCGACATCGAGGCCTCGCGCCAGCTCGTCCTGCACGCGGCGCGGCGCTGGGAGGCGGGCGCGCCCGACGCGGCGGTGCTCTCCTCGATGTCGAAGCTGACCGCGGTCGACATGCTCGGCCGGGTCACCGACAAGGCGCTGCAGGCGCACGGCGGGATCGGCTTCTGGTCCTCCTCGCCGATCGAGCGGGTCTACCGCGACGCGCGCGCCCAGCGCTTCGAGGAGGGGACCAACGAGATCCAGAAGACGATCATCGCGCGCGAGGTCTTCGCCCCGGTCCACGCCTCGATCGCCGAGCGGCAGGTCGGCTGATGGCGAGCGACGATGCAGCGGCGCAAGCCGCCAACGATGGGTACGCGGCCGGGAAGGTCGCGCTGATCACCGGGAGCTCGCGCGGCATCGGCCGAACGCTGGCGCTCTCGTTGGCCGACCGGGGCGGCTCGGTGGTCGTCAATTACAAGGTGAACGAGGACCTGGCGATGGAGGTCGTCGCCGGGGTGCGGAAGCGCGGCGGCCGCGCCATCGCCGTCCAGGCCGATATGGAGTCGCCGGAGGACATCGACCGCCTCTTCGACGCGGCGAAGGAGGAGTTCGGCAAGCTCGACTACTTCGTCGACAACGCCGCGGCGTCGAGCTTCAAGAACGTCCGCGACCTGAAGCTGCACCACCTCGACCGCTCCTACGCGATGAACATCCGCAGCTTCGTGCTCGGCGCGCAACGGGCCGTGGACCTGATGACCGACGGCGGGCGGATCGTCACGCTGTCGAGCTACGGGTCGATCCGCGCCTACCCGACCTACGCCAACCTCGGCGCCGCGAAGGCCGCGCTGGAGGCCTACGTCCGTTACATGGCGATCGAGTTCGCGCCGCTCGGCGTCAACGTCAACGCGGTGAACGGCGGCATCATCGAGAGCGACTCGAGCGCCTACTTCTACGGCGTCGAGGGCATGCCGGACCTTTACGAGAAGGTGCTGCCGAAGATCCCGAAACAGCGGATGGGGACGGTGAAGGAGGTCGCCGACACGGTCGAGTTCCTGCTCGAACCGCGCTCCGAGTACATCACCGGGCAGTCGCTCGTGGTCGACGGCGGGCTGACGATCATCGCACCGCCGTTCTTCGACGACGCGACCGGGCCGCTGCGCCTGCCTGAGCGGCCGGCCGCCGAGGACGCGGGCGCCGCGTCCGATGCCTGAGCCGACCGAAGCCGACGCGCCGGAGGCGCTCACCCACGTCTTCACGCCGGTGCGGATCGGCAGCCTCGAGTTGCCGCACCGGATCGTGATGGGCTCGATGCACCTTTGCATGGAGGGCAGCGAGGACGCCGGCGAGCGGTTGGCGGCGTTCTACCGCGAGCGCGCGCTGGGCGGCGCGGGGCTGATCGTGACCGGCGGCTGGGCGGTGTCGGCGGACGGGGCGGCGGATGCGAGCTACGGGATCCTGAGCGCCGACCCCGAGCAGCGCGGTCGACCTGACGTCCGGGGCGAGGGGCGCGGTCGACCTGACGTCCGGGTACCGGACTTTAGGACGACCGCGAATCGGGGGGCGGACCTTAGGACGACCGCGCCGGGGGACGCGGCTCGGCGAGCGCTGGAGAAGGTCGCGGCGGCGACGGTGGGCACCGAGGCGCGGATCGCCTTGCAGCTCTTCCACGCGGGCCGTTATGCGCTGGCCGACTCGCCGGGCGAGGTCGTGGCGCCTTCGGCGGTGGCGAGCCGGGTGTCGCGGGTCGAGCCACGGGCGCTCGGCGAGGAGGAGGTCTGGGACGTCGTCGCTGAGTTCGCCGCGGGGGCGGCGCTGGCGAAGGAGCTCGGGTTCGCGGCGGTCGAGGTGATGGGCTCGGAGGGCTACCTGGTCGACCAGTTCCTCTCCCCGGTGACGAATCGGCGCGAGGATTCGTGGGGCGGCGACGCCGAGCGGCGGATGCGGTTCGGGGTCGAGCTGGCGGCGGCGGTGCGGCAGGCGGTCGGGGCGGACTTCCCGGTGCTCTTCCGGATGACGGGGGCGGAGCTGATGCCCGAGTCGCGGCCTTGGGAGGAGGTCGAGGCGTTCGCGGCGGCGCTCGTGGCGGCGGGGGTCGATGCGTTGAACGTCGGCGTCGGATGGCATGAATCGCCGGTGCCGACGGTGCAGGGGACGGTGCCGAGCGGGGCCTTTGCTCCGTGGGCGGAAGGCTTGAAGACGGCGCTCTGGGATCGGGGGACGGAGATCACCGGCACCGCCGCCACTTCGGCGGCTATGGCGGCGGTGCCGGTGATCGCGGGGAACAGGGTCAACCGGCTGCGGGACGCGGAGGCGATCCTTGCGGCGGGGGGCGTCGATCTGGTGTCGATGTCGAGGCCGTTCCTGGCGGATCCTCGGATCGTCGAGAAGGGTCGGGACGGGCGCGCGGTGAACGTCTGCATCAGCTGCGATCAGGCCTGTATCGATCGCTCGATCGTCGGCGAGCACGTGTCGTGCCTGGTCAATCCCCGATCGGGCTACGAGGTCGACTTCCCGGTCCCAACCACCGAGTCCGCGGTCCCAACCACGTCGAGTTCGCAGAAATCCGCGGCTAGCGCGGCGAAGTGCGAACGCACCGGGGGGGCGCCGAGCAGCGGGTGGCCATCGGAGGCGACCGGCGGCGAGGGGCGGTTTGTCGTGATCGGCGGTGGGCCCGCGGGGCTGGAGGCCGCGCGGGCGCTCGCGACGCTTGGTGCCGAGGTCCGGCTCTACGAGGCGCGCGACGAGCTCGGCGGGCAGTTCCGCTGGGCGCGTCAGGTTCCGGGCAAGGAGGACTACGGGGCGACCATCGAGTACTTCGAGTCCGAGCTTCGCCGCCTCGGCGTCCACCTTCACCTCGGCCACACAATTGGCGAGGACGACGCCGACGTGATCGCCGACTGCGTCGGCGTCGTCCTCGCCACCGGCGTCCACCCTCGTGCGGTCGACATCCCCGGCTCGTCCCTCCCCCACGTCGTCGACTACGCCGAGGCCTTCGAGTCGGGCCTCGGCGACGCGAAGTCCGTCGCGATCGTCGGCGCTGGCGGCATCGGCATCGACTTGGCGCACCTTTTGACGCATGAGTCGAGCGACGTGGCCCACTTCTTCGAGCGCTACCGAGTCGAGGCGCCGGCCGTGGAGAGTTACTCGCGCATAGAGCGAGTTTCTCTCCACAGCAAAGGCCTGGCCAATGGGGCGAATGTGACGCTGATGCGACGCTCGGGCAGGGTCGGCAGCGGTATCGGCCGCACGACGCGCTGGGTCTGGCTCGACGCCCTGAAGCACGCCGGCGTGCAGACGCGCACCGGGCTCTCCTACCGCGAGATCACCCCGCAGGGGATCGAGATCGAGTTCGAGGACGGAAGCGTCGAGCTGATCGCCGCCGATCGGGTCGTGATCGCGGCGGGCCAGGAGCGGCGGGACGAGCTGCGGCCGCTGCTGGAGCGGCTCGAGGTCCCGCACCGGGTCGTCGGCGGAGCCCTGAACCCGAGCGAGCTGAACGCGGTCCGCGCCTTCGGCGACGGGCTGCGCGCCGCCTACGAGCTGGCCGGCGCCAACCGTGACGCCGCCTAGCGCGGTCGACCCTTCGTCCGGAACCACCGGCGCGGTCGACCTATCGTCCGCCACCCACCAGCGCGGTCGACCCTACGTCCGCCTACCGGACTTCAGGACGACCGCGAAAGGGGGGGCGGACCTTAGGACGACCGCGGGGCCGTGGTCGTGCCGGAGGACCGCAGGAGGGGCGGACCTTAGGACGACCGCGGGGCCGGGGCGTGTCGGAGGACTGCGGGGAGCGGGCGTTAGGACGACCGCGGGGCGGGGGTCGGGGCGAGGGCGGAGATGATCCAGGTGGAGGACGGGGCGAGAATGCCTCCGTCGGTCTCGAATTGCTCCAGCACGGCGCGGATCTCGGCGGCGATCCGGGGGCGGATCTCCTCGGCCCGGTCGCCCCAGAGGCGCAGCACCTCGCCCGCCGGGCCGATCGCCATGACCAGGTCGACGGCGCCGTCGAGGTCGGCGCCCATCGGCATCGGCAGGTCGCTGCGGCGCAGCTCGATCGACTCGAAGCCGGCGATCGCCAGCTGCTCGGAGACCACGTCGGCGTCGGCCATCGAGAACGGGCCGGGGCCGCAGGTCGGCTCCTCGGTCTTCTCCGGGTGCTCGAGGTAGCGCTCGACCACCTGCTCGGCCTCGTGGACCCAGCCGTTGTCGAGCTTGCGCCGCCAGACGACGAAGCAGGCCCGCCCGCCCGGCCGCATCGCCCCGCGCACGTTGCGCAGCGCCTGCACCGGGTTGGCGAAGAACATCACCCCCATCCGCGAGAAGACGTAATCGAAGGGCCCGCCGAGGTCGGCGATCTGCGCGTCGCCGACGCGGTAGCTGACGTTGGCGAGGCCCGCCTCCGCCGCCTCCTCCCTCGCCAGGTCGACGAACGGCTCCGAGACGTCGACGCCGACCGCCTCGCCCCCGGCGCCGACCAGCCCGGCAAGCTGCCGCGTGGTGTCGCCGAAGCCGCAGCCGATGTCGAGGACGCGGTCGCCCACTTGTGGCGGATGCACCGCCATCGCCACCTCGCTGTGCCGTCCCAACCCTTCGGCGATGTAGGGACGAAAGCGCACGAAGCGCTCGAAGAGCGGCCCGCTCCAGGCTTCGGTCGACTCCTCGTTGGCGGCGGCGACCTCGGACATGGACCGATCCTGGCGCCCCCGCCTCCGACTGTCAACGCGTCACTCGATCAAGTCACGGCGGGCGAACACCACCAGCGCCGCGGCCGCGGGCAGGGCCACGGCGACGACCGCCCCGGCGCGCCAGCCCGCCGCCTCGACCAGCGGGCCGACCAGCGCCGAGCCGATGCTGGCGCCGACCGTGGTCGCCAGGGCCAGCCAGGTGAAGGCCTCGGTCGCGGTGCCGGCCACCAGGGTGCTCTGCACGACCTGGTTGCGGACGGTGATCTGCGGGGCGAGGGTGACGCCGGCGATCGCGGCGAAGACGAACATCTCCGGGACCCCGGTCGCCGCGGGCAGCGGCAGGCAGGTGACGACCATCAGCCCGCCGAGCACGATGAGCGAGCGCCGCGGTGGGCCGAAGATCCCGGGCCGGGCCCCGTAGGCGAGGCCGCCGACGCCGGAGCCGAGCGCGAGCGCCGCCGCGAACGGACCGCCCAGCGCGGCCGCGCCGTGGTGGGCGCCGAAGGCGGGCAGGGTGACGTCGAGGACGCCGAAGGTGCCCGCGAGCGGCAGGTCGGAGAGGACCAGGAGGCGTAGTTGCGGCGAGGCGAGGGCGCCGAGCCAATGGCGCTCGGCGCCGGGGTCGCCGCCCGGCCGCACCGTCGACAGGCGGGCGAAGCCGACCGAGCCGACGATGCCGAGGACGCCGGCGACGATCAGGCCCTCGGCGGGGCCCGCGGTCGCCGCCAGGATGCCCGCCAGCAGCGGCCCGCAGACGAAGACGACCTCGATCATCACCGCGTCGAGGGCGTAGGCGGTCGGCAGCTCCCCGGGGCCGACCAGCTCCGGCCAGCGCTGGCGCAGGATGCCGCCGATCGGCGTCGACCCGGCCCCGGCGAGGAAGCCCGCGATCACCAGCGGCACCGTCCCGGCGCCTGCCTCCCCCAGCGCCACGACCGCGACCAGCGCCGCCATCACCAGCAGCGCGCCGGGGACGATCACGAGCCGCGAGCCGCGCCGGTCGATCAGCCGCGCCAGGGTGGGGCCGGTGATGCCGAGGCCGATCGTGTAGGCGCCGGCGACGACCCCGGCCGCGCCGAACGAGCCGGTCTGGCCGTGGACGAAGAGGATGAGCGCGACGGCCCCCATCCCGATCGGCATCCGCGCCAGCAGCGCGCAAGCGACCAGCGGCCGCACGCGCGGCGCCCCGAGCACGCGCCGGTACGCGGCGAGTCCTTGGCTCGGCTGGAGGACGTCGGAGGCCATCCGACCAGCGTCGCAGAAGACGCTGGGCGCAGCGGCGGGCTACGCGTCGCGAGCCGGCAGCAGCGTCTCGATCAGGACGCCGAGGGTTTCGGCGGCGTGGACCAGCTCTGTCAGCTCGGCGTCGGGAAGGTCGGCGAGCGCCTCGCGCATGTTCCCGCGGATCTCGCCGCGCACCTCTTCGAAGACCTCGGTCCCGGCGGGCGTCACCTCGACCATGACCACGCGGGCGTCCTCGCCGGAGCGGGCGCGGGCGACCAGGGCGCGGCCCTCGAGCTTGTCGATCAGCTGGGTGACGGTGGGCTGGGCGAGCGCCTCGGTCTGGGCGAGTTCGGTGATCCGCCGGGGGCCATCGGAGAGGGTCGAGAGGACGCCGATCTCGGTCCGCGACAGTTTGTGGGCGCCGCTGCGCATCAGCAGGCGGGTCAGGCGAGCGGCGCGGCCCAACAGCGTGTTCGCGACGAGGTCGAGTGCCTCAGTGCGGTCCGGAGCGGGCGGGGACATACCAGCAAGATAGAAAAACTATGGGAATCTCGCAGGATCCCGCCATCAGGCGCCGGCAGGTTCCGCCTCCGCCTCGGCGTCCTCGACGCCCCGCGCCCGCCCCGCGCGCCGTCGTTCCCAGGCCGCCCAGGCGAGCATCACCGCGCCGGCGTAGACCCAACCGAGCAGGATGTCGAAGAAGTAATGCTCGCCCGTCGCCACCAGGGTCAGCCCCATCGCCGCCGGATAGAGCAGCAACAGCGGCCGCGCCCGGCGCCACGGGATGAGGTTCCAGACGTTCAGCGCGACCAGCATCGTGAAGGCGGCGTGCAGGGAGGGGACGGCGGCGACCAGGTTGACCGACGCCTGCCCTTCGGAGAAGAGGATCGAGGTGCCGACGCCGATGATCTTCCAGCCTTCCGAGGTGGTCCGGTGGATGTCGTGCAGGAGGCCTTCCTGCCCGGCCATCCAGGGCGGCGCGGCCGGGAAGAGGATGTAGGTGACGACCCCCGCGATCGCCAGCGAGACGAGGCGCTTGGCGAAGCGGATGTAGGCGGGGCGGTCGCGCGCCCAGAGCCAGCCGGCGAGGGCGAACGGGGTGATGAAATAGCTCGTGTAGACGAGCGTGAAGAAGACGTTCCAGGCGGTCAGGCGGGTCGGGTCGTAGAGGTGGTGCTGCAGCCATTCGGTCGGCGTCTGGCCGAAGAAGACCGCTTTGTCGAAGTCGATCATGGTGTGGACGTGCACCCCGATGCCGAGCTTGTCGGCGGCTCCGCGGGTGACGTCGTAGGCGCCGAGAACGATCACCATCGGCAGCCAGTCGATGATCAGCTGCAGCATCTCGCGCGGGTGGCGGCCGAGGCAGGCACATCCGAGCGCGCCGCAGACCCAGGCGATCACCAGGTCGCGCTGGACCGGGATGCCGTAGTGGTAGCTCCAGACGACGAAGCCGACGAAGTAGAGCGCCAGCGCGCCGCGCCTCACCGCCGGCCAGTGACCGAAGTGCAGTACGGGCTCCGCCTTGGAGCCCGTCGAGGCAAGATCGGCGGAGCTCACCTGGACAAATCTAAGCGCAGCCGGGCACCGATGTCAGGAGCCGGTCGTGACGCCCACGATCAGCAGACGGCCGGCGCGGCGTCCGGTGTTGACGACGCGGTCGGCGCCGTCGCGGATCAGGATGGCGTCGCCGCGCGAGATCGATACCGGCTCGCCGCGCACGGTGATCTCGAAGGACCCGGTGACCACGTAGATGAAGAGCTCGCGGTGGTGGAAGATCTCGCGGACGGCCCCGTCGCCGCCGCCGGCGATCTCGAGCGTCGCTCCCGCCTGGTAGTCGGTGAGCCGCGGCGAGAGCCGCCAGCGCTGATGGCCGAGGAAGCGGGTGGCGAGGCCCTCCGCGGTCGATGTGAGGACGCTGCCCTCGCCGTCGCGGACCACCTCGTACGGGCGGCGTTCGATCCGGCTGCCCTCGACCAGGTCGCTCAGTTCGACGTCGTAGAAGTCGGCCAGCCGCACCAGCCGGCTGATCGTGATGTCGGACTTGCCGCTCTCCACCAGGGAAAGGAACGAGCTGGAGATCTTGGTCGCCGCTTCCAGCTGGCTGAGCGAGAGGCCCCGTTCGGAGCGGAGGGCGCGAAGTCGGGTGCCGAGGTCGAGTTTGTTCATGGAACGGCGGCGATCATCTCATCGAGGCCGCTCCCGTGTCGAGTATGAGAATTGCCTGAGACCATTTCGATTGCAGCGTCCCCGCCGCGCGGGGCTCGTCGCTCACCTCGGAGTCGACGAGGCGGCGTCGCGCCGTCCCAGCCTCGCCCCCATCTTCACCGCCTTCACCGCGCTGGTCGCGCCCGCCTGCAGGGCGAAGCCGACGACGAAGAGCAGGATGCCCGGGAGGCGCAGGAACGGCGAGCCGATCATCAGCAGGCCGATGCGGCCGAGCACGTAGGCGGGGGTGCTGACCACGGCGCCGAGGACCGTGCCGACGACGCTCGCCGAGAGCCGGTCGCGGCGTGAGGTGGCGCCCGACTCGACCCCGATCAGCCGCGCCGGGACGGCGACGTAGGCGATCATCATCACCCCGATCACGGCGCTCAGGGTGACCGCGAACCAGGGCCGGTGCGCGCGGGTGACGACGGTGACGGTCAGTCCCAGGGCGAGGCCGACGACGCCGCCGGCGCCGAGGATCGTGGTCAGGTGCGGTCGCGCTTCATCGATCGCCGGACGCACTTCCGGCTTGCCGTCCTGGCTGATCGCGAAGGCGAAAACGGCGTTCAGCCAGAAGCACGCGGCGGTGATCGCGACGACCGCGGCGATCAGCGGGAGCACCGCCGGACCGGTCAGCTCCTGCACGGTGCGGTCGTGGAGGACGTGGCCGCGCAGGTCGTACATCGCGGCCCAGATCCACATCGCGGGCGGGATCTGGATCACGGTGAGCCGCCAGTTCGAGAGCAGCAGGCGGACGCCGCCGAAGAGCATCGCGACGCCGCCGACCAGGAGCGCCAGCGGGGCGAGCAGGCGATGGCGACGGCTGAGCGCCTCGACCGCGCGCACGACCTCCGCCTCGTCCCCGTCGCGCACCCCGCGAGCGACCTCGGCAAGCCGCTCTGCCCACTCGCGCCCGGTCACCTCAGTCTTCGACCGCGGGCGGGGTGATGACGGCGGCGCCGGCCCCCCGCGGTGAGGCTGACGCAGAGCGGCCCGGCGACGAGCAGCCAGACCCCGAGAAATCCGCACCGGGCGATGATGTGGAGCACCCGAGGTTTCATAGCGGATCTGACCGCGGTGGGTTCAGCGCGACCAGACGAAGGCGAAGGACGGCAGCCGAGTTCGGCGGCCACGTTCCGCCAGCTCCTCGAAGGTCACCGTCACGGTCTCGATCTCGGTCATCTGGGTCAACGTAGCGCCTCACTTTTCAGGATTTCTCTCTGCTGCTTCTTCGGCGCGCTCGCGTTCGCCCGCGAGGGTGGCGGCGGTGCGGAGGTCGGCGAGGACGCGCTCGCGGATCGCGCCGACGAGGGCGGTGGCGGTGCGGGTGTCGCGGGCGCCGGCGGCGACGGCGGCCGGGTGGACGCTGCCGACGATCATCTCCAGCAGGACGAGGCCGGAATCCTCGTCGGGGAAGGCGTCGTCGGGCAGGTCGTCGAGGAGCGAGACCACCACGTCCTCCAGCGCCATCGCCGTGCGCAGCACCTCCTCGACGAGGTCGCGGGTCGCCTCCAGGCCCAGTGGCTCGCGGCGGTGGCTGTCTCGGCGTCGCGCCATGGGTCCCCAAGGCCGGGGCGCCCCCGAGTTCTCCCCCTCCCGAGCCCGGATCCGACTGCCGAAGCCGCAGGGTGGGTAGAAATCGGGGCGATGAGCTACGACGCAGACACCAACCGCTACGACGGCAAGATGGTCTACCGGCGCACCGGCCGCTCCGGGCTCGACCTCCCGGTCCTCTCGCTCGGCTACTGGCACAACTTCGGCGATGACCGCAACTTCGAGGCCCAGCGCGCGATCGCCCGCCGCGCCTTCGACCTCGGCATCACCCACCACGACCTGGCGAACAACTACGGCCCGCCCTACGGCGCCGCCGAGGTCAACTTCGGCCGCCTGATGCGCGAGGACTTCCGCCCCTACCGCGACGAGCTGGTGATCTCCACCAAGGCGGGCTGGGACATGTGGCCGGGCCCCTACGGCCAGGGCGGCGGCGGGCGCAAGTACGTGCTCTCCTCGCTCGACCAGTCGCTTGCGCGCATGGGCCTCGACTACGTCGACATCTTCTACTCGCACCGGCTCGACGGCTCGACCCCGCTGGAGGAGACGATGGGCGCCCTCGACACCGCCGTCCGCCAGGGCAAGGCGCTCTACGTCGGCATCTCCTCCTACGACGCCGAGCACACCCGCCGCGCCGCCGCGATCCTCGCCGACCTCGGCACGCCGCTCCTCATCCACCAGCCGAGCTACTCGATGCTGAACCGGTGGATCGAGGACGAGGGCCTGCTCGACGCGGTCGGGGAGCTCGGCATCGGCGCGATCGGCTTCACCGTCCTCGCCCAGGGGCTCCTCACCGGCCGCTATCTCGACGGCATCCCCGCGGGTTCCCGCGCGACCCAGAAAGGCTACGGCGCCTTCGACAGCGCCTGGATCAACGACGAGGTGATCGGCCGGGTCCGCGAGCTGAACGCGCTGGCCGAGCAGCGCGGCCAGTCGCTGGCGCAGATGGCGCTCGCCTGGAGCCTGCGCGACCCGCGCATGACCTCGCTGGTGATCGGCGCGTCCTCCACGGCGCAGCTGGAGCAGAACGTCGACGCCCTCGACAACCTCGACTTCACCGCCGAGGAGCTCGCCGAGATCGACCGCATCGTCGACTTCGACTCGGGCGTCGACGAATGGGCCGACGCGCGCTCCGGCAAGGTCGGCTCGGGGATCTAGCGCCCGCTGTTCCTTTTGCGCCTCTCCGGCGCAGAAGGAACAGCTGATCGCGGGCGGCGCGCCCGGTTCGGCATGCTTATGGGATGACGGACGTCCCCCTCTCGATCCTCGACCTTGCCGCGGTCGGGCCGCAGGAGTCGATCGCCGACAGCTTCGCGGGCTCGGTCCGCCTTGCCCGGGCGGCGGAGCGACTCGGCTACGAGCGCATCTGGTACGCCGAGCACCACAACATCCGCTCGATCGCCAGCTCCGCGACCGCGGTCCTGATCGCCCACATCGCCGCCCACACGGAGAAGATCCGCCTCGGCGCCGGCGGCATCATGCTGCCCAACCACTCGCCGCTGGTGATCGCCGAGCAGTTCGGCACCCTGGAGACCCTCCACCCCGGCCGCATCGACCTCGGCCTCGGCCGCGCCCCCGGCTCCGACACCGCCGCGATGCGGGCGCTGCGCCGCGACGAGCTCTCCAGCGAACGCTTCCCCCAGGACGTGCAGGAGCTCCAAGGCCTGCTGTCGGAGAACAGCCCGATCTCCGGCGTCGTCGCGATCCCCGGCAAAGGCACCCACGTCCCCCTCTACATCCTCGGCTCCTCCCTCTTCGGCGCCAATCTGGCCGCGGTGCTGGGACTGCCCTACGCCTTCGCCTCCCACTTCGCCCCGCACTCTCTGTTCGACGCGCTGCAGGTCTACCGGGAAGGCTTCAAGCCCTCCGACCAGCTCGCCGAGCCCTACGCGATGGCAGGCGTCGGCGTGATCGCCGCCGCCGACAAGGCGGAGGCCGACCGCCAGCTGGAGGTGACGCGGCGGATCCGCGTCAAGAGCCTCTTCAAGACCCCCGGCGGCGGCAAGCTCTCCGAGGAGGAGGTCGACCAGATCCTCGACTCGCCCCGCGCCCGCGCGGTCGACGAGATGCTCACCTACTCCGCCGTCGGCACCGGCGCCGAAGCGGCCGCCTACCTGGACGACTTCCAGACCAAGACCGGCGTCCAGGAGCTGATCACGGTCCACTACGCCGACTCCGTCGACAACCGCCTCCGCTCGGTGGAGCTGCTGGCCGAGGCGGCCGAGCTCGGCGCGCCGGCCGCGGCGTAGCGGGGCTCCGGGGCGGCCCAAGGGTCCGCGGCCGTTGCGGCCGTCCGAGGTGCGTTGATGGTGGTCCCGGGCGCCTCATGGGGGTCCTGGCAGGCTGTGACCCCCATGAGGCGCCCGGGACGTGAGGCTTTCGTGAGGGAGGCGTCACAGGGACGGGAGGAGGTCGGACTTCCGTGACGGAGG
>Ga0070679_100001722_pt1 | contig 19726 bp, 12 predicted proteins | sample KBSC63BmetaG_FD_65652 | JGI IMG/M metagenome (GOLD analysis project Ga0070679, IMG submission 65652) | Corn rhizosphere microbial communities from Kellogg Biological Station, Michigan, USA - KBS C6-3B metaG | ecosystem: Host-associated > Plants > Roots > Rhizosphere | place: USA: Michigan... | reverse complement strand
GTGCCAGACGGATAGCCGGAGCCATCACCTTGGCCAGCCCCAGGCGGCCATAATGCTTCTCCGCAAACGCCAACCCCGCCACCGTCCCCGGAACACCGCTCGCCCTTGCTCCTACGGTCGACATTTTCGGAATGACATTGCCCTGCGCGTCAAGATACATGTCCGCGCTCGCCGCCGCCGGAGCCTTCTCGCGATAGTCGAGAAAACGCGCCTTGCCGCCCGCCAGCTTCGCCGAAGCCGGCTTGATCAGCATGAACCCGCCGCCACCAATATTTCCCGCCGCCGGATGTACCACTGCCAGCGCAAACCCCACCGCCACAGCCGCATCCACAGCATTGCCGCCCTCATGGAGGACCTCCACACCGGCATCGGTCGCATCATGCTGAATGCTGACAACCATCGCATGGTCCGTCCGCACCGGCAGAGTCTGCGCGACAGAGCAGGCGGTAAATGCCGTAGCCACGGCGATTGCGGCAACATGTTTGCAGGGGGAAATCTTCATCGTCCAGGCGCTCCAAAATCTCGTACGCCTCATGATAGTCAACGGTCAGCCGCCATTCCAATGGCGACGCTGATACGGTTGTTCGTGGAGCTTCTTTCGAGAGTCGATGTGCTCCAGCAGATCCTTTACGTTGTAGCCGGTTTCGTCGACTGGAATCGTCTTGCCATCGACAGAACGGAAGAAGTAAATCCTCGTATACGTCCTGGGATTGTTCAGTGTTTCATAGTGATCAAGGTCTTTCCGGGCGATCGATGTCACACGCTTCCAACCGCGGCGATAGTGCAGGCCGGCGTCATCCAGATATAACGATGCGCTCAATAGAAACGCCCCGCCAAGCGACATCGCAAGTCCGCCGAACAGCTCGACCATCCGCAGAATGTTTTGCGGCTCACTCAGGCTTCGGCATCCCGCCGCGATGGCATAAATTCCCGCGACGAGCAGGACGTAAGCCAACACCCGCATGCCCGGTCGCAGCTTGTAGTGCAGCGCTCCATTCTCTTCGGAGGGCGCCCCACCGCGCGTGAATAGCCACGACAGCCCAAACGTAACGATGAGCGCGACTGCAACGATCAAAATGAGCCATCCGGTTTTGGTCAGGACCTGATGCGCAGCCATCAACCTGCCCCCTTACCGCAGCTTCACCTTTACATCCCTGCCCATATCGTCTTTGAATTCCACCATCTTCCCAGACATCTCCCCCACTGGCCCGGTCATGGTTTCCACTAACCCGGCCCGCTCCCCATCTGTCATGCACGCCACCCAATGAAGACAGCGCAGCATGCGTGGTGTACCGATGTGCTGTCCGTGCTGCACGATCGTCAGCGTCACAGGAGCAACCGTGTGCTCCAACAGAACGTCATTGGAGTAGTTGATGTAGACCCGCATGTTGTCCTGAATGACGTCATCGCGCGTCACCTTTGCCAGCGGATCGCGCAGGAACAGACGTTGCCGCTCCACCACAACGAACACCACGAAGGCCGCCACCAGCAGCACTATGATCTTCTTCACGACAGTCCTCCCAAATTCATGCTTCGTTTACCAGGTACCGCGTCGCGAAATGTCGTCCATCACTAGTTTGCCTCACATTAGGCCAGCCTGTATCGTAAGGCCGATGATGGCTCATTGTGTCGCAGGCATGTTTTCCGATTTCGGGAAGCACGAATGGGTCACGCAACCGAGAGAAGGACCCGCAGATGCCGCCCCGCCAATCTGATCTCTCCGTCCACCAGGCGCCCTGGTACGCTTGCCGTTTGAGCTGGCGATACTGGTCGGTTCTGTTGCTCGTTCCCTCTGCACTCGCCGCCCTGGTCATTCGCTTCGTCCCCTTCAGCCAGCCGATGCCCCTGTTCTTCCAGCAGGCGCAGAATCTCATCGATACGGGCCACGTTTCCTCGACGTTCGTGGCCTCGGGATACAGTCTGGTCGTCGCCACAGGACTCAGGCTCGGCGGCATTTTGGGGGTGGAATGTCTGCAGGGTGCAATGTACGTTGCGCTCGCGGCCGCTATCTGGCTCTGCCTCAAACGAATGGCTGTGTCGGATGAGCACGCCCTCATAGCGGCGCTGGTTATCGTCGCTTATCCAGACGTGTTGATCACGGTCGCGAAAAGCTGGGACGTCGATCTCAGCAGCCTGTTATTCCTCCTCACATTCTGGGCCGCGCTCGCCGTCATCACTTCCGGAGCAACGGTACTGCGGACCACGCTGCTCGGCTGCATATGGGGCGCAGGCATGAGCGTACGGCCAAATTTGTTGCTCCTGTTTCCCGCGCTCGTGTTCGCCATCACAAAAGCGCCGTCGCTTTCCTCCTCCAGGACAAAGAACTGGACCCGCCGCCTGATCACCTCCAGTCTTTGTCTCGTTGTCGGCGGAGGTTCGCTCGCAGCAATCAACACAGGTATTCACGGAAGTTTTTATTGGCCGGAAAACGGTCCCTACAATCTGTACCAGGGTCACAACTCCTACACCATCGGATCGCTGCGCACCTCCCTGACCGGCGAAGCTCTGGTCGCGCGCGCACTCTATGCCGAAGGAGTGGACTACTCCAAAGTAGATCTCGGCAGTGCGTCGATGCGGAGTTTTTTTACCACCCACAGCATCGCATTCGCGCGCAACCACCCCGGCCAGGAAGTTGAAATTGCCGCTCTCAAACTTTTGACCGTACTGCGGCCCGACACCAAGACCCATCGCGTTCTGAGCCCGTTTGGCATCGTCAAAAGCCTTCTGGCGCTGCCTGTCCCGGTCTGGATTTTCTCGCTCGTCTGGTGGCGCAAATACAAGTGGGATTCCATCGATTGGCTCGCCGTCGGGTTCGCCTTTTTTTACCTCTTGCCGTTCGTGATCGTGATCGCCGATCCGCGATATCGCGTCCCACTCGACCTGCTGGCATTGATGCACACCGTCCGCTTGTGGGGTCGCCAAACCCCGAGCAGCACAGAAAAGGCGCCCAGCAATTCGAACGACCTGCCTGATGAAGCAACAAACTAACTTTTCTTTTCCTCGTGATACTCCTGCTCCGTATTGATGCTCCACAGGGAGCCCTTGTCGACGTGGCCAGCGGCAATGCCATCCACGACCGCCATCGCCGTCAGCATGGAGTGGTCCTGGTTGTTGTATTTATGCATACCATTGCGGCCTACCAGGAACAAGTTCTCGAACCCGTCCGTCCACGTCCGCAACTCCTCGAAGCGATCATAAGTGCCGAAGTAGGCCGGGTATGTTTTCGGCACCCGTACAACATGGCCGTCGAGCACATCGGCAGTCTTCAATATCCCGATCTTTTCTAATTCAGCCGCCGCGAACTCTTTCAACTTCTCATCCGGCATCGCCCATAGCGGGTCGGTCTCATAGCAGAAATACTCCAGGCCAATCCATACCTTGGAAGCATCGGCAACCATATATGGACTCCAGTTATTGAATATTTGCAGACGCCCCAACAACACGTCGGGCTCCTGAATATAAATCCATGTGTCTTTGATGAGTCCGCCGCCATGTTCGGTCACACTCAATTTATTCGCAAGCACACCGACAGTAATAAAGTCGCGATATTCCAGCCCCTCACTCACTTCATTTACATTCGCCGGAACATCTGTACGCATCGCACGCACAAGATCGCGCATCGGCATCGTCGAAAGAAAATAATTGCCTGCAAACCTTCGCCGCTCTCCCGCATCGTTCACTGCTTCGACCGCAATCACTCGCTGTCCATCGCACTCGATGCCTTCTACTTTCCATCCCATGTGGATCTCACCGCCGCCCTGCATCACCTTATCGGCGACATGCTCCCACAACTGCCCCGGCCCAAATTTCGGATAAAGGAAGCGCTCGATCAACGATGTATCAGTACCCTTCTGCGCAATGTCGCCGGTAGTTTTCGGCATACCTCGAAACGTCTTCTTCACGAAATGCTTTACCGCCGTAGTGAGCGAAAGTCCCTTGATCCTCTGCGCGCCCCACTCCGCGGAAATCTGGTCGCAAGGCGTCCCCCAAACCTTTTCCGTATAACTCTTGAAAAAGGTCCGGTATAACTCGCGGCCAAATCTATTGATAAGAAAATCCTCCAGCGACTTCTCCGGAGTGATCTTATGAAACTTCGTCGCGATGTAGCTGACACCAACCTTCGCCATGCGGACGAGGCCAAGGTTCTTCACGGTATTCCCGGTAAGCGTAATAGGATAGTCGAAGAATTTCCGCAAATAATAAATGCGGCTCTTGCGCGGACGGATCAGCATTACCAAATCCGGGTTCTCGGGCGTCACTCGTACCTCGGCGTGAGTAACGACGTCCTCCACCACATCGCCTTCAACGTCTTCCTCAATCGTCTCTTCATCGAGTTCTACATGTGGCCCTACGCCGCGAAGCACCGGCTCTTCCGGCAAATGCGCAGGTACCGCCACAGTTCTTGTCTTGCCCTGATAGCTAATCTCCGTTGCCGCGGAAGCGCCGGCTCCATCCTCGGGGGGCATGAGATCGATCCACCACTGCATCACGCGGTCGCTCTTGGAAAAGAAACGGTGGCCGCCGATGTCCATGCGATTGCCTTTGTAGCGGATCGTCCGCGAAATGCCGCCAATCTCACCCGACGCTTCGAGCACCACCGGCTTCACATCCGTTTTGCGCAAAAACTCCAAGGCAGCAGTCAATCCCGCCGGTCCGGCGCCGATAATCAAGGCGGTTTTCTGCTGCGACTCCATCATGTTCTCCATCTGAAAACGTAATGCCTGCGGGCTCATCGCAGCCCGCGAAATACCTGTGGCGGCACTGTGACCTGCCAGACATCGAAACCGTTCAACCTGTTCAATAGATGCGGTTGCCAACCCGCCATCGCGACACGCCAACTTCCATCGGCATCGAAAACATCCGCCTTACCTTTCACCATAACGTAGTTGCCGGGAGCGAGCCTCGAGGCGATCGCGGCCGTCTCGCCGCCCTGCATATTCGGCAACACATGAAGTACGGTGAGTCTACGCCAATGGACCGTCGCCATGGTCGGCGCGGTATGGAATTCCTGCTGTCTGTCATCGCCAATATCGAAACCGCCATAATACGCAGCGTCGCTCCTGCCTGCATTCCACAAGATCGGAACGCCCCGCGCGGTCGCCGCCTGCAAAGCGCTGCGCGCATCATCTTTTCCATAGGGATAGACGAACAGCAGCCGGGCCGAAGATACTCCCCACGTCACAATCAACAACGCAACAACCGCATAGCGAAGCCGCGTCTCAACGCCGCGCTCTGACAGGGCCAGCACCAGCGAGCCACACAGCAGACCCACGAGCGCCATGCCGTGCCGCCCCAGGAAGCCGAAGTGAGTCGCCCGCGAAACAAGCCACAGCATCATCAGTCCTACGACGCAGCAACACAAAAGCCTTATTGCTCGGCTCTTCGCTACAGGGTGACGTTTGGCCTTGAAAAAGCATGCGCAAACCGCGATCGTCGCTATCGCTCCCAGCACCACAGTCCAAAAGTATCCGTGAAAACTTTGCACGCCCGGGTGTACACGCAGCATATTGCGCGGCGGTCCCAGCCCCGAAAACCCCAGCGTCTCATAAAAGAAGAAGGCTACATTCCTCCAGGTGCTGACCATGTTGCCCGGGGTCTCGGGATTCATGTCGCCCCGGTGGACTGTAAAATTTTTCTGCGTGATCCACGCATAATACAAGCCTGTAGCAATATAACCGGGCAGCGACACTACAACCGGCATGACCCAGCTCTTCCAATCCCGCCGAAGTTTGCCCCGAAGGTCCGAGTCGATCAGCACAAACAGAGCCAGCACCGCGACCGCGAGTCCCCCAAGCATGTGCATCGCGAAAGCGAACAGACCGCACAGGCAGCACGCCCACGGCAGCCACCATCCGCCCGATCTCGCATACACCAACAGGGCGCACCCGGCGGCAGTCGATAGCGCCAGCAAACCCGCGTATGGCCGGCTTTCGTTGACGTAATACGTCAGCAGCGGAAAGAACGCAAACGGCACTGCCGGCACCCACCACAACTGCTCTTTACTCGCTCGGCACAACGCCAGGATCGACCCCAGAAACAGCGCCGCAAACGGAACATTGATGGCCCGTAACGCCCGCTCGGAGTCGCCAAACACTCGCACCCAGCCCATCAGCAGAATGTGAAACAAAGGCATTTCCGGCACCGCCGCCAGTCCCCGAAACTGGTCCGGGTTCCATCCCCGCGCGTGGCTCGCGAACCACGCCGAATTGGCCTCGTCAACCCACAAACTTTGCCCGGTGACGAAGAACAGCGACGGAACCATCAACAGTGCCAGCACAAAAATGAATTGCCGCCACGACCCGCCCGCAAGCTCCGCCGATCCCCCATTTTCTGCCGTCGTCACGTTTGCGTGTCCTGGGTCGAACGCTGCCCGCCGCTCCCTGTTCTACGAAAGTATAGGGGATGTACGTCACGCATTTGTAACGCTGGCGTTCGCTATACTGGGGCGGAAGTCCTCACCTCCAGAAAGCCACGCGAGGGTCGTCGCAGCCGATGTCCGAGACCGTCCGTCACGACGTCACATTTTCGCAACGCCTGCGTGCCCACCTCGCCATCGCGAGGCTGGACCACTCCATCAAGAACCTCTTCGTCCTGCCCGGCGTCGTCGTGCCGCTCAGCGTCTACCCCGACCTGTGGAACCAGCGCCTCGCGCTCAAACTTGTACTCGCGTTCGTGGCGATCACGCTTATCGCCTGCAGCAACTACGTCATCAACGAAGTCCTCGACGCGCCTTTCGACCGCCTCCACCCCATCAAGCGCCACCGCCCCGCTGCTCTCGGACTCGTGAGCGTTCCAGCGGCTTATGCGCAATGGCTTCTGATGATGCTCGCCGGCATCGCCATCGGCCTCACCATCTCGCGCATGTTCGCGCTGATGGCGCTGCTGCTGTGGATCATGGGTTGCCTCTATAACTTCCCACCGGTCCGCACCAAGGACGTACCCTATCTTGACGTTCTCACCGAGTCCATCAACAACCCGCTGCGTATGCTGCTTGGCTGGTACGCGGTTACAGCGCTGATGCCGGAGCCGCTGGTGCCGCCGGTTTCGCTGCTGATCTCCTATTGGATGATCGGCTGCTACTTCATGGCCCTCAAGCGTTTCTCCGAGCTCTCCGAGATCGGCGACCGCACCGCCGCCGCCGCCTATCGCGCCTCCTTCAAACGCTATACACCGGAGTCGCTACTGGTGTCCGTCGTGTTCTACGCGTCGACGGCGATGCTGTTCCTCGGCGCCTTCATCATGCGCTACCGCATTGAGCTGATCCTTGGCTTTCCACTCGTCGCGCTGGTCATGGCGATTTACCTCAAGCTTTCGTTCCAGAAAAACAGCGCCGTGCAGAACCCCGAGAAGCTCTATCGCGAGCCGCTGCTGATGGCCTCGTTTATTGCTACAGTGCTGGTGATGAGTCTGTTGCTCTTTATCCGGCTTCCATTGCTCGAACAGTTCTTCGTTCCCACGCTCCCGCAGAACACGTCTCCCAGCGCCGCTCCAGCATCTCTGCCGCCCGCATGAACATCGACCTCACACATTCGGCGCCTCGCGGAAAACGCACCATCCTCACTGGGGCTATTTTCCTCCTCCTCACCGCAGCCATTTCGCTCGCCTGGTCGCACCACAAGCTCATGTCCCAGGATGAATTCTTCGTCCTCCAGACCGACAGTGCAGCCAGCGTCTCCCAGCTCATCCACATTCAGCGCACCGCGCCCATCTCGCTTGATCCACTGACCTATCATCTGCTCGCGCATGCCTCGATGTGGATTTTTGGAGCCAATGCCTTCGCGCTTCGTCTGCCGTCATTCCTCGGCTATCTGCTCATGCAGGTGTGCCTCTTCATATTCGTCCGTCGCATCGCGGGCGACCGTGCCGCCGTCTTGTCGCTTGCATTCCCCGCACTCACGCCGACCCTTTTCTACTCCGCCGAAGCGCGGCCCTACGGTCTGCTGCTCGGTCTCTACGCGCTAACGCTCGTTGCCTGGCAATCGGCAATCCGCCGTTCCGGTCGAAGTACCGGTGCAGCCAGCCTCTTGCTTCTCGCCTTCGGCATCACCCTCACCCTCAACGCCCACTACTTCGGCATCCTTCTACTCATCCCTCTGTGCGCCGCTGAACTGGCCCGCACCTTTCATCGTCGCCGCATCGATTTTCCGGTCGCCGCTGCGGTCCTCCTGGGAATGACCGGCATTCTCTTCGCGCTGCCATTTCAAAGTGCCGCCGCAGAATTCCGCCAGCATTACTACAGTGGGGGCGCCGTCGGCATCCGCGCCATCAGCCAGGCCTACCGCTCGCTCTTCGTCGACTACACGCATACTTCGCTGAGCACACAACGCGTTATCGCGATACTGTTTGTCCTCTGCGCTTTTGCTCTCATCGCCATTTGCGTGCGTCAATACCGCAACGGCATGCTTCCGCTCCCATTCCCCGAATCGGTCTTCATTCTCGTGCTTGCCGCGCTGCCGTTCTTCGGGTTCCTTCTGGCCCGATTCGTCACCCATTCCATCGAAGTCCGCTACGTCCTCGGAGCTGTAATTGGCATCACGGTCCTGCTCGCCGCTGTACTCACACCTGCGCTGCGTCGGAACGCGCACTACACTCTCGCGCTCATTGTTCTCTTTGTCGCAATTCTGACGACCGGCGTGTACCGCATTTATGCCGAAGCGCGTGCCAGCAATGAAATCCTCACCTCACTCATCCTTTCGCCTCAGCAGAAAGATGCAGTTCTCGCGAGCCCCAGTCAGCTTCTCTACATTCAGGACATGGGCCATTTTGAAGTCGCCAGCTACTACGAGCCCGACCTTATCGTCGCCTCACATATGGCGCTGCTGTACTCGCGCGACGAAGAGTTGCGCTGGGACCGGCACGATACCGCCTCCCTGACCGCGATGCACATGGGCAGCTTCACTGGCTTTTCCATCGTTTCCTGGGACCAGCTCCGCGCACAGCCCGGACCCCACATCATGGTCCTCTTCCACAGCGGCTGGGACTGGACCGACCAGGCCCTCGCCGAATCCCACGCCCAGATAACACCCCTCGGCCCCGCGATGGGCGGCGACGCCGTCTCTGTCGTCTTTCCCACCCTCCGCTAATTTGTCATCTCGACCGAAGCCGCGCTTTTTGCGGCGCAGTGGAGAGACCTGCTTTCCTTTGTCTTGCTCGTTTTCTTCCATCCGCCACAAACAAAAAGGGCCGGAGGGAAATCTCCGGCCCTTCGCACTTCATCCACAGTTCAGGCAGCCTCGCGTTCCTCGACCACGAACTCCAGCCCACCTTTTTCAGCATCGATCCTCACATGGTCGCCATGGAGCACGCGGCCATCGAGAATCCGCATCGCCAGCGGGTCCTGCACCAGGCGCTGGATGGCGCGCTTCAAAGGCCGCGCTCCATACGCCTTGTCGTACCCAGCCTTGAAGATCGCCTCGCGCGCAGCGTCGCTGAGCGTCAACGTGATGCGTCGATCGGCCAGCATCTTCTGCAGGTCCGCCAGCCGCAGGTCGACGATGTGCGTCAACTGCTCGTGCGCCAGCGGATGGAAGACCACGATATCGTCGACGCGGTTCAGGAACTCCGGCCGGAACTGTTTGCGCAGCTCCTCCATCACGCGTCCCTTGGCCTCTTCGAAGCCCTCCTCGCCCTCCGCCCATGCCGTCGCAAGCTGCGAAGCGCCGGTGTTCGACGTCATGATCAGCACCGTGTTCTTGAAGTCGACTGTGCGGCCCTTCGAGTCCGTCAGACGCCCGTCGTCGAGCACCTGCAGCAGCACGTTGAACACGTCCGGATGCGCCTTCTCGATCTCATCGAACAGCACCACAGCATACGGCCGACGGCGCACCGCCTCCGTCAACTGCCCGCCTTCGTCATACCCGACGTACCCCGGAGGCGCGCCAATCAACCGCGCCACCGCGTGCTTTTCCATGTACTCGGACATATCGATGCGCACCATCGCCTGCTCGTCATCGAACAGGAACTCCGCCAGCGCACGCGCCGTCTCCGTCTTGCCGACACCCGTCGGGCCGAGAAAGATAAACGATCCAATCGGCCGTTTCGGGTCAGACAATCCCGCCCGCGAACGCCGGATCGCATTCGCGACAGCCAACAGTGCCTCATCCTGCCCGACGACGCGCTTCCGCAGACGATCTTCCATCTGCGTCAGCTTTTGCACCTCGCCTTCGAGCATTTTCGATACTGGAATGCCGGTCCACTTCGAAACGATCGCGGCTACATCCTCCTCATCGACCTCCTCCTTCAACATCCTGCTCGGTACAGCGGAGGAGCCGGACTCCCGCACCTGTGCTTCCACCGCATTCATGCCGTCCTGCTCCGCGGTCAGTTCATTCAGCTGACGCTGCAACGCCGGAATCTCTCCGTACTGCAACTCCGCCGCACGCTGCAGATTGCCTTTGCGCGTAGCATCTTCGGCCTCGAACCGCAGGGCTTCGAGCTTCTCCTTCAGCGTGGCAATGTCGCCGATAGCACCGCGCTCCTTCTGCCAGCGCGCACGCAGGGCAGCAGCATTTTCCTGCACGTCGGCAAGCTCGCGCTCAACCTCAACCAGCCGCTCGCGAGAGTTCGCGTCCTTCTCGCGCTGCAACGCCGCACGTTCTATTTCCAGCGACGTTGCCCGCCGCTCGAGATCGTCGATCTCCACAGGCACCGACCCAATCTGGATCGCCAGCGCAGCCGCCGCCTCGTCGATCAAATCGATAGCTTTGTCCGGCAGGAACCGGTCGGAGATGTAGCGGTGCGAAAGCTCGGCCGCGGCCACAATCGCCGCATCCTTGATGCGAACTTTGTGGTGCGTCTCATAGCGCTCGCGCAGACCGCGCAGGATCGCAATCGTGTCCTCGACATTCGGCTCGCCGACGTACACGATCTGGAAGCGCCGCTCCAGCGCCGCATCTTTCTCGATGTATTTCCGATATTCATTCAACGTCGTTGCGCCGATAGCCCGCAGCTCTCCGCGAGCCAAGGCAGGCTTCAACATATTGCTCGCATCGATAGATCCTTCGGCCGCGCCTGCACCTACGAGCGTATGCAGCTCGTCGATGAACAGGATGATCTCGCCGTTGGAGTCTTCGATCTCCTTCAATACGGCCTTCAGCCGTTCTTCGAACTCACCGCGAAACTTCGCCCCCGCGAGCATCGCTCCCAGATCGAGCGAAATCACCCGCTTGTCGCGCAGAATTTCAGGCACGTCACCCTGAATAATCCTTCGCGCCAGACCTTCGACAATCGCGGTCTTACCCACGCCCGGCTCGCCGATCAGGACCGGATTGTTCTTCGTCCGGCGTGACAGCACCTGCACGACACGCCGGATCTCCTCGTCGCGCCCGATGACCGGGTCGAGTTTTCCGCGCCGCGCCAGCTCCGTCAGGTCCTTCGCGTACTTCTCCAGCGCCTGAAACTTGCCTTCGGGATTCTGGTCCGTCACCCGCTGCGACCCGCGCACCACCGCCAGCGCCTGCAAAATCGCCTTGTGGTCGGCGCCCATCGCTGCCAGCGCCGTCTGCACCGGATCTCCCTTGCTTTTTGCCAGAGCCAACAGCATGTGCTCGGTCGAAACGTAATCGTCCTTGAAGTTCTCCGCCTCTTTAAACGAAGCCTCCAACACCTTCTGCATTGCCGTGCCCAGCCCGGGCTGCGCCGCCGCGCCCTGCACCTTCGGCAATTTTTGAATCGCCGCATTCACCTGCGCCAGCATCTGCTGGACGGGCACACCCACCTTCTCCAACACCGGCAGGACGACGCCTTCCTTGTCCTCCAGCAGCGCCGCCATCAGGTGCAGCGGCAACACTTCAGGATTGCCATTCTCCGCCGCCTGCCCCTGCGCCGCCTGGATCGCCTCCTGCGACTTCACCGTAAATTTGTCCCACTTTATCGCCATTTCGTCTCCTTACACTTTCCGTCTGGCAAAACTTGATAAGAGTTGGATGCCCAACACCGGAAGAAGTTACAACATTAGTAATAAAACATGAGCGTATCACGCTAAGATCCCAAGCAACGTCATCCCTGACCTGTCCATCTTGCCGAACAGAAGGCGCCATTAGTCATCAATATGTAACGTTTTGCCCCAAGCTAGTGATTTTTGCCTCGAATTGCGATATATTCCGGCTATTCATTTTCTTAAAACACCACCTTAACGCGGTGGAATACAAATCCACTGAAAGGCTTCCGCCGTGAGTGGATATCCGTACTCAGAGTCACTTCACTTGGAGGCCTCATGCGTAGACGGCAATTGTTTCTTTCCTTTGCCCTGATTTTCACCGTTTCAAGCGCCATCCTGGCCCAGAACTCGACCACATCGCTGCGCGGAACCATTACCGACAGCACTGGTGCGGCGATCCCCAACGCGACCGTCAAGCTAGCCAATCCAGCCGTCGGCTTCCAGACCGAAGGCAAATCCGACGGCCACGGCGAGTATTCGTTCCAGCAACTCTCGCCCGGGGACTATACGATTACCTTCAGCGCCACGGGATTCGGCACATACGTCGTCAAAACAGCGCTACAGGTCGCACAACCCGCCACCGCGAATGCCAAGCTGTCCGTTTCCACGAAGGACGTGACCGTGGAGGTACGGGCGGATACGGCAGCCGTGAACACGGCCGACGCTACGATCGGCAACGTCATCGACAACGACACGATTATGGAGTTGCCCTCCGAAGCGCGTAATCCAGGGACCCTGCTAGCGCTTCAGCCCGGAGTGTTGTATATCGGTGGCACTAGCTCCAGCGATAGCCGCAACGGCGCCGTCAGCGGGGCGCGTCCCGACCAGACCAACATCACCTTGGATGGCCTTGACGACAACGACCAGATTTTTCCTTCAGCTTTTACCGGAGCCCTTCGCGCTACGCTCGACTCGCTGGAAGAGTTTCGCGTCACCACGTCCAATGCCAACTCCGACACCGGCCGCTCTTCCGGTGGACAGGTCAACCTCGTGACCCGCGCCGGGACCAACACAATCCACGGTGCGCTTTACGAATACAACCGCAGCAGCATTGGAGACGCCAACGACCCGTTCAACAAAGCGGCCGAGCTTCAATCCGGGCTTCCGCAACGCCCCGGCAACCTCATCCGCAATACCTATGGCGCACGCCTTGGCGGGCCCCTTATGCGCGACAAGATCTTCCTGTTCGCAAACTATGAGGGCGACCGCATCAATGAGTCCAAGCCGGTAACCCGCATCGTTCCTACCGCCTCTTTCGCCGCAGGCAATCTCTCCTACGTCAATAGCTCCGGCACTACCACGGTTCTTACACCTGCCCAGGTCGCCTCGATGGACCCGAATTGCTCCGGTAACGGCACCTGTCCCCAGGGCCCGGGGGTTAATCCTTCCGTTCTTGCCCTGTTCAAGCTCTATCCGCACCCAAACGGTACGATAGCGGGTGACGGGTTGAACACAGCCTCTTATACCTTCACCTCACCGCTTCCCCAGGCGTTGAATAATTACATCAGCCGCCTGGACTTCAACCCTTCGGATAAGCACAGGTTCTATGTGCGCGGAAGCTTCCAGAACGACACGTCTTCCGGTCTCCTCTACTATCCCAGCCAACCACCCAGTACGAAAAACACCAACGACTCCCGGGGCATCTCCGCCAACTACACCTACTCCATCTCCAGCAACAAGGTGAACAGTCTGCGCTACGGTTTCGTTCGCCAAAGTTATGCGACCACTGGCTCAGGAAACGGGAACTACACCACACTCCGTGGTCTCGATCCGCCTGAGTCCACCTCGCGCAGCAGCTCTACCCTGGTTCCTCTGCATAACTTCATCGATGACTTCAACTGGACGAGGGGCCGTCACAGCATCGAGTTTGGCGCAAACCTGCGCCACTATACCTACCAGAACCGCACTACTGGCAACTCATTCAACAGTGCCATCGCCAACCCGTTCTGGATGCTGGACTCGGGCTTTGCCGATCTGGGTGGCACCTTCGACCCAACCGCTTTCGGCTTCCCGGATGTCGCCAACTCGACCAACTACGACTTCGCTGTCAGCCAGCTCGCCGGCCTGACCAACGAGGAAACCGCCAATTTCAACTACAACCTGGCGGCCGATGGCAAGAGCGCTGCCCTGCTTGGTGTAGGTACCCCTGTGGCTCGTGCTTTCCGCAGCAACGAGTTTGAAACCTACCTGCAGGATTCCTACAAGCCCATCTCCAACCTCACCATCACGGGCGGCGTCCGTTGGACCGTCCAGCAAACTCCCTGGGAAATCAACGGCCAACAGGTGCAGCCGACGATCAATATGCACAACTGGTTCGCCACTCGCGGCGCCCAGGCCGCACTTGGCAAGAGTGTCCAGCCTGAAATCAGTTTTGCCCCAGCCGGGCAATTCCGCAATGGCAAACCCTTCTATCCGATGAGCTGGAAGAATGTTGCTCCGCGTATTGCGTTCGCCTATTCACCGGCGTTCTCCGATGGGCCTCTAGCCCGGATTTTCGGTGGTGCGGGCCGTAGTTCCCTCCGTGCCAGCTATGGCATCTACTACGACCACTTCGGACAGTCGCTCGTAGCAAACTATAGCCGCTTGGGTTCTTTCAGCCTCAGCAGCCAGCTCAGTAATCCAGCCAGCACTCTCACGGCCGATACGACGCCCCGCTTCACGGGGCTGCACAACATCCCCAGCCTTGTTCCAGCGCCCGCGGCTTCGCTCGTCTATCCGCAGACGCCTTCCGACGATCCCTCTGGCACGGGTTTCGCCATCACCAATGGTCTCGACGACGAGATGAAGACGCCTTACTCTGAAACGTTCAGCGCCTCATGGCAGCGTGAAATTCCGGGCGGTTTCACCTTCGAGGCGGCTTATGTCGGCCGTATGGGTCATCACCTCCTCCAGGCACTCGACCTTGCCCAACCGCTGAATCTGGTCGATCCCAAGAGCGGCACGGACTACTACTCTGCCGGCACCATCCTTTCCAAGGCCGTCGATGCGAAAATGACAACCGTCGCTGCCATTCCCTACTTTGAAAACATGTTCCCTGACGCGGCGACCTCTACGCGTACGGCAACACAGAACATCTACACAAGGATATGGAAGGCCAATCGTGGCAACGAAACGGGTGCCTTGTATGACCTGGATATCGCCTGCTTCCCCGGTTGCGGTGGGCAGACTGGGCGTTTCTGGCCCTTGCAGTACTCCTCGCTCTACGTCACTTCGTCGCTTGGCTCCAGCAGCTACAACGCAGGGCAATTCATTCTGCGCCACGCCATGAAGCACGATATCCAGTTCGACCTCAGCTACACCTACTCGAAGTCGATCGATCTGGGCTCGGATTCTGAAGCGAACGCCATCAACACCAACAACACCTTCGGTTTTATTCTGGACGGCTTCAACCCGCGCAAGAACCGCGCTGTCTCCGATTTCGACACGACCCACCTCCTAACCGCAAACTGGGTCCTCAAACTGCCGGTCGGCAAAGGCGAACACTTCGCCGGCAACTCAGGCCGCCTCGCCAACGCCCTGTTGGGTGGCTGGAGTCTCGCCGGCATCGCACGCGCCTCCAGCGGCCTGCCCTGGTCCATCTACGATGGCGACGGCTGGGCTACCAACTGGGAGTGGGAGAGCGATATGGTACAGACTGCGCCCATCAAAATGCGCAAGCACTTTGACTCCAACGGCTCTCCCCAGATCTTCGATGATCCTGACGCCGCCTTCGCGGCACTTCGCGATCCTTACCCCGGTGAAGCAGGCCAGCGCAACCACTTCCGCGGCGACGGGTATTTCAACGTCGATGCAGGTCTTCACAAGATGGTCCACATCAACGACAAGATGTTCTTCCATTTCGCCTGGGAGACCTTCAACGTCACAAACAGCGTCCGGTACGATGTTCACTCGCTCGACAGTGGCTCGAACGACGGCAGCCAGTTGGGCATCTACAGCTCTCAATTCGGGGATCCCCGCCGCATGCAGCTCTCCGGCCGGTTCGAGTTCTAACCCAGGCTGTCGTAAGCAGCAAACAACGAGGGCGAAGCGGACATCATCCGCTTCGCCCTTTCTGCGTCGTTTGCGAGGCGACTCGTCCCGCTCAATCGTCAATCAGTCACTTCATTCCGGGTTTCTCACGCTACCCATTGCGGCTGAGACTACAATTCCCGCCATGCTCACCTTCCTGGCGTCATTGTTTCTGTTGCAGACCACACACGCGGCAGCCCCCAACCCCTTCGCTCCGCTCGAGCTCTACAACGGCACGTGGACCGTTCACGCCCAGCATCCCTTCTCCGGCGGCTCCGGCCCGGACACCCTCGTGAACCACTGCAATCGCGGCCAGGCCTTTTACACCTGCGAGCAGATCGTCAATGGCAAACCCGTCGCGCTTGTCATCTTCACCGCCTCGTCCGGGCCCGGCAAGTTCGACGTCGACAACGTCCTTCCCAACGGTCACGCCTCGTCGGACACCGATCTTTTCATCCACGGCGACCATTGGACGTTCATTACGAACTCCGCCCCCAACACGCCCCACTACCGCACCGAAAACATCTTCCACGGCCCCGACAGCATTCACTTCGAGCAATTCGAATCGCCCGACGGCGGCAAAACCTGGAACAAAACCAACGAAGGGGACGATACCCGCGTCAAGCCCTGAGCAAGACAAAGGGCGAGGCGGAAATCCCGCCCCGCCCCGCCTGACTTCCAGGCCTTGGATCCTAAACCACGGACCCTCGCCTTTACGCCGCCTTAGCTTCCATCTGCTTCGAAGCCACATTCGAGGTTGCTGATCCCGATCCGACCTTGACCTCGATCTGCTTCGGCTTAGCTTCCGGCTTCTTGGCCAGCGAAATGCTCAGCACGCCGTCGTTGGATTGGGCGTCGATGTGGTCCACATCGACAGTGTTCGGCAGCGTAAAGCTGCGTACGAAGCTGCCAAACCGGCGCTCAATGCGGTGGAAGTTCTCTTCCTTCTCTTCGTTCTCGAACTTGCGTTCGCCCTTGACGGTCAGCGTGCGACCCTCGACGCGAATGTCCAACGCGTCCGTGGGGATTCCCGGGATTTCCAGCTTCAGCACCAGTTTCTGTGCATCCTCATAAATATCCACCGCCGGCACGAAGTTTCCCGCCGCCAGCGATTCCGAGGCCGCCGGAAAGTCCGCCGCGGGCCGCGCAAAGTCGTTGAAAATCGAGTTCAAGCGGTTCTGCAACACCGCCACATCATTCAAGCCACTACGAAAGGGAGTAAAGCGAGTAAGAGTCATCGACGTATCTCCTTGATTCTTTTAGATCAGAAATGTGTGAACCGGAGTCCACGCCGGTTCACTTCCTAATAGACGTAATCATAGCAGAAAAGTTGCATATAATGTGATTAAAATCGACTCATATTTATCGAAGGTAAAACGCCTCCAGTCGCTCTCCCGCCTCCATCTCTCCATACATCCGTTTCCGCACCCAGTCCAGGATTTTTGCCCGCCGCAGCGCCAGAGTCGCCCCCAACCGCACGTCCGCGTCGCCTGCCTTGCTGACGATCACCGTACCTAGCAGCAGGTCCTCGCCTTCATTGCCATGCAGCCTTCCGGCATACTCCGTTGCCCGCGCGACCTCTTCCGGGGTGTCCGACGTAAACAGCTTCCGATACACGCCCTCGGCCCAGCAGCGATAAAAGTAGTGGTCGGCCGCCGTAAACCCAATCCTCAGCGACTCAATCTCGACCAGCTTTTCCGCTCGAAACAGCACCGCAGGCTCTTTCACAATGCTCCCCGCCAGCCGAAAGTCGGCGCTCATCGTCGCCCCGACGGTCGCCAGGAACCCATCCACCCGCAGCACCCAGCGCAACAGCCGCAGCGGCTCCAGCAACATCGCCACGTGGTCGATCACGTCGGGAGGCCAGTGTCCATCGGGCAGCAACATCAGGTCGCGCTCCGCATCGCCCAGCCGGTCGTAGAGGTTGTGCTCGCGCAAAATCTCCATGTGACGCTGCCGGGTGACGACCTCGAAACCCTGCGGCAACACCTTCGTACGTAGAAAATTTTCACTACCGGCGCGGTCGACCAGCACAGCGTGCAGAAGCGCCAGCTCCGCGAACTCCCGCCGCAACTCCGGAGTCGGTTCAGGCGGAGGCGCCGGTTTCGCCTCCTCGTAGGTCTGCAGGGAAAGCGTCAGCGGGCCGTCTTCCTCGACCGGCTTGCGGTTGCGGTAGATCGATAACAGTCCAAGAATGACCAGCGCAATCAGGACGCCGACCACCCCTGCAACATTCCCAATCAGCCAACCGACATACGCCACACATAAGAAAGGGGTAGCCAGCAGAATCGCCAACTGCACCAACTGCTTTCGCGCCCGCTTGTCTTTGTGCGCCCGGCGAAACGCGACCCCACTCCTACGCCACGTCTCGCCATGGAACAACGTGCGCCAATAGTTCGTCGAAAACAGCAATCGGAAGAGCCCAAACATCGCTGCGTAAAGAATAGCGACTTCTGCCGGTCCCAGCCTCTTCTACTGATACACGAACGTCGTAGGATCAGGTGTCGTCAGCGTCACCGCATCCTTTGTCGCAACAACCTTCAGCAGAGGGTTCTTGTCATCACTCTGCGTAAAGTCGATGTGGCGGCCGTCGAACGTATCCAGCGACACGCTCCACGTCCCGGCCGGGGCCTTGATCGTGTGCGTTTCGCCCCACGTCATCGCGACCGTCTCGCCCACATCGTTCGGCACCTCATGCGAGCACGACTCCATAAAACTGATCTTGAAATTCACCGTCGCCGATGCCTTGCCATGTTGCTTGGTCGACACGCTATACGTAACGAAATCTCCGCTTTCGCTCAGCAATTCTTTGCTCCAGTCGCCACTGGCGTTGGTGACGTCGAAACTCGAGCTGCCTTTCACCACGCTGCAATTCGGATCGTGCGGCACCGACCACAGGTGGTTGGTGTCATCCGGGTTCCCGCAGCTTGGCCCTGAGCACTGCTGATACGGCTCGCTGTTATAGCGTTTCGGCTCGCCGCCGACCAACTTCGTGGCGGTCGCCATAAACTTGATCGTCCCGGGTCCCGACGGCAGCGCCAGCAGATAAAGTTTGAAGTTGTCTTCCTTCTTCGAATGTTTCTTGCCCATCAGAGACGTGGTTTCCCACGGCATCTTCATATTTCCCGTAACAAACTGCAGTGTCTTTGCTTCTGAGCCCGGAGGAAACACGTCGGCAATCGGCACGCTGAATTCAATCTCTCCCGCGGCGCTCGCCACCGGCTTATAGGCATGGGTCTGGATCGTCAGGGTCGGAAAAAATGCCGGCTTGGCCGCTAACTCAAACGCTCCATTGAAGCGCATCTTCACCAGGTAAGGGTCCTTGGACGGCACCAGGAACTGCGGCGTAATCTTCGCCAGCCGCGGTTCCGCCGGACGATACGGCAGCGAGTTCGAAATCTGCAGAGCCTGTACCGCGGCCTGCTGCACCGATCCCTTGGTCAGCGATGCCATCAGCGTAATCGCACCGTCAAGCTCATCGACAGACGCCTTCAGCGCCGGCGCCACCTTGCCGTCAAGCGGCTTGCTCAAATCGTCCTCATACACATTCTGCGTGCTGCTGATGGCAATGGCGAGATCGCGTCCACACTCCATCGCAGCGGTATTTCCGGCAGCGCTCGCGGCGGTCATGGCCGTATTGACGCGATCCATTAACAGTGCAAGCTGCGCCCCAACCGACCCGGCGGGAGACTTGTCCACATACGCCCCGGCAGGCGGAACCAGCGACAGTACAAACACCACGCCGGCGACACACTTCGCACAGCGCAACGCAAAGGAATT
>Ga0070679_100001720_pt1 | contig 19738 bp, 17 predicted proteins | sample KBSC63BmetaG_FD_65652 | JGI IMG/M metagenome (GOLD analysis project Ga0070679, IMG submission 65652) | Corn rhizosphere microbial communities from Kellogg Biological Station, Michigan, USA - KBS C6-3B metaG | ecosystem: Host-associated > Plants > Roots > Rhizosphere | place: USA: Michigan... | reverse complement strand
GCCGTGTCCATGGTGCGCATGCCGAACTGGCCGCCGGCCTGCATCACGTTCTCGAGCTGGTCGAGCTTGCCCTGGCGGATGAGGTTGGCCGCGGCATTGGTGTTGACCAGGATTTCCAGTGCGGCGACGCGGCCGGACTTGTCCGCCTTCTGCAGCAGCTGCTGCGACACGACACCACGGAGCGAAGTGGAGAGCATCGTGCGCACGTGCGACTGCTTGTCGGAGGGGAACACGTTGACCATGCGGTCCACGGTCTGCGCAGCCCCGTTGGTGTGCAGGGTCCCCATGACCAGGATGCCCATCTCGGCCGCGGTCACCGCGATGCTCATGGTCTCCAGGTCGCGCAGCTCGCCGACGAGGATCACGTCCGGGTCCTCGCGCAATGCGGAGTGCAGCGCCGCGGCGAAACTCGGGGAGTGCTCACCGACCTCGCGCTGGCTGATCAGGCAGCTCTTGCGGTGGTGCACGAACTCGATCGGATCCTCGATGGTGAGGATGTGTCCGCGCACGCGGTGGTTGATGTCATCGATCATCGCGGCAAGCGTGGTGGACTTGCCCGAGCCGGTCTTGCCGGTCACCAGGATGAGCCCGTTGTTCGCCCGGCACATCTGCCGCACGGCCTCGGGCATGCGCAGCTCGTCCAGGGTGAGCGCAGTGGACGGAATGGCCCGGAACACCGCGCCGATGCCGTTCAGCTGGCGCATGACATTGACGCGGAACCGCCCCCGCTCGGGGATGGTATGCGCAAAATCCGCCCCGTCCTTGGACTCGAAGCGCTCGAGCGCCGTCTTCGGCATGATCTCGTAGAGCGTTTCCTTCACGAACTGGGGATCGAGCTTCTCGGGCCTGAGCGTGGCGAGCTCTCCGTGCAGGCGGATGCGCGCCGGGTCGCCCGCCAGGAAATGCAGGTCCGAGCCGCGCTTTTCCAGGATCTCCAGCAGGTATGAGTCGATCGCAGCCACGCGCGCAGTTCCTTCAGACCGGGACGGGCGGGGCCGTGGCGGGTCCGAGCGAGCTGCCGGTGACGTCCACCTTGGGCAGCATGCTGGTATCCGTCACGTATTTCTGGAAGGCACGCTTTTCGAGCGCGTACGCGTAGGCGTCATCGGGATCGATCTCGCGTGCGGCGATTGCCGCCAGCAATGCCTGGTCGAGCAGTTGCATCCCCAGGTCGCGGCCCATCTGCATCTGGGTGGGGATCTGGTGAGTCTGGTCGCTCTGGATGAGCTTGGCGATCGCCTTGGTCATCACGAGGGATTCGCAGATCGCCTTGCGCCCCTTGGCATCGGCGGTCTTGACCAGGATCTGCGTCACCACCGCGAGCAGACTCTGGGACAGGAAACTCTTGGTCTGCTCGCGCTCCTCGACCGGCAGTGCGTCAATGATGCGATCGATGGTCTTCACCGCGCTGGTGGTGTGAAGCGTGCCCAGGACCAGGTGCCCGGTCTCGGCCGCGGTCATGGCCATCGTGATCGTTTCCGCGTCACGCAACTCGCCCACCAGGATCACGTCCGGATCCTCGCGCATCGCCGCCCGCACACCCTCGGCGAAACTGGGGATGTGGGTATTGAGCTCGCGCTGAATCACCTGGCTCGCCTTGCTCCGGTGCACGAACTCGATCGGATCCTCCAGGCTGATGATGTTCAGGCGGCGGGTCTGGTTAAGGTGATCGATCATCGCGGCCAGCGTCGTGGACTTGCCGGTCCCCGTGGAGCCGGTGACCAGGATCATGCCCTGGTGGAAGTCGCACAGCTTGGTGACGATCGGCGGCAGGTGCAGCTTCTCGAGCGTCGGCACCTCCGAAGGAATGGAGCGGAAGGTGGCGCCGATCCCGGTCTCCTTGCGGAACACGTTGACCCGGAAGCGGCCGCCGTCGGCCGACACGTACGAGAAGTCCAGGTCGCTCCCCTTGGCGAAGGTCTCGGTCTGCGAGCGGGTCAGGATCTCGGCGATATAGCCTTCAAGCTCCGTCGCCCGCAGGTCGCGGAACTTGATGGGCAGCAGATCGCCGTGCATGCGCAGCATCGGCGGGATGCCGACGGCGAGATGCACGTCCGAGCAGCCCTGCTGCGTGCCCAGCTTCAGAAACGCGTCGATGCGCGCCAAGGATCAGACCCCCGTCCGGCGATGATGAAGCCCGTGCCGTTTTGCCCGGTCTTCACTTCAGGATCAATAGCTTGTCGCAGGAAATTTGACGTAACGCACGCACTTTGGCAAGGCGGCCGGGCAAAGCGGGGGCTGCAGCCGATTTGCGCCGGTCCGGCGACCGGCCCGATCCGCCAGTCCGGCCGATGCCGTCGCCCTCCGCCGGCCCTGCTTACCCTACATATAGCGGCCGAGGGCCTCGCGGAGCTCTTCCATGCTCTGGTGCCGCCTGGCCTTGTCGACGGCCATGGCCTTCGTCACCAGGTCGGACAGGCCCGGGGGAAGCGCGGGGTTGATCTCCTGGGGGGAGCGCGCTTTGCCCTGCACGTGCTGGTACATGACGGACATGTGGTCCCCGCGCGAATACGGGGGCACGCCGGTCACCATCTCATAGAGCATCACCCCGAGCGCATAGATATCGGCGCGCTCGTCGACTTTCTTGCCGAGGATCTGCTCCGGGGCCATGTACTTCGGCGAGCCGATCACATAGCCGGTCTTCGTCAGCTGCGTGTCGCCTTCCCGGTGCGCCGCCGCCACGCCGAAATCGACGATCTTGAGCAGGCTTTCCTGGTTGATCAGCACGTTTGCAGGCTTGAGGTCGCGGTGCACGATGCCGACCTGGTGGGCCACCGTCATGCCGGTGCACATGTCGATGCCGAACTGCAGCGCGCGCTTCAGCTCGATCGGCTTTTCGTTGACGATCTCGCTGCCCAGGGTATGCGAGGGGAAGTACTCCATCGAAATGGCGTAGTTACCCTGGATGTACAGGAAATCGTAGATACGGATGACGTTCTTGTGCGTGATCTTGCGCGAGTAGCGCAGCTCGTGAACGAAGCGCTTCATCACCTCTTCGTCCGTCGAGACGTTCGGATTGAGGAACTTCAGGATGAGCCGCTCGTCGACCACCGTGTCCTCCATCAGCAGCACGGTACCGAAGGCGCCGCGGCCAATGCGGTCGATATACTTGTAGCGTCCCTCGATGATGTCGCCGGATTTCAGCGTCTGAATGTCCAGCCGCGCGGCGGCTTCCGCCTGTTTCGCAGCCGCCGCCACTGCCGTCTCGGACAGCATCATCGTCCGTGCACCTTCCGGCGGTGAGATGACGGGCGGCGGCAGAGGCGGTCGGGGCGCCGCGGATCCCACGCCTGTCAGCGGAGTTGCACCTCCGGTCGGGGCCAGTCCCGCCAGCCGGTTCTCCAGCTCGGAAATCGCCGCGGCAGCCATTCGCGCGATCGTCTGGTCGGGTGAGGCGACCTGGGTCTGCAGCTCCGTGCGCAACTGCTCCGCGCGCCGCTCGTCAACCAGCTTGGCGAGCGCCTGGATGGCCTCGATGCGCACCTCGCGCTCAGGCCGCGCAATCAAGGGGAGCATGGTGTCCACGAGCCGCGCGTCTCCCAGCTTGCCCAAGGCGCGCACCACGACGGGAGTGGCCTTGGTGGTCTCGCCCTGCAGCATCTCGATCAGGCGGGGCACCGCGCGCTTGCTGCCGATCTCCGCGAGCGCATCGACGGCGCGCTCGCTCACCCACCAGTCCTGGTCCCGCGTGGCCTGGATCAGCGAGTCGACCGCCCGCTCATCCTTGGTCTGGTTGAGGATCTCGATCGCGGCGCGGCGGATGTCGTCATCCTTGTCGCGCACCAGCTGCAGGACGGCATCGATGACCTTGGGGCCGCCGATCTTGCCGAGCGCGTCGGCCGCCCGGCTGCGGACCCACCAGTCGCTGTCCTTGAGCGCTTCGAGCAGGTACTTCACCGACTTCGCGTTGCCGACTTCATTGAGTACTTCGACCGCGGCGCGGCGCGCGTTCTCGTTCTCGTCCTTGAGCACCTCGATCAGGAAGCGGATCGTGTCCGGGTGATTCGCCTTGATGACGACATCGATCGCCTTGTTCTGGACGTCGATCTCCGGATCCTTCAGCAGCGCGCAGACCCGCTCGATGTCGATCGGGCCGTCCATGCGCTGCAGCGCCGAGAGGCTGGCGCCGCGGATCAGCTTGTTCGGATCGCGCAGCAGCCCCTGCAGGGCGGTCTGTACCTCGGGAGTGTTGAACCGGGCGAGCAGATTGATGATGTGCACACGGGCGATCGGGTCCTTGCCGCCGACGCGCCCGAGCAGCTCGGGCACCGCAGAGGCGTCGGCGATGTCGGCAATGATGCGGAACAGCGCCGCCTTCTCGTTGGGCTCCTGCGCGTAGGCCGCCTGCAACAGCTCCCGGACGCTGAAGCGGCTCTTGTGGGCGGCGATCACTTCGAGGATCGCGGACTTGGACACTCCCGGGGTGGTCAGCGTCTCCAGCAGCAGGTGTGGCGGGTAGCTGCGGCTGCTGGTAAGCGCCCAGGCGATGCCCGCAATCACCCGCGCGCTGCCCTGGATGAGCCCCTGCACGAATTGCGGAAAGGTCTTCTGGCTGACCAGGCCGCCGAGCACCTCGACGAACGCAAGGGTCGCGTTCTTGTCGGCGTCGGGCAAGGCGGCAAACACCGGCTCGATGGCGCCGGGTCCCAGGTCCTTAAGCTTGGCGATGGCTCTTTGCGTTGCCGGGCTCGAAGAATCGGTCGAGCCTCTGATCTCGGTGATCAGGCGGTCTGCACGCAAATTCGTGAAAAAGCTCATTCAGCCTTTCCGCCTGGGTCTTCTTCCCACGCGCAGTAGTGTCCTAACGATTTCCCGCTGAAAGAGCATGGCGCGGCCGGAACGTCCCGGGGGCGCGCCAGATCCCGCCGTTCACGTGAGCTGTCGTCGCATTCGAACGGCCCGGGAGGCTGACAGATTATGCCACACCGCCGCAGGCAGCCTACCGCCGCGTCCCGCTTGCGCTGCCGGCAGACGCCTCGCGCGCCAGGCGGCGGCTGGCCACAACGGGCCCGGCAGGAAGGTGCGGGCCACTCGGCCAGACCTCGGAAGCCGACCGCGCGGCGCACGGACAGGACGCTGCCCGTGACCGGCCGAGCAAGCGAGGACCCCAGCCTCTACAATCCGGGAATCCTCCGGCAGCGGATCGTCTTGATCGCGACCCCCCGGAGCCCCCGTTTGCCGATGCGAGCTTGCGACACCATGGCGGATGACCCCGTTGAGAATGCGCTGCGGAAGGCCGTTGGCACCTACGTCGATCCCTATCTCCTGGAGACGCTCGCGGCCGCACAGGCCGTGCGCGAGGTCTCGGCCGGTCCGAACGGCTACGTGGTGCACATTGTCCTGGGCTTTCCCGTGGGCGACTACCTCGATGAGCTGACAGCGGGCCTTGCAAAGCACGTCGCAGCGGCGGGCGTGACCGTGCCATTCAGACTCGAGCTGGAGTCGGACATCCGCGCGCATGCCGTGCAGCGCAACCTGAAGCCGGTCGACCAGATCAGGAACATCGTGGCGGTGGCTTCCGGCAAGGGCGGCGTCGGCAAGTCGACCGTGGCCGCGAATCTGGCGCTTGCGTGGTCTGCCCAGGGCGCCCGGGTGGGCATCCTGGACGCCGACATCTACGGACCGAGCCAGCCGATCATGCTGGGACTGGAGGGCCAGCGCCCGACCTCGGTCGATGGCAAGCACCTGCGCCCCCTCGTCAGCCATGGTGTCACCGCCATGTCGATCGGCTTCCTCGTGGACGCCGAGCAGCCGATGGTCTGGCGCGGCCCGATGGTCACCCAGGCGCTCACGCAGCTGCTGTCCGAGACGCAGTGGGGGGAGCTCGATTACCTGGTCGTGGACATGCCACCCGGCACTGGCGACATCCAGCTCACCCTGTCCCAGCGCGTGCCGGTCGCCGGCGCGGTCATCGTCACCACGCCGCAGGACATCGCACTCTCGGATGCTCGCAAGGGCCTGAAGATGTTCGAAAAGGTGTCCGTTCCCGTGCTCGGCATCGTGGAGAACATGAGCCTGCACATCTGCTCCAACTGCGGGCATGAAGAGCACATTTTCGGTGCCGGCGGCGGAGCGCGCATGGCAGCGCAGTACGGTGTCGCGCTCCTGGGAGAGCTGCCGCTCGATGCGCACATCCGTGAAGAGGCGGATGGCGGTCGGCCGACCGTCGTAGCCGCTCCCGAGTCATCACGCGCACGGGCTTATTTCCAGATGGCCCGCCGCACGGCCGCAGCGCTGGCGCGCCGCGCACGCGACCGAAGCAGCCTATTTCCGAAAATCGTCGTCGAGGAAAGCTGAGCCAGGGCGCTTCAGGCAGCCGGGCAAGCCGTGGTTTCGTGCGAAGCGCACGGCCCTGGCGAGCCCTGGCGGGTCGGCGCAGGCGGCCAGCTGCAATCGAATAAAGGGGTTTACCGGATGAGCATCAAATCGGACCACTGGATCCGGCGCATGGCGCACGAGCACGGCATGATCGAGCCGTTCGAGGCCGGCCAGGTTCGCAACGTCGACGGCAAACGGATCGTTTCCTATGGGACCTCGAGTTACGGCTACGACGTGCGCTGCGCGGGCGAGTTCAAGGTCTTCACCAACATCAACTCGACGATCGTCGACCCGAAGCAGTTCGACGAGAAGAGCTTCGTCGACGTAACGGCGGATGTCTGCATCATCCCGCCGAACTCCTTCGCGCTCGCCCGCACGGTGGAGTTCTTCCGGATTCCCCGCAGCGTGCTAACAGTGTGTCTCGGAAAGAGTACCTATGCACGGTGCTTCCGCGCGGATACTCGCGTGGCGTTAATAGACGGTACATCTCTCACGCTTGAAGAGATGGCGCTTCGCCGTGATCAAGGAGAGTTGTTCTGGGGCTACAGCATTGGTCCGAATGGCAGGCTCATTGTGTCCCTGCTCGATGCCCCGCGTTTCATCGGCCGCGATTCTCTCTTGGAGATCGAACTCGACAGCGGCGAACGGATCGGCGCCACCCCTGATCACGAGTTCATCAGGCGCGATGGCCGGATGACAGAAGCGCACGCCCTTCGTCCCGGGGATGCGCTAATGCCGCTATACCGGGACACGGTCCGCGGCTACGAGGTTGTCTACCAGCCGATCGACGGGCACATGCATGCCACTCACCGCCTGGCCGATGAATGGAACGTTCGCAACGAAATCTACGAAGATGTCGCGGGCACGCACCGGCATCATATCGACTTCGACAGGCGAAATAATCGTCCGACGAATTTGCGCCGCATGTCGCCATCGGATCACATCCGTCTTCACAATTCTTACAACTATGGTGACGATTTTGATCCGGGCGAGCACGGCGCGTCGATCAGAACGGCTTTGAGACGCCGGTCTCTCGATCCGCACTGGCGCGAACATTTCGCGCGAATGCAGTCGACCCGAGCAAGTAATTTCTGGAGTGGAGACCGGTACGCTGCCATACGGGAACACCTGCTCGAGCAGCGCCGCAACCCCTCGGACGCGACCAGGGAAGCTCACAGAGCCGCTATGATCGCCCGGTTCGCCGACCCCATGGAGCGCCTGCGGCATGCTGACCTCATGCGCCGGGCCTGGGCACGTGACGATGGCATTCGCAGAAAGAAACAAGCGGAAGTCGCGCGGGCAGTGAGACTGCGCTCCGAGATCACTCCTGAGCGTCTGCGCTGGTCTCTGGATCAGACCGGATCGATCCGGGGGGCGGCGCGATTGCTTGACTGCGACCGTTCCGTGTTCCGCCGGTTCCAACATGAAGTAGCGCGCTTCCGCGGCACGCCCGTGTACAGGAACCACAAGGTCGTCCAAGTCCGGGAGCTTCCAGGTGACCACGACGTCTATTGCCTGACTGTTCCCGAGGCGGGTAACTTCGCGTTGGAGTCAGGGGTCTTCGTTCGGAACTGCGGCATCATCGTCAACGTAACGCCCTTGGAGCCGGAGTGGGAAGGACACGTGACGCTGGAGTTTTCCAACACCACGCCGCTCCCGGCCAAGATCTATGCCAATGAGGGCGTGGCGCAGATGTTGTTCTTCGAATCCGACGAGGTGTGCTCGACCTCGTATCGGGACCGCGGTGGGAAGTACATGGGACAGATCGGCGTGACGCTCCCGAAAACCTGACAACGCTGCGCCGCCAGTCAGGGCGGACAGTCAGGGTGGACAGTCAGGGCGGCCGATCCGGGCGAGCGGTCGCGATCGGGCGGAAGGCAGCGCCGTTGCGGAGCTCAGTGTCGCTCGACGCTGCGGATTTCCATCGTCCACTCGAGCTCATCCTGGCGTTTCTGCTCGACGCGCACCGGGACATACCCGAGCGAAGGGGCGCACCAGAAGCGGGTGATCCGTGGTGAGCCCTGCTTCTGGCTGCGATAGACCATCGTTGCGATGTCGCCGATGGCCGTCTTCAGGGGCTGCTCGCTCTCGTGCTCGTAGCGGTACTCGCGCGCCGAGTTGCCGTCGATCAGCGAGAATCGCCCGGGCGTGTGGCCCCGCAGAAGCGCCACCATCAGGGCGATCTGCACGGACAGGTCGTCCTGGATGCCGGGCGCGATCGGCATGTCGACCTTCTTGTCCTCGTAGGTGCCGGTGACGCGGCCCTGACCCCAGTTGTAAACGATGTCCGCATCGCGCTTCGTGGATGGAGTTCCGTCGTCGGCGTGATAGGACAGAGGCTGCACCCCCGAGCCGGTCAGTCTCAGGACACTTTGCTGCACCGGGCGCTCCGCCATCATCCGGCCGATCCCGCGCGGTTCGCTGCGGCTGCGATAGATCCAGACATCCGTGCCGTCATCTCCCTTGCGCTCGAGCCACACCCGCGACTCCGCCACGGTAAGACCGTGCCAGATCCAGTCGTAGGATGCCTCGAAGGGCTTCAGCTCATCCGCCGCCGCCGCCGCCGGGGCGGCGATTGCGGCCAGACTGAAAGTGGATATCGCGAGCGTCGACACCCCGAGCCTGGATAGGCGCCGTGTGCACGATCCGAAGACGGACAGGCGGAGCGCGGACATTCCAGGGCTCGTGACCGGTGCGTCAGGCGCTGTCGCAGGCATCGAAATCCTCCACCATCGGCGACCCGAGCGGCTGGCCGTCGAGCCATGGCCGGCCGTCGCGCCACAGGAGCCGCTCGCGGGCTATCCAGTCAATGACGCGCGGGTAGATGATGTGTTCCGTAGCCTGAACCCGGGCTGAGACGGTTGCCTCGGTGTCGTGCGGCAGTACCGGCACTCTCGATTGCAACGCCACCGGTCCGCCATCCAGTTCGGCGGTCACGAAGTGCACACTCGCGCCGTGTTGCCGGTCGCGCGCCTGCAGCACCCGGCGATGCGTGTGGAGCCCGCGGTGCAGGGGAAGGAGGGAAGGGTGGATGTTGAGCATGCGCCCGGCGTAGCGCTCGACGAAGGCCGGCGACAGGATGCGCATGAATCCGGCCAGCACCACGAGGTCCGCGTGCGCGGCGTCGATGGCCGCGCCGACGGCGCTTTCGAAGGCCTCCCGCTCGCCCGCTCCTCGCCAGGGGACCACCCTGGCCTCGATCCCAAGGCCGCGCGCAATGGCGATGCCCGGGGCGTGCGGCTGGTCACTGAGCACGAGAACGGTGCGCGCATGGATGCGGCCATCGATCCCTGCGCGGGCGATCGCCGCCATGTTCGAGCCGCGCCCGGAAATGAGGGTCGCGAGCCGCAGCGCAGCGCGGTTACTCCCCGATGACGACACCGTTGGCGCCCTTGCGAACCTCGCCGATCACCTGGGCGCTTTCCCCGCGCGAATTCAGGAGTGCGACGGCCGGGTCCGCCTGGGCTGCCGGCACGATGACGACCATGCCGATCCCGCAGTTGAATGTCCGGTACATCTCGGCCGGCTCGATGCGGCCGTGCTGCTGGATCCAGTCGAACACCGGATCGCGCTGCCAGCGCTTCCTGTCGAGCAGCACCTCCAGCCCATCGGGCAGCACGCGCGGGATGTTGTCCGACAGTCCTCCGCCGGTGATGTGCGCAAGGCCGCGGACGGGCACTGCCCGGATCAGCTCGAGAAGCGGCTTCACGTAGATCCGCGTCGGCGCGAGCAGTCTCTCCACCAGCGGCCTGCCATTCAGGTCCGCGTCCAGGTCGGCCCCGGCGAGCGCGACGATCTTGCGGATGAGCGAGTAGCCGTTGGAGTGGGGACCGGACGAAGACAGCCCGATGACGGCGTCACCCGCGGCAATGCCACGGCCATCGATGATGGCATCCTTTTCCACCACGCCGACGCAGAAGCCGGCCAGGTCGTAATCGTCCCCGTAGTAGATCCCGGGCATCTCGGCGGTTTCCCCGCCCACGAGCGCCGCGCCAGCCTGGGTGCATCCTTCGACGATGCCGCGGATCACGGACTCCGCCACGTCGACCTTCAGCTTCCCGGTCGCGTAGTAGTCCAGGAAGAACAGCGGCTCCGCGCCCTGCACGATCACGTCGTTGGCGCACATCGCAACCAGGTCGATCCCGATCGTATCGTGCCGTCCGGCATCGATCGCGAGCCGCAGCTTCGTGCCGACCCCGTCGGTGCCCGATACCAGCACGGGACGCGTGTAGCGCCCGACCGGAAGCTCGACGAGCGCGCCGAAGCCGCCGATGCCGGCCAGCACCTCGGGGCGGTGCGATCGGCGCACGAGCGGCTTGATGCGCTCCACGAGCTCATCTCCGGCGTCGATGTCGACGCCGGCATCACGATAGGAGATGCCGGGACCCTGGGTCATGGTTTGCCAGTGTGGGATCAGCCGCCGTGCGGCGCTTTTGCCTGTGGTATTGTACATGTGTGCTCGGCGCGGGGGCGCGCCGGAGCGACACAAACAATCCTTTCGATGACCGGCTATGTGTCCAGGGCAACCGCCGAAACGCGGCGCATGCGCAATCTTCTGAGGGGCCTCCTGTGGCTCGTCTGCTGCGGGCTGTCCGTCGTCTGCTGGGCCGGCCGTCCTGTCAGGGTGTACGAGGTCGATCTGCGGGGCGGCCAGACCCCCGCGGCGCTCCAGGACGCGATGCGCGAGGCGCTCGTCAGGGCCACGGGACGGCGTGAGTCCGCGAACGACCCTGCCTTTGCCAGCCTGATTGCGAATGCGCCCAGCTACGTGAAGTCCTATGCATCCGGGCCGCGTGGCGAGTCGCAGGTGGTGTTCGACAGTACCAAGGTCGAGACGGCGATCATGGAAGCCGGGCGCGTCGCCTGGGACCAGAACAGACCGTTTACGCTCGTGGTGCTCTCCCCGACGCCTGCGCGAGCGGTCCAGGACGCCGCGCGTCTGACGCTGGACCAGGTCGCGATGCAGCGCGGCCTGCCGATCACGCTGGTTCCCCTTGCGATCGCCGATGCCAACGGCACCGAGCTTGATCGTGACGCTCTGATGCAGCTCGCCCAACGCTATGGCGGCGACGCTGTCCTGGTGGGCAAGGGCGATCCGTCGATCGCCGACGCGCCGCTGCAGTGGACCCTCTACACGAATTTCTCGAGCCAGAGCTGGTCCGGATCACTGCAGGCGGGCATCGACGGCACGGTCAACGACCTGGCCCCTCCGCCGGGGGCCTCGCTGGCCGAGGCGGAGGCCACCACGCTGGTGCGGATCGAGGGGGTGTCGAACCTGAACGATTACGCCGCGATCGAGAGGTTGCTGCAGAGCATGCCGGGGGCCAGGCGCGCGAATCTCGTCGAGGTCAGCGGTTCGTCCGCCTCCTTCAGCGTGACGGTCCGCGGCGGCACGGAAGCGATCGATCATGCCCTCACGGGCTCCGGCCGGTTCGTCCGCTCCGGCGCCTCCAACTCCGGGCTCGTGTTCCAGTATCGGCCGCAGTAGTCGGGAAGCGAACCGGAGGGGCCTGCCGAGCCGTTCGCCGTGCGTCACCTGCCCAATCTCATCTGCCTGGTCCGGATCGCGCTGATCTGGCCGATCGCCGCGACCCTGGCTTCGGGGCATTACGCGCTGTCACTGACACTGTTCCTGGTGGCCGCGGTGTCAGACGGGCTGGATGGCTATCTTGCCAAGCGCTTCGGGTGGCAGTCGGCGCTCGGCAAGGTGCTCGACCCCACTGCAGACAAGCTGTTGCTGATGACCGTGTTCGTGGAAGCCGCGTGGCTCGGACTGGTGCCCTGGTGGCTGACGGCGGCGGCCGTCGCCCGGGATGTCATGATCGGCCTCGGCGCGGGCGTGTTTCGGCTGATGTTCGGCCCGCTGCGCGGTCGACCCACGATCGCGAGCAAGATCAATACGGCGGTGCAGCTGTTGTTCCTGACGATCGTGATGCTGCGCTCGTGGACCGGACTTCCATCGGCGCAACTGCTCGAGGCCGCTGCGGTCATCACTTTCTGCACCACGTGCATTTCGGGCCTGGACTACATCGCAACTTTCACCCGGCGCGCCTGGTCGCAGCCGGCGTCTCTCCCATGACACGGCGGCCTGCGGCTTAAACGTGCAACAGCTTCCTCTGGGCGTTCGCCTTCCCGATCGGGCACTGTTCGCGAGCTTCCTGCCTGCGCGAAACGAGGAGGCCGTGGAACACGTGGGCCGGCTCGCGCGCGGACAGATTCCGGGCGTGGCCTGGATCTGCGGCCCTGTTGGCTCGGGCAAGTCGCACCTGCTGCAGGCCGCCTGCGCCCAGGCCGGGGAGCAGATGCGCGCCGGCTACCTGCCGCTGCGTGCACTGGCGCCGCTCGGCGCGGAGGTGCTCGAAGGATTGCGCCAGCTCGAGTGCCTGTGCATCGATGACCTGGAACAGATCGCGGGCCAGATGAGCTGGGAGCGGGAGATCTTCGCCATCGTGCGCGAGGTGGAAGACAGTGGCGCGCGGGTGATCCTGGCGGCCGGATCTCCGCCCGCGTTGTTGCGCTGGGCGCTCCCGGATCTCGGTTCGCGCCTGGGCGCGAGCGCGATCTTCCAGCTGCGACCGCTCGATGAGTCAGAACAACAGGAGGCGCTGCAACTGCGCGCCAGGCTGCGCGGATTCGAGCTCCCGGAGGAGACATCCCGGTGGCTGCAACGCCGCTTTCCACGCGACATGCACACCCTTTACGCGATCCTGGATACCCTGGACGAGGCCGCGCTGGTTGCCCAGCGGCGCCTCACGATTCCGTTCATCCGCTCCGTGCTGAAGGAGCCGGCGGCCGCCGGGGATTCCTGAGGCCGTTGCCGCCGCCATCGCGCCGCGGTGGCGCCAAACGCCGGGCCAGGCGCTACGTGTCCTTGAGCCGCTGCGCGAGCGATGCGACACGCCGTCCCAGCGCCTGCGCGAGCGATTTTTCGTGATCCGACAGGCCCGCGTCCGCGTTTGCGCCTGCAAAGTGCGATGCGCCGTAGGGAGTTCCGCCGCCGCGCGTGCCGGTGAGCGCCGCTTCGCTGTAGGGGATGCCCACCAGGTACATCCCGTGGTGCAGGAGCGGAATCATCATCGATAGCAGCGTCGCTTCCTGTCCGCCGTGCAGGGTCTGCGTAGAGGTGAACACGGCGGCCGGCTTGCCGCAGAGCTGGCCGGATACCCACAGGCTCGAGGTCCCGTCGAGAAAATGCTTCAGCGGCGCGGCCATGTTGCCGAAGCGGGTCGGGCTGCCCAGCACGAGGCCGTCGGCCTGTCTGAGGTCGTCGTAGCTGGCGTACGGTGCGCCCGAAGCCGGCACGGGCCGGGCCGGGCCTTCGCTTTCGGCGCTCACTGGCGGCACGGTGCGCAGCTTGGAGCAGACCCCCGGAACACTTTCGATCCCGCGGCAGATCTGGCGCGCCAGCTCCGCCGTCGAGCCCGTCCGGGAGTAATAGATCACCAGCACTTCGGTCATGCGAGATTCCTCGGGCACCGCTGCGGGCAGCGGCACAGGGTGCGGCCGCCCGGATCCGGACCGGGCGGTGCGGTACGTTGCCACAGGCAAACGGCAGCCGGCCATAGGATCCCTCCTGTCAGTCACGCACAGCATGCGATTGCGCACTCTGAGCGGCAGTGTGAGCGTGCCGGTCGACCCGCGGCGAGGCCTCCAATCGGGCGGCTTCGTGCAGAAAGCACCGGGCCGGAGCTACTATTCGCGTCCTCAGTGCCTTGACCGGGAGTCGGTTTGGTCGGCAAGCGTTTTCTGGTCGGCGGCCGCGTGCAGGGCGTTTTCTATCGCGCCACGATCGCCAACCATGCGCGGGGCCTGGCGATCACCGGCCACGCCCGCAATCTGGCGGACGGCCGCGTCGAAGTGCTTGCCTGGGGAGCCCCGCAGGCGCTCGAGGAGCTCGAGCGGCGATTGTGGGTCGGCTCATCCGCCTCCAAGGTGACTTCGGTGGAAGCGGAGGCGGTTCACCCGCAGTCGCCCGCGCCTGGCAGCTTTCTCACCGGCTGAACGGGTCCCGGCCGACGTCGCAGGCCGCGCCCGGCAGCTTTCTGCGGGCCGAACAGGGTTCCACCGGCTCAGCGCTTGGATACGCTGCTGTTCTTCGCAAACCCCAGGTCGTCAGCGCCATTCCAGCGCGTCCACTGCGTGATGACCTTGTCCGGGTAGTCGCGGCGTCCGATGCTTCCGTTGTAGCGCGCCAGCGCCTTGCGGACGTCGTTGTGCTCGTACCGCAGGTAGTAGCGCAGAATGGCGCAGCCCATGCGGATGTTGGGGCCCGTGTGCACGAGCTCGTAACGGCGCATTCCCAGCCTCTCTGGCCAGAATGGCATGACCTGCATCAGGCCCACGGCTCCGGCGGGGGAGACCGCCCAGCGATCGAAACGACTCTCCACCGCGATGACGGCGAGCACCAGTCCCGGCGGCAGGCGCGTTTCCTGGGCACGATGCGTCTCGCAGTAGACCTGCTTGAGGATATCGAGCCGCTCGCCCTCATCGGGCACCAGGCCCCGCATGCGCGGCTCCATGAGCTTGTACCAGACCGCGGAGTCGAAATGGTCGGCGAAACATTCGGCTGCCGAGATCGCCCGCTGGACGACCGCCTTCAGCTCCGGGTCGCGCTGCTGATCCGCATGGGCCGGCGTGGCCGAGGAAGCGAGCCAGATGGCGGCCGCAGCAGCGACCGCAGCCAACGCACGGCAGGGGCCTGTGAACGCGAACGGCAGCAGACCCCGCACGGCGCGCAGCGGGACGACAGCGGCTGCCAGCCGGCTACACAGAGCGCGGCACGCCAATACGCGAGCGCAGGTATTCCACAGCCTCGGCGGCAGGGAAGTCGCTGCTGTGGCTGTCGCGGCGATGCCGATACTCCAGGGTGCCAGCCTCGAGACCGCGGTCTCCCACCACCACCCGGTGCGGGATCCCCAGAAGCTCGGCGTCCGCGAACTTGACCCCCGGTCGGGCGTCGCGATCGTCATAGAGCACTTCGATTCCTGCGGCTGTGAGCTCGGCATAGAGTCGGTCGGCGGCTTCGCGTACCCGGGGCGATCTTTGCAGGTTCAGCGGCACGAGCGCGACAGTGAACGGCGCGATCGGGTCCGGCCAGATGATGCCGCGCTCATCGTGATTCTGTTCAATGGCCGCCGCCACGATACGCGTCACACCAATGCCATAGCAGCCCATGAACATCGCGACCTCCTGGCCGCTTTCATCGAGCACGAACGCCTTCATCGGGATGCTGTACTTGCGGCCGAGCTGGAAGATGTGGCCGACCTCGATCCCGCGGGCGATCTTCAGGCGCCCCTGGCCCGAGGGGCTCGGATCGCCCTCGACCACGTTGCGAAGGTCCGCCGCGACAGCACCCGGCACGTCCCGCTCCCAGTTGACTCCGCGCAGGTGAGCGTCCTTCTCGTTGGCGCCGCAGACGAAGTCCGCCAGCCCCAGCGCACTGTGGTCCACGTACAGTTTCGAGACCTTCAGTCCCACTGGTCCCAGGAACCCCGGTGCTGTCCCGGTCAGGCGTGAAATGCGCTCGGCTGCAGCCATCCGCAGCGGGGCGATGACACCGGGCAGCTTCTGGGCCTTCACCGCATTCAGCTCGTGATCACCGCGCACGACCAGCGCCACGACACTGTCGTCAACTCCATCCACGAGCAGGGTCTTCACGCATTCAGTGGGCGCAATGTGCAGAAAGCGCGTGAGCTCATCGATAGTGCGCACGCCGGGTGTGGATACCTTGTCGAGGGCTTTGGAGGCCGCAGCCCGCGGCTGCTCCGGAGGCAACGCCGCCGCCGCGTCGAGGTTCGCCGCGTAGTCGCCCTCGTCCGAGAACGCGATCGCGTCCTCGCCGGAGGAGGCCAGGACGTGAAACTCCTGCGATACATCGCCGCCGATGGCGCCGGAATCCGCCTTGACCGCCCGGAACGTCAGCCCGGTGCGCGTGAAGATGCGCGTGTACGCCTCATACATCGCGCGGTATCCCTCCTTCAGGGACATCTCGTCCACGTGGAAGGAATAGGCGTCCTTCATGATGAACTCGCGCGCGCGCATCACGCCGAACCGGGGCCGCACCTCGTCCCGGAATTTCGTCTGGATCTGGTAGAAGTTGACCGGCAGCTGGCGGTAGCTCTTGAGCTCGCGGCGGGCGATGTCCGTGATCACTTCCTCGTGGGTGGGTCCGGCGACGAAGTCCCTCTGGTGCCGGTCCTTGAACCGCAGCAGCTCCGGCCCGTAGTCCACCCAGCGACGGGATTCCTGCCACAGCTCCGCGGGTTGCACGACCGGCATGACCAGCTCCAGCGCCCCGGCGCGGTTCATCTCCTCGCGGACGATCGTCTCGACCTTGTGAAGCGTGCGCAGCCCCATCGGCAGCCAGCTGTACAGCCCGGAGGCCAGGCGCCGGATCAGCCCGGCACGCAGCATCAGCTTGTGGCTCACGATCTCCGCTTCAGCCGGAGATTCCTTGACCGTGTTGATCGGGTATTGCGAAAGCCTCATTGCGTATGCTTCTTTGAGAGAAATCCGGTGGGTTTGCGGCCGCTCCGCGCGGGCATCTTAGCAGGAGGCCCTCCTGTTAATATGCCGTGAGCGCCGCGCTCGAGGTGCGGCGGCCGGCGCGCTGCGCGCCCGGAAGTTCCCCGATGGAGATGGCTTGCGATGCAGAATGAAGCGGACCCGGACGGGAATGGATCGGAGCGGAACGGCCATGAACCGGATCCGAACGGCACCGCCCCGGAGGCCACGGGGCCGCGCAGCCGGGGAATCTACCTGCTGCCGAACCTGCTGACCACGGGCTGCCTGTTCTCGGGCTTCTACGCGATCGTGGCCGCGATCGACGAGCACTTCGCGCAGGCGGGCAAGGCGATCTTCATCGCCATGATCTTCGACACGCTCGACGGCCGCATCGCCCGGCTGACGCGCACCGAGAGCGCCTTCGGCAAGGAATACGACAGTCTCGCCGACATGGTCGCGTTCGGCCTCGCTCCCGCGATCGTCGCGTACCAGTGGGGCGTGGTCAGGATCGCCGAGTATGGCCACTACTGGGGGCGCTTCGGCTGGCTGGCCTGCTTTCTGTATGCGGTCACGGCGGCGCTGCGCCTGGCGCGCTTCAACACCCGTGCGGCGGCCGACAAGCGCTACTTCGAAGGACTGCCCAGTCCCTCGGCCGCCGCCAACGTCGCGGCATTCGTGTGGTTTTCCAGCGTCTGGCGCGAGCCCGGACTCGTCGGGCTGATCGCGGCGTTCATCGTGACCGCCACCGCGGGACTGCTGATGGTGAGCCGCTTCAGCTATCCCAGCTTCAAGCAGTTCAATCTCGACCGGCGGATCAAGTTCGCCTACGTCATCATCGTTCCACTGTTCTTCGTACTGATCGCGCTCGATCCGCCGACGATGCTGTTATCCATGTTCGCCACGTATGCGCTCTCAGCGCCGGTACTGTGGGTCGCACGGCGCATCCGTCGGGCAATCCGCAGCTCGCGCGCGGCAGGAGCGGGCTCGTGAGCCCGGAGCGGCGCATCGAGTATCTCGAGGCGATCGGGATCGATGTCTGGGTGCCTCGTCGCGGCGCCGCTTTCGCGGTAGCGCCCGAGGCTGCGCCGCGCGCACCGTCCCAGGCAGCCAGCTCCGCGACGCTCGCCCCGCGTGAGGACGCCGGGGGCGAGGAAGCGCAGGAGTGGGCCCGACTGCGGGCCGAGGTCGCAGCCTGCACCCGCTGCCCGCTTCATGCCACCCGCACCCAGGGGGTGTTCGGAGTGGGCAACCCCCAGGCGCAGTGGCTGGTCGTCGGGGAAGCGCCGGGGGCCGAGGAGGACCGCCGGGGCGAGCCGTTCGTGGGGCCTGCCGGGCAGCTCCTGGACGCCATGCTGAAGGCGATCGGACTGAGCCGCGCGACGAACGTCTTCATCGCCAATATCCTGAAAAGCCGGCCGCCGGCAAACCGGGACCCCAGGCCCGAGGAGGTGGCTGCCTGCCTGCCGTACCTGCTTCGTCAGGTGGCGCTGCTGCGGCCGCGGCTCATCCTCGTCGTGGGTCGGATCGCGGCCCAGACCCTGCTGGCAACCGACCTTCCGCTGGGGCGGCTGCGCGGCCAGGTGCACCGTTTCGGTGAGCTGAATACACCCCTGATAGTGACGTATCATCCCGCGTATCTGCTGCGCACGCCGGGCGAGAAGCGCAAGGCGTGGGAAGATCTCAAGTTCGCACGAGGCGTGTTCCAGCAACTGAAGTAGGGCTTGGCACCATTGGCCACCGCACCTGAGCTGCTACCGAGCGTCCCGGAATTCCAGATCCGCATCATGACCGAGGCGGACGTTCCCGAGGTGGTCGCCACCGAACGCGCCTCGTACCAGTTTCCCTGGAGCGAGGGAATCTTCCGAGACTGCCTGCGCGTGGGCTATGTGTGCCGGGTCGTCACGGTGGACGGACGGGTGGTCGGCTACGGCGTAATGAGCATCGGCGCGGGAGAAGCGCACATCCTCAACCTGTGCGTGCACGAGGCGCACCGGTCCAATGGCATCGGCAAGAGCCTGCTCGGCTACCTGCTCGAGCGGGGAGCCGCCGCTGGCATGGGCGAGGCCTTCCTGGAGGTCAGACCCTCCAACACGGCCGCCATTCGCCTGTATCTGTCGCTCGGGTTCGAGCAGGTCGGCATGCGACGCGGCTACTACCAGGCCGTCGGCGGACGTGAGGACGCCGCGGTGCTCAAGCTTTCGCTACGCGGGCGGCGCGCCCGCACCCGCTGAGTCAGTCGATTCGAGCCTTGCGGCTCACCCGAACCTCTACAATGCGCGGCTGCGCCGGCGCCTGCCGGCGGTGCGGCGACCGGCCCACATGTCGGCCATCCACACGAACCGTCCACACGAAGGAGAGGAATCACACCGTGCCCGAGGGGGAATTTTCCAGCGAGATCAGCCGCCGGCGAACCTTCGCCATCATCTCCCATCCAGATATCAGCCTCTAGGACAAGCTGCGACAGCTTCGGACAGGGAGTCGAAGAAGCAGCTATCTTTCCTTCAAAAGTGCCAGCCCGCGGCAGACAATCCAGGACACCGAAAGTCACCCCAAGCCAATCGTTTTGTGTACACACGTGCGTACACAAAACCGCTTTTTGAGCGGGTCCGAAATTGTGTACGCAGCGAGGAAATCATGGCGATTTCTGATGCATGGCTGAAGGCAAATCACGGCAAAGTACGCGCCAAGCGCGATGAAAAATCCGACCGCGACGGATTCGGCGTTCGCGTCACGCCGAAAGGCAAAATCATCTTTCAGCTTCGCTTCCGGTACCACGGCACGCCAAAGCGCCTCGATCTTGGAACGTATCCGCTGATGTCGCTGAAACACGCGCGAGAGGAGATGCAGCGGCTGCGCGGACACCTGGAGCAGGGACACAACCCGAAAGTCGTTCGCCTCCTTGAGAAGCAGGCGATCT
>Ga0070679_100001718_pt1 | contig 19750 bp, 13 predicted proteins | sample KBSC63BmetaG_FD_65652 | JGI IMG/M metagenome (GOLD analysis project Ga0070679, IMG submission 65652) | Corn rhizosphere microbial communities from Kellogg Biological Station, Michigan, USA - KBS C6-3B metaG | ecosystem: Host-associated > Plants > Roots > Rhizosphere | place: USA: Michigan... | reverse complement strand
AACGCGCTGCGATCGGCGACGATCTGCCGCCCGGCAGGCGGCTCGCCCCGAGGCAAGCAGCCCGCCGCGCCCAGTAAGACGACGGCCAGCGCTGACGCCCACTGCGCGCAGCGCGGCCATCCTACGGCGCGGTCACCAACCACAGTCCGTCCCACGGCGACGCGAAGCGCGCCTTGTATTCGTAGGCGATCGATCCACCAGGGGGATAGTCGTCGGTCCCGACGCGTGCGGTGACCGCTGACACCGCGAACTCGGGGGCCAGGACCGTCCGCGCGCCGGTGGCGTAGTCGAACGTCGTCAAGTCTCCCCGCTCGAAGTCGTAGTTATAGAGGCCCAGCATGTGCTTCGTGCCGACGGCGGCCACGTAGCCCCGCTGGCCCACCACGATGGTGGCGCCGTTGGTCGGGTCGACCACCTGCACGGTGTAATGGTCGAAGTCATTGTTCGGGTCGGTCTCGGAGGTCACCAGGACCCGCCCGTCGTCGATCTGCCACAGATCGATCATGCTGTTTCCGTCGGGCACCAGGGGGCGCCGGGGACCGGTGGGGTCATCGGCCAGACCGATCACCTCCACGGATGGCGTCTGGTCCAGCGGCTTGCTGGGCGAGATCCAGGCTGAGCCGTCTGGCGTGAACCTGTATAGATTGGCCGACGGTATCGTGACCAGCGGCTGCCCGGGCCGCTTGATGGCGATGAAGTTCTCGTCCAGGCCCGTGCCGTCGGGGTTGTACGACGTCCCCCACAGTTCATCGTGTCCGGGGCGCCACTGGGCCTGTCCCCAGGGGGCGTCGAACGGTTCGAGGGCGCCCGTCAAACGATCGACCAGGATCTGCTGGCTGCTGTCCGTCGCCAGCAGCCACCGGCCGTCCCAAGAACAGCTCACATACTGTTGATAAGGCAAACCGGCGGGCAGCGGCGTTTCCAGCAGGGTCGTCAGGTCGAGGGTCGCCTGGGTCGGCGGTGTCGCCGGCTGCGCCGGAGGAGCCGCCTCGGAAGGATCGAACGGGGAGGCGGGCGGCGTGCCTCTCGTCAACAGGATGAGGTTCGCGGCGATGGGGAGGAACCTGGTGACGCCCATGGCCAGCACTTGTGGATAGCCGCCGGGGATGTTGCGCACGAGTTCGCCGGCGCCGGTCAGGTAGTAGAAGTCCTCGCCCAGAAATCCAAAGTTCGTGGCCTGGACCGTCGTCGTGCTGTCGTCCGCCTCGTACAGCACCACCGGCGAGGTCGCCGCAGTCGGCGACTGGGAGCCCACGGCGACTCGCTGGCCGCTCGCCGAGAAGGACACTTCGCCGTCACCCACTATCAGGGACTCCCCCGTCGCGGGATCGACCCGGCTCGTCGTGGTCGTGAAGTCGGCATTGAAGTGCGACAGGTAGATTCGGCCGTGTCCGTCGGTCAGGAAGGCCTCGTTCGTCCGAAACGACGGACCAAAACCGAGGCCTATCCACGAACCGCTCTGCGCAGCGGGCTTGTAGCTGATCGAGGCGTCGCCGCCGAAGTCGTCGGACAGCTTCAGCTCCTCCGGATCGCCGCCACCGGCGTCCGTCGACAACACCCACAGATCGGTGTGATCGGCGTCCTTGCCCGGCCTGAAGAACAGCACCCGCACGCGACCGTCGCCGTTGGGCGGCACCATCTGGACCAGGGACGCGGTGCGATCGGCCAGGATCTGCCGTCCTGCGGGAGCATCCCCGCGCGGAAGGCAACCACCTGTGGTGATCGCGGCGAGCGCGAAAGCGCCCGCAAGGTGCTTGCTGCTCATGGCCGCGTCGAGCCTCCCGTCATGTCGTGGTTGATGGCGTCGATACCGGGAATGCGCTGCCGCAGCCGCACACCGAGCGGTGAGGTGGGGTGGGCGCGGAGGAAGGCCGCCGCCACCGCGCGCGCTTCCAGCGTCCTGCCGAGCTCCGCCAGGGCGAGGGCTCGCTCCGCGTCGCGCTCTTCGGACAGCACGCCGTGGGGATAGACGTGCGCGTGCGTGTCCAGCAGCGACAGCGCGCAGGCGGCCTGGCCTTCGTGCAGCGCCCGCACGCCGTCGTGCACCAGCCGGGCCTCGTCGGCGACGGTGCGCGCCGGTCGAGAGGCGAGGTCGGCCGCTGTCGGACCGCAGGGGTGCGGACGGCTGGCGGGGGCCGCGGGGGATCGCTCGGTCGACGCTGCCGCGGGCGCAGGGGTCGCCTCGACACGGGCCGCTGACTTCGGGGGCTCGGCGAGGCTGCCCGTCGGGATGGGTGACGCGACCGCGGCGGGCGCTTCCGCCGGGCGCTCGGGCGCAAGGCGGCTCGGAACGGCGCCCTCGCTGGCCGTCCCGCGGGCCGGCGGCTCGGCGCTCGCGCGCGCCGGCGCGGCGCGGGGCGCATCGCCCGGGACGACGGGGCGCGGTGCCGCCAAGACCGGCGCCGGTTCATCCGCCGGCGGCGTCTCGCGCACCGGCTGGTCGGGGACCGGCCTGGACGGTATTCCCGGCGTCGTCGCAGCGGTTCGCCGCGCGTGGACCTCGACCTTGGCGGCCGGGGCCGGGCCGTGGGTGCCGCGCCGGACCAGCTTCACCGTCGCCCCCACGCCGACCGTCGCGGTGATGGCCACCGCGACCACCAGCTTCGTCGCCAGCGCGCCACCGGTGACCACGGCGCTGGTCGTCCCCGCCACGCCGAGCCCCCCGGCCGTGGCCGCCATCGCCTTGGCCGTGGTGGCGACACCGGTGGCGCCCGCCGTGGCCGCCTTCGCCGTCGTCGCCGCAGCGATCGTGGCGCCGGCGCCCAGACCCGCCGCCGCTCCCAGCCGGGCGGCCAGCGCCGCGCGGACCCGTGTGCGATCGGCGTCCGTCGGGTCGTGAGCGTCGCCGGCCAGCGCGAGCAGGGCCCGCGTCGCCTCGTCGAGGTCGCTCATGACGTCCTCCGTTGTTCACGGGCCCGGTGTCGCGCCACCGCCTTCGCGAAGTCGAGGCGCGCCAGCCGCAGGCGCGAGTAGACGGTGTTCAGCGGCGCGCCCACCACGGCGGCGATCTCGGGCGCCGTCAGCTGCTCCAGCTCGGCCAGCACGAACACCGCGCGCCGATCGTCGTCCAGACCTTCGAGGAAGCAATCGACGACCCGCGCCGCCTCGCTCTTCGAAGCCTGTTCGTGCGGGCCCTCCGTGGCGTCGATCAGGACGTCCGGGTCGACCCGGCGATCGGCGGCCAGCGCCTGGGGGTGCTTCTGGGCCAGCTCGCGGCGGTGCGCCCGCACGACGTTGAAGACGATCCCGTACAGCCAGGTCTTGACCGAGCTGCGGCCCTCGAACTCGTCCTGTCTGCGAAAGGCGACCATGAAAATCTCTTGCACCACGTCGTCCAGGTTCGGCTCCGGTGTCCCCAGACGCCGCGCCGAGCGCCACACGAACGTGAAGTAGGTCTCGTAAAGCTCCGCGAACGTCGGCCGCGTGGGAAGCCCCGTGGCTACCGCCCGTTCTCGTTCACCCTGGCTGTTGACCAACCCCTGTCCCATGCGCGCACCTCACCCTGTGCTAAGGCCAAGCGGGATCCGTCAGAAAAAGCGTAGCTCGAGCCCGGCCACCCCTCGAATGGCGTGCGAACGGAGGGTGTACTCGGTGAGGGTGCTCCCGTCGAAATCGGAGAGGGTCGAGAAGCTGGGATGCCTGGTCGGGAAGACGCCGTCCAGCCTCACGAACACCGTGGCCGCGGGCGAAACCGTCAGGGCCGCCAGCATCGACAGGGTGGCTGAAAGCCACAGCTGCGTGTTGCTGGTCCCCGTCGCGGCGATGTGCATCGCGTGCATGCCCGTCACCTCTACCCCCAGGCAGGGGCCCAGCTCGAGCCTGGCCTGCTTCGCCGTGGCACAGCCGCGGACGTCGGCGGCGAGGGCCCAGTACCATCCGTTGGCGTCGACCGAGTTGACACCCTCGCCATACACGGGCCACGAGAAGGTCGAGCCGCCGCTCAACCGAAGTCGCCAGAGGGAAGAGTCCCACAGTTTTCCCCACGAGGCCGAGAGGACTGGGTTCGCCGACCGCGGCATCGTTCCCCAGTCCAGGCCTCCCTCGAGGCGCAAGAAATACCAGGCCTGAGCGGGCGGAGGGGCCGCCGGCTGGGCGGAGACGCTTCCGGCGCTGGCGGCGGCCCGACGGCTCGCGGCCCCCTCGGCAGCCGGTCCCTCGGCGGCCAGGGCGATGATCAACGCCGTCGCGGACGCCAGCGCGTCACACGTCTCGGCGTCGAACTCGCGCTCGGACCTCTGGCCGTGCGAATGCAATATCAACGTGGCTTGCCAGTTGCCGACACCGCGGGCCACGGTCACGACGGCGGCCACGGGCGCCAGCTCCTGGACAGATGTCCCCAGGGTCTTTTCCACCTCGTCATGCAGGGCGTCCGTGCTGGGACAGCCCGCGGGCGCGTTCCAGACCAGTGCCACGGGGTCCACCTCGGCCGCCAGGACGGGTCCATTCCCGCAGCACCATGTGGCGACCGCGGCGATGAGAGAGACGAGCACGACGCCCGCGCGCCCCTCTCCAGGCCCCCCGCTGGTCAGGCGGGGCCCGTCCAGGGCTGCTCCCTGCCTGGATACAGTCATTGCCGACGGCGACACACCACGTTCGAGCCGCATGGCGGCGCAGTGTACGTAAATATCGATTTTCTGTCTCGAAATCGGTGGCCTGGTCGCTTGCGGGCGGGATCGCCGTTCAGCGGATGCAACTTTGGCTTCGCACCACCCCATTTTGACGCTTTGCAGGTGCGGAGCGCGTTTCGCACCCCGGAAAAGTGTCAATCGCGACGCAAATCGCTCCGTTTGACGCACTTTCGGGTACGATGTCGGCCTCATGCATCGCCCGCTCGACACCGATACCCTCGAAACGAAGGAATGGCTGGACGCTCTCGAAGGCGTACTTGCGGTTGAGGGCCCTGAAAGGGCTCACTACCTGCTCGAACAGCTGGTGAACAAGGCGCGCCGTGATGGCGCGTACCTGCCGTACAGCCCGAATACGGCCTATCTGAACACAATCCCGCCCCACCTCGAAGAGCGCTCTCCCGGCGACTACGAGCTCGAGCACAAGCTTCGCTCCTACGTCCGGTGGAATGCGGTCGCGATGGTGCTGCGCGCTGGAAATCGGAAGCTGGACCTGGGTGGTCACATCGCCAGCTTCGCCTCCGCCGCCACGCTGTACGACGTCGGCTTCAACCACTTCTGGCGCGCCCCCACCAAGGACTTCGGGGGCGACCTCGTTTACTTCCAGGGGCACTCGTCGCCCGGTATCTACGCGCGCGCCTTCGTCGAAGGGCGCCTGAGCGAAGCCCAGCTGGACCAGTTCCGCCAGGAGACCGACGGCAAGGGGCTGCCGTCCTATCCGCACCCCTGGCTGATGCCCGACTTCTGGCAGTTCCCGACCGTGTCGATGGGTCTCGGGCCGCTGCAGGCCATCTATCAGGCGCGGTTCCTTCACTACATGCACGACCGTGGGCTGGCCAACACGGCGGGCCGCAAGGTCTGGGCGTTCATGGGCGACGGCGAGATGGACGAGCCGGAGTCCCGCGGCGCGATCAACCTGCCCCCGCGCGAGGGCCTGGACAACCTGATCTTCGTCATCAACTGCAACCTGCAGCGCCTCGACGGCCCCGTGCGCGGCAACGGCAAGATCATCCAGGAGCTGGAGGCCGAGTTCGCGGGCGCCGGCTGGAACGTCATCAAGGTGGTGTGGGGCGCCTACTGGGATCCGCTGATCGCGGGCGACAAGAGCGGCATCCTGCTGAAGCGGATGGAAGAGGCGGTCGACGGCGAGTACCAGAAGTTCAAGAGCCGCGACGGCGCCTACGTCCGCGAGCACTTCTTCGGCAAGTATCCCGAACTGAAGGAGATGGTGGCCACGATGTCCGACGCGGACATCTGGCGCCTGAACCGTGGCGGTCACGACCCGCACAAGGTCTACGCGGCCTACGCGGCGGCGACGAAGCACGCGGGGCAGCCGACCGTCATCCTGGCCAAGACGGTCAAGGGTTACGGCATGGGCGCGGTGGGCGAGGGGAAGAACGTCGCTCACCAGCAGAAGAAGATGCCGCTCGAGGCGTTGAAGCAGTTCCGCGACCGCTTCCAGATCCCGATCGCGGACGACAAGCTGGAAGGCCTGCCGTACTACCGGCCCGAGCCCGACTCGCGCGAGGCCAAGTACCTGCGCGAGCTGCGCGCGAACCTGGGTGGGCCGCTGCCCCAGCGCCGCAGCAAGAGCGCCAGCCTGGAGCCGGCCAAGGTCGACGCCTTCAAGCCGCTGCTGGAGGCGACCTCCGAGGGGCGCGAGATCTCGACGACGATGGCGTTCGTGCGCCTGCTGACCGCGCTGGTCAAGGACGCGAACATCGGCAAGCGCATCGTCCCCATCGTCCCGGACGAGTCGCGGACGTTCGGCATGGAGGGCCTGTTCCGGCAGCTGGGCATCTACTCGCAGCTGGGGCAGCTGTACGAGCCCGAGGACTCGGACCTGTTGATGTCCTACAAGGAGGACAAGGGCGGGCAGATCCTGCAGGAGGGGATCAACGAGGCGGGCGCCACGGCCTCCTGGATCGCCGCCGGGACGTCGTACGCCAACAGCGACGTGCCGATGATCCCGTTCTACATCTTCTACTCGATGTTCGGCATGCAGCGGGTCGGCGACCTGATCTGGGCGGCCGGTGATCTGCGCACGCGCGGCTTCCTGCTGGGCGCGACCTCGGGTCGCACCACGCTGAATGGCGAAGGTTTGCAGCACGAGGACGGTCACAGCCACGTGCTGGCGGGCACCGTCCCGAACTGCGTCACCTACGACCCCACCTTCGCGTACGAGGTGGCGGTCATCATCCAGGATGGCCTGCGCCGCATGGTGAAGGAGCAGGAGGACGTCTTCTATTACATCACCCTGATGAACGAGAATTACAGCCATCCCGCGCTGCCCCAGGCGGATGGCGCGCGCGAGGGGATCATCAAGGGCATGTACAAGCTGACCGACGGTGGCGACGCCAAGGGTCCGCGGGTGCAGCTTCTGGGCAGCGGCGTGATCCTGCGCGAGGTGATCGCGGCGGCCGAGTTGCTGAAGAGCGACTGGGGCGTCACGTCCGACATCTGGAGCTGCCCGAGCTTCAACGAGCTGGGGCGCGAAGGTCGCGCGGCCACGCGCTGGAACATGCTGCATCCCACCGAGAAGGCGCGGGTGCCTTGGGTGACCCAGCAGCTCGCTTCCACCAAGGGGCCCGTCATCGCCTCGACGGACTACGTGCGCGAGTTCGCGGACCAGATCCGCGAGCTGGTGCCACGCCGGTACAAGGTGCTGGGGACCGACGGGTTCGGGCGCAGCGATTCGCGCAAGAACCTGCGTCGCTTCTTCGAGGTGAACCGGTTCTACGTCGCGGTCGCCGCCCTGAAGGCGCTGGCCGACGAGGGAGAGTTGCCGGCCGCCAAGGTGGCCGAGGCGATCAAGAAGTACGAGATCGATCCCGAGAAGCCGGCGCCCTGGACCGTTTGACGGGCACCCTGAGCCAATTTCGATACCGCCACTGCTGCATCTTCAGAAGGAGTCACGTTTGGCCGCCACCGAGGTGAAGGTTCCCGACATAGGGGATTTCAAGAACATCCCTGTCATCGAGTTGCTCGTCAAAAAGGGCGACACGGTCAAGAAGGACGAGTCCCTGCTCGTCCTGGAGAGCGACAAGGCCACCGTCGAGGTGCCGTCGCCAGCCGCCGGCGTGATCGCCGAGCTGAAGGTCAAGGTGGGGGACAGGGTGAGCGCGGGGACGCTGGTGGCGATGCTGGAGGGCAGCGCCAGCGCCGCGCCGGCGGTGACCAACGGAAACGGCAAGGCGAAGGCGCCGACCGCGGAGGCGACGGTCGCGGCGCCGGCGGCGCCCAAGGTCGCCGCGGCGCCTCTCCCGCCTCCATCCGCGCCGCTGCCGGCCTCCGCGCCCGCGCCCCAACCGCCGTCCGAGGCGGTCGGCGCGGTCGCTCACGCCAGCCCCGGCGTGCGCCGGTTCGCGCGCGAACTGGGCGTGCCGCTGGGCCAGGTGACCGGTTCAGGGCCTAAGGGACGCATCCTGAAGGAAGATATCCAGTCCTTCGTGAAGCAGGCCATGTCGGGTGGCGCCAGCGCGCGCAACGGCGGGCTGGCGGATCTGGGCTTGCCGGCCTGGCCCAAGGTCGACTTCGCGAAGTTCGGGCCGGTCGAGGTCCAGTCGCGCACCCGCATCCAGAAGATCTCGGCGCCGGGCCTGGCCCGCAACTGGGTGATGATCCCGCACGTCACGCAGTTCGACGAGGCCGACATCACCGAGCTGGAAGCGTTCCGCGCTCATGTGAACGAGGAGAACGCCAAAGCTGGCGTGAAGGTCTCGCCGCTGGCGTTCCTGATCAAGGCGGTGGTCGCGGCGCTGAAGAAGTACCCGACCGTCAACAGCTCGCTGGACGGGGACAACCTGGTCATCAAGCAGTACTGGAACATCGGCTTCGCGGCGGACACGCCCCAGGGGCTGGTCGTGCCGGTCATCAAGGACGCCGACAAGAAGGGCATCCTGGAGATCGCGAAGGAGACCGTCGAGCTGGCCGGCAAGGCGCGCGACGGCAAGCTGGGCCCGAACGACATCACGGGCGCGACGTTCACCATCTCGTCGCTGGGCGGGATCGGCGGCACGGCGTTCACGCCCATCATCAACGCCCCGGAGGTCGCCATCCTGGGGGTCTCGCGCTCGGCGGTGAAGCCGGTGTGGAACGGCAAGGAGTTCGCGCCGCGCACGATGCTGCCGCTATCGCTGTCGTACGACCACCGGGTCATCGACGGCGCGCTGGGGGCCCGGTTCATCACCTACCTGGGTCAGGTGATCGCCGACATTCGCCGGGTGATGCTGTAGCCATGGCGACGCGCGAAGTGGCCGTCCCCGACATCGGGGACTTCAAGAACATCCCCATCATCGAGATCGCCGTGAAGCCGGGCGACGTCGTCGCCAAGGACGCGTCGCTGGTCACGCTGGAGTCCGACAAGGCGACCGTCGAGGTCCCGTCGCCGGAGGCCGGCACGATCAAAGAGCTGAAGGTGAAGATGGGGGACCGGGTCTCGAAGGGCTCGGTGATCGCCATCCTCGAGGTGGCCGAGGGCTCCGCGTCCGCGGCCCCGCCGGCCACGCAGGACAAGCAGGTGGGCGGCAGCGATGGAGCGGAGGGGGTCGACGCGCCGCCGGCCAAGGGCGTGGCGCCGGTGACGCCGGATCCGAAGCTGCCGGCGCGCGGGCAACCGGCGAACGGCCAGGCCAACGGCGCGCACGCGGGCAAGGCGCCCTCGGCCCCTGCCGTGGCGCCCGGAACCGGCGCCGCGAAGCACCCTGACGCGAACTACCACGCCGAGGTGCTGGTGCTGGGTTCGGGGCCTGGTGGCTACACGGCCGCGTTCCGGGCCGCCGATCTGGGGAAGAAGGTGGTGCTGGTCGAGCGCTACGCCCGCCTGGGCGGCGTCTGCCTGAACGTCGGCTGCATCCCGTCGAAGGCGCTGCTGCACGCCGCGAAGGTGATCACCGACGCCGAGGAGGGCAGCCACCTGGGGCTGACGTTCGGCAAGCCGAAGATCGACCTGGACGGCCTGCGCAAGTTCAAGGACGGCGTCGTGAACAAGCTGACCGGCGGCCTGGCCGGCCTGGCCAAGGCGCGCAAGGTGACCACGGTCGAGGGGCGAGGGCAGTTCGCGTCGCCGCACCTGCTGGCCGTCGAGACCAAGGACGGCGTGAAGACCGTGTCGTTCGATCACTGCATCATCGCCGCCGGCTCGCAGGCGGCGCGCATCCCCGGCTTTCCTTACGATGACAAGCGGCTGCTGGACAGCACGACCGCGCTGGCGCTGGCCGACGTCCCGAAGCGGATGCTGATCATCGGGGGCGGCATCATCGGCCTGGAGATGGCGACGGTGTACGACGCCCTGGGCGCCAAGGTGACGGTGGTCGAGTTCCTCGATCGCCTGATCGCGGCGGCCGATCCGGACATCGTCCGCCCGCTGCAGCGTCGCATCGAAGGCCGCTACGAGAAGATCCTGCTGAAGACCAAGGTCGCCAAGCTGGAGGCGTTGCCCGAGGGGCTTCGTGCCACGTTCGAGAGCGCGGACGGCAAGTCGCCCGCGCCGGCGCCCGAGGTCTACGACCGCGTGCTGCTGGCGGTGGGAAGGCGCCCGAACGGCAAGAACATCGCCGCCGAGAAGGCAGGCGTGAACGTCAATGATCGCGGCTTCATCCCGGTCGACAACCAGATGCGCACCAACGTGCCCCACATCTTCGCCATCGGCGACATCGTGGGCGAGCCCATGCTGGCGCACAAGGCGACGCACGAGGCGAAGCTGGCCGCCGAGGTGATCGCGGGCATGAACCACCACGCCTGGGAGGCGCGCACGATCCCCAGCGTCGCCTATACCGATCCCGAGGTGGCCTGGATGGGCCTGACCGAGACCGAGGCGAAGGCCAAGGGCATCGAGTACGAAAAGGCCGTGTTCAACTGGGGCGCCAGCGGCCGCGCCCTGGGCATGGGCCGCGAAGAGGGGCTGACCAAGATGCTGTTCGCCAAGGACAGCAAGCGGGTGCTGGGCGCGGGCATCGTCGGCATCAACGCCGGCGAGCTGATCGCCGAGACGGTGCTGGCGCTGGAGATGGGCGCCGACGCCGAGGATCTGAGCCTGACCATCCACGCCCACCCGACGCTGTCCGAGACCGTGTTCTTCAGCGCCGAGATCGCCGACGGGACGATCACGGACCTGATGCCCCCCAAGGCGAAGTGAGCGCGACCGCGACAAAGCTGTCCGGATCGCGTCGCTAGCCTGGCCGGGAGGGCCGCGAAACGAGCCATGGTTCATGGCTTGCTTCACGGCCTGGACATGCGAGATGTCTCTCGGACGGACCGGCGCTTCGGCCTGCTGGTGTCCGCTGCCGTGGCGCTCGGCGCCGCGGCGTGCGGGGACAGTCCCTCGGTGCTCGGGCAGAGCTGTCAATCCAGCGAGGGACGGCCCGGCCTGGTGGTCGCTGATCAGTCGCGATGTTATCTCGACGACGCGTTCTGCGAGCGGCGCCCCGATGGCCATTACTGCACGGGTGGTCAACCGCTGGTCTGTCCCGAAGGGCAGGTCCAGATTTTCTTCTCGTGCGGTCCCGCGGGCGGCGGCGGGGCTGGCGGCGCGGGTGGCGGCGGCGGGGCGGGAGGCAGCAATACCGGTGGCGCAGGAGGCAGCAATACCGGTGGTGCAGGAGGCGTGGGTGGGACGGGCGGCGGCGGCGCGGGCGGAGCGGGCGGTCTGGGAGGAGTGGGGGGCGCGCCCAGTTCGGTCGGGCAGACGTGCCAGTCGAGCGCGGGGCTGATGGGGACGGTGGTCGCCGCGAAGGCGAACTGCTGGCTGGACGACGCCTTCTGTGATCCCCGGAACGACGGGACCTATTGCACCGGCGCCCGGCCGTTCATCTGTCCGGAGGGTCAGATCCGGGTGGACTGGATGACCTGTGCCGCCGCGGGAGGCGCTGGCGGCGGAGCCAGCGGGGGGCACGGCGGGGGCGGCGGGCACGGCGGAGGCGCGGGCGGACACGCTGGCGTGAACGGCGCCGGCGGCGGGGATACCGCCGCTGCGGCCGGCCTCGCAGGTTGAGCTCAGCCTGCGACGGTCAGGCCCGCCGCTTCACGCACCACGGTCGCCAGCGCTCCCCAGTCCCAGTCGGCCCGTCCGCGCGCCATCGCCGCCAGCAAGTGATCGCGCGCCACGTTCGCGGTGGGCAGCGGCGCCTGCAGGTCGTGGCCGGCCTCCAGCGCCAGTTCCACGTCCTTCAGACCAAGCGGCACCGTGAACCCCGCGGGGCGGAACTGTCCCGCCGCGATCCGGCCGCCATAGCCCTTCACGATCGGCGAGCCGAACACGGTCCTCGTCAGCAGATCGATCAAGGCAGGCGGCGAGACACCGCCCTTCTCCCCCAGCGTGGTCGCCTCCGCCAGCAACTCGATGGTTCCGGCGATCATGAAGTTGGCCAGGATCTTCGCCAGCGCCGCCTGGGGGGCGGCGCCCAGATGGATCTGACCTTGGCCCAGGCATTTCAGCGCGGGCTCGGCCCGCGCGATGGCGGTCTGTTCACCACCCGTCATGATCCAAAGCTCGCCGCGAGCGGCCGCTTCCGGCCGCCCTAGCACGGGCGCGGCCACGAACTGCTGGCCGCGCGCCGCGTGCGCTTCGCTCAATTCGCCCGCGAGCCGCAGCGAGATCGTGCTGGTCCCCACGTGCACGCCGCCTTCGCGCAGCCCGGCCTGCACGCCGTCCGGTCCCAGCACCACCTGGCGAACCGCCTTGTCGTCCGCCAGTGACGTGATGACGACGGCGGCGCCGGCGGCCGCATCACGTGCGGTTTCAAACACCTGCGCGTTGGGAAGGCCTTCGGCGCGAGACCGCGTGCGGTTCCAGACGCGCAACGAAAATCCCGCGTTGCCCAATCGTTCGGCCATGGTGCGGCCCATCTGGCCCAAGCCAATGAAAGCGACCGTCTCCTCTCGCTCTGTCGTCATGCGCTGCAGGATGCGCTGGCCACCGCGGCATGCAAGGCGAAGGTGTTCGTACGCGTCAACTTTGTGACGCCTGGTACTGCGCCGGTGACGCGAGAAGTTTTTTTTGCAACGTGTGCCTGAAATGTAGCTGCGATTACCGTTGCACCACGAGAGTCGTAGTACACCATTAGGCCCGCGTCCGGTTCGCGCCGTAAGAATGCGGCGCGCGCGATCGAACGGGAGACTTTGAAAACTCAAGGAGTGCGCGTGAAGACGAATCGGGCGATGAGCACGGGGTTGGTGGGGCGTGCGGCGGCGGGCGTAGGCCTGAAGGCCGCGGCGCTGCTGGCGGTGATCGCGATGTCGGGCTGCTTCCAGCAGAGCACCCAGGAGACCGCGCCCGAATCAGACGTCACCGCGACCGAGCGGAGCCTGGCGCCCATGACCGGCGTGCTGACCCAGCACAACGATCTGCTGCGTACCGGCGCGAATCTGAACGAGACGATCCTGAACACGTCCAACGTCCGCACCGGTAGCTTCGGCAAGGTTCATTCCTATGCGGTGACGGGCCAGGTTTACGCGCAGCCGCTGTACGTGGCGCAGGCGATCTCCGGCAAGAACGTCGTTTACATCGCCACCGAGGCCAACAACGTCTACGCCTTCAACGCCGACAGCCCCTGGGACCTGATCTGGTCGCGCACCACCATCGAGACGCCGTGGATGTCGGCCTCGACCTGCGTGAACACGCAGCCGCTGATCGGCATCAGCAGCACCCCCGTCATCGATCCCTCGACGAACACCATCTACTTGACGGCGAAGCGCAACGTCAGCGGCACGTTCAAGTACATGTTGCACGCGCTGGATCTGACGACCGGCGCGGACAAGCCGGGCAGCCCCATCGACATGGGCCTGGACGCCAACGGCCAGCCGCTGGCCGTGGCCGGCTCGGGCGACGGTGTCAGCAGCGGAAAGATCGTCTTCGATCCCATCAAGCATCAGAACCGCGTCGCCCTGACGCTGTCCCAGGGCGTGTTGACCGTCGGCTTCGCGTCACACTGCGATCAGAACAACTATCACGGCTGGGTGTTGCGCTTCGACACCACCTCGTCGCCCATCCGCCCGCTGACGCCCTACATGACCAACCCCAACACGGGCCACGGCGGCCTGTGGCAGGGTGGCGGTGGCTTCCCCGTCGATTCGTCCGGCAACCTGTACATGGTCAGCGGTGACGGCCGTTCGGGCACGACGAACACGACCGGCACGCAGCTGGCGAACGCGTTCATCAAGCTGACGAACGTCGGCATCGCCGGCACGCCGACGGTCGGCTCGTGGTTCATGCCGTCCGACGTGGCGTCGCTGGACACGGCCGACACCGACATCGGCAGCTCGGGGCCCTTGCTGATCCCGAACACGTCGCTCCTGGTGGGCGGTGGCAAGAACGGCATCATCTACGTCGTCAACACGACTGGCGATTCGATGGGGCACTTCCAGGCGGGCTCGCCGCCGGATACCCAGATCGTGCAGCGCTTCTCGGGCTCCAGCACCAACGGCCAGATCGTGGGCGGGCCGGCGTGGTGGGATGGCCCTTCGGGATCCTTCATGTACGTCTGGCCGGGCGGTTCGACGCTGGGCGCCTTCTCGTTCAACCGCACCACGAACGTCTTCAACACGACGGCCGCGGCGCGCGGATCGGTCACCGCGTCGGGTGGCGACTCGCAGGGGGCGCAGATCTCGGTATCGGCCAACGGTTCGACGACCGGCACGGGCATCGTGTGGGCGACGCGCGCGCTGGGCAGCACCGGTGGTGGCGGCTTCAATTCGAACACCCCCGTGGGCGGCGCCCTGTACGCCTTCAACGCCGAGAACGTGGCCACGAAGCTGTGGGATTCGACCCTGGTGTCGGCCGACAAGCTGGCGAACGCGCCGAAGTACATCGCGCCGACCATCGCCAACGGCAAGGTCTACGTGGGCACGCTGGGCACGGCGCCCAGCAGTGGCGGCGAGGTGGACGTCTACGGTCTGCTCAATCCTTCCGACGGCGGCGCCGGCGGTTCGACGGGCAGCGGTGGCAGCAGCGGCACCGGCGGGACCGGCGCCGTGGACGGCGGCGCCGATGGGCCGCCCCCCACGCTGACCTGCGCGACCGTCGACGGCGGCGCGGCACAGCCGACGAACTGGACCTACGTCTACAACACGTACTTCGCGGGCACGACCACCACCGCCACGGCGGGGCACTGCTCCGAGTGCCACGGCTCGACGCTGGCCGGTTTCACCTGCGGGGCCGACAAGGACAGCTGCTACAACGGCCTGGTCACCGCGGGCAAGATCACGCCCTCGACGCCGACGTCGTCGCCGCTGGCCGATCCCGAACAATCGCCGCTGGCCTGGTTCGGCCGGCCCACCACGCCGCCGGGCGTGGTGGCGTTCATGCCGACCGATCTGGTCGTCCGCAACGCGCCCGCGGTGGCCGCGCTGTGCGGCTGGGTGCAGGCGGGCGCCCGTGACGACAAGGCGACCGGCCAGACCTGCGCGGCGCCGAACGAGTGCGCCTCCGGCTTCTGCGTCAGCGGGGTGTGCTGCGCGAACGCCACCTGCAGCGCCGCGCCGACGATCCAGCTCGACAACGGCGCCACCAGCGCCGTGGCTCCCTTCGTCGCTGACCAGTTCTTCACCGGCGGAACCGCGCGGACGGTCACGAACACGATCACCACGACTGGCGTGACCAACGCGGCCCCGCAGGCCGTGTACCAGACCGAGCGCTACGGCAGCTCGACCTACACCGTCACGGGTCTGCCGGCCTCGGCGCCCTACACGGTGCGGCTCCACTTCGCCGAGCTGTTCCAGACGGCGGCGGGGAAGCGCGTCTTCAACGTTCTGATCAACGGCACGACGGTGCTGTCGAACTTCGACATCTTCGCGGCCGCGGGCGCGGCGTTCAAGGCGGTGGTGCGCGACTTCTCGGCGAACGCGAACGCGTCGGGCCAGATCGTCATCAACTTCAACACCGTCACCGACAACGCCACGATCGAGGGCATCGAGTTGCTGCCGGCGGCGCCGAACAACCCGCCCACGATCGCCACGGCCGCGGCGGCCAGCCCCAACCCGGTGGCGGCGAACTCGACCGCGCTGTCGGTGCTGGGCGCCGACGACGGGGGCGAGACGAACCTGACGTACACCTGGGCCACCACTGGCACCCCGCCGGCGGCGGTGACGTTCAGCGCGAACGGCACCAACGCGGCGAAGGCGGCGACCGCCACCTTCACGGCGGCCGGCATCTACAACCTGCAGGTGACGGTGAAAGACGCGGCCGGCCAGACCGCGACCAGCCTGATCGCGGTGACGGTCAGCCAGACCCTGACCAGCATCGCCGTGTCGCCCGCCAGCGCCTCCATCGCGCCGTCCGCCACGCAGCAGTTCACGGCGACCGCCCGCGACCAGTTCGGCGCTGCGCTGGTGGCGCAGCCGTCGCTGACCTGGGCCGTCAGCGGAGGGCCGGGGACCATCAATGGCAGTGGCCTGTACACGGCCGGCGCCACCGCCGGCGGGCCGTACACGGTGTCGGCGCAGGCCGGGACCGTGACCGGCACCGCCGCCGTGTCGGTGGTGGTGCAGAACGCCGCGCCGACCATCGCCACGCCGGCCGCGGCCAGCCCCAGCCCGGTGACCGGGTCGACGACCGCGCTGTCGGTGCTGGGCGCCGACGACAACGGAGAGGCGAACCTGACCTACACCTGGGCGACCACGGGGACGCCGCCGGCCACGGTCACCTTCACCGCCAACGGCACGAACGCCGCGAAGAACAGCACGGCCACCTTCACGAAGGCGGGCAGCTACACCTTCCAGGTGACGGTGAAGGATCAGGGGAACCTGACCGTCACCAGCGCCGTCACCGTGACCGTCAACGCCACGCTGACCAGCATCGCCGTCACCCCGGCGACCGCCACGGTCACCGCGGGCGCCACGCAGCAGTTCGCGGCGTCCGCCCGTGATCAGTTCGGCACGGCGCTGACCGCGCAGCCGTCGTTCACCTGGACGGTCGGCGGGGGGGGCTCGGTAAGCACGAGCGGCCTGTTCACGGCCACGACCGCCGGGGGACCGTTCACGGTCAGGGCGGCCAGCGGCAGCGCCAGCGGCACGGCCAGTGTCACCGTCTCGGCGGCGCCCAGCACCGTCTACCGGATCGACACCGGCAGCACCAGCGGGACGTCGCCGTTCACCGGCGATCAGTTCTCGAGCGGCGGCACGACCCGCACGGTGACGAACACCATCACCGTCTCGGGCGTGACGAACGCGGCGCCGCAGGGCGTGTACCAGAGCGAGCGGTACGGCAACGTCACCTACACGTTCCCCAGCCTGGTGGCTGGCGCGAACTACACCGTCCGCCTGCACTTCGCCGAGCTGTTCCAGACGGCCAAAGGCAAGCGCGTGTTCAACGTGGCCGTCAACGGCACCACGGTCCTGTCGAACTTCGACATCTTCGCGAGCGCGGGCGCCGCGTTCAAGGCGGTGGTGCGCGACTTCACCGCCGCGGCCAACTCGTCGGGCCAGATCGCCGTCAAGCTGACGACGGTCACCGACAACGCGACCATCGAAGGCATCGAGATCATCCGGCAGTAGCGCGCGGGGGAGCGCCGGGGCTGGCGAAGCAGCCCCGGGCGCTATCACGCCGCCCAGGATCCTGTAACGTCGCGACGTGTTTCGTCTCGAGGGACCGGCCCGCTCCGACCGCAACAACGCGATCCTCGCGGGGTACCTGGCGTTCGTGGCCGGGTTCGTGAACTCGGGCGGCTTCGTGTTGATCGGGTCCTTCACGTCGCACGTGACGGGCAGTGTGGGGCGGCTCAGCATCGACGTCACGCGCGGCGATCTGGGGGCGGCGTTCTTCGCGGCGCTGCTGGCGGTGACGTTCTTTCTCGGGTCGCTCTCAGCCAGCCTGATCTTGCAGGGCCCCCGGCCGGCGCGGCTCCCGCGCCTGTACGGGACGGCGCTGTTGCTCGAGGGGCTGCTGCTGGCGGGCTTCATCTTCGTGGCCGGCCTGTCGCAGACCAGCCATCCGCGGCTGCGCGACGCCGAGGCGGCCATTCTGTGCGCCGCGATGGGCATGCAAAACAGCCTGGTGACGCGGCTGTCGGGCGCGGTGGTCCGGACCACGCACCTGACGGGCGTCATCACCGACCTGGGGATCGAGACGGCCCACTGGCTGCGCTGGCGGATCCGTCTGTGGCGGGCGCGCGGCGCAGCGAACGTCGCCGCCGAGCGACCGCCCACCCACGTCAAGACCGTGCTGCTGCTGACGATCGCCACCGCATTCACGCTGGGGGCGCTGCTGGGGGCGACGCTGACGGCGCTGATCAGCCGCTGGGCCATGATGGGCCCCGCGTGCGCCGTCTGGGGCGCCTCCATCTACGCGTTTTCCCAGCGAACGTCCGCCGGTGGCGGTCAGCCCCGGGAAGAGTGAGCGCGTGTCGAGGGACTTGCGGAAATCGGCGTTGCCAGGCAGCGTAGGGAGGACCGTCACCTGCTGCCCGGCAGGACGTGCTCGACACGGCACGTCGCCGGCGGGCGCGGGGGATCGCCGAGGAAATACATGGGTCAACCGAGCATCATCGAGATCAGCTATCAGGAGTTCCTGGTGATTTATCGCCGGGCGACCGATTCGGGCAAGAAGATCGACGTCAGCGACAAGGAGCGATGGGCGCGCTTCGTGCGGGAGAACAAGATCCCCGAGGCCGGCATGGCGGTGAAGGCGAAGGCGGGCGTGATGTCGGGCAAGACCCGCGTCGTCATCATCGACGGCGACGGAAAGGCCGACGGGTACTACATCTATTCTCCGGAAGCGTTGTTCTGCCTGAAGTACGATCTGGGACGGGACTGACCGGGGCTGACGGGGGCGCTGGCAGCGGCGTCCGGTTCGGGCCGTCCGACGGCGTGTGTTACCATTCCGGCCCCGCCGGCTGCCCCGGCCCGGCGGGGGCGCGAAAGCGCCGACGCGCAGCTTCCCACCGCCAGCCCCGAGAAGGACCACCGTGAAATCGCTCGAAAAATCAGCAAAGCTCCGGAACGTCTCGTACGACATTCGCGGGCCTGTGCTGGAACGAGCGAAGCAGATGGAGGCGGCGGGCGAGTCCATCATCAAGCTGAACATCGGGAACGTGGCGGCGTTCGGCCTGAATCCTCCGGCCGAGGTGGTGAACGACATGATTCGCCACCTGCCGGACACGGCGGGCTACACCGATTCGAAGGGCCTGACGGTCGCCCGCGAGGCGATCCAGAGCTACAGCCGCGAAAAAGGGATCGCCGGCGTCACGATCGAGGACATCTGGCTGGGCAATGGCGCCTCCGAGCTGATCGTGATGAGCATGAACGCGCTGCTCGATCCGGGCGACGAGGTGCTGATCCCCAGCCCCGATTATCCCCTGTACACGGGCGCCGTGGCGCTGTCGGGTGGAACGCCCATCCACTATCGCTGTGACGAGGCGTCGGGGTGGCAGCCCGACCTGGCCGACATCCGCCGGAAGGTGACGGCCCGGACGAAGGGGATCGTCATCATCAACCCGAACAACCCGACGGGCGCCGTCTACCCGCGCGACATCCTGCTGCAGGTGGTGCAGGTTGCTCGCGAGCACGAGCTGGTCGTCTTCGCCGACGAGGTGTACGACCAGATCCTGTACGACGGCGAGACCCACACCGCCATCGCGTCGCTGGCCGAGGACGTGCTGTTCCTGACGTTCAACAGCCTGTCGAAGAACTATCGCGCCTGCGGCTACCGCGCCGGCTGGATGGTCCTGTCGGGGCCGAAGGCATCCGCCGGCGGATATATCGACGGCCTGAACGTCCTGGCGTCGATGCGCCTCTGCGCCAACTCCCCCGGACAGCTGAGCATCCGCAGCGCGCTGGCCGATCGCGTGTCGATGGCCGAGCTGGTCGCGCCGGGCGGCCGGCTGCGCCGCCAGCGCGATCTGGTGTACGACATGCTGACGGCCATCCCCGGCGTGACGGCCGTGAAGCCGAAGGGGGCCCTGTACATCTTCCCGCGCCTGGACCCCAGGCGTTACCCGATCCAGGACGACCAGCGCTTCATCCTGCAGCTGCTCGAGTCCGAGCGCGTCCTGCTGGTGCAGGGCTCGGGCTTCAACTGGCCATCGCCCGACCACTTTCGCATGGTCTTCCTGCCCGAGGAGGACGAGCTGCGCGAGGCCGTCACGCGCCTGGCGCGGTTCCTGGATCGCTACGGCCGCTGAGGCCGGCGCCTT
>Ga0070679_100001716_pt1 | contig 19752 bp, 18 predicted proteins | sample KBSC63BmetaG_FD_65652 | JGI IMG/M metagenome (GOLD analysis project Ga0070679, IMG submission 65652) | Corn rhizosphere microbial communities from Kellogg Biological Station, Michigan, USA - KBS C6-3B metaG | ecosystem: Host-associated > Plants > Roots > Rhizosphere | place: USA: Michigan... | reverse complement strand
GCCCTCGCGCTCTGCTGCCGAACGGGCGTTGTTATCTGGACGCACGTGAAAGCCGACGATGATCGCGCCAGAAGCGCGCGCGAGAAGAATGTCGCTCTCCGTGATTGCGCCGACGCCGCGGTGGATGACCTCGACAGAGACCTCTTCATTGGACAGCTGGGCCAGCGCGTCGGCGAGTGCCTCCGCTGGGCCGCCCTGGTCCGCCTTGATGACGATGCGCAGCGTGCGCGCCTGACCCGGCGCGGTCTGCGACATGAAGTCCTCGAGAGACACGACGCCCTTTGCGGTGCGGCGGCTCTTCGCCTCGCGATCGAGACGCTGACGGCGCTGCGCGATCTCGCGCGACTCCATCGCGTCTTCCACGACGACGAACTGATCGCCGGCCATCGGAACGCCACCGATACCGAGAATCTGGACCGGAATCGCGGGACCGGCGTCCTTCACGGCGCGACCGCGCTCATCGAGCAGCGCTCTAACGCGGCCCGAGTACATGCCGCAGATGAAATCGTCGCCGACGTGCAGTGTTCCGTTGCTGACGAGCATAGTCGCCACCGGACCCTTGCCCGGATCCAGCTGGGCTTCGATCACCGCGCCCGTGGCGCTGCGATTCGGATTCGCCTTCAGGTCGAGAATTTCGGCCTGCAGCAGAATCTGGTCGAGAAGCGAATCGACGTTCGTTCCCTTCTTCGCCGACACCTCGCTCGAGAGCACAGTGCCGCCGAACTCCTCGAGCACGACGCCGTGTTGCAGGAGATCCTGCTTCACCTTCATCGGGTTTGCGCCCGGGACGTCGATCTTGTTGATCGCCACGATCATCGGCACGCCGGCGTTCTTGGCGTGCGAGATCGCTTCGATCGTCTGGGGCATCACCTGATCGTCAGACGCGACGACGAGCACCACGATGTCCGTCACCTGGGCGCCACGCGCGCGCATCGCGGTGAAGGCTTCGTGTCCCGGCGTGTCGAGGAAGGTGATCGCCTTCCCACCCGGGAGCGAAACGTGGTACGCGCCGATGTGCTGGGTAATTCCGCCCGACTCGCCGGCGACGACATTCGATTTCCGGATGTAGTCGAGGAGCGACGTCTTTCCGTGATCGACGTGGCCCATGATGGTCACCACCGGCGGCCGCGGCTCCAGCTGTTCCGCGGTATCCTCGACGACCGCGGTCGCGTTGAGGTCCGCGGCGTACTCCTCTTCCTTGACGGCCTGGAATCCGAATTCACCGGCGATCAACTCGATCTGGTCGAAGTCGAGTCGCTGGTTGATCGTGACCATCAGACCAAGGTTCTTGAATGCAAATCCGACGATCTGAACCGCGGGCGTCTTGAGGATCTGCGCTAGCTCGCTGACGGTGATGAACTCGTTCACGCGTACCGTCTTCTTCTCGCGCTCGACTTCCGCCTGACGCTGCGCCGCCATCTCTTCGCGATAGGTGCCATCTTCGGCGCGACGAGCGCCGCCACGGCGAATGGGCCCGCGCATGGACGCCATCGTCTTGCCGATGTTCGCCGACACTGCTTCCTGATCTACTCCCCGCTTGCCTTTCTTGCCGCGACGGGCGCCACGATCTTCGCCACCACTGCGACTCGGAGCACGATCTTCGCGGCGCGGAGGCGCGGTTCCAGCCCCAGGCGCCGCCGAAGCTACAGGACGCGGCGGAGCGTACGGCGCGCCGGTAGCAACCGGACGCGGACGTGGAGCACCTGGAACTACGGGCTGCGGACGCTGACGATCCCTTGGCTCATGACGCTCGGCCCGCTCGGTGCCGGCACTGTGCGTCGCCGAAGGATTGAACGTCGCCGGGGCTGGCGGAGCGGCAGGCTGACGCGGCGCCGCTGGAGGCGGAGTACGCGGACGATCTGCCACCGCGGCATCGCCCGCTGCTGTCGCGGCGATCGGTGCAGGAGCGGGTACGGCAGGCGGCGTCGGTGCCGGAGCTTTGACTTCCGGCGTGACGACTGGCTCTGCCTCAACGACTTCAGGCGCCGGCTCAGTTGCAACGCGACGACGACGGCGAACAGACGCGTCGGCCGCGGGCGTGGGCTCGGCTTTTACTTCCGGCGTCGGTGCAGCCGCGGTTCCCCGGCGGCGACGAGTCGCTGCCGGTGGCGCTGCTACGCGCGCGCGTTTCTCACGCTCCCAACGGGCACGGATGCGCGCGACCTGATCGTCGCTCAACGGACTGAGATGGCTACGCACCGGAACATCCATGACGCGAAGGAGGTTGATCACCTCATCGCTGGAAATTCCGAATTCACCCGCCAGATCATGTACTCGAAGCTTGCTCAACCCTACTCCTCCTTACGGCCATCCGGCATCGGCGTCGAGCTGAGCGCCCGAATCCCCTTTGCCAGACCTCTGTCAACAATTCCTATAACAGCAGTCGTCTCGCGGCCAGCAGCCGAGCCAAGCTCGGCTGCCGACGGTCCCGCGAGAACCAGTATTCCACGAGCGCGAAGGAGCGGCAACACTTTATCCAAACTGTTACTCGAAGCGTCAGGCGCTGCAATAGCCAGTTGTAACTTGCCGCGCTTCGCCGCTTCCCGCACCTGCTGAACCCCTATGATTGCCCCGCGTCCGCGCACGCCGAGGCCGATGAGCCCCAACAGCTTGCGCGTCTCCACGGGATCCATCTACTACTCCTTCTCCTCCGCCTTTACGGCTTCCGCGACAGCCTCTGCTTCCGGCGCCGCACCGCCGCCTTCGGATGCCATCTCGGTTCCTGCGTCCGCGTCGGCGACGGTGGTAGCAACCGCGGCCTCCGGCGTTTCCGCCGCGTCATCAGTCGTCAGCTCGTCGATGATCGCCATGAGTCTGTCGGCCTCTTCAGGTGCAATGCCGGGAAGGCGCAGGAAGTCTTCGCGCTCGAGATCGATGATGTCATCCAGAGTGCGATAACCGGCCTCCTCGAGAACTGCGACCGTCGCCGGCTGCATGCCCTCGATATCCGCGAGCCGCGGGTTGACGCCCGAAACAGGTTCGTCGGTTGGAAGAGGCGCGAAGATCGGCTGATCTGTCCCCCGCTCCATCCACTCCCGGCTCGAGTAAAGCTCGATCTTCCACTCGGTAAGCTCGGAGGCGAGGCGGACATTCTGGCCGTTGCGGCCGATCGCCAGCGAGAGCTGGTCCTCGTCCACGATTGCCTGAATCGTCTTGGTCGCCGGATCGCTGAACACGCGCGCGACGCGCGCAGGCGCGAGCGCAAGCTTGGCAAAGCGCTCGGGATCGGCCGACCAGGGCACGATGTCGATTCGCTCTCCGCCCAACTCGTTGACTACGGCTTGTACGCGGGATCCCTTGAGGCCGACGCAGGCTCCTACCGGATCCACCGAATCATCGCGCGAAAAGACGGCGATCTTGGTGCGGCTGCCGACTTCGCGCGCACTGGCGCGGATCTCGACCAGGTTCTGCTGGATCTCGGGCACCTCGAGCTTGAAGAGCGCCTTCACAAAGAGAGCGTCGGCGCGACTCAACACGAGACGCGGGCCCTTCGGCGTTTCCTCGACGCGCTTGAGAACAGCGCGGATCGGATCGCCCTGATGAAAGTGCTCGCGATGGTTCTGCTCGCGGTACGGAATGATCGCTTCCGCTTCACGAAACTTGTTGAGCATGATGACGAGCTTGCCGCGCTCGATCTGCTGGACTTCGCCGGAGAGCAGATCCCCGACCCTGCTCGAGAACTCGTCGCGGATCTTGGACCGCTCGCCTTCCCGGACACGCTGGATGATCCGCTGCTTGGCTGCCTGCACGGCGGTGCGCCCGAACTCCGCGAAGTCGACCGGGATTTCCATCTGGTCGCCGACCTGGAACTCGGAGTCCTCGAAGCGCGCTTCCTCGAGCGAGATCTGGCTCGCCGGGTCGGTGACTTCCTCGACGACGGTCTTCAGGAGCACGATTCGAATCGCGCCCTTGTTCTCGTCGATGTCGACTTCCGCCTGTACCGTGGGCCCGTGCTTCTTGGCGAGAGCGGCGTTGATGCCGTCCTCGAGGAGGCCGTGCAATTCGGCGCGATCGATCTGCTTCGAGTTCGTCAGCTCTCGGATCGCTGTCAGAATTTCTACTGAAGCCGCCATGTCCTTGTACCTCTACCTTTTCCAGTGAAACGCCAACCGCGCCTTTTCCACCGCGGCCAACGGAAAGCGCCGCTCGTTGCCGCGCTCATCGAGCACCTTCACGATCTCTTCGCCGGCGCCGCCCTCGACTCCCGCGATCTCCACCTCATCGGTTCTGCGGCCGGCTGGGTCACCGGCCACATTGGTCGTGACCACGGCAGTCCTGCCGACAAATCGAGCCCAATCCTTTGCATTTCTGAGCGGTCTCTCCACGCCAGGAGATGAAACCTCCAGCACGTACTGCCGCCCGCCGAAATCCTGTTCGTCCAGCCTGCTCTCGATTGCCCTCGACGCGCCAGCGCAATCCTCGACCGTCACTTTTTCACCGTCTTCGCGCTCGATCCGAACGTCGACGACGGGCCTTCCTTTGCTGCCCCCGAGCTTGAGCTCAAAAAGCTCCAGCCCAAGTGGCTTAATTTCCGATGTGACAATGTCTTCCAACGTTCCGTTCATCTACCTTCGAGGTCCATTCTGAGGACAAAAAAATGTGGGGGGATCCCCACATCAGTGTTGGCCGCCGAGTTGAACGCCCTATACAATGTAGAAAGGTGGCTGAGGCGAGTCAACCCGGCCTCCGCGCCGAGACTAGACCTGGGCCGCGATCACTGCGATCTGTCTTCCCTTATCGCCGGCTCTGTGTGAGAAGAATCGGTCATTGTCGCACTTGGTGCAGAACGCGCTGACCGTGATCTTCTGGACTCCTGTCTCTGTCGCGTGTTCGGCGATCAGCGAGCGGAGATCGACGTTGCCGGGACGGGTCGCGGTCTCACCTGTAAGCTGCTCGCGAACTTCGGCGCTCACCTCGTAGCAGCGGCCACAGATCGCCGGCCCCAGGTGGATGGCGAGCTCGTCGGGGGCGAGGCCGTAGCGCGCGAGTGCGGTAATCGCTTCCGTCGTTATCCTGGCTGCCGTACCTCGCCAACCCGAGTGTAGAAGCGCAACTACTCCGGATGGGTGGGCGATGAAAACGGGAACGCAGTCAGCAACGCCGACGCAGAGGGCGATTCCCTTTTCGGCGGCGATGTGGCCGTCCGCCTCCTCTCCCGCCCGCAGCCAGCCTTCCCAGCCGCCGGTGTGGACGAGCACCCGCGTCCCGTGAGCCTGACGGAGCGATACCAGCCGCCGCGCCGTGTCGGACAGCTCGCGCTGGAGCCCGCTCCAGCGCCCCATCACGTCGTGGACGGGCTCGGTACTCGAGAGGCTGAAAGTACCGGCGTCGCGGGTTGTCACGAACGCGCGAATCCCCCAACTCTCGAAGTCGGGGATGATCTCCTTCGGTATTTCACTCACCATGGGCACCGGGTACCGCGTACCGGGTACCGGTTTCTAAGCGCGTCGATCGTCAACGCGTGTGATCGAGGCGCCGAGGGCGTTCAGACGTTCGTCGATGCGCTCGTAGCCGCGCTCGATCTGTCCAACGTTGTTGATGAAGCTGGTGCCCTCGGCGCAAAGCGCGGCAAGGAGCAGCGCCATCCCAGCCCTGATGTCCGGCGACTCGAGGAACGCTCCGCGAAGCCGTGAAGGTCCGGAAATCAGCGCCCGGTGCGGGTCGCAGAGCACGATCCGCGCGCCCATGGTCGACAGCTTGTCCACGAAGAACATGCGCGACTCGAACATCTTCTCGTGCATGAGAATGAGTCCCTCGCACTGGGTCGCCGTGACGATAGCGATCGACATCGTATCCGCCGGAAACGCGGGCCACGGCTGGTCCTCGAGCTTCGGGACGTGCCCGCCCATGTCCGCCTGAATCTGGCGCGACTGCTTCGCCGGGACGATCAGGTCGGGACCGTCTTCGATGCACTCGATTCCGAGGCGGGAGAATCCCATGCGGGTGGAACGAAGGTGCTCTATCCCGGCGTTTTCGATTCTCAGCTCTGACTTGGTGACGGCGGCAAGACCGATGAAGGACCCGACTTCGATGTGGTCCGGTCCGATGCGGTGCGTCACCGGCTTGGTGCCGAGGGGGCGACCGCCGTGGATGGTAATCGTGTTCGTCCCCACACCCTCGATCTGGGCGCCGAGGGCGATCAGAAAATGCGCGAGGTCCTGGACGTGCGGCTCGCTGGCGGCATTTCGGAGGACCGTTGTCCCGGTGGCCGCGGCAGCCGCGACGAGCGCGTTCTCCGTCGCCGTCACGCTGGGCTCGTCGAGAAACACATCCGCGCCCTTGAAGCCGTTGACGCGCATCTCGATCATCTTGCCGTGCGTGAACTGGGCGCCGAGCTGCTCGAGCGCGAGGAAGTGGGTATCGAGCCGGCGGCGTCCGATAACGTCGCCACCAGGAGGCGGAAGAGTGACCTGTCCGCAACGGGCAAGGAGCGGCGCGGCGAGGAGGATCGACGCGCGGATCTTGGCGCAAAGTGTTGGGTTCAGATCGGCGGGACGCAGGTCCTTCGCGTGCACATCGAGGGCGTTCTGGCCCACCCATTCCATCGATGCCCCAACCGATCGAATCAGCTCCACGAGCGTTTCGATGTCTCGGATGCGGGGCACGTTCTGGAGATGGACGACGCTCTCAGATATCAGCGCGGCGGCGACGATCGGCAGCGCCGCGTTCTTGTTTCCAGAGGGCCGAATCGAGCCGCTGAGAGGTCTCCCTCCCTCGACGACGAACTGTACTGCTGGCATGTTGCTCCTGAAGGCGTCTGTGGGTTGACGTGTTGCGAAAATATATCGCAGACCGCACTCTTTGTACCGTGTTGCTAAACACTCTCTGTAAATGGCCTCTCCCTTGCACACCTAAGGGCGCATGACAGCATGGTTCATCAGCGGAGCCGAGCTGCTGCAGCAGGTCGCTCGCTCGCTGCCGGATACGATCTACACGAAGCAGGTGGTGGCGGAACCGGGCGCGTGGGAAAAGATCACCAGCATAGCAAGCGGCGTGATGACGTTTACCGTCATCATCCTGACGGTCGCACTCGTTCCCGCGGCGTGGAATTTCCGAAAGAGCTACAAGAAAGTCAGCGACATGCTCGACAAGATTTACGGCGACGTCAATCCGCTGATGCGGCACGCCAGCGCGATCGCGGACAACGTCGACTACATCTCGACTTCGATTCGCGTCGATGTCCAACAGGTGAGCCAGACGGTGGCCGCGGTGAATCAGCGTCTTCAGGAGGCGCTGGAATCCGCCGAAGACCGCATGAAGCAGTTGAACGCGCTGCTCGATGTGGTGCAGGAGGAGGCGGAGTCGGCGTTCGTGACTACCGCGTCGACCATACGCGGCGTGCAAACAGGAATCAATCAGGCTTTTGACCAGGAGGAGTTGTTCGATGGGGACTACGACGAAGACCGAACCGACAGCGGGGAGAAACCGCGCCCGCGTGTCCGACCCAGAAATGGAAGCGGACGAAGGGCGTGAGCAGCAATACGACCTTCTCACCGCGGCGATAATCGGCGCGGCGGTTGGTGCAGGCATTACGCTGTTGCTGAGACGCGGGCCGTCGGGACGCCGGCCGGTGGGACCGCTCATGCGGTACGCTGGACGTGGTGCGACACTCGCAGGACTCGCAGGGCTCGAAGGAGCGAAGTGGGCGGGCGGACGCGGCCTCGAAGGCGCGCGCTGGGCCGGTGGCCGAGCCGCAGAGGGAGCTCGCTGGGTCGCGCCGCGCGCGAAGGCCGGTTTCCGAACCGCGGTGGATCGCGGTGAGGATCTGATCGACCGCATTCCAGTGGACGACGTCGTGGAGCAGGTTCGCGATTACGTCGATACTGCCCGCGATGCGATCAACGATGTCGTCAAAGACGAGCTGAACGATCTTCGCAAAGCCGTACGGCGGCAGCGTAAGCGTATCGGGATTTAGGACCATTCCGATGCGGCGCGCCACGCCGCGGACAGTCTCGGCTGGTGGCCTGGCACTGGCCGTCCTGCTCGCGCTGATCCTGACGCCGGCGGTCGCGCACGCGTGGACTCCGGGGACGCACATCTTTCTGGGTGAAGCGGTGATGCGCTCGCTGCCGCTGCTTCCGTCGAGCGTGGGCGAGCTCCTCGCCGCCTTCCCGTACGATTTTCTCTACGGGTCGATTGCGGCGGACACCAGCATCGCCAAGAAGTACGCGGCCACCGGGAGGCACTGCCACTCGTGGAACGTGGGTTTCGAGATCTACGACAACGCCGACTCGGAGCCACTTCGCGCGTTTGCCCTCGGCTATCTCGCCCACCTCGCGGCAGACTCGGTCGCGCACAATTACTTCGTTCCGCACCAGCTTACGATCACCTCGGCGACGGCAGCGCTGGGACACAGCTACTGGGAAAGTCGCTTCGATACCCACGTAGGGGAACGATTCAGCCGCACCGCGAAGCAGCTCATTCTCCGCGATCACACCCACTCGGATGAGCACCTCGATCGGATTCTGAGTCCGACGATCTTCAGCACTCCGACCAATCGCCGGATCTTTCGCGGAATGGTTTACGTCGCCGACACAGAGTCGTGGCAGCGCATCTTCCACCTCGTGGAGGAGAAGAGCCGTTGGGATCTCTCCGACAAGGAAGTCAGCGCCTACATGATCCGCGCCTTCGATTACGTCGTTGATCTCATGACGCGCCTTGACCACGCCGAGGCGTTCAAGCTCGATCCGGCTGGAACCGTTCCCCTGCGCGAAGCGAAGAAGGTTCGGCGGGCCGCTCTTAGACGCGGCGGCGAAGAGCACGTGTTCGAGCAGGCCCAACACCATTTCGGAATGCCGCCCAGCGCGCTTCGCTACGCGATCGGCCTTCCGGAGCCCCTCTATCCGGCCCGACTCGAGAGCAGCTGATTCACGCGCTTGGGGTCGGCACTTCCCTTCGATTTCTTCATAACGAATCCCACCAGCACGCCTTGCAGCTTCTTCTCGCCGGCGCGGAAGCGCGCTGCTTCTTCGGGATGTTCGGCGAGGACCTCGTCCACCCACTTCGCGATCGCGCTCTCGTCGCCGACCTGCAACAATCCGTCGTCGGCTGCTACCTGGGCGGCGGGTTGGCCGGTCTCGATCATCCTGGCGAAAACGCGCTTCCCCGCCGTGTGGCTGATCGTGCCGTCGCGCACGAGATTGAGCAGCTGCGCCAAATCCGCGGGACGCACCCGGAAACGAGTGATCTCCTCGCCGGAAGCGCGCAGCACTGCCAACACTTCCCCCATCACCCAGTTGTACGCTGACTTGCCATCGCCCGACGCGCGCGCGACAGCCTCGAAGTACTCGGCAAGCGCTGGATCGGCGGTGACCTGCTCGACCTCGGTCGCCGATAGCGAGTATGCCCCGACGAGTCTCGACTTTCTCTGATCGGGAAGCTCGGGCAGCTCCTTCCGCAGGTGATCGATCCACTTCGTATCGAGCATGAGCGGTCGGAGATCGGGCTCCGGGAAGTACCGGTAGTCGTGACTCCCCTCCTTCGTGCGGCTGGGTCTGACCGTTTCGCGCACGCCGTCCCATAGCAGCGTCTGCTGTTCGACCGTTCCACCCGAATCGATCAGCGTCGTCTGTCGAATGAATTCGGCCTCGAGTGCCTTCTCGACGGCAGAGAACGAATTCATGTTCTTCACCTCGGTCTTGGTGCCAAGCTTCGACTGACCCGGCGGCCGGACGCTGATGTTGGCATCCACCCGAAGACTTCCCTCCTCCATGCTCACGTCGCTGACGCCGAGGTATTGCAGTATCTGCTTCAGTGTTCGCAGGTACGCTCCGGCGCCGGCCGAAGTGCGGATGTCCGGCTCACTGACGATCTCGATGAGGGGAACGCCGGCGCGGTTGAGATCGATCGCGGTCGCGCCTGGATAGCGGTCATGAATTGACTTCCCCGCGTCTTCTTCCATGTGCAGGCGCGTGATCCGCACTCGAACGTCGGTTCCGTTCTCCGATTTTCCGACGACGACCGAGCCACCGGTGGCGAGGGGCTGGTCGAACTGCGAGATCTGATAGCCCTTCGGAAGATCGGGGTAGAAGTAATTCTTTCTAGCGAACACCGACACCTGATCGACCTTGCACCCAAGGCCAAGCGCGGCGCGGACCGCGAGCTCGACGGCGTGCTCGTTGAGCACCGGCAACGCACCCGGCAACGCGAGGCATACAGGACACGTGTTCATGTTCGGCGGCGCCCCGAAATCGGCGGAGCATCCACAGAATGCCTTCGTGCGCGTCTTGAGCTGCACGTGCACCTCGAGGCCGACGACCATTTCGTAGCGGGCGGTCATTTGTGCGCGTCCTCGCCGAGCGCTGCCTCGAGCGCGTAGGCGACGCGAAACATTTCGTACTCGTCGAAGTGGGCCGTGATGATCTGACCGCCTACGGGAAGATTGCGCACCCTTCCGATGGGTACTGACATGGCCGGCACTCCAGCCAGGTTTGCCGTCACGGTGAAGATGTCGTTCAGATACATCTCGTAAGGCTCGCTGATCGCGCCGATCGGAAACGCGGTGTTGGGCGTCGTCGGAGTGAAGATCGCGTGGACGCCGCTTGCGAAGACGGAGCGGAAATCCTCGGTGATCAGCGCGCGGACCGCCTGGGCCTTTCGGTAATAGGCGTCGTAATATCCCGCCGACAGCACGTACGTCCCCAGCAGAATTCGGCGCGTCACCTCAGGCCCGAAACCTTCCGAGCGCGTTGCCTCGTACATCGCCTTCAGTCCCTTTCCCGGATCGACGCGAAGTCCGTAACGAACGCCATCGAATCGCGCGAGGTTGGACGACGCCTCCGCGGGGGCGAGGATGTAGTAAACGGGAATCGCGAGGGGCGAGCGCGGCAGCGAGATGTCGCGGATGGTTGCGCCCATCGAACGGAGTCGATCGAACGCGCGATCGCAAAGATCCCGAATCTTCGCGTCGAGTGAGTCCGGGAAATACTCCTTCGGTTTCCCGATCACCACTCCCGCCAGTGTCTTCTCACTCGGCGCTGGCGGAAGCGGAACCGGCGTGCGGCCGATGCGAATCGCTTCCGTGTCCGGATCGCGCGCATCGGGCGCGGGTTTGCCAAGCGCGGACAGGCGATAGATCGGGACTTTGTGATCGGAGCTGGTGGAATCGAACTTGTCGAATCCGGCGATGCATTCGAGGCCGAGTGCGGCGTCGTCAACGGTTCGGCCAACCACGCCGATCTGGTCGAGCGAAGACGCGAACGCGACGAGGCCGTATCTGCTCACGCGTCCGTAGGTCGGCTTGACGCCAACCACTCCGCAAAAGGCAGCGGGTTGGCGGACGGAACCGCCCGTCTCCGACCCGAGAGCAATCGGCGTTATTCCCGCTGCGACGGCGGCTGCCGACCCTCCGGAAGATCCACCGGGAACACACCGCACGTCGTGTGGATTTCTCGTAGGACCGTACGCGCTGTTCTCGGTCGACGAGCCCATCGCGAACTCATCCATGTTCGTCTTCGCGACGATGATCGCACCGTTTGCTCGAAGGCGCTCGATCGCGGTCGCCTCGAAGGGGCTGACGTATCCCTTGAGGATCTTCGACGCACACGTGGTCGGTAAACCAAACGTGGCAATGTTGTCCTTGACGGCAATCGGGACCCCGGCCAGGACGCCAAGGTCGGCCGCGCTCCCCCGTCGCGTGTGCATCTCCTCCGCTTCCGCGATGGCCGCCTTCTCATCGGAATAGAGGATGATGTTGAGCTCGTCATGACCCGCGCCAATGGCCTCTGCTCGTGTGAACGAAGCACTGACGATATCGGCGGCAGAGAGATCACCGGCGCGGACACCGGCGGCGATCGCGGCGGCGCCCCGGGGTGCACCCGGCACCCGGTCCGCGGTACCCGAGAGATTGTCGACGCTCAAGCCTCGCTCTCGGTGGAATCCTCATGGGTTGCCAGCCGCGGGACGAGAAAAAAGCCGTCGCGCATCGCTGGCGCCATAGACGCTATCGTTCCGGTCATGATTGGCGTTACGCCCACATCGGGGCGAAGTGGGGTGCCGGTCGCACCTGCGGCTGGAGTCGTGGCGACGCCGCTGGTATCCACCTGGGAGAGAACCTCCATGTGCGACAGAATCGCGGTGAGCTCCGCGGTGAGCGCGTCTGCGCGCGCGGCGTCGACGCCGAGGCGCGCCAGGCCAGCGATGTGAAGTACATCGGCGCGGGATACCGACATTATTCCTGCCCGCGCTCGAGAGTGGTGTAGGCGAGCTTGATGGTTTTCCTCCCGACGTTCGCATCGTCGAAATCGATAACGGCCTTCACTTCCCTGCCAAGACCGGACACCTCGGCGATGGATCCATCGCCGAAGAGCTTGTGCTTCACCCTCTCTCCCTTCACGTAGCGGGGCTCGTCCTGTGACAGCTCGGCTTCGGTGATGGCGACCTTCCGCCATGACGGAACGTCGTGCGTGCGGCGCGCGGGATAGGCGCCGCTGTGGAATCCCTCGCCGCGCGATGTAGTTCCGCGACCCATCGATGTCACGCGCATCGTCTTCCGCTCTTCCAGACTGGCCGCCGCGATCTCGCGCAGGAATCTCGACTTGATCGACGGCAGCAGCTCACCGTTCCTCCTCCGCATCTCGGTGAAAGATAGAAACAGCTTCTCTTCCGCGCGCGTGATTCCGACGTAGAAGAGACGACGCTCCTCTTCCAGCTTCGGGGGATCGTCGAACGACTGCGAGAGCGGAAAGAGGCCGTCCTCCAGTCCGGTCAGGAATACCACCGGGTACTCGAGCCCCTTCGCGTTGTGGAGCGTCATGAGCGTAACCGCGTCGGCAGATGGGTCGAGCGCATCAGCGCCGGCGACGAGCATTGCACGCTGCAGGAAGTGGTCGAGCGGGGTGAGCCCAACTTCGCCGCCGTCATCGATCACCGTTTCGGCCGCACCGTTGATCAAAGCACTGACGTTTTCGATGCGATCCCGGGCGGACTCGGGTCCTTCAGATTGGAGATATGCGACGTACTTGATCTCGTCGATGAGCTCCTGGATCACCACGTCGACGCTGGTGTCCTTCGCGCGCTCGCGCAATCCGGCGATCATGGTGACGAAATCGGCAAGGGCCTTTCGAGCGGCGGGTCGCAGCGCTTCCTGCAAATCCTCACGACAGGCGATCTCGAAGAGCGGGACGCCAGCTTGCTTCGCGCGCTCGGCGAGTGAATCGATGGTGGTGTCGCCGATTCCGCGTTTCGGAACTGTGATCGCTCTTCGGAACGCTTCTTCGTCGGCTGGATTTGCGATGAGCTTCAGATACGCCATCAGGTCCCGTATCTCGCGCCGATCGTAGAAGCGCACCGATCCCACGAGTCGATACGGTATCGCGTCCCGGCGCAGCGCATCTTCGAGTGCGCGACTCTGCGCGTTCGTGCGGTAAAGAACCGCGAATTCGTTCAGGCCGCGGTTCTCGCGATTCTGTCGCGACTTGATCTCTTCGAGGACCCAGTCCGCCTCGTCTCTCTCGTCGAGGGCCGCGACGATCGTGACTGCCTCGCCCGAAGGCCGGGTGGCGCGAAGCGTCTTCCCCTTTCGTCCGACGTTCTGCGTGATGGCAGCGTTGGCGACGTGGAGGATGTCCGGTGTCGACCGGTAGTTGTCCTCGAGACGCACCAGCTTCGCCGAGACGAATTCCTTCTCGAAGTCGAGAATGTTCCGGATGTCCGCGCCCCGCCATCCGTAGATGGACTGATCATCGTCGCCGACAACCACGACGTTGCCGTGTCCACTGCCAAGGAGCTTGATGAACTGGAACTGGGCGCGATTGGTGTCCTGGTACTCGTCGACCAGAATGAACTGGAAGCGATCCCGATAGCGCGCGAGTGTCGCTTCGTCCTTGCGAAAGATCTCGACGGGCAGCACGAGCAGATCGTCGAAGCTCACTGCGTTCGCGCCTCTCAGCGTCGCTTCCATTCGTCCGTACACCTTGGCCGCTGCGCGCGACACCGGATCCATCGCCAGCGATGCGTATTCGGTGGGCGGGACGAGCGCATTCTTCGCATCTGAGATAAGCGACGATATGACCTTGGGGCTCCACTGCTTGGGCGAGATCCCTTCGCTCTCCATCAGCCGCTTCACTACGCCGAGGTTGTCGTCCTCGTCGTAGATGGTGAAGCTGGCAGTCCTGCCGACGTGCCGTGCGGCGCTGCGAAGGATCCGCGCACCTATCGCGTGGAAGGTGCCCGTCCACATCCCCTTCGGCTCTTCACCGAGCAGGCGCGTGATTCTCTCGCGCATCTCGCCGGCAGCCTTGTTGGTGAAGGTCACGGCGAGGATGCGCGACGGATCCACGCCGTGGTGCTCGATCAGCCGCGCAATGCGAGTCGTGAGGACCCGCGTCTTGCCCGAACCCGCGCCGGCAAGAACGAGCATCGGCCCCTCGAAATGGAGCACGGCCTCACGCTGGGCGGAGTTCAAGCCGGCGAGAGGCTCGGTAGCTTCGACAGTTGCAACGTTGGGTGATTCGGACATTCTCTCAAGATACCGCCCCGAAGGTTGGTTCATAACCCGACCTTTTATTGCGGCGATCTCATCCGAGGAGCATGTCGAACGTCGCGCCGCGCTCGGACGGGACCAGCAACAACTCGCCGCCGTGGCTGTCGCGAACGATGCGGCGGGCGAGGGAGAGGCCGATCCCCCACCCCTTCTCCTTTGTCGAGAAGCCGGGATCGAAGATCTGGTGCCGGATTTCGCGCGGGACGCCCGGCCCATCGTCAGCGACTCTTACGCGGACTCTCCCTTCCGGAAGCGCCTCGGCGGAGATCTCCACTCTTCCGTCGCGTCCCGCGAGCGCGTCGATGGCGTTTTTGGTCAGCGACTCGAGCGCCCACTCGAGGAGCACGGCGTCGCCCTGGACGACCAGCTCTCCCTGGTGCGACGATGAGACGGTGACACGCTGTGCCAGGGTCGGAACGCGCGCGCGAAAATACGCCGCCACATGGTCCACCAGGGTGCCGAGGTCCACTGAGTCCTGTCGCGGGGGTCGCCCGATCCGCTCGAATCGGTGCGCGACGCGCTCCAGACGCTCGAGGTCGGCCTCCATGTGATCGAGCGCGGCCGACGTCGTCGGCTCCGGCTCCGTTTCGCGTAGTAGCTCGATCCACCCGCTGATGCTCGACAAGGGAGTTCCGAGCTGGTGCGCCGACTCTCGAGCCATGCCGGCCCATATCTGTTCGCGATCCGCGCGGCCGCGCGTGCGGAGAGCGTACGCGCCGGCGACGAGGACCATCGCAATGAGTATCGACTGCAAAACGGGAATGAGGATGAGTCCTCGAACCAACGGAGTATTGCCGTAGTGTACCGCGCCAACGCCAGGCTCGATGATCGGAGAGTTCTGACGGTCGATCTCGATCAGATAGTCGCGCATCACCGTCGAATTGATCGGGGCTGTGAAGGGCACGTTGGCGGTATCGGTCGGACGTCCACGCGTGTCGGTGAGGATCATCGGCACGCCCGACTCACGGATGTGGCGTGAAAGATCGAGCAGCGCAGCGGTTGCGGCATCCGGATCCGGATCGCTCAGTCCATTGTAGACTCGCGCGTACATGAGTCCTACGCGCGACGCTTCCTGACGGAGCTCACGCACCACTCCGCGCGTGTAGATCACGTACCACGTAAGCAGCGCGAGTACGCCGATTGTGATGAGAGTGACCGGAGCGAGCCGGCGCATGGGTTAGCTCAGGCGCTCAGCGCCGAGATAGGTCCTGAGCGCAGCGGGGACGAGCACGCTGCCATCCTTCTGTTGGTGGTGCTCCAGAATTGAAGCGATGATCCGCGGAAATGCGAGACCACTTCCATTGAGCGTGTGCACAAAGCGCGGCTTGCCGCCATCCGCGGGCTTGTATCGAATGTTCGCCCGTCGCGCCTGGAAGTCGGTGAAGTTGCTGCACGACGACACCTCGAGCCACTTCCCCACTCCTGGCGCGTACACTTCGAGGTCGTAGGTGTGTGCGCTCGCGAAGCCGGTGTCTCCGGATGCGAGCCGCACGACCCGATACGGAAGCTCCAGCAGCTGCAGAATTTTTTCCGCGTGCCCGGTGAGGAGCTCGAGCTGTTCTCCCGAAGTCTCCGGCTTCACGAATCTCACGAGCTCGACCTTGTCGAATTCGTGGACGCGCAACAGACCCCGCGTGTCTTTCCCGGCGGCACCCGCCTCGCGCCGAAAGCAGGACGAATACGCGGTCACCGCCTTGGGAAGCTCCGAATCTGCCAGGACCTCGTCGCGATAGAGATTCGTGAGGGGAACCTCGGCGGTCGGAATAAGGAACGCGTCTTCGTCCTTCAACGCGTACATATCTTCCTCGAACTTCGGAAGCTGGGCGGTCCCGATCATGCTCGGCCGATTCACGACGACGGGCACCCAGGTTTCCTCGTAGCCGTGATCGCGCGTGTGCACATCGAGCATCAGGTTCAGCAGCGAACGTACGAGGCGCGCGCCCTGGCGCCGAAAGACGATGAATCCCGACCCGCTGATCTTGGCGCCCCGCTCGAAATCGATCAGCCCGAGCCTGCCTCCGACCTCCCAATGCGGCATCACCGACGCGCCTTCGCGTGGATCACCCCAGGTGCGCACGATGGTGTTGCTTTCTTCGCCGCCGGCGGGAACCTCATCGAGTGTGACGTTGGGCAGCTCGAGGAGAATTGCGTTGAGCTGACCTTCGGTCTGAGCGAGTTCCCGATCCAGTCGGGCGATCTCGTCTCCGAGGTCGCGCGACTGTTTCTGAAGATCGTCCGCCGCTTCTCCCGCGCGCTTCTTCTGCCCTACCTGCTGGGTGACGGCATTGCGCGCGGCTTTCCGCTCTTCGACGGCCTGGATGGTGTCGCGCCTGTTCCTGTCGAGCTCGACGGCGCGGTCGATGGTGGGCGAGAGGGCGTCGAGAGCACCGCGCCGGCGCATGCCCGCGCGCAGTGCGTCGATGTGCTCACGCACCATCCTCAGGTCGTGCACGACTCAGCTTGTGGGTACGCCGACGCCCAGGGAACGGAATCCGCAGTTGGGGTCAAATCCGACGCGGACGAAAACGGTTCTCGACGCGAGATTGACGCTATCGGCTACAATTTTCGCGTAGAGGTATGGAGAGATGGCGAACTGACAGATGTCCTGCGATCCGTTGTGGGGGGACTGAATCGTGACCACTTCGCCGGGAGCCATCACCAGCGCTGAGTCCGTCTCGAACCCGGTCTTCGGAGCCACAGTGACGCTGTCGAAGATGCCCGCCACCTTCTGCAGACCCACAGGGCGCCCGCCCCCGGGCGTGCTCACCACGAGCTTGACCGGATAGATCACAGCGTGGCCATTTGCATCGATATCGAGCGCAACGTCAAAACTGGCGGATCCATCGACGCGGACAACCTGCCTGCCCACCAAAGACACTCCGCTCGGATAGGAGGGCGGAGTGCCCGACAATGCCCAGACCGTCAGAGAGTCGGTCGAGGTCGATAGATTCGCCCGAAGATTCGTAGGATTCCCACAGGCGCTGAGAACTAACGCGGAACACATCGCCGCGAGCAATGCGAGACGAGCTTTCATGCAGATTATAGACAGATGAGAGACTGGAGGGGTTGCTTCTCGATAATACCCCGTAACTTACGACAGTTCAAGCGATTGCCGCGCTTGACTTCACTCTTTGGCTTTCCTAGCTTCGCAAATCCTTCTCCTATAAATGCCCAACATAAGAGATTTCACCAGCGCGCTCAGACAACGTCCGGGAGTTGACGCAGTTCTTGTATTGGGAAAAGACGGGCTGCTCATCGAAGGCTTCGCGGCGCCCGGCCTCAACAACGATGATCTCGCCGCCCGCGTTCCCGCGCTGATATCGGAGGCAGAGGCCCTTGGACGCGCGACGCTCCAGGGACAGATCAACACCGCGATTCTGGAGCACCAGAAGGGCTACGCTATCGTTGCGGCACTCGCTGACGAGACACTCCTTCTCGTACTCCTACGTCCATCCGCCGATCTCGGCGGACTTCTGTTCGACGTCCGGCGCTATCGCGGAAACATCGCGGCTCTCATCTGACAATGACCGATCCCTCAGCACGCCTTTGTCACATCCTCGTCGCCGACGATGAGCCGCATATCGGACGCATCATCAAGATGAAGCTGGAGCAGGGACCGTTCAGAGTGAGCCTGGCGTACGACGGTCAAGAGGCGCTCGACTTCGTCAACGGTGAGGAGAAGGTCGATCTTGTGCTTCTCGATCTGATGATGCCCAAGCTCAGCGGCCTCGACGTGCTCAAGCGGATTCGGGAACAGGAGCGTTTCAAATCCCTTCCCTGCATCATCCTGACTGCTGGCGGTGACGCCAAACACGAGCGCGACGCACTGGCGCTCGGCGCGACGCAATTCCTGACCAAGCCGTTCAGTCCGAAAAAACTCTACGCGCTCGTCGCGCGTCTCACAGGTGCGCCCGACGAAGCGGGACTGAACACAGAGTGAGCCGCTGGGCCGTCGTTCTCGCGGGCGGAGTCGGTTCGCGATTCTGGCCGCTCAGTACCCCCGAGCGGCCCAAGCAGCTTCTCCCGCTCGTCACCGACCAGCCGTTGTTGCGCGACACGGTTGATCGCCTCCGACCGATCGTCGACCCTGCGCACACGCTCATCCTCACCAACTCAGGTCTCACCAAGTCGATAAGCGCGATGTTGGGCGAAGTTCCGCGCGAGAACATCCTCGAGGAGCCGCGGCCGGCGGGCACTGCGGCTGCGCTTACGTGGGCTGCAATCTGCATCGAGCGGCGTGAAGGCAGGGATGCGACGATGATCTGCGTTCACGCCGACTGGGCGATTGGAGACGATGACGGATTTCGGGAGGCGCTCCTGACAGCCGAGCAGGTCGCACTCGACACTCAATCGCTCGTTACGGTCGGCATCGTGCCGACGAGGGCCGACCCTGGCTTCGGATACATCCAGCCAAGCGACGGGCGGCAAGCCTCGCGCGTCAAACGGTTCGTGGAGAAACCCGACAAGGCCCGCGCCGAAAAAATGCGAAATGATGGCTTTCTGTGGAACTCGGGAATCTTCGTCTGGCGCGTTGGCGAATTTCTCGACGAAGTCGTGAAGCACGCACCCGAGCTCGCAGTCGCCCTCGGCCACGCGCGGAGTGGAAGCGCCGCTCAATTCTTTGGGAGCGTCGTGATTCCTGTCTCAGTGGATGTTGGCGTACTCGAAAGAAGCGACAAGGTGATGGTCGTCCACGGAGATTTCGGGTGGGACGACATCGGAACCTGGTCAGCGCTCAGTCGTGTGCGAAACAAGGACGATGCGGGCAACGTCGCCACCGGAGACACACACCTGCTCGAATCCACCAACAACGTTGTCCATTGTGACTCGGGTCAGGTTGTCTTGTACGGCGTAAACGACCTGGTAGTCGTGGTCAAGGAGGGGCTCACCCTCGTGACCACCACCGAGAAGGCCTCGGATTTGAAGCGATTGGTCGAGTCACTCTCAGCGACCGAGATCGGGAAGAAATGAGTGCACTCTACTTCTACGACGATGCGCGGGCCCGGCAGTTCGAGCCGTTCGCGCTGACGCGCCCCGTGTCAGAGCTGCGCGCGGGGGCATCGCTGATTCGGAAGCGGTGGGAGAGGGCGACCTCGCTACCGAGTGGTGGCTTCATCAGCTCGCCCCACCTTGCTCAATTCGCGGAGGGTGCCGCACCGGGCGCGGTTCCCCCGAAGACGGAGATTCCAGCCGGATCGATCCTGATAAATAGCCGTTGCGTCATCCCGCTGGACGTCAAGCTCGAGTCGTTCGACCTGCTCATGTGCCAG
>Ga0070679_100001712_pt1 | contig 19777 bp, 21 predicted proteins | sample KBSC63BmetaG_FD_65652 | JGI IMG/M metagenome (GOLD analysis project Ga0070679, IMG submission 65652) | Corn rhizosphere microbial communities from Kellogg Biological Station, Michigan, USA - KBS C6-3B metaG | ecosystem: Host-associated > Plants > Roots > Rhizosphere | place: USA: Michigan... | reverse complement strand
GTCCTATGACGGGCTTTGGACGGACGAATACGTCAAATAAAAAATCGGCGTTTCAGCTTCACAGCACGTGGTGCGCAACTTCCTTGAACGGGCTGGCTTCGAGGAAGTGGCGGTCGCGCATCATGCGATCGGGAAAGCTCACATGCTGCGCCACGAACACCATGTTCACGCGCTCGCCGTCCTCGGATAAGGGCATGAAGGCGACGCGCACATGCCGCCCGGCGGCGCCGATCCGTTCCGAAGCGAAGAGCGTCTCGGAATAGATCGGGCGGCGCTTCGCGACGCATTCCTCGTAGAGTGCGATGACGAAGGTGCGATAGGCCATATCCCGCAGCACCTCATCGAGATACCGCCCGGTCGCATCGAACCCGTGCGATTGAGTGCAATCGGTGCCGATCAGGCGGTAGCGGAAGCGGCGAGGCTCCTCGACATCGACCAGCATGATGTTCGGCAAAAGCAACGGAATCTCGATTGGATCGAGATCCCCTCGCCGCGGCATGGCGCGTCCCGCGGTCTTGCCAAGCCAATAAGCGTAAGCTTGTCGGATTCGCTCATCCGGGATGGGCGAAGGCGGCATGATTCCCCCGAGCTCCTCGCCGGCGCGCCGTCCGGCCGCCGGGACGGCCGTATCTTAGACTGCGCCCCGCCGGGCTCGAAAGCGGGCGCGCACAATCGTGATGAAGCGGCCTGCCGCGCGGTCTGGCGCGGTCTTTGCCGATCGATTAGCATCCGCGGCCGTCGCGCTCCGTCATCGACGGCCGTTGCGCGATCCGGGGGTCAAATCTTCCATGCAAAGAAAACATGTTCCGGCGACAGGGCTGCGCTATTGGACGGCCCTCACGATCGTCAGCATTTTCGGCGCCAATCTCGGCGATTTTTCGGCCCATGATCTCGAGCTCGGCCATGTTCTGGGCTTGCTGCCGATGGCGGTTCTGCTGGCCGTGGTGTTCCTCGCCGAGCGTCGGGACCGATCGTGGAACCAAGCCTATTATTGGCTGGCGATTATCATTGTCCGCGCCGCAGCGACCAATCTCGGCGATTTTTGCTCGCACAATCTCGGCAAAGGCGGGGCGGTGGTTTTTCTCATCGCGCTGCTGGTGATCTCGCTTGCCTTCTGGCCCCCGGCGCCAAGCGTGCCGAACGACGCCGCAGCGGAGCACTACGCCTTGCCCGTGACGGATGCGCGCTATTGGACGGCGATGCTGATCGCGGGCACTGTCGGAACCGTCATCGGCGATATCGCCTCCTTTGGCCTTCATCTCGGCACGGCGACAGCGACGTTGGTGCTGGGCACGATTTTGGCGCTCGTCTTTTACGGCGGCAGCCGCGGCCTATTCGCGATCTCCGCCTATTACTGGCTGGCCGTCGTCGCGGTGCGCTCGGCCGGCACCTCGGCCGGCGATTTTCTCGCCGGTAGGGCCATGATCGGCCTTCCCCTCAGCACGCTCTGCACCGGGTTGGTCTTCACGGTCGTGGTTCTGGCTTGGAAAGACGAAACGAGCCGCCGCCTGCGCCTTGCCGAGCAGCCGTCATGACACCGGCGGCAAAATAAACCGCCGGCGCGGGTTTCGATCGACGTCACACGAGAGGGACTCCAACAACGCGGTCGTCGATGCGGCGATCGCCAAGGCAAAGGGCGCGGCGCTTTATCGCCGCCCGACCAAGCTGTTCGAGGATCGCCTCAAAGACGCGCCATTCCTCGCCGGGCTGGACGGAATCTCGGTGGTGGGCGGCGGCATACCGCTCGTCGAGCTGGGCCATGTCGTCGGCGCCATCGGCGCGAGCGGCGCGCCGACGTCGCCCGGCGATATCCAATCGGCCCAGGCCGGCGTCGACGCGGTGAAGTAGCCGCGCTCGGCCGGTTCAGCGGACGTATTTGTCGGTGAACAGTCCGTCGAAGGATTTCAGCGCTTCCTCGGGCTTCAATAGGCCGGCCATGACGTTGAAGGTCTCGTTGTTGCGGATGCCGTCGAGCGTCGGCGCGGGCGGCACCGGCGTGACCTTGCGCAACACCGCGAAGGACGCTTCGACGGTCTTGCGATCGAGCGCCGGGAAACGTTTCTCCAGCACCGCGATTGCCTGATCCGGGTGGTCGCGGATCACCATCGCCGCTTGCGCATAGGCCCGTCCCATCTTCTCGCACACGCCCTTGCGTTGCGCACAGACCTCGTTGCGCGTCAGCAGCACGCTGTTGACCATCGGCGAGAGATTGGCCGGGTCTCCGTCGGGCCCGCTGGTGACGAGCACCGCGCTGCCCTCGACCAGCAGCTTTTCGGGCCAGGGCGGCGTCATGGCGAAGCCGTCGATCTGCTTCGCCGCGAAGGCCGCGGCCAAGGACGGTGCAGCCACCACCGCGATCGGAATGCTTTCGGGATCGAGGCCGCCGGTGCGCGCCATGAGGCGGAGATAGGCGTGGTTCACCGAATTGATCGAATCGATCCCCATCGTATGCCCTTTGAGGATCGCGGCGCGCTTGGCGAGTGGCGCTTTGGGGTCGAACCCCGCCTTCTGTGCCGCCTCCTTGCGCAGCACGATCTGGACGAAGGAATGGTCCGAGAGCGCGACGATGTCGAGAAGACGCTGGCCGCGTGCCGCGGCGCGGGTAAGCGAAGCGCCCGAGGCGAGCGCGAAATCGACGCTGCCGGCGATGAGGGCATTGATCGAGCCGAGCCCAGCGATATTGAGCTCCTTCACCGCGAGCCCCTGCTTTGCGAGGAGGCCTTGATCCATCGCGATGTATTCCATGGTGAAGGAGAAGCTCGACGCCGGGATGGCGAGGTTCACTGCGTCCGGCTCGGCCGCCATTGCCGGCGCCGCCGCGCCAAGCCCCGCTGCCAGCAGAATCCACCGCATCGCTTTCATCATCAGCCTCCCCCTGGAATGACGCACCGCTTCCTATTCGCGGCGACCACTATAGTCGCCGGCAGCCGCAGACAGAACACCCAAGCGCGAGACCCTGTTCGCACCCGCGCATAACAGAGGCGCCGCCGAAATCCGGCGGCGCCTCGTCGCTCTCAACGCAAGCGCTTAGTCGTGATCGTGATCGTGACCCCACCAGTGGTCGTGCTCGCGCCAGCCTTCGTCGCGCTCGCGATCATGGTTGCGGGCATAAAAATGGTCGCGATGCTCGGAGCGCCAGCGCGCGGCTTCGTCACGGTCGCGCCAGCCATGCCAATGGTGATCCTGGTCCCAATAGCCGTCATTGTAGCCGAAGGCAATCGGCGGCTGGACAGCGATGGTAACGCTGTGCTTCTCGGCGTTCGCGGGCGCACCCAGCGCGAGCACGCCGCCCGCAAGCGCGAAGCTCAGCATCGCAGCTTTAATCGTGGCATTCATGTGACCATCTCTCTGCTCTGTTCCAGACGTAGAAAAACGGCGACCGGGAGGGAGGGTTCCGGCCTTCTTACCGCCACAACTTTGCCCTTCGCCGCACAATCGCCGCTGCACGAAGGACGGGTGGAAACCAGGAACCGCCGAGAAACCTCGCCGTTGTCCCCGCAACGGATGGAGGCTTCAATGAGGATACGGCAGCTTGCTCTGGCCGCTAGTGTCATTTCGCTTGCCGCGAGCGTCAGTGCATTTGCACAAGCGCCCACGCCCGGACGCAGCACGATGGGCACGTCGAGCTCGGGCGGCGCGACCAGCCGCGACAATGATGCCGGCATTCCCGTGCCGAACGGAACGCCGCCTGGCGATCTCGGCACGGCGCCGAGAGGCACCACGCGCAGCGGCGCGGCCACGGTGCCAAGCGGCCGAAGCGGTCTCGGTACCCCGCCTGGCGGCGCGGGCACGATGAATACGCCCGCGCCGGGCGGTGCCGGGACGATGAATACGCCGGCACCTGGCGGCGCCGGAACGATGAATACGCCCGCACCCGGCGGAGCGGGCACGACGGGGACGCCGGCGCCCGGCGGCGCGGGGCGTTAACGCCGCCGCAGGCGCTTCGCGTTTCGGCGCGCGGCGCGATGCCATGGCGCGATGAGGGCCGCCCAGGACACGTGCGGGCTCATCAAGGCGAGGCCGGACTTTTGCGCCGCGCGGATTTTTTCGTCGAGCATGCGCCGCCGCTCGGCTGCGCGGAGCTTGCCGCTGGCGGCGAGTGCGGCGCGGCGAGCAATGGTCTCGGCGGAGGCAAGACAAAGCTCGGCGACGAGCAACGGAAGCGGCGGTTTCGATCGGCGGTGGCGCATGCGGGGACAACCCCCGCGCTGCGCGCGGCGTTCCCTGCAGGCGAGGCCGAAGCTATGGCCGGGCGGGCCTCGTCGCGCCCAGCATGTCAGCGACGGTTGGAACGAGCTTTGCCGTGATGTCGGCCTTGCTCAGGATTCGATTGGCGCCGAGCTTTTTTGCGACATCGAGCACATCGATGGTCTCGTCCTTCCAGCCGCCGCTGATGACGAGCACGAGGCTTGACGAGCCCTTCCGTCTCAGATGCGCGACGATCTCGAGCCCGTCCATCTCCGGCATCAGCACATCGGTGATGACGAGGTCGTGCGGCATTTCCATCGCTTTGAGCGCGTCATAGCCATTGGCGGCCTCGGTGATGTGATGGCCGGCGGCTTCGAGCAGGCTGCGAACCCGCAAGCGCACTGAGGCTTGATCGTCGACAACGAGTATCTTTGCCATCGTCGCTCACCTTCGAGGTTGTGTCGCCGCATGCCGTCAGAACAAAATATCTTCCAGCGACGCGGGCGCGCTCTCGGCCGGCGCCGCGTCCGCCGCGTCGTCCTCCGTCTTCGCCGCAAACTGCCCGTGAATGCCGCGCTCGCTCGCCATGGTGTAGCGGCCCTTCGAAAACGACTCCAAGCGCCGCGCGAGATCGTCTTCCTCGAGCGTCTCGCCCGGTAGGCCCGCGGCCATGGCGCCGAGCCTGCCGCAAGCCGATTTCAGCGCCTGGGTGACGTCGGCGTGCCACCGCAAGCCGGACGCGGTCTCGTCGAGGGTTCGGCTCACGCCGCTGCCCTGGGTGCTGAGGACATCGAGCGCCTGCCCCACCCGCGCACCGCAGGCGCGGAACGGATCGCAGGAGGCGGCGAGGCGCTGCTTCATCTCGCTCAGCCGCCCCCCGCTCCACTCCTGGCGGTCTTGCTTGAATTGCTCGGCGACCTTGCTGATCTCTGTGAGGCTCGAGGTCAGCCTGTCCGCGTCCTCGACGGTCTGGTTGGCATAGGCGCGCAGCTCATGCGATATGACGCTGAGCGTGCGCCCTTGTAAGCCGAGACGGCCGCATTTGAGCGCGGTGTTGAGGCCGACGAGCCGCATCTCGGTCTCGACATCCTTCACCGAGGTGATTCGCGCAAGCAACCCATCGAGCGAGGCGGCGAGCGTCGCAATCGCGGCATCGACATTGCGCCGTGCTGCCTCGCATTGCGATATCAGCCCATTGGCGCGCCGCAGGCTTTCGTCGAGATCCTCGAGAAAGGAGCGATTGCCGTATTCTTCCGAGCCGAAAGTGGCGCTTCCGAGGCGGACGATGCCAGAGGCTTCAGCGCCGAGCTGGTGAAGCGAGCCGATGACTTTGCGCAGCTTGACGTCGAACTCCTTGGCCGCATGCTCCAGCTGCGCCGATTCCATGCGCAGGATCACGGCGACGAGGCCGTTACGCTGCTCGGCCGCGAGACCTTCCGCCCAGGGCGGAACCTCCTGCCCCTCGCCGCCCGGCTCGCCGAGCGATGTGCAGGCGTCCAGCGTCTCGACGACATGCTCCAGCCTTTGGCGGGTGATGTCGCCGATCTGCAAGGCCATCACCACGGCCCCGATCTCCTCGCCGATGTTTTTCGAGGTGGTGCCGATTTCGGTGGCAACATCGGCGGCGCGGCGGCGCCGCGTCTCGATCGTCCGCAAGCTCTCGGCGAGCTTTTGCCCCGCCACGTTCAACGTCTCGTCCTGCGTGCTGAGGAAGCGCTCATGCGCCTGACCCGCCTCGGCGAGGAGCCCTGCCAGCTTGGCGTGCTCGCGGATATAGTCCTCGATCGTCGCCTCGGCCTTTTTCGAAAGGCGGACGATCTCCTTGGCGAAGGCGGCGAAGTCCTCGCCGGCCATGTTGATATGCGCGGTCTCGATCTGCGCGTTCATCGCTAGGACCGAGATCACGCTGACGGTCTTCTTCAGCTGCGCGATGCTTGCCCCCACCAATTGGTTGTGACCGGCCAGGCGCGATAGCGTTGTCTTCTCTTGCACCAGCGCATTGGCCATGGCGGGGATTTGCTTCGAGACCTCGTCGAGGGAGCCTGACGCGGCGCGCAGCGCGTCCGTCTCCAATTCTCCCGGCAAGCTCTCGAACCGCTCGGTCAAGGCGCCGAGGACATCGACTGCGCTGGTCAAGCGGTCGCCGACGACCAGCAGGCCGTTATCGACGGTGTGCGACATGCCGCGTACGATGCGCGCGAGATCGCGAAGCTCCGATGCGGCGTGGGATTCGAGGGCCATTGTGCGATGATCCCGGGTTACGCGGCCTGACGCGCCCGGAGGATTTCCGCGGCCAAGCGGTCGAGGGGAAAGACCTTCTCGGCGGCGCCGAGCGCGATCGCTTCCTTGGGCATTCCGAAGACGACGCAGCTCTCCTCGTCCTGGGCGATGGTGTAGGCGCCGGCTTTCTTCATCTCCAAAAGCCCCTTGGCGCCGTCATCGCCCATTCCGGTCATGATGATCCCGACGGCGTTCGAGGCCGCGTATTGGGCCGCCGAGCGGAACAGCACGTCGACCGACGGGCGATGGCGGGAGACGAGCGGCCCGTCCTTCACCGCGACGTGATAGCGGGCGCCGCTGCGCTGCAGCAGCAGATGACGGTTTCCCGGCGCAATCAGCGCGCGGCCAGGCAATACAGCGTCGCCGTCCTGCGCTTCTTTGATCTCGATCTCCGACATGCTGTCGAGCCGCCGGGCGAAGGCGGCGGTGAAGAGCTCGGGCATGTGCTGGACGATGACGATGCCGGGGCTCGTGACTGGCAGCGCCGTCAGCACCTCGCGCAGCGATTCGGTGCCGCCGGTCGAGGCGCCGATGCACACGATCCGCTCGGTCGTGCGCGCCATGGCCCGCGTCGGCGCGGGCGGCGGCATCATCACATCCGCGGTGAGCTTTTTCTCGACCAGATGCCGCCGCGCCGGCCGATCGGAGCGCGTCAGCTTCGCATGGGCCGCGGCCTTGACCGCGTCGCAGATGCGGACGCGCGATTCGATGAGGAACTGCTTGGTGTCGAGGCGGGGCTTGGCGATGACCTCGACCGCGCCGGCGTCCATCGCCTGAAACAGGGTCTCCGATCCCTGCTCCGTCAGGGACGAGCAGATGACGACCGGAATCGGCCGTTGCGACATGATCTTGCGCAGGAAGGTGATGCCGTCCATGCGCGGCATCTCGACATCGAGGGTGATGACGTCCGGGACTTCCTTCTGGATGCGGGTCGCCGCGGCGAAGGGATCGGGCGCGGTGCCGACCACCTCGATCTCGCTGTCGCCGCCGAGGATGTCGGCCATGGTCTGCCGAACGGAGGCCGAGTCATCGACCACCAAGACGCGGATCTTGCGATTGATCTCGCTCACTGTGCTTCTCAGCTCCTCATTCGTGCCGCAAAACCGAGGCGGCCACGGGCTTCATCTGGGTGAGATTGCCCCCGGCGGCGGATTCCGAATGGCCAAGGAAGAGATAGCCGCCGGGCCGAAGATGGGCGCATAGGCGCTCGAGCACGTTGTGCTGCGTTTGCCGGTTGAAGTAGATGAGGATGTTGCGGCAGAAGATTACGTCGACGTCGCGGCTGGCGGGATAGTGCGAATCCATCAGGTTGAGCCGGCGGAAGCGCACCTGGCTGCGCAGTTCGGGAACGATCCGCGCCTGCCGCCGCGCCGGATTGCGGGATCGCATCACGTAGCGCTCGCGCAACGCGCCAGGCACGGGCTCCAGCACCTCCTCGGAGTAGACGCCAAGCACCGCCTGCTGCAGAACCTCGGTGCAAATATCGGTGCCGAGGATCGAGAAGCGGAGCCCGCTGAACCGCAGCGCCTCGTCCGCCAGGACCATCGCGAGCGTATAAGGCTCCGCCCCGTTCGAGCACGCCGCGCTCCAGGCCTTGAGGTGGCGGTCGCTGTGCGAGCGCTCCGCCAAGAGCGCCGGCAGGGCATGATTCCTCAGGAAGTCGAAATGCTCGGGCTCGCGAAAGAAATCCGTCTTGTTGGTCGTGACCTCGTCGATGAGATGTACGAACTCTTTCTCGAGCTGCCCCTGGTCGAACAGGCTGTGGCAATATTCGTCGAGCGTCGCGAGGCCGAGCGCGCGAACCCGCTTGCGCAACCGCCCCTCGACCATCGTGCGCTTGCTCGGCGGCAGGCGAATGCCGGCGTGGCTTTCGACGATGCGGGCTAGGCGCTGAAAGTTTCGCTCGCTGATCCGGTCATGCATGGTCGCGGAACTATGCTAGGCGGCGATACCCGATGGCGGGCGCTCGAGCGCGGCGAGATCCTCGGCGGCAAAGAGACGCGCCACGTCGAAGATGATGACGAACGCGTCCCGCCGCCGGGCGATGCCGACGATGTATTCCGACCGCCAGCGGCCACCGATATCGGGCGGCGGCTCGACCGCCGCGGTATCGAGCCCCGTCACCTCGAACACCCGGTCGGCGACCAGCCCCAACACGATGGCGCGGCCGTCGATCGGAACCTCCAGCACCAAGATGCGCGTTTCGGGCGTGGCCGGCACGCTCGGCAAAGCAAGCTTCAGGCGCAGATCGATGACTGGCACGCTGCGTCCGCGGACATCGATGATTCCCAAGAGATAGGCGGGGGCGTGCGGGAGGCGCGCCACGTCGCGCATGTCGAGGATTTCCCGCACGCTCTCGACCGGCACCGCGAAGGTTTCCCGCTCGATGCCGAGGGTTACGTATTGAACCACATCCGTCATGATTGGCCGCTTCCGTTCCCGGTTGCGCGACGCCATCAGTGCCGCGCGAACTCGGCGTCGAGATCGTCGGCGCTGCCGGACATGTCGAGGGCGAAGCCGCCGCCAGCGGCTTTCGCGCTTTTGCCGTGGCTGCTCCGCGCCGACGCGGCTTGGGCGACATGCGGCTTCGCCCCCGCATGCGGCTTGGAAGAACCAGCGTAAGCCTTTTCGATCTTCTCCATGGCAGCGTCGACATGCGTCGCTTTGGGCGCGAGATGCGCCACGGCCGCCCGGCCCGCTTTGCGCGCGCTGGCCGGTGCCGCGGACCGGCCGCCGCCCTGCTCGTCCGTGCGGAAGAAGGCGATGGTCGTCTGGAGCTGCTCGGCCTGCGCCGCCAGCTCCTCCGAGGTGGCCGAAGCCTCCTCCGATGCGCCGGCATTTTGCTGCGTCACCTTGTCGAGTTGCTGGATCGCCTGGTTGATCTGATCGGCGCCGGTGTCCTGCTCGCGGCACGCGGCGGTGATTTCTTCGACCAACTCGGCCGTCTTCTTGATGTCGGGCACGAGCTTGCCGAGCATCTCGCCGGCCTCTTGCGCCGCCTTGACCGTGTCGGTCGACAGCGTGCTGATTTCGGTTGCGGCCGCCTGACTGCGCTCGGCGAGCTTGCGCACCTCCGAGGCGACGACGGCAAAGCCCTTGCCGTGCTCGCCGGCGCGAGCCGCCTCGACCGCCGCGTTGAGCGCCAAGAGATCGGTTTGCCGGGCGATCTCCTGCACGATCGTGATCTTCTCGGCGATGGTCTGCATCGCTTCGACGGCGCGGCCGACCGCCTCGCCGCTCGACTGCGCGTCCTTCGCCGACTGCCGGGCGATCTTCTCGGTCTGGCCCGCATTCTCGGCGTTCTGTTTGATGTTGGAGGCCATCTCTTCCATCGAGGAGGACGCCTCTTCGGTCGAGGAGGCCTGCTCGGTCGCGCCTTGCGAGAGCTGCTCGGCGCTCGCCGACAGCTCCTGGCTGCCCGAGGAGACGTTCTCGGCTGCGGAGGCGACCTCAGCGACCACGTCCTTGAGCTTTGCGGTCATCCGGTTGAGCGCCTCGACGAGGTCGCGGACCTCGTCGTTGGTCTTCACTTCGATCCGCTGCGTCAGGTCGCCCGTCGCGACCCCGCTCGCAAGCTCGACCGCCCGACCGAGGCCGCGGCTGATCGACAAGGCGATCCACAGCGCCGTCCCGATGGCGATCGCCAGCGAGGCGGCGACCATCGAAATCAGCTCGAGCCGCGCGGTACTGTATTGGTCATCGGCATCCGACATGTCTTGGTCCATGCTGGCATGGCCGAGGTCGATGATGCCCTTCAACTGCGTCTCGGCTTCCGATATCAAGCGCTGTCCCTCGCCATCGGATAGAGTGCGCGCCGCGTCCTGCTGGCTGTTCCGCACCATCGAGCGGATCTTGTCCTGCGCCCCGATATATTGCTGCCACGCCGAAGCGAAGGCCGCGAGCTTCTGCTTGATGGCGGGATTGGAGAGCGTATCGAGCTTCGCCTGCTCGCCCACCAAATCTTGGCGGCGCTTCAGAATGTCGGCGTCGTAGCTTTCGATCTGATCCTTGGATGCCGACAAAATGAGATTTTTCTCAGCGCGCTCGACCCGCAACAGGTCCGAGCCCAACTGTTCCGCCAGCATCGTGCGTTGCACCGAGCGTTCGATCAGCCGGTCGGTCATCGATTTGATCGAAGCGAGGCTACCGATCCCGACCGCCGCGGTTGCCGCGGAAAGAACAATAACCGTCCCGAAGGCGAGACCCAATTTCAGCTTGATCGAAAAACGCATTGTCTGGCTCCGTACTATCTGCTGCGTGATCGCATAGGGTTTGGCGAGCGGCGTCCTGCCGCTCGTCTAAGCGAAAATCCGTTCCATGTTGGGGATGACGACGAAATCGTTGTTCCGCTTGCCGATGCGGCGGATGAAGTCGGCGCGCCAATGCATGCCGATCCGTGGCGCCTCCTCGGTCGAGGCGGCGGCGACCTCGGTCACTTCGTGCACCTTGTCGGCCAGGATGCCGACCGTGGTGGGATCGCCGTCGAGGTCGATCTCGACGACGACCATCCGCGTATCCTGCGTCGGCGCGGTCGGCTCCATGCCGAAGCACAGGCGAAGGTCCGCGAGCGGAACGACTTTTCCGCGGACGTTGATCACGCCGCGGATGAAGCGCCGGGCGCCCGGCACCTCCGTCACCGGAACCGGATCGAGGATCTCCCGGACGATGCCAGCTTCGAGCGCGAAGATTTCGCCGCCCAGGCCGAGCATGACCGCTTCGAAAGCGTCGCCGCTGTCCGGATTCGCCATCATGTCAACTCCGACTGGCGCGCTTTGAGCTTCTCCTCGCGCGCTTGGCCAAGCTCGACCAGGTGAGCGATGTCGAGAATGAGCGCGACGGTGCCGTCGCCGAGGATCGTTGCGCCCGAGAAGGTCTCGGCGTCGGCGTGCAGCTTCGAGAGTGATTTGATCACCGTCTGGTGGCTGCCGATGATTTGGTCGACGACCAGCCCGACGCGCAGATCGCTGGAGGAGACGATGACCACTTTCTGGTAGGGATCGGCTTCGGTTTCGGTTTCGAAAATCTCGCGCAAGCGCAGGAACGGCACGAGATCGCCGCGGATGTTGAGGAAGCTGCGGCCTTGCGAGCGGGTATCGTCGTCATGCGACAGCTCGACGCATTCCTCGACCGCGGATAGCGGGAGCGCGTAGCGCCCGTTGCCGACCCGCACGAGGAGGCCTTCGATGATCGCCAATGTCAGCGGCAGGCGCAGCGTGATCTCGGTGCCGCGGCCGGGAGTCGTCGAAATGTCGATGCCGCCGCGCATCGATTCGATGGTCCGCTTGACGACATCCATGCCGACGCCGCGGCCGGAGACGGCGGAGATTTCCTTCGCCGTCGAAAATCCCGGGTGAAACAGGAACTGATAGAGCTCCGCGTCGGTGATCGCCGTGCCGGGCGCGAGGAGGCCCTGCTCCTCGGCTTTCGCGCGGATGCGGTTGCGGTCGAGGCCGCGTCCGTCGTCGCTGACGGTCACCAGGACTTCCGCGCCGGAATGCCGGGCAATCAGGCGGATGCGCCCGCTGTCCTGCTTGCCGGCCGCCTTGCGGCTTTGCGGATCTTCGAGCCCGTGATCGATGGCGTTGCGGATGAGATGGACCAGCGGATCGGCAAGGCGCTCGATCATCGTCTTGTCGAGTTCAGTCTCCTCGCCAATGGTGGCGAGCTCGACCTGCTTGCCGAGGTCGCGCGACAGATCGTGGATCAGGCGGCGGAACCGCCCGAACAACGAGCCGATCGGCACCATGCGGATGCCCATCGTCGTGTCGCGCAGCCCCGAAGCGAGGCGCTCGATCTCCTCGGCGACGGATTTGATATTGGCGTCCGTGCTGGACGTCGCCAGCTGGGTGAGCCGGGCCTGTGCGATGACGAGCTCGCCGACGCGGTCCATCAACTCGTCGAGCCTTTCGGCCTGGACGCGAAGGCTGGTGTTCATTTTCGCCGCGCCATGCCCCGATTCCGCGTCCGGCTTGCGCGACCGTCCCTCGCCCGCCTCGCTTGCGCCCGGCAAAGCCTCGCTTTCCAATGCGGCGGGCGGAAGCGCGGGCACGTCAGGCGACGCGAGCGGCTCGATCGTCAGCTCCATGTCGTCGGCGACGAAGAGAAAGACTTCCTCGATCGCGGCTTTCGGGTGCGCGGTCGTCAGCACGACATCCCATTCGAGATGGCAGGAATCCGCCTGCATGTCTTCGAGCGCCGGAACATCCGCCGTCAGGGCCGTGACGACGCAGGAACCGAGCGCGCGCAATTCGTCGAGCAGGCCGAGCGGATTGGTGCCGCGGATCAGCACATCCTCGGCAAAGCGCAGCCGCAGGTGCCAAATTGCCGCATCGCCGTCCGGCGCCGCGCTCTCGCGGCGCTCGGTTTCCGCGGCCGGGGGCGTTGCGCTTTCGGCCCGATGCGTCGAGCCGACCGTCCGCACAAGATCGTCGAGGATCGCGCGGGCGACCGCGGGATCGGCATCTTGCGGCCGATCGATCAAGAGGCGGATGTGATCCTTCGCGGCGAGCGCGATCGCAATGAGTTTGCGGCTCGATGGGGCATCGCCTTTACGAACTCGGTCGAAAGCGGTCTCGAATTCATGAGTAAACTCGGCGACATCCGGGAAGCCGAACATCGCTCCCGAGCCCTTGATGGTATGGAGCGAGCGAAACGCGCTGTCGACCAGCGTGTGATCGTCGGGTGCTTGCTCGAGATCGAGCAGCGCCTGCTCGAGCTGCTCGAGAAGGTCCTGCGCCTCCTGGCGAAACGTCTCGGCGAAATCCGGCGTCGACATCAGCTCAAGACCTTTTTGACGACCGCGAGAAGCTGGTCTTGCTGGAACGGCTTGGTGATCCAGCCCGTCGCGCCGGCTTCCTTGGCTTGCTGCTTGATCCCGCTGTCGGATTCGGTCGTCAGGAAGACGATGGGAACGCCCTTGTAGTCCGGGAGCTTTCGCATCTCCTTGATGAAAGCTAGGCCGTCCATCACCGGCATGTTGAGGTCGGTGACGATCATGTTGACGGGGCTTGCCTTTGCCGCCGTCAAGCCTTCGGCGCCGTTGCCGGCCTCGACGACCTGGTAACCCGCGCCGGTGAGGGTCAGCTTGATCATCTGGCGAATGCTCGCCGAGTCATCGACCGTCAAGATCGTTTTCATGGGATGGCGTCTCCTAGCCCCAGAAATCGCTGTCGGATGCGCCGCCCTGCGACGTCGCGGTCAGGAACCCGCCGCGCTCGAGCGCGGTGCGCAGAACGCCGGCAGCGGGAGCCGCAAGGGCAAGCGAAGCGCCGCGCCGCGCGGCCGAGCGGCGTGCCGCGAGCAGGAGCTGGATGAAGCTGACATCGACATCGGTGGCGCCGCCGCAATCGATCGCGATGGGAGCGCCATCATCGAGAGCCGCGGCCAAGGTCGAGCGGATTGCCTCGGCTCGGGGCAAGGTGAGGGAACCATCGAAGCGCACCATGCGCTTCGCATCAACACGCGCACCAATGGGCATTTCACTAACCTTCTCGCCTCGCTTTTCGGTCGGCGAACGGCGCCGGTCGAAACTGGGCTTCACCACCACACTGCCTCTTTTTGTAGCAAGCGCAGGTGTCCAAAATATTAATTAGCGATCGCCAACTGACAAAGCGGCGTCGCGCAGAGCGATTTCAGCAGTGCTCTGCGCTGTGATTCACGTCACAGGCGAAGCGCTCTCACTTTGGCAATTTGGTCTCGCGACATCGTTCATGAGGGAGACGACCGATGCTGACACCGGCGGAGTGGCGCAAGCAGTCGCTATGCTTTCGAAAAATGGCGGCGGAGGAACCCGATCCGCATTTGAAATTGCGGCTGGCTCAACATGCGCGTGCCTTGACTGCACTCGCAACGAAGCTCGAAGGAGAGCACGCGCGGCGCAAAAGATCGATCGGCGAGTTGAGCGGCCGGTCGCGGATGGCGGAGCGATTTCCGTGGCAACCGGGTGATGCCGCGACGCATTGAGCCCGCGCTCGCGCAATGAGCGTTCGGCTGCGGTGGGAGTCGCGGTCGCGGTCGCCGGTGCGAAATCGAAAGAAAGTACCAGCCTGACGGCCGGCGGTTTCGTCAGGTAGACGGAGCCTAGGCGCCGCGAATGCGATCGACGATCGCGCCTGTGTCGCGCGGCAGAGCCTCGCCGCGCCAGGCCACATGCCCATCGGGCCGCACCAGCACCAACGGCGCTTGATAGAGCGCGCGGATGTCCGGCGCCGCGATCTCGACCGTCTCCAACGGAACGCCGCGTGCCAGGGCGGCATCGCTGAACGCCCTCCCGTCCGGCGCATCGGCGCCGAGGCGCAGCAAAACGAAACCGCGGCCGAACAGATCGAGGGTCGAGCGCCTCTCGTCGAGCCAGGCATGCGGCGCCCGCGCTCCGGCGCGGGTCGAGGGCACATAGTCGGGCCCGTCCTCCGGCATGGCCAGACCATCGGGGCAGCACACTGGCGAGTCCTCATAGCAATAGCCGAGCCCGATCTTGTCGGCGTTGAATAGTGATCCAGCACTCATGATGGTTTGCCGCAAGCTCGCGCGGCTGCGCTCGCCGGCCTCCCCTGGATCGCAAATGGTGACTTCGGGCGACAGCACGCGCCGTTGCATCATCCGGGTCGAGGCGGCGACGCTGAAGATGCCGACGGGCTGGCGTTCGATGCTGTAGCTGGCGAGGAGATTGTGCCCGCCCCAGCCTTCGACCATCGCCGCGAGCTTCCAGCCGAGATCGACGGCGTCGCCGATGCCCGTGTTCATGCCGCCGCCGCCATCGGGCGGATTCTGGTGCGCGCTGTCGCCGGCGAGGAAGACGCGCGGGCCGCCGTAGCGCTGCGCCACCAGGCTGCGGCGCGTCCAGGAGGTGATGTTGCGCATCGCATAGGGAATCTTGACGCCGAACGCGCGCAGCAAAGCGGCATCGACATCGAAGGATGCGACATCCATCGGCTTGCTGCCGCCGACGACTGAGAGCCGCCAATGGTCGGCGCCGTCTTGGGATTCGAGCGTCGACTTCACCCCATCCGGCCCGACGATATAGAACATCGCCACCCGGCCTTTGTCGTGGAACGAGGGCAGGTTCTTCACGTCGATCGAGACGTTGACCGGATAATCGTGAACGCCGATGCCACCCATCTTGATATCGAGCTGGTCGCGGATCGAGCTTCGCCCGCCGCAGCAGGCGACGAGATAATCCGCGGCGACGCGCACGCGCCGTCCGGTTTTGACGTCGGTGATGTCCGCGACGACGCCGTTCTCGGATTTCTCGAAGCTCTCGAAACGCGACCAATAGCGCAGCGCGACCGAGGGAAAGCCCGAGGCCAGATCGCGCAGGATCGGGTCGAACCAAAGCTGGTTGCAGCGTTGCGCCCGCTCCGGACTGACCGGCGAGGGCTTGACGCCGCCATGCGTCGGGCGATTGACGCGCGCGATCTCATAGCCGGTGATGCTCGTCACGTAGACGAAGTCATGCGGATAGTCGGGCGGAAATCCGGCCCGGCGCACGCGATCGGCGACGCCCCAGCGGCGGCAAAACTCCATCGTCCGCACGCCGACCGCGTTGGTGCGCGGAATTTCGTTGGAGCGGTCGCCCTGTTCGACGACGAGACAGGGCACGCCCCGCCAACCGAGCTCGGCCGCCAGAGCGAGACCGACCGGGCCGGCCCCGACGATTAGCACCGGAACATGATCGGGAGGTTCTGCACGCGTTTCAGGCATTGTCCTCACCCAGGTGACGAGCGCCAAGGCTCGCTTTCTTGCCATTTCGATCGGCCAGTCTAGGCGCGGTCAAATCGTCCTGGCAAATTCCGCCCGCGCATGACGCGCCGTGTGAAATGCGAAGCGGAGTTGCGCGCAAAGACGGTGCGCTGCCATACTCCGTGCCGCAAAAACAACGACACACCAAACGATAGCAGCCTGCATCCGTGCCGAGCCGGTGCCGTCTGCCGAGGGGGCGCGATGAGGCGATTGGTTCTGGGGGTTTTCTGTCTCGTCATGACGGGGTTTTTGCCCGCCGTCGCGCAGCCGCGCGCGACGATAACAATGGGCGTCATCACCCTCGTCTCTTCGGCACCGGCCTATATTGCCGCCGAGAAAGGATATTTTCGCGAGGCGGGCCTCGAGGTGCAGATCGAGCCGATCGAGACGACCGGAAACGCGATGCCGCTTTTGGCCAGCGACCGCATGCAGATTCTGGTCGGCGGGGTCAGCGCCGCCTATTGGAACGCGCTCGCCAACAATCTGCCGGTCATCATGGCGTTCGACAGCGCGTCGAGCCCGGTCTATGTCGATATCCTGCTGCGCCCCGATCTGGTCGAAAAGATTTCAAGCGCCGCCGATCTGAAAACCCGCACCGTCGCCGTCACCGCGCCGGGTGCGATCCCGGTCTATCAATTGGCGAAGCTCCTGCAGACGGGGCATTTATCGCTCGGCGACGTCAATCTCAAATACATGCCAATGCCGCAAATGACCGTTGCGCTCGCCAATAGCGCGGTCGATGCGGCGTTGATGGCGCCGCCGCTCAACGCCATGGCGGTGCAGAAAAAGGCCGCGGTGCATTGGCAGGATCTCGACGATGTCATTCGGCCGCAGCCGATGGAGCTCGCGGTCTACACCGCCAACAGCGACTGGGTGAAGCAGCGTGGCGACGATGCGCGCAAGCTGTTCCTCGCTCTCGGCCGCGCCGCACGCGACTATTGCCAGGCCTATCACGGCGGCCCCAACCGGGCCGAAGTCGAGGACATCATGGTGAAGTACAAGGTCGCGCCCAACCGCGCGCTGCTCGATAAAATGCCGTGGCAAGCGCGCGATCCCAATGGGCGCATCAACCTCGCCAGCATCGAGGACATTCAGGAGCTGTTCTTCGCCACCGGCATGGCCAAGAAGAAATTCGCCGGCACCCGCCTGGTCGATGGCAGCTTCGCCGATTACGTGGCGGCAAAGCTGGGACCCTTCGCGCTGGTCAATTCCGACAGCAAAAAGGCGGGCTGCCGCGCTCCGTAGCTGGCTCTCTCGCTGCCTGGAACGCGATCTGCTTGGCCTCGCATGCGTGCGCTTCAGTGGCGTTGCGAGGCTTATTTTCTCTGGTTTAGATGGCCTTGCTCACGTCAACCTGGAGACCAGCCGGTGAGCGCGGACCGGCTGATTTGGTTTGACGGTTTGTTCTGTTCAATTCAGCCTTGTGCCGTTCGCGAAACAACCGCATTGACCGCCATGGCGATCAAGATCGTGTTGAAGAAAAACGATACCACCGCATGCCAAGTGACTGCCCGACGCATTGGTGTGGTGAGGACGTTCGTATCCGATGTTTGCGCTGTCATTCCGATGACGAAGGAAAAATAGAGAAACTCCCAAATGCCGGGCTCGCGTCCGTCGTGAAAATCCAGGGGACGCTTTGTCGTTTTGTCGCGCTTTTCTTCACGATAAAAGAGATTTGAATAGTGAGCCGCTTCGTTAAGTTGGATTACGAACCAACCTAGCGGCGCGCCGACCAGCAATATTGCCAACCATACCGGATCATCTGCACTCTTATCGTTGAGTGTCCTAAAAACAGCAGTGCAAGTATAGGAAACGACTGCGAGAATGATAAAGGAAACGATCCCAGCGCCTTCATCCTCGACCTTCGCGCGCCGCTTAAGATAAGCCGAATCTACTCGGACAATCACGACCGTGAAGGCGACGATATAGGCAAGAAAGAATGCGTCACCAGCAATCGCCAGAGGCATTTTCAAATGCGCGGCGTCTGCGCCCGCCCAGACCAAGAGAGCGATGATGAGTGAAACATAGAACTTACTGTGGTGGTGCCAGGAGGCGGTTAAAAATCTGGTCATGTGGGATGCAACAAACGGTGCTGCCCTTTGTTCCTGGCTTCGAATGAGACTTGCCCCGCTTCGGCGGGGCTTTTCTTTGGAGCCTACGATAGGCTGGCGCCTCTTCGAGCCCATATCGCCGTAGCGGACTTGCGCGGATCGGATGAGGGCGTCGATTGCATCGCCGATCGTCTCGGCATCAACCGCTTGTATCACGCGTGTCTCGAAATGGACTCAAGACCCACTGAACCCGGCCTATTGGGGAACGGCCTTTGTACGATATCAGACAAAAAATTCGGAACCCGTGCCGTGCGAGGCGAATTATTCAACTATCGTCGGCTTCTGCTCTTGGGCGCTGACGACTGAGAGACAGCGGTATCGAAAGAATACCCCGCGCCCCCGCCTGAATTGAAAGGCGGATAGCACTATGTTCGGATATCAATGCTACTTCCTCAGTAGAGAGTCTCAGATTAGAGAATCTCGGATTCTCGCGCTGCGACACTTTCACGCCGATACCTACCCAGAGGCCCTCGCCACAGCGAGGCCCCTCTCTTTGGAACAAAACCCTTGCAGCTTCGAGCTTTGGCAGGGAATACGCTACCTCCACGGTCAGGGCTGCACGACTCCGACCTATCACTAGACGGCCGGCTGATTCCATTTGACCCCGCGCCGAGTTAACGGGAGATCATCCCGAAATGGGCGCTCGTCGCCCTTCGCTTTGACGACGGGACGCTTGGCTATATCAATTACAAGCGCCCTTGCCCCCTCCGAAGAGATGCGACGCGCACTCCCGCCTTTAACGGGCAGAGGAAGAGCAAGAGCGCCGGCGACGGTTCTCTCTAGCTAATGAAACATGTTTTATTGCTCGATGCGCTCACCTTCCACGGTGACCTTAGGGATGACACGGGGTTAAGCGAACCTGGTCTGCATTTTAACCCGTAGGCTTAAGTAGCCGATCGTCGAGTCCCAACGTCGAAGGGATCAAGAAGGCACTCGCCCTGCGCAAAGCAATAAGGAAACCGAAACATTCTCCTTCGCTCAATCGTGGTGCCGTCAACCAGTTACGTCGCCCTGTCCTGTCGCCAATCACCGTAAGGTTGATATGGACCGGGGGGCTGTATCACTTAGCCTCTCCGCCTCTCATCCCTTGGCTGCCGTGTGCAAAGCCGCGACGATCTCGTCGGCGAGTTGGCCGATGATGCGGCTCATCGCGGCTGCGTCAGTGCCGTAGTCGCCGGGTTGTCCGTTCTCGCTCAAATGAACGTGGAAATTGGCAAATACCGCGGCCGAGCCTGGGCGTATGAGCGAGCAACTTCCATCGAACGTCACGAGACCGGTAGGCCCGCTGGAAAATTGAAGAATATCGATCACAATTTTGTCGGCTTGCGGCGCTGGCCCTTCCGGCAAGTCGACCGCGGCCGGTCCCAGCCGTTGGGTCAGATCTTGTGTCAGGACACGCCGGATCATGTCGCCGAAAGGCGCGCCCCACCGATTTTGATCACTGACATCGAGCTTATTGG
>Ga0070679_100001708_pt1 | contig 19788 bp, 18 predicted proteins | sample KBSC63BmetaG_FD_65652 | JGI IMG/M metagenome (GOLD analysis project Ga0070679, IMG submission 65652) | Corn rhizosphere microbial communities from Kellogg Biological Station, Michigan, USA - KBS C6-3B metaG | ecosystem: Host-associated > Plants > Roots > Rhizosphere | place: USA: Michigan... | reverse complement strand
GCCTCGTCGCCGTCGTACGACCCGAACCTCGTCGAGCGTCACTTCGGCGAGATCGCGAGGCGCGCGAGGAACGTGAACTGCTCGCCCGGAGCGCCGCTGATCAACCGGGCGACCGCCGGCCTGTACACGCCCGGCTCGACGTTCAAGGTGGTGACCGCGGCGGCCGCGCTCGACTCCGGCAAGTTCACGCCGGACTCGAGCTTCGTCGACCCCGGCTACTGCACCGAGTACGGCAAGAAGGTGTCGAACTTCGCCGACCAGAGCGGCCCGGAGGTCTTCGGACGCGTGAGCCTCAGCACCGCGCTCCAGCATTCGATCAACGCTGTGTTCTGCGAGATCGGCAAGGCGATCGGGCCGCTGACGATCCTCGACTACGCGCGCCGGTTCGGTTTCTACGACGACCCGCCGCTGGAGACGCCCTCCAGCGAGCGCTCGCCGAGCGGCCTCTACGACAAGGGGCGCCTGTTCCGCCCGCACGACCCGAACCAGGTCGACCCGGGGCGGCTCGCGTTCGGGCAGGAGCGGCTCCAGGTGACGCCGCTGCAGATGGCGATGGTCGCGGCCGGAATCGCCAACGACGGCGTCGTCATGCAGCCCTACGTCGTCCAGAAGATCACCGCACCGGACGGCTCGACGATCGTCCGCCACAAGCCGAAGGTCCACTCACGCGCGATCTCGCCGCAGACCGCGAACGAGCTGACGGCGATGATGGAGTCGGTCGTCACCGGCGGCACCGGCACCAACGCGCAGATCCCCGGCGTGGCGGTGGCGGGCAAGACCGGCACGGCAGAGACCGGCGCACCGGGCGTGAACACGACCTCGTTCATCGCGTTCGCACCGGCCGACGCGCCTCGCGTCGCGATCGCGGTCTTCCTCGAGAATCAGCACGGCGTCGGCGGGCAGACCGCGGCTCCGATCGCGAAGACGGTCATGGAAACCTTGCTCCGGCGGCACCCCTAACCTTAGGACGAGGATGGCGGGCTCCGACACCCTCATCGACCAGGTCTTCGACGGGCGCTACAAGGTCGTCCGCAAGCTCGGCACCGGCGGCATGGCCAACGTCTACCTGGCCGAGGACCAGGAGCTCGGCCGGCGGGTCGCGATCAAGATGCTCGACGACCGCCACGCGCAGGACGAGCAGTTCGTCGAGCGCTTCCGCCGCGAGGCGAAGAACGCGGCGGGGCTGTCGCACCCGAACGTCGTCTCCATCTACGACCGCGGCCAGGCCGAGGGCACCTACTACATCGCCATGGAGTACCTCGAGGGACGCACGCTCAAGGAGCTCCTGGTCGCCCGCGGCCCCACGCCGATCCCGGTCGCGATCGACTACGCGCGCCAGATCCTCGCCGCGCTCGGCTTCGCGCACCGCCACGGGGTCGTCCACCGCGACATCAAGCCGCACAACGTCGCCGTCGCGCCGGACGGGCGGGTGAAGGTGATGGACTTCGGGATCGCCCGCGCCGGCACGAGCCAGATGACCGAGACCGGCTCGATCATCGGCACCGCGCAGTACCTCTCGCCCGAGCAGGCGAAGGGAGCGCCGGTCGGCCCGACGTCGGACATCTACTCGGTCGGGATCGTCCTCTACGAGATGCTGACCGGCTCCGTTCCGTTCACCGGCGACACGCCGCTCGAGATCGCGATGAAGCACCTCTCGGCCACGCCGGAGCCGCCGTCGGAGAAGCGCTCCGAGGTACCGCACGAGCTGGACTCGATCGTCCTCCGTGCGCTGGCCAAGCGGCCCGAGGACCGCTACCAGACCGCCGAGGAGATGGACGCCGACCTCGCCCGCGCGGCGCGCGGCCAGGCGGTCGCCCCCGAGACCGACGAGGCCGCCACCCGCGTGCTGAGCGGCGTCGGCGCTGTCACACAGGCAACCGAGGTGATCCGCCGGCCGCCCGGTTCCACCCAGCCTCCCGCCTACGGGCCGCCGACGGGCTTCTACGAATACGAGGAGCCGAGCCGCCGCCGCTCGTTCTGGCCGTGGCTGCTGGCCGCGGTCCTGATCGCCGCCGCGGTCGCAGGCGGCTGGTACGTCTACACGAAGGTGCAGGACCAGCTGGACGCGACGAAGCCGGTCGCCGTCCCGTTCGTCCAAGGCCAGAAGGAGACGCTGGCGGTGTCGAACATCCGCAACGCCGGCCTTCAGCCACACATCATCCGCCGTCCCGACGACAAGGTCGCCGAGACGTACGTCGTCTCGCAGGATCCGTCGGCCGGCACCCGGACCGACAAGGGGAACCCGGTGACGATCGTCGTCTCGACCGGCCAGCCGAAGGTGGACGTGCCCGGGGTGATCGGCGACCAGGCGACCGATGCGGTCGCGTCGATCACGGAGCTCGGCCTGAAGGCGGACGTGCACCAGATCAACTCCGACAAGGAGACGGGAACGGTGACCGGGCAGGATCCGCCCGCCGGGACGCGGGTGGTGAAGGGCACGAGGGTGCGGATCAACGTGTCCCAGGGGCCGAAGCCGATCGCGGTCCCGCCGGTCGTCGGCGTCCCGTACGAGCAGGCCGCCGCCCAGCTGCAGGGCGCAGGCTTCGCCGTCGCGCGCACCGACGTCGACTCCAACGATCCACGCGGCACGGTCGTGCGGCAGGATCCGGGCGCGAACAGCCTTGCCGCGAAGGGCTCCACGGTCACCCTGCTCGTGTCGAAGGGCCCGACGCAGTCGGTGATCCCGGACGTCTCGAGCCAGTCGCGGAGCGGCGCGATCGCGACGCTGCGCAACTCGGGCTTCAAGGTGATCGTGGATACGAGCGACGTGCAGGATGCGGCTCTCGACGACATCGTCCTCTTCCAGACCCCCGGCCCGGGCACCTTCGCCGCGCCGGGCACCCCGGTGACGATCACGGTCGGCCACTACGTGCCCCCGGCGCCGACCACGACGACCGAGCCGACGACGACAGCGACCACCGACACGACCACGTCGCCGGTCGACACGGCCCCGACCGACACGACGACCGTTCCGTGACCGCCCGCCGGCGGGTCGCGGTGCTGATGGGCGGGCGCTCCTCGGAGCATCCGATCTCGCTCGCGTCGGCACGGTCGGTGATCGACGGCCTCGATCCCGAGCGCTACGAGGTGGTCACGCTCGAGATCGACCGGGACGGTCGCTGGTCCCTGCCTTCCGGCCAGGTCCCCAAGCGCTTAGGCTCAGGGCTGGATACGTCGCCGGCGGAGTCGGCGACGCCCGGCCCGGAGACTACGGCGCCTTCGGCGCCGGGGGGGACAGTCCCCGGGACATTGCCCGTTCCGGCCGCGTCCGGCGAGGTTGCGGCCACGCTGGCCGACGTGGAGGTCGTGCTGCCGATCCTCCACGGGCCCTTCGGCGAGGACGGCCGTCTGCAGGGGCTCCTGGAGATGGCCGGCGTCCCGTACGTGGGAGCCGACCACGCCGCCTCGGCGATCTGCATGGACAAGGACCTGTTCAAGGCGGTCATGCGTGACCAGGGGATCCCGGTCACCCGCAACGTGACGCTGCGGAACGGTTCCGCGCCGGAGAACCCGTTCGGCTACCCCGTGTTCGTGAAGCCGGCGCGGCTCGGCTCGTCGGTGGGGATCTCGAAGGCCCACGACGACGAGGAGCTCCGGGCCGCGGTCGAGCTGGCCTTCCGCCACGACGAGAAGGTCCTCGTCGAGGAGTTCGTCTCCGGGATCGAGGTCGAGGTCGGCGTGCTCGGCAACCGCGAGCCCTTCGCGTCGCTGGTCGGCGAGATCGTCGTCGCTCACAACGAGTGGTACGACTACGAGGCCAAGTACGACGAGGGCGAGATGAACCTGGTCGTCCCGGCCCGGATCACGCCCGACCAGACCACCCGGGTGCAGCAGCTGGCGGTGCAGGCCTTCGTCTCCACCGAATGCGAGGGGATGGCGCGGGTCGACTGCTTCGTCACAGGCGAGGGCGAGGTGCTGATCAACGAGCTGAACACGATCCCGGGTTTCACCTCGACCAGCGTGTACGCGGAGCTCTTCGAGGCGTCCGGGATCCCGTACCCGGAGCTGCTCGACCGGCTGGTCGAGCTCGCGCTCGAACGGCACGAGCGCCGCAGCAGGCTCAGCTACTAGAGGCGGATCACAGTGTGGCCGCGAGCCGGTCGGCCACGGCCTCCAGCACCTTGCCCTGGATCTCGGGCGAGTTGCGCAGGAGCTCCCGGAACGCGCGGTCGGTGATCACCAGCGCGCGCATTTGGGTCGTCGCGGTCACGGTCGCGGTCCTCGCCTTGTCCGTGACGAGCGCGATCTCGCCGAAGAAGTCGCCCTCGCCGAGGGATGCCAGCTCACGGCCGTCGCTGCGGACGCCGGCGCTGCCCTCCAGGAGCACGAAGAACTCCCGTCCGCGGTCGCCCTCGGCGGTCAGCACCTTCCCGGCGGGCAGGTCGACCTCGTCGGCCAGGCTCGCAATGGTCTCCAGCTCCCTCTTCGAGCACCGCGCGAACAGCGGCACCTTCGACATCGCTGCGATCTTCGGATCCGATTTCATCGCGATCCGGGCGAGTCTACTTCCGAATCAGCCCGCCGTCACCTCGTTCACGTGGCTGCGCGGGTACCCGGCCGCGAGCCGGGTGATCCAGAGCAGGTAGTACCGCCGCGCCGGATCGACGGAGAGCCTGAAGGACGTCCGTGCGCCGACTGTCTGCGACTGCGAGACCGGGGTGAAGCCGCCGGTGGACGACGAGCTCGCCTCGACCCTGGCCGTGTAGCCCGGCGTGTCGGTGACCACGGTGAGCGAGCCGAGCCTCACCGGCCGGCGGGCGTCGAGGACGATCCCGACGCCGTTCTTGAGCCCGCCGAACGTGACGCTGCCCCGGTAGTCCTCCGTCTCCCAGAACGTCTGCACGTTCCCGTCGGTCGCGTTCGGGACCTCCTCGTCGTGCTCCTGGCCGTCCCCCTGGGGGTCGTAGGCGTTCGACGCGACCAACCGGACGGGTGCCCCTCCCCCGCCACCACCTCCATTGTCGGAGTCCGTACGGCGAACGCCGTAGTAGGCGCCCACTGCGACCGCGACGGCCGCGAGGCCGACCAGCAGCACCACGAGCGGCGACCAGCGCCGCCGGCGCCGGCGCTGCGGGCGCGTGCTCCGCGCGGACGCCTTGGGCGCCACGATCACCGTCCGGTCGTCGTCGAGCTCGCCGAGACCCGCCAGGCAGGCGGAGAGCTCGGCGACCAGCTCGTCCATCGTCCGGAAGCGGTCGTCCGGATCCTTCGCCAGCGCGCGGCGCAAAGCGGCGTCCACGCGCAGGGGGACGTCCGGCCGGGCGTGGGCGATGCTCGGCACCGGGTCGTTCACGTGGCGCATGGCGACCGAGACGAAGCTGTCGCCGGAGTAGGGCGGCTGTCCGGCGAGCAGCTCGTAGAGAACCACGCCGAGCGAGTAGATGTCCGTGCGCGCGTCGACCTGCCGGCCGGTCGCCTGCTCGGGCGAGATGTACTCGCTGGTCCCGAGCACGGTTCCCGTCTGCGTGAGCCCGACCTGCACGTCGAGCGACCTGGCGATCCCGAAGTCGGTCACCTTCGCGTCGCCGCCGGCGAGGAGCACGTTCTGCGGCTTCACGTCACGGTGGACGAGCCCCTGCGTGTGGGCGAACGCGAGCGCGCGCCCCATCTGGATGCCGAGCTCGAGCGCCTCGCGCACCGGCAGCCGCCCCTTGCTCCCGACCAGCTGCTTGAGATTCTCCCCGTCGACGTACTCGAAGACGATGAACTGGCGGCCGTCGGCCTCGCCGCGGTCGATGACGGTGACGATGTTCGGGTGCGAGAGCTTCGCCGCCGAGCGCGCCTCGCGCCGGAACCGTTCGACGTAGTCCTCGTCCCGCGAGTAATGCTCGTGCAGCACCTTGATCGCGACCCGGCGCTCGAGCAGCCGGTCGCGCGCGCGGTAGACGCTCGACATGCCACCGGTGCCGACGAGCTCCTCGAGCTCGTACCGATCCGCGACCACCTCGCCGACGACCATTCGGGAGATTTTCCCTGCGCCGGCGCAGCTACGCGCCGATGGCCCTGGCCAGCGGGCTAGTCGAGGACGCGCTCGAGCGCCTGCTCCCAGACCCCGAGCGCCTCCTCGAGCTCCGCATCCCCGATCGTCAGCGGGACGAGGACGCGGACGACGTTCGAGTACGTGCCGGCGCTGAGCAGCAGCAGGCCGTTCCGGAAGGCCTCCTCGCAGACGGCCGAGACCAGCTCCGGCGCCGGGTCCTTCGACTCGCGGTCGTGGACGAGCTCGATCGCGAGCATCGCGCCGAGCCCGCGGACGTCGCCGATCTCCTCGTGGCGCTCCTGCCAGCCGAGCATGCGCGCCCTGATCGTCTCCCCGACCGCTGCGCCGCGCTCGAGCACGCTCTGGTCGTCGAAGACGTCGAGCACGGCGAGGGCGGCGGCCAGCGCGACCGGATTGCCGACGTAGGTGCCGCCGACCGCGTTCGGCCCCGGGGCGTCCATGATCTCGGCGCGCCCGAGCACGCCCGAGAGCGGCAGACCGGCCGCGATCGACTTGGCGACGGTGAGCAGGTCGGGCTCGACACCGTAGTGCTCGATCGCGAAGAGTTTCCCCGTCCGTCCGAACCCGGTCTGCACCTCGTCGACGACCATGACGATGCCGTTGTCGTCGCAGATCCGGCGGATCCCCTCCATGAACTCCGGCGGCGCGACGACGAAGCCACCCTCGCCCTGCACGGGCTCGACGACGATCGCCGCCACCGTCTCGGCCGCGACCTGGGTGACGAGCGCGCGCTCGAGCGCCTCGAGCGCGGGGCCGGCGTCCGGCCCGCGGTAGTCGTTCGCGAACGGCACGCGGTAGATCTCGGGTGCGAACGGGCCGAGACCCGCCTTGTACGGATGGGTCTTGGAGGTCAGGGACAGCGAGAGCAGCGTCCGTCCGTGGAAGCCGCCCTCGAAGGCGATCACGGCGGGCCGGCCGGTGAAGCTGCGGGCGAACTTGACCGCGTTCTCGACCGCCTCGGTGCCCGCGTTGAAGAACGCGGCCTTCGCCGGGCCGGAGAACGGCGACCGCTCCAGCAGTCGCTCTGCCAACTCGACGTACGGCTCGTACGGGACGATCGTGAAGTCGGTGTGGGCGAAGCGCGCGAGTTGCTCCTGCGCGGCGGCGACCACCTGCGGGTTCGAGTGACCGATGTTCTGGCAGCCGACCCCACCGGTGAAGTCGACGAACGTGTTTCCGTCGACGTCGGTGAGCAGCGCGCCCTGCGCGGACGCGGCCACGATCGGGAACGCGACCGCGAGCGGCGCCGCCACGACCCGCTCCTTGCGCTCGAGGATCGCGTGTGAGCGCGGCCCCGGAACCTCGGTGCGGAGCTCGATCGAACGGGTCGCGGCCATGCAGCCACGATAGCTCAGCGGCCGGATCGGGAGCCGTTCGTCACAATTGGTATCTGCCCACACAAGGAAGGGGGAGATGAAGACGAACCGGTTGTTCGCGTCGGCGGTGATGTTCGCAGCCGGAGCCGCGCTGCTCGTGCTCGCCGGCTGCGGGAGCAGCAGCAAGAACGCGGAGGAGCAGACGACGGCCACCACTGCCACCACCGCGACCGGGGGCGGAACGCTGCGCGTCAACGTCTCCACCACCGACGTCCAGTCGATCGACCCCGCCATCGACTACGAGAACACGGGCTGGGCGATCCTCGACGCCACCTGCCTGAAGCTCGTCAACTACCCGGACAAGACAGGTCTCCCGGGAACGATCGTCACCCCCGAGGCCGCCACCGCGCTGCCGGCCGTCTCGTCCGACGGCAAGACCTACACCTTCACCATCCGCAAGGGCTTCAAGTTCAACACCGGCGAGGAGGTGACGGCGCAGACGTTCGCCCACGTGATCGACCGCGACCTCGCCCCGGCGCTGCAGTCGCCCGCGGTCACCTTCCTGAGCGACGTCGTCGGCGCCGACGCGGTCGTCAACAAGAAGGCGACGCACGCTTCGGGCGTCACCGTCAACGGGGACAAGCTGACCGTCGAGCTGACGCGCGTCGCGCCCGACTTCGTCGCACGGATGGCGATGAACTTCTTCTGCGCAGTGCCGCTGAAGCTGCCGGCGACGCCGCAGGAGACGCACATGGCGAGCGCGGGCCCCTACTACATCGCCTCGCGGACGCCGAACCGCCTGATCGTGGTGAAGAGCAACCCGAACTACGCCGGCACCCGGCCTCATCACGTCGACCAGATGTCGATCACGACGAACACGAACCAGAACCAGAGCCTGCTCCAGATCAAGAGCGGGCAGGCCGACTACGACCTTGGGCCGCTCCCGCCGGCCGCGATCAGCGGGCTCGCGCAGCAGTACGGGGTGAACAAGTCACAGTTCTTCGTCCATCCCGCGAACACGATCTACTACGCGGCCCTGAACATGCGGCGGCTCGATCTCGACACGCGCAAGGCGATCAACTACGCGATCGACCGGCCCGGGCTCGCCCGGCAGGCGGGCGCGCTCGCCGGCACGCCGACCAACCAGATCCTGCCTCCGACGCTGCGCGGCTACAAGAAGCTCGACCTGTATCCGGTCAACGGCCCCGAAGTGGCCAAGGCGAAGCAGCTGATGCACGGGCGGGAGCTGACCGTCAACCTGTACACGACGAACGACACGATCGGCGAGCAGCAGGGCCAGGTGTTCGTCAACGACCTGGCGCGGATCGGGATCAGCGTGAAGGTCAAGGCGATGCCGTTCGCGCTCCTGAACCGCGCGACGGGAGATCCGAACGAGCCGTACGACATCGTCGTCAACGGCTGGTTCGCCGACTACCCCGACCCGGTCGACTTCATCAACACGCTGCTGGACGGAAACAACATCCACTCGCAGAACAACGTGAACGTCCCGCTGATGAACGTCCCGAAGTTCAACACCGCGATGCGAGAGGCCGCGAAGCTGAGCGGCCCGCCCCGGTACGAGGCCTACGGGAAGCTCGACAGCGACATCATGCGCGAGCAGGCTCCCTGGGCGTCGATGTACAACGGCAACATCCGCGAGTTCATCTCACCGCGCGTCGGCTGCTACCTGTACCAGCCGGCGTTCGGCGTCATGGACCTCGCCGCCGCCTGTCTCGAGTAGAGGAGAAGGCATCGGATTCCGACCACGCCGCCGACATAGAATCGGCGGCGTGGTCCTCTCCGACCGCACGATCGAGCGGCTGCTCGGCGAGGGTCGCATCGAGATCGACCCCTACGACCCGGGCCTGCTGCAGCCGTCCAGCGTGGACGTCCGCGTCGACCGCTACTTCCGGGTCTTCCGGAACTCGCGGTACCCCTTCATCGACGTGAAGCAGGAGCAGGAGGACCTGACCGAGCTGGTGCAGGTCGACGGCGAGCCGTTCATCCTCCACCCCGGTGAGTTCGTCCTGGGGTCGACGCTGGAGCGGATCAAGCTGCCCGACGACGTCGTCGCGCGGCTCGACGGGAAGTCGTCGCTCGGACGCCTCGGCCTGCTCATCCACTCGACCGCCGGCTTCATCGATCCGGGCTGGGACGGCCACGTGACGCTCGAGCTCTCGAACGTCGCCAACCTCCCGATCACCATCTACCCGGAGATGAAGATCGGCCAGCTCTCGTTCGTCCAGATGAGCGAGCCGTCGATGAACCCGTACGGCAGCGACGGGCTCGGCTCGAAATACCAGGGCCAGCAGGGGCCGACGCCCAGCCGCTACTGGAGGAATTTCCAGGAGTGATCCTCGTCACCGGCGGCACCGGGTTCGTCGGGCCGAAGGTCGTCCACGCGCTGCGCGCCCAGGAGCGCGACGTCCGCTGCCTCGTCCGCAAGCCCGGCCGGGCGGGGACGCTGAAGGCGTGGGGCTGCGAGGTGGTGCACGGAGACGTGACCGATGCGGAGAGCGTGCGGCGCGCCGCGGAGGGCTGCGACGCCGTCGTCCACCTGGTGGCGATCATCAACGGCAGCCGGGAGGCCTTCGGCCGCGTGATGACCGGCGGGACGCAGAACGTGATCGCCGCGGCGAAGGCTTCCGGCGTGCGCCGCTTCGTGCTGATGAGCGCCCTCGGCGTCTCCGAGCAGACGAGGACGCTCGTCCCGTACTACCAGGCCAAGTGGGCGATGGAGGAGTCCGTCCGCGAGTCGGGGCTCGAGCACGTGGTCTTCCGCCCGAGCTTCGTCTTCGGCCGCGACGGCGGCGTCCTGCCCCTGTTCGTCCGGCAGGTGCGGTGGTCACCGGTGACGCCGGTCCTGGGCAGCGGCGAACGCCGGCTCCAGCCGATCTGGGTCGAGGACGTCGCCGCCTTCTTCGCGGCGGCGGTCGACTCACCGGCCGGGGCGGCGAACCGGACGTTCGACCTCGTCGGGCCCGACCGTGTGACCTGGAACGAGCTGTACGAGCGGATCGCGCGCACGCTCGGGAAGCGCCGGCGCCGGGCCCACGTCCCGATCTCGCTGGCACGGACGGGCGCCGCGGTCGCCGAGCGCCTGCCCCGGCCGCTGCTCACCCGCGACCAGCTGACGATGCTCGAGGCCGGCGACAACGTCGGTGACCCTGCGCCGGCGCGGGAAGCGTTCGGGGTCGAGCCGATCGGGCTCGACGAGCAGCTGCGGCGGGCAGCGTGAGATAAGGTCGGCGGCGTGCGGAGGGCTGTCCTTCTCGTCGTCGCACTCGTGCTCGTTGCCGCCGGCTGCGGCGGAGGCGGCGGAAACGAGGAGGCGAGCAAGCCGCTGACGAAGGCGCAGTACCAGGCCAGGCTGCAGCAGCTGTCGAACGAGGTCGGCGCCGAGCTGCGGCAGTCGGTCGGCGCGTCGACGACCCTGAAGCAGAGCGACGTCCCGAAGCTCCAGCGGTCGCTGCGCTCCCTCGCCGGGAAGCTCGAGGCGGTGAGCCCTCCGGCGAACGTCGCCGACCTGCACACCCGGCTGATCGCAGCCGTACGCGACTTCGCCGACGACCTGCCCACGCTCGCGAAGAGGCTCGAGCAGGCGAAGGATCCGTCCGCCGCGATCGCCGCGGTGTTCGGCGCGAAGCCCATCGAGGCCTTGATCCAGCTCCAGCAGGCCTTCAAGGACAAGGGCTACGACATCAGCAGCCTGCTCGACGCCGGCTCCGGGCCGTAGTCGTTCAGAAGGCGATGAAGACCGAGGGCCGCTCGTGGAGCGGCCCTCGTATCTCGGTCACCAGCCTGTACTAGCAGGGGCGCTTCCTGTCCGCCCTGTCTACGAGGGCGGCGGCGCTCACAGCGAAACCCCTACGCTGGCTAGGCGATTCCCCTCTTCAGGTCCCGGGGCACGCCCCTACCGGCTGGCACCTCCACTGCCCGTACTGTCATCGCTCAAGTCGGACCACCTCCTTTCCGCGGTGATCTCACTTTAGCGATTGAGTGAGGACGACGCTCACCTCCAACCCGCGGTCGAGCGGAACGGTCACGCTCTCCAGTCCGGGGTCCGCCTGCCGGGCGCGCGAGTACGCGCCGAGCGTCTCCTCGTGGGAGAGTACGTTGTCGGCGACGACCAGCCCGCCCGGCTCCAGCTTCGACCGGCCGAGCTCGAAGTACCGCTCGTAGTCCTCCTTCTCGGCGTCGATGAAGACGACGTCGAAGACATCCTCGATCGCCGACAGGTTCTCCTTTGCATCGCCCTCGACCAGGTCTGCCCACTCGCCCAGCCCGGCTTCGTCGAGGTTGCGGCGCCAGGCCTCGCACTTCGCCGGGTCGTGCTCGAGCGAGACGACCCTGCCGCCGAGGATGCGCGCACCGGCGGCGAGCCAGATCGTCGAGTACCCGCGCGAGCCCCCGATCTCGAGCACCTCGCAGGCGTTCTGCGGCGCGACGAGGGCGAACAGGAACTGCCCCGTCGTCGGCGACACGGCACGCGCGCGGAGCTCCTGGGGGAGGCCGCGGGCTCGCTCGTCGGCATCCTCCGCCGCGAGGCGGGCGAGCACGGCGCGCACGCGGTCGTCGAGCATGGCGCCAGCTTAGGCGACGGCGGCTTCAGAGCTCGATCCTGACCATCCCGTCGACGACCCGGACGGGATAGATCGACACCGGCTCGAAGGCCGGTAGCGTGAGCGCCTCGCCGCTGCGAATGTCGAAGTTCGCGCCGTGGCGTGGGCAGACGACCACGCCCGTCTCCGGGTCGAACTCGCCCTCGCAGAGCGGCCCGTCGTCGTGGGAGCAGCGGTCCTCGATCGCGTAGTACGTGCCGTCGAGGTTGTAGACGCCGACCGACACGAGGCCGGCGGTGACGATCTTCATCTCCCCCGGCGGCAGCTCGTCGACCGGGCACACGTCGAGCTCGGGCACGCGTCAGCGGAGCTCGAGATCCTCGAGCTCCGCGAGCCCTTCCGGCAGCGGCGTCCCCTTGCCCTTGTGCAGGGCCAGCCTGAGCGTGGTCAGGCCGAGGATCGCGCACTTGAGCCGCACCGGGGTCAGCGGGATGCCGATCTCCTCGAGCAGCTCCTCCTTCGGCATCCCGGCCACCTCGCTCGCCTTCCGGCCCTTGACCATCTCGGTCAGCATCGACGTCGCGGCCTGCGAGATCGCGCACCCGCGGCCCGAGAACATCACGTCGTCGATCGTGTCGCCGTCCTCGCCGAAGGCGACGTAGATCGAGACCTCGTCGCCGCAGAGCGGGTTCTGGCCCTCGGCCTCCGCGTCGGCGTCCTCCATCACGCCGTGCCCTCGCGGGTTCTTGTAGTGGTCGAGGATGACCTCGCGGTAAAGCTGGTCGAACTCACTCACCCGAGGACGTCCTTGACCTTCCGGAGGCCCTCGACGAGGCGGTCGATCTCATCGGGGATCGTGTACAGGTAGAAGCTCGCGCGGTTCGTCGCCGCCACGCCGAGCCGCGTCATCAACGGCTGGCAGCAGTGGTGGCCCGCCCGGATCGCGATGCCCTCCCAGTCGAGCACCTGCGCGACGTCGTGCGGGTGGACGCCCTCGACGTTGAACGAGACGAGCCCGACCCGCCGGTCCGGCGGCGGCCCGTAGACGGTGACGAACGGCAGCTCGGCCAGCCGCTCGAGCGCGTACTCGGCGAGCTCGTGCTCGTGCTGCTCGATCGCCTCGAGCCCGACCGCCTCGAGGTAGTCGATCGCGACGCCGAGCCCGTACGCCTCCGCGATCGCGGGCGTACCGGCCTCGAACTTGTACGGCAGCTCGTTCCAGAGCGTCTCCTCGACCTTGACCGACCGGATCATCGAGCCGCCGTAGTTGAACGGCGACATCGCCTCGAGGAGCTCACGGCGGCCCCAGAGCACCCCGGCCCCCGTCGGCCCGCACATCTTGTGCGACGAGAAGGCGACGAAGTCGGCGCCGAGCGTCTGGACGTCGATGCGCCGATGCGGCGCCGCCTGCGCCGCGTCGACGACCATGATCGCCCCGCGCTCATGCGCCCAGGCGGCGAGACGCTCGATCGGGTTGATCGTGCCGAGCGAGTTCGAGACCAGATTGGCGGCGACGACCTTGACCGGCGCGTCGCCGGCGACCTCGTCGAGCAGATCCATCCGCAGCTCGCCGAGATCGTCGATCGGCAGCATGCGGAAGTCGGCGCCGGTGCGGCGGGCGATCTGCTGCCACGGCACGAAGTTGGAGTGGTGCTCGAGCTCGGTGACGAGAGCGAGGTCACCGGGCCCGAGGTTGTCGAGACCCCAGGCGTAGGCGACGAGGTTGAGCGCCTCGGTCGCCTGGCGGGTGAAGATCACCTCGCGCGTGGACGATGCGTTCAGGAAGGCGCGCACCTTCTCGCGCGCGCCCTCGTAACCCTCGGTCGCGCGCTCGGACAGCGTGTAGACGCCGCGGTGCACGTTCGAGTACGAGGTCGCGTAGAAGTCCCGCATCGCGTCGAGCACCTGCCGCGGCTTCTGCGAGGTGACCGCAGAGTCGAGGAAGGCCAACGGCTTCCCGTGGATGGGCTGCTCGAAGACGGGAAAATCGGCGCGCAGCTTGTGCGCGTCGAGCTTCGGAGTCGTCGTCACCGCCATGTGTCCATCGTACCCGCGCGGTTGTGGTCGAATGCCGCGATGGCCCATCCCGTGCTCGACTCCGTGCTCCCGGTGGTCGAGGCGTCGCAAGACGTCTCGATCGACCTCGACCGCCTCGCCGACCACGCCGGCTGGATGGCGTACGAGGAGCTCCCGCCGCCGGCATTCATCCTTCCCTTCCCGCTCGAGCTCGACCGCGACGGGATCGTCGACTTCGTCCTGACCGCGACCTGCGTCAACTTCGCCTTCACCGACTTCGCAACCCGGGAGCGGTGGGAGGTCGTCCACGACGGCCGCGCCCTGGCCGATGCCGACGGGATGCACTTCTGTCTGCAGCGGGCACTCGCCGAGGGAGTGCCGGTGACCGACGGCTCCTGGTTGAGCGAGGTGACCGAGGACGACCTCCGCGGGATCTTCCGCGACGGCACGTCGGAGCTCCAGCTTCTGGACGAGCGCGCGCGCATCTGGCGCGAGGTCGGCGCGACGCTCGTCGAGCGCTACGACGGACGCTTCTCGAACGCGCTCGCCTCCAGCCCACGTCGCCTCTACGACGACGGCGGCGGGTTCCTGGAGCTGCTGACGCGCGACTTCCCTCGCTTCGACGACGTCGCGACCTACGCGGGCGGGACGGTGCGGTTCTGGAAGCTCGCGCAGCTCTCGGTCTGGATCCTGCAGGCGACCCTTCCCGGCGGCACCGACTTCGAGGATCTCGGGCGCCTGACCGCGTTCGCCGACTACATCGTCCCGGCGGCGCTGCGCGTGCTCGGGATCACGAGCTACTCGGACGAGCTGGAGGCGACGATCCGCGAAGGCCTGCCGATCGAGGCCGGCTCGGCGTGGGAGGTGGAGATCCGCGCGCACACGATCTACGCCTGCGACGAGCTGACCCGGCGCGTGAACGAGCTACGCCCGCCGGAGCTGCAGGCGATCGTCCCGCAGGTGGACGCGCGATTGTGGGTGCCGTTTCACCGGACGCACTATCCGCACCACCTGACGCGGACGGTCTTCTACTAGGCGATCCTCCCTGCGAGACTGGGCAGGCGGTGGACAGACTGCTGCGCCTCGGGGTCCTCGCCGCGGCACCATGGCCGCTCGCCTACGCCTGCTCGAAGCCGCAGCTCGCCCGTGCGTATCCCCGCGTTACGGCGATCCGGGCCGCATATCTCCTCGCATACGTTGCGGCGGCTGCCGCCTGCGCTGTCTTCGCACCAGTCGTGCTCGTCCCCTTCGCCGTCGTCGCGCTGGCGGGGACCCTGGCCGGCCTCTGGCTCATGCGGCCCGGCGCCGGCGGTTCGCAGCGCGTGCCGCCCGGCTCGCTCTCGCTCGTCCCGGTCCGCCAGTTCGTCGACGAGGACTTCCTGGCCCGTCAGGCGGATCGCGTCGGACCCGTCACCAAGACGACCTGGCCGACGCTCGATCAGCCCGTCGCCTGCGTGTACGGGCTCCGCCGGGCCGCCGATCTCCTTCGCGACGACGCCGCGAGCCTGCGTGGAGTCGGCATCGCCTTCGACCCCCTGATCCCGGCCGGCTTCCTCCGCAACATGGAGCCTGACGACCACGGGCACTACAAACGGCTGTTCGAGCGGGCCCTGACGGACGACCTCGTAGAAGCACGCCGGCCCGACCTCGAGGCGGCCGCGGCCGAGGCCCTCGCAACGATGGCAGCAACGGACGGCAACGGTGCGGACCCACGACCGCACCTCCTCCGTGCAACCGTGACCGCGTTCGTTCCGCTCCTGCTCGGCATCGAGCACGCCTCGCCGGAGGGCCGCCGTGCCATCGAGATCTACGACGCGGTGGGCGAGTTCCTCGAGTTCCGGTCGGAGGACTCGGAGGAGGAGCGACGGTACCGGGCGATCGTAACCGAGCTCGAGGCGATCCTCCGGCACGGCGCCGCGCAGGCGCTCGACGCGCTGGCGGCGGGCCGTGAGCCGATGCCGAGCGTCGTCTCGGCGATCGCCCGCGCCGATCCGGACGTGCTCGACGACCCCAACGTCACGGGCAACCTCGTCCTCGTCCTGCGCACCGCCTCAGTCGATGTCGCAAGCCTGCTGCACTGGATCCTGAAGATGCTCGGTGACCACCCCGAGTGGTATCTGCGGGTTCGCGAGGACGCATCCGGCGACCTCGCCCGGCGTGTCGTCCTCGAGACGCTGCGACTGCATCAGAGCGAGTTCATCCAGCGGCGGGTGCTAAAGCCCGTCGAGATCGAGGGGCACACCGTCCCGGCAGGCTGGTTCGTCCGACTATGCGTACGGGAGAGTCACCGGGATCCCGAGGTCTTCGCCGATCCGGCCTCGTTCGACCCCGACCGTTTCGTCGGCCGGCGGCTGTCACGCTACGAGTACTCGCCGTTCGGACGGCTCGAGCACCGCTGCATCGGCGAGACGCTCACCCTGGCGCTCGCCGGCACCTTCGTCTCCGAGCTCGCCCGCGGCTACGACTGGACGGTCGTTCGGGACGGACCGCCCGAGTTCAACCGGTACCACTGGCGCCCGAGCAGACGGTTCAGGGTCCGCCTCGAGCCGCGCGTCTAGCCCTGCGGGATCCGCGCCTCGAGCGCATCGGCGAGCGCCTCGCGGACCGGCTCGAGCTCGATGCGGTCGAGCACGTCCTGGAAGAACCCGCGGACGATCAGGCGCTCGGCCTCCGAGCGCGACAGGCCGCGGGACATCAGATAGAAGAGCTGCTCCCGGTCGACCTGGCCGAGCGTGGCGCCGTGGGTGCAGCGGACGTCGTTGGCGAGGATCTCCAGGCCCGGGATCGAGTCGGCGTGCGCCGCCGGGGAGAGGAGCAGGTTGCGGTTCTCCTGGTACGCGTTGGTCTTCTGCGCTTCTTGCTCGACGCGGATCATCCCGCGCCAGACCGTCGACGCCTCGTCGCGCAGCGCGCCCTTGAAGGCGAAGTCGGACGTCGTGCTCGGGGCGATGTGCTCCTGGAACGTGTCGTAGTCGAGATGCTGGTCGCCGTCGGCGAAGTAGGCGCCGGTCACGCGAGAGGTCGCACCGGGGCCGGCGAGGTCGTTCTGGATCCGTGTCTTGCCCCTGCGGGAGCCGAAGCCGCCGGCGACCCAGTCGAGCTCGGCGTCGCGCTCGACGCGGGCGTGGTGGGTGGCGAAGTGCCAGGTGCCGCGCGAGAGGTTCTGGAGCGAGACGTACTCGAGCTTCGCGCCCTGCTCGACGAACAGCTCGACGGCCGCGTTCGAGTAGGCCGCAAGCTCGGGCGAGGCGGACGCGTACTCCTCGATCAGCGTGAAGCGCGCTCCTTCGTCCGCGATCACGAGCAGGCGCCAGAAGGTCGACCCGTCCGGGTTCGAATTCGCGACCCGCACGTAGAGGGGCTGCTCGAGCTCGACCCCCTTCGGCACGTGGACGAGCAGCCCGTGCTCCCAGCTGGCCGCGTTGTGGGCGGTGAACTTGTCGTCGGCGCCGACGAGGGTGCCGAGCCGCTCGTGGTCGATCAGCGGCTCGAAGATTACGCCGTCGGGAGCGCGCTCGATCTCGATGCCCTTCTCCGAGACGTGGGCGATTCCGGCCACGTCGATGTCGAGCATCGTGGTCGGGACAGTCCCGGTCTTCGGCGCTGTCCCCGAAGAACCGTTGGAGCCGAACGCATCGGGGTCGAAGCCCTTCAGGTCCGTGAAGCGCCAGGCCTCCTGCGTCGTGTCCGGCAGGGGCAGGTCGCGGTAGCGGGCGAGCGCCTCAGCCCTGGTCATGGGGGGCATAGCGGCGGTGGAGCATCAGCGCGTTCCCGTCGGGATCGCGGAAGAAGGCCATGTGGCAGACCCCGGTGTCGAAGATGTCGCCGTCGAACTCGATGCCCCTCCCCTCGAGCTGCGCCCGCGTCTCGCCCACGTCCGGGACGCGCAGCGCGATGTGGGCGGTGTGGGGGCCGGTGAACTCCCGGCCGACGTTGGCCAGATCGATCAGGTACAGGCTGACGTTCTCGCCGAGCTGGAACTCGGGCCAGCCGCCCTCGCCGATCTGCTCGAGGCCTAGGGTGTCGCGGTACCACGCCGTCGACCGCTCGACGTCGGTGACGGGCACCGAGACGAAGTCGGTGCGCTCGACGATCACGGCTGCGACCCGTCCGGATAGGGCGCGTGGCGATGGTGGAGAATCAGCGCGTTGCCGTCGGGGTCGGCGAAGAACGCCATGTGGCAGACCCCTGCGTCGTAGACCTCGGGGAACTGGAACTCGACCCCGCCTGCACGGAGCCGGTCCATCGACGCGGCCACACCGGGGACACGAAGCGCGATCGCGAACTCCGGCTCGTAGCCGCCGGCGAAGGCGTGACGCTCGTCGTCCTTCTGCTCCGGCGTGCTCGTGATCAGGCAGACGTTCCCGACCTCGTACTCGGGCCAGTCGTCGTTCGACAGCGGGTTGCGCTCGAGGCCGAGCGTGCCGCCGTAGAACTCGTCGGCGGCGGCGCGGTCACGGACGTTGACGCCGACGAAGTCGGTCCGCTGAACGTCGCCGACCGCGGCCTCGAAGGGCTCGAGCGGCGCATAGCGCCTGTGCAGGAGCAGCCGGTTGCCGTCGGGGTCGACGAACGGAGCGCCGTTGCAGACACCGGAGTCGAACGTGTCCATCCCGAACTCGACGCCGGCGCCCGCGAGCTCCGACCGCGCCCCGTCCACGTCGGGGACGCGGATGCCGATGCCGCCGCCGAACGTCGAGAGTGCGATCGTCAGGTTGCCGGTCTCGTACTCGACCCAGCGCTCGCCCGAGGTGTTCGGATTGCGCGCGAGGCCGAGCGTCTCGCCGTAGAACGCGTCTGCTCTCTCGAGATCGGAGACGGGGACGGCGATGAAGTCGACGCGCTCGGCGTCGATCAACCCACAGACCCTTCCATCTGGAGCTGGATCAGCCGGTTCATCTCGACCGCGTACTCGAGCGGGAGTTCCTTGGTGATCGGCTCGACGAAGCCGGAGACGATCATCGCCGACGCCTCCGCCTCCGAGAGCCCGCGCGACATCAGGTAGAAGAGCTGCTCCTCGCCGATCTTCGAGACCGTCGCCTCGTGGCCGATGTCGACGTCGTTCTCGTCGATCCGGATGTACGGGTAGGTGTCCGAGCGCGACTCCTCGTCGAGGATCAGCGCGTCGCAGACGACCTTCGAGCGGGCGCCGTGCGCGCCCTTGGCGACCTCGAGCAGCCCGCGGTAGCCGGCACGGCCGCCGTTCTTCGAGATCGACTTCGAGGTGATCACCGACGACGTGTTCGGCGCGACGTGGACGGCCTTGCCGCCCGCGTCCTGGTGCTGGCCGGAGCCGGCGAACGCGATCGAGAGCACCTCGCCGTGCGCACCCTCGCCCATCAGCCAGATCGCCGGATACTTCATCGTCAGCTTCGAGCCGAGGTTCCCGTCGACCCATTCCATCGTGGCGTTCTCGTACGCGACCGCCCGCTTGGTGACGAGGTTGTAGACGTTCGTCGACCAGTTCTGGATGGTCGTGTACCGGCAGCGTCCGCCCGGCTTGACGATGATCTCGACCACGGCGGAGTGCAGCGAGTCGGACGAGTAGATCGGTGCGGTGCAGCCCTCGACGTAGTGCACGTAGGCGCCCTCGTCGACGATGATCAACGTGCGCTCGAACTGGCCCATGTTCTCGGCGTTGATCCGGAAGTAGGCCTGGAGCGGCATCTCGATGTGCACGCCCGGCGGGACGTAGATGAACGAGCCGCCCGACCAGACCGCGGAGTTCAGAGCTGCAAACTTGTTGTCGTTCTGCGGGATGATCGTTCCGAAGTACTGCTTGACGAGCTCCTCGTGCTCACGCAAGCCGGAGTCCATGTCGAGGAACAGGACTCCCTGCTTCTCGAGGTTCTCCTGGAGCTTGTGGTACACGACCTCGGACTCGTACTGCGCG
>Ga0070679_100001707_pt1 | contig 19792 bp, 21 predicted proteins | sample KBSC63BmetaG_FD_65652 | JGI IMG/M metagenome (GOLD analysis project Ga0070679, IMG submission 65652) | Corn rhizosphere microbial communities from Kellogg Biological Station, Michigan, USA - KBS C6-3B metaG | ecosystem: Host-associated > Plants > Roots > Rhizosphere | place: USA: Michigan... | reverse complement strand
AACGTCGCGCAGCAGCGGGAAGATGCGCTCGGCGCGTTCGGCCATCGTCGCCAGGATCGGCGTTCCGACGGTGGTGTCGAAGCCCGCTTCTTCCTGCGAGTCGCCGATCAGCACGGTCCCTTCGTCGGTCTGGCGGAGTGCTCCCATCGGGTAGTGCATGAAACGGCGGACGCGCTCGAGAGCGATGATCTGGCCGCGCTGCGGGCGCACCGGCACCGTCAGGCCCAACTGCGGCGCGAGCGCCGCGTTGCCGAGCCCGGCGGCGAGCACCAGTTGCGGGCTGACATGGCGCACGTCGGCGCCGGTGGCGGTGAAGACGCCTGCTGCGTGCTCGACCTTCGCGACCGGGCTGTTCGGTCGGTAGCTCCCGCCGCGGGCGACGAAGGCAGCGTGCAGCGCGCGAAAGAGACGCAGCGGATTGACGTGACCGTCGAGCGTCGTGCGCGTCGCGCCCACGACCGTCGGGCCGATCTCGGGGAAGTAGCGGGCGATGCCGGCGCGGTCGAGCGTCTCGTACGGGTAGCGCTCGAACCCCGGCTGCTCGAGCATGCGGTCGAGCGTCGCGATGCGCTGCTCGAGCTCGCGCTCGGACAGGCAGATGTGCAGCCCGCCCGGCTGCTCGAGCGACACGTCGACGCCGGTCTCGCCACGCAGCGCCTCGGCGAGCGCCGGCCAGCGACGTGCCGAAAGTTGCGTCCAGCCTCCGTACTCGGCGAGGCCGAGTCCCTTGCCCTGCACCCAGACGAGCCCGAAGTTGCCACGCGTCGCACGCAGCGCGACGTCGCCTTCGTCGAGCATCACGACGCGCTTGCCGAGCCGGACCAGGCCGTACGCGACTGCGCCGCCGACCAGGCCGCCGCCGATCACCGTGACGTCGAATTCCTCGGTCTTCATCCGTGACGGCTCTTGCCGACGAACAAGCGCTCGAGTCCGACGAGGCGGTCGAGGAGCAGCATCGCCACGACGGTGGCGACGATCAGCAGCGCCGAGACGGCCGCGACCAGCGGATCGATCGTGTCCTGGATCTGCAGGAACATTCGCACCGGCAGCGTCGTCGTGCTCGGGTTCGAGACGAACACGCTCACCGTCAGCTCGTCGAAGCTGGTGATGAAGGCGAGCAGCCAGCCGCTGACGATCCCCGGCAGGATCAAGGGCAGCGTGACGCGCCTGAAGACGGTCAGCGCAGACGCGCCGAGCGACACCGCGGCGCGCTCCACGGCCGAGTCGAGCCCGGTCGCGGCCGAGAGCACGAGGCGCAGCGCGAACGGCAGGATGACGATGACGTGGGCGATCGCCAGGCTGGCAAACGTGCCGTTGATGCCGATCTGGCTGAAGTAGCGGAGAAACGCGACGCCGAGCACGATGTGCGGAATCAGCAGAGGCGACAGCAGGAAGGCCGAGATGGCCTCGCGGCCGCGAAAGCGCCGGCGCGCGATCGCCAGCGCCGCCGGCACGGCGAGGACCGTGGCAACGGCCGACGACACCGCGCCGAGCGCCAGGCTGAGCCAGAACGCATCGATGAAGCGCGGGTTGTCGGCGACGGCGGCGAACCAGCGCAGCGAGATCCCGTCGGTCGGCAGCGAGATGTAGCCGAGCGGCGTGAACGCCACGGCGCAGACGATGAGGAGCGGCGCCGCGATGAAGGCGATGAAGACGCCGTGGAACGCGAGCGCCAGCCAGCCGTTGCGGATCACGTCGCGCCCTCCGCGAAGACGGCCTTGTAGCGCCGCTCGATCATGCGGTTGGACGCCTGCAGCAGGACGACGTTGACGAGCAGCAGCAGCACCGCCAGCGAGGCGCCGAGCGGCCAGTTGAGCGTGTTGAGGAACTCGTCGTAGGCCGCGGTGGCGATGACCTTGAGCCTTCTGCCGCCGATGATCGCGGGCGTCGCGAAGGCGCTTGCAGCGAGGGCGAAGACGATGACGCTGCCCGACAGGATTCCGGGCATCGCCAGCGGCACCAGGACCTTGCGCAGCACCGAGGCCGGGCTCGCCCCGAGCGACACCGCGGCGCGCTCGACCGCAGGATCGACGCCTTGCAGCGACGCCCAGACCGAGATCACGACGAAGGGCACCAGCACGTGCGTCAGCGCGACGATCACGCCCGTGTTGGAGTACATGAACTGCACCGGCGCGACGCCGAGAACGCCGAGGGCCTTGTTGAGCAGGCCGGTCGAGCCGAACAGCAACGCCCAGCCGAGCGTCCGCACGACGACCGAGATCAGCAAGGGACCGAGGACGACCAGCAGGAACAGCCCCTTCCATGGATTGGCCATGCGGTTGAGGACGATCGCCTCGAAGGTGCCGAGGACGGCGCAGGCGATCGTGACGACCGATGCGATCCCGAACGTTCGCCCGAAGACCTCCCAGTAGTACCCGTCGCCGAGCACCTCGACGTAGTTCTTCAGCGTGAAGCCGGGCTGGATGCCGCCGTAGAACTGGAAGTTCTGGAAGCTGATCAGCGTCACCGCGCCGATCGGCACCACGAGAAAGGCGAGATACAGCAGCAGCGCCGGCGCGCTCAGCCAGTAGGGAGCCCGGCGCGGCGTCACGACACTGCCCGCATGTCTTCGGCGCGCCAGCGCAGGTGCACGCGCTCGCCTTCGTCGGGGCGCGGGCCGCCGTCGTTCTGCCGGATCACGAGCACGCCGCCGAGCGGACTCTCGAGCTGGTAGAGCCAGTGGTTGCCCTGGAACACGCGGCTCTTGACGGTGGCGTCGAGCGCGCCGTCGCCCGCGGCCGCGAAGGCGATCTTCTCGGGGCGCACCAGAACGCGGGCGCCGGGCCGCACGTGCGCCGCGAGTGCCTGGGGGATGCCGATCCGCAACGAGCCGATCACCATCCGCTCGTTCTCGACGCGCTCGACGGAGAACAGGTTCGCCTTGCCGAGGAAGTCGCAGACGAAGCTGCTCGCCGGGTGCTCGTACGCTTCGTGCGGGACGGCGTCCTGCTCGATGCGGCCGGCGTGCATGACGACGACGCGGTCGGACAACGCGAGCGCCTCCGCCTGGTCGTGCGTGACCATCAGCGTGGTGATTCCGGTCGCGCGCTGGATGCGCCGCAGCTCGGTCTGCATCTCCTCGCGCAGCTTCGCATCGAGGTTGGAGAGCGGCTCGTCGAGGAGCAGCAGCGCCGGCCGGATGACGAGCGCGCGCGCCAGCGCCACGCGTTGCTGCTGGCCGCCCGACATCTGTGCCGGATGGCGGCCGGACATTCCCACCAGCCCGACCAGCTCGAGAGCGGCGTCGACGCGCTGCCGGCTCTCGGCCGACGGGACCTTGCGCATGGAAAGCCCGAAGGCGACGTTCTCGGCGACCGTCAGGTGCGGAAAGAGCGCGTAGTTCTGGAACACGATGCCGAGGCCCCGCTTGGCGGCGGGCACGGCAAGCAGGTCGCGACCGTCGAGCGTGATCGCTCCGGCGCTCGGCTCGACGAAGCCGGCAACCATCTGCAACGTCGTCGTCTTGCCGCAGCCCGACGGCCCGAGCAGCGAGACGAACTCGCCCTGGTCGATCGCCAGCGAGAGATCGTCGACGGCAGTCGTGTCGCCGTAGCGCTTCGTCAGGCGGTCGAGGACGAGGTGGGCCACTGCCGCCTTTTCAACGCTCGATCTCGCGTGTCCAGCGGTTGTTCCAGGCGGTGCGGTTGGCGTTCATCGTGTCCCAGTCGAGCGCGATCAGCTTGCCGACCGCGTCTCCGTAGGGCAGGCCCTTGGCGACGTCCGGCGCGAGCGTCGTGCTCTTGTTGACCGGGCCGGCACCCGCGCCCTTGGCGTGCAGTGCCTGGATGTCGGGCTGCACCAGGAACTGGATGAACTGCTGCGCGAGCGGCGAAGGCGACGGCTTGGCGGCGGGGCACGCCGAGATGCCGAGGGCGGGCGAGCCTTCCTTGGGGATCACGAACTCGACCGGAAAGCCGGTCTCCTTGAACACCTTGACACGGCCGCTGCCCCAGATGCCGATCACCGCCTGGCCGCTCTGGAACAGCTCGGTCATCTTGCCGGGCTGCGGCTCGTAGGCGAGCACGTTCGGGCCGATCTCGTCCTTGAACACCTTGAAGCCCGGATCGATGTTCTTCTCGCCGCCGCCATTGAGCCGCGCGTACATGACGACCGCGTGCAGACCGTAGCTGTTGTTCATCGGCGGAATGACGAGCTTCTTCTTGAACTTCGGGTCCTTCAGGTCGTTCCACGAGGTCGGTGCGGGGATCTTGTTGTCGTCGAAGTACTTCTTGTTGTAGACGATGCCGGTCGCGACGACGCCGATCGTCACCGACTTGCCGGTCTTCATGTTGGCCACCGGATAGAGCGCGTTGAAGTCGATGCCCTTCAGGTCGGTGCACAGGCCGAGCGCGACCGCCTGGTACATCGGCCCGTCGTCGGCGATCAGGACGTCGATCTCCGGGTTGGCGCGCTGCGCCTGCATGCGGGCGATGTTGTCGGTGGAGTTGCCGGCCACGTACTCGACCTTGGCGCCGGTCTTGTGCTCGAACGCCGGGATGATCTCCTTGCGCATCATGTCCTCGTAGGAGCCTCCGTAGCCGGCAACGGTGAGCTTTTGCTGCGCCGACGCGCCGCCTGCCGCGAGCAGCGCGCACGCAAGCGCGACGCGCACGATCCATGAGCTGTGAAATTCTGCGTTCATCCTGCAATCCTCGGTTTGGCTGCTCGGGGAAAGATGCGGCCACATTCAGCGGCGGCTTCTTTGTCCGGACAAAGTGTGGGACGATGGCCGCCCCTGCGTCAAGCGGGAAATCAGCGATGAACGACGACGAGAGCGGCGCCGACGCGAGATGGGCTGCGCGAGACGGCGCGGGCCCCGCCTCGGCATGGCGCGGCCGCGCAGCGCGTCCGCCCCGCTACGAGAGCATCTTTCGCACGCTCTGCGCCGATATCGCCGGCGGCCGCTACGCGGTGGGCGGCAAGCTGCCGCCGGAGCTCGAGCTGTGCGCGAAGTTCGACGCCAGCCGCCACACCATCCGCGAGGCGATCCGTCTGCTCGTCGAGCAGGGCCTGATCGCGCGCCGCGCCGGCGCCGGGACGGTCGTCCTGCGACGCAAGCACGCGGGCAGCTTCACCCAGCAGATCTCGGCGCTCCCCGATCTGCTGGCGTACGTGAAGAACGCGCGGCTGCAGGTGCTGCAGGCGGCCGACATCAGGGTCGGTGCGCGCGAGGTCGAGCTGCTCCGTTCGCGGCGTGGCGAGGCCTGGCACCGCCTCGTCGCGCTGAAGCACCTGCGCGGCGCACGCCGCCCGGTCGCCTACGTGCTCGCCTATGTTCATCGCGACCATCCCGCGCTCCGGGGCGTGCTCGATCGCGGCGGCGCGGCCCTGCACGACTTCATCGAAGACAAGATCGGCGAGCCGATCCTGACCGTCGAGCAGGAGTTCTCGGCCAAGCCGCTGGTGGGTCGCGAGGCCGCGGCGCTCGGAGTCGCTCCCGGCCATGCGGGGTTCGTGATCGTTCGCCGCTATCTCGCCGCCAGCGGGTCGGCAGTGCTGGTGAGCTCGACGATCTTCCCGCACGAGCGGATGAAGTATTCGATGTCGCTTCGCGTGGGGTGAAGGGGCGCGCGCGAGTACGAGAACGTGACCCGCGCAGCTCCTGCAGCTCGCGGCCTGCGACCCGGCTTTCGCGGGTCGAGGGTCGCAGCGCTCGCTAGCGCGCGAGCACCGCAGCCATCGCCTCGGCCGTGGCCTCGACGTTGCCGCTGTTGAGCCCGGCGACGCACATCCGTCCCGAGCGCACCAGATAGACCGCGAACTCCTCGCGCAGCCGGTCGACCTGCTGCGGCGAGAGTCCGGTGTAGCTGAACATGCCGCGCTGGCGCAGGAAGTACGAGAAGTCGCGCCCCGGCATCTTGGCAGCAAGGACGCCGTGCAGCGCCCGCCGCATCGCCTGGATGCGCCCGCGCATGGCGCCGAGTTCCTGCTCCCAGCGCTCGCGCAGCTCGGGCTCGTCGAGCACGGCGGCGACGATCTGGCCGCCGTGGATCGGCGGGCTCGAGTAGTTGCGGCGGATCGTGAACTTGAGCTGGCCGAGCACGTTGCCGGCTTCGCTGGCGTCGGCGCAGACGACGCTCAGCGCACCGCAGCGCTCGCCGTAGAGGCTCATGCTCTTCGAGAACGAGTTGGCGACGACGAAGGAGAGCGGCCGCCCGTCGCTGCCGCGCGCCGCGGCGAGCGCCCGCAACGCGTACGCGTCCTCGCCGAGGCCCGAGCCGAAGCCCTGGTACGCGAGGTCGAGGTACGGCAGGAGATTTCGCTCGACGAGGATCGGCACCAGCGCGTCCCACTCGGCGGGCGCCAGGTCGACGCCGGTCGGGTTGTGGCAGCACGCGTGCAGGAGGACGACGCTCCTGCGGGGAAGCCGGCGCAGCGCGTCGCACATCGCCTCGAAGGCGAGGCCGCCGCTGGCGGCGTCGTAGTAGGGGTACTCGTGCACGACGAGCCCTGCGCCCTCGAACATCGAGCGATGGTTCTCCCAGCTCGGATCGCTCACCCAGACATTGCTGCCGGGCAGCCAGCGGGCGATGAAATCGGCGCCGACCTTGAGGCCGCCGCTCGAGCCGACCGACTGGATCGTCGCGACGCGGCCGCTCGCCAGCGCCTCGTGCCCGCCGCCGAACAGCAGCCGCTGCACGGCGGCGCGAAAGTTGGCGGCGCCTTCGATCGGCAGGTACGGCTTGGGCGCGTCGCGCGCAACCACCTGCAGCTCGGCGTTTCGCACCGACTCGAGGACCGGGATCCGGCCGGCGTCGTCGAAGTAGATGCCGATCGAGAGATTGATCTTGCCGGGCCGGGGGTCCTTCTGGAAATCCTCGTTCAGGCTCAGGATCGGATCGCCGCCGAACGGCTCGACGTGCTCGAACATGTCAGCGATCGGTCGAGGAAAGAGACGGCCGCGCGCCGGGCCGCCCCAAGCCCGGCCGCGCCCCCGCGGGGGGCAGCGACCGAAGGGAGCGTCGGGGCCTCATTCCGCCAGGGCGGCTTCGATGTCGCCGCGCAGCGACTCGGGCGTGTCGTTCGGCGCGAAGCGCTTCAGCACCTTGCCGTCCTTGCCGATCAGGAACTTGGTGAAGTTCCACTTGATCGACTTGGTGCCGAGGATCCCGGGTGCCTCGGCCGTCAGCCATTTCCAGAGCGGCGCCGCGTTGTCGCCGTTGACATCGACCTTGCTCATCATCGGAAACGTCACGCCGTAGTTCATCTCGCAGAACGAGGCGATCTCGTCGTTCGATCCCGGGTCCTGCGCACCGAACTGGTTGCTCGGAAAGCCGATCACGACGAGGCCGCGGTCTCGGTAGGTCTTCCAGAGCTCCTCGAGGCCGGCGAACTGCGGCGTGAAGCCGCACTTGCTCGCCGTGTTGACGATCAGCAGCACCTTGCCCTGCTGCGTCGAGAAGTGCGCCGGCTTGCCCGTGATCGACTCGGCGTCGAACTGGTAGATCGTCTCGGGTGCGGTCGTGGCCATGGTCTCCTCGCGAACGCTGCTGCCAACCGCGAGCATGGTAGCCGGGGCGGCCGCGAGTTGCTCAGCGCCCCGGCTCGAGCGCGGCGAGCAGCGCGCCGCCGACGATCAGCGCGCCGCCAATCGCCAGCCGCGCGGTGAGCGCGCCGCCGCCGAGCGCCAGCGCGGAAAGCGACGCGAACACGACCTCGGTGAGCATGACGACGGCGGTGCGGTTGGCCGGCAACCGCGCCGCGCCGTACTGCAGGGCGAGATTGCTGGCGATGAACGCGACGGTCAGCGCGACCAGCAGGACCAGCCACGGCGCCGCCGGCGCGGGGGGCGGCGCGACGCTTCCGGCCGCGGTCAGCGCGAGCGCGAGCGCGCCGGCGACGATCGCGCCGCCGGCGAACATCGCCAGCGACCGGCCTTCTTCCGGACGGCTCGCCTCGCGGCGCAGCAGCACGTTGTTGCAGGCGAACGAGAAGCCGCCGACGACGCCGAGCCAGTCGGCGAGCGAGCGCGGCACCGGCAGCGCTTCGACCGTCGAGACGGCGCCGCTGCCGATCGCGCTGCCCTGGCCTTCGGGCCAGAGCACGATCGCCGCGCCCGCGGTGCCGAGCGCGACGCGCAGCGCCGCCCGGCGCGTCAGCCGCTCGCCGAGGACGGCGCGCGCGAGCAGCACGGTCCAGAGCGGCATCAGATAGAAGAGCAGCACCACGCGGACCACGTCGCCGATGACGATCGCCCAGTTGAAGGCGGCGTTGGTGCAGCCCGCCGCGACGACCAGCAGCCAGAGCGCCGGCGTGTGCAGCAGCTGGCCGACCGCTTTCGGGCGGACTGCCGCGATCGTGAAGCACGCGAGCGCGAACACCAGCGCCGTCGTCCAGAGCGGGTGCAGGCCGTGCGCCTGCAGGTGTCTGAGCGGCCACCACGACGTGCCCCAGACGAACGCATTGAAGACCAGCGCCGCCGGCGCCCATGCGCTCGCGCGCTCCGCGCGGCGCGCGCTCAATGCTTGTCGCGCCGGGCGATCGCCAGCAGGTGCTCGAGCTCGTCGTGGTGGCGCACGAGGTTGGACTGGTGCCAGCGGCGGATCAGCCACATCGTCGCCGCGACGAGCACGCCGAAGACGCCGATCGAGACGAACGCCGTCAGGCCGAAGCGCGTCATGCCGGTGTAGAACGCGCCGAGCCCGAGGATGCACGCCTGCTCGTTGAAGTTCTGCACGGCGATCGAGCGGCCGGCGCCCATCAGGTTGGCGCCGCGGTGCTGCAGCAGCGCGTTCATCGGCACGACCAGGAAGCCGCCGATCGCACCGAGCAGGATGAGGAACGGCGCCGCGACCCACACGTTGGTGATGAGGTTGAGCCCGAGGACGAGCACGCCCATCGCGATGCCGAACGGGATCACCTTGGTGGCCTGGTCGAGGCGCATGCCGATCGAGGCGACGATCGCGCCCGCCGCGGTGCCGATCGCGACCACGCCGACCAGCGACGACGCCTGCGTCGTCGAGTAGCCGAGCGCCGCGGCCGCCCAGGCGAAGACGATCACGCGCAAGTTGCCCGAGACGCCCCAGAAGAGCGTCGTCGTCGCGAGCGAGATCTGGCCGAGCTTGTCGCTCCACAGGCGCGCATTGCAGTTCGAGAAGTCGCGCACGAGGACGCCGACGCTGCTCGAGAGCGGCTGCAGCGGCGCCTCGGTGCGCGGGATGTAGAGGTTGAAGATCGCCGCGATGATGTAGAGCGCCACGATGACCGCGATCGCGGCTTCCGGCGCCGAGCTGATGCCGGTGTCGATCATCGGCACGTCGAAATCGAGCAGGTGGTGCGAGACGACGCGGCCGATCAGCTGGCCGCCGAGCAGGACGCCGAGGATGATCGACAGGATCGTCAGGCCTTCGATCCAGCCGTTCGCCTTCACGAGCTGCGAGTTGGGCAGCAGCTCGGTGAGGATGCCGTACTTGGCGGGCGAGTACGCCGCCGCGCCCAGGCCGACGATGCCGTACGCCATCAGCGGCTCGAGGCCGAACAGCATCAGCACGCAGCCGACGATCTTGATCGTGTTCGACAGCAACATCACCGTGCCTTTCGGCACCGCGTCGGCGAACGCGCCGACGCCCGGGGCGAGGATGACGTAGAAGAGCGCGAACATCGGCACGAGCGCGGTCACGTGCCACGACGGAGCGCCGCCGGTGCGGAGCAGCTCGATGGCCGCGACGAGCAACGCGTTGTCCGCCAGCGAGCTGAAGAACTGCGCCGACATGATGGTGTAGAAGCCTTTTTTCATCCGCTTCCCGGCGCGACGCGTGTCGGAGCTGGCGTCCGAGTCGTCTCCTTCGCGGCGCGGTTTATAGCACGCGGGTTTTCGCGCGAATGCTCGCTGCAAGGGCTTCGCGGTCGGCGGCTGGCAGAATTCCGGAATGCCGCGGCCGATCGAAGCGCTCGTGCATCCAGGCGCGCTCTCGGGCAATCTCGAGGTCGCCAGGCGCGCCGCCGCGGGCGCGCGCGTGTTCGCTGTCGTCAAGGCCGACGCGTATGGCCACGGCATCGTCAACGCGTTCGAGCCGCTCGCCGGCGCCGACGGCTTCGCATTGCTGGACATCGCCGAGGCAGAGCTGCTGCGCGAGCTCGGCTGGCGCGGCCCGATCCTGCTGCTCGAGGGTTGCTTCGACGCGCGCGACCTCGAGGCGTGCTCGCGCCTCGGGCTGTGGCACGTCGTGCACGCGCGCGAGCAGATCGATCGCCTGGCGGCGCTGAAGACCGGCCGGCCGCACCATGTGTTCCTGAAGATGAACAGCGGCATGAACCGGCTCGGCTTCGCGCCCGACCGGCTGCGCGCGGCATGGCTGCGGCTCGACGCGCTGCCGCAGGTCGAGGCGATCACGCTCATGACGCACTTGGCCGACGCGGATGCGGCCGACCCACGCGCGGTCGACGCGGCGCTCGCGACGTTCGACACGGCGACCGCCGAGCTTCCCGGCGATCGCTCGGTGTGCAACAGCGCCGCGACGCTGCGCTTCGGCGCTCGTCTGGCGACGGCCGCGGCCGGCGCGATCGTGCGGCCGGGAATCATGCTCTACGGCTCGTCACCCGATGCACCGCAGCACAGCGCCGACGACTGGCAGCTCGCGCCGGCGATGACCTTGCGCACGCGACTGATCGCCGTCCAGGAGCTGGCCGCGGGCGCGCGCGTCGGCTACGGCAGCAGCTACACCGCGGCGCGGCCGATGCGCGTCGGCATCGTCGCCTGCGGTTACGCCGACGGCTATCCGCGCGTCGCGCCGGGAACCAGCGAGCGCGGCACGCCGGTGCTCGTCGACGGCGTGCGCACGCGCACGGTGGGGCGCGTGTCGATGGACATGCTCGCGGTCGACCTCGCGCCCGTGCCGAGTGCGAACACCAGCAGCGAGGTCGTTCTCTGGGGACGCAGCGAGCGCGGCACGCTGTTGTCGATCGACGAGGTCGCGCTCGCCTGCGGCACGCTCGGCTACGAGCTCATGTGCGCCCGCGCGCCGCGCGTGCCGGTGCGCGTCGTGCCGTGATCGCCGGCGCCGGCGCGCCACCGGTCGTCGACGAAAGCGAGGTCGAGATCAGCGCCGTGCGCGCGCAGGGCGCCGGCGGGCAGAACGTCAACAAGGTCTCGAGCGCGATCCACCTGCGCTTCGACGTGCAGCGCTCGTCGCTCCCCGACGACGTCAAGGCCCGCCTGCTCTCGCGCAACGACCGTCGCCTGAGCGAGGAAGGCGTTCTCGTCATCAAGGCGCAGCGCCACCGCAGCCAGGAGCTGAACCGGCGCGATGCGCTCGCCCGCCTGAACGAGCTCGTCGCGCGCGCCGCGGCGCCGCCGCTGCCGCGCAAGCCGACGCGCCCCACCCGCGCGTCGCGCGAACGGCGCCTCGAAGGCAAGAGCGTGCGTTCGCAGATCAAGGCCGGCCGGGCAAAGATCGTCGGGTGAGCGGCGGGCGCGCCGCGCCCGACAATCGCCCATGGCCAAGGAGAAATCGATCTACAGCTGCACCGAGTGCGGCGCGACCAGCCCCAAGTGGCTCGGCAAGTGCCCCGGCTGCGGCGCCTGGAACACGCTCGTCGAGTCGGTTGCCGAGCAGGGCTCGAGGCCACGCTACGCGGCCGGCGCCCGCGGGCTGCTGCCGGCCGAAGCGGTCGCGACGCTCGCCGAGATCGACGCCAGCGACGCCGAGCGGCACCCGACCGGCATCGAGGAGTTCGACCGCGCGCTCGGCGGCGGCATCGTCGCCGGCGGCGTGATCCTGATCGGCGGCGATCCGGGGATCGGCAAGTCGACGCTCCTGCTGCAGGCGCTCGACGCGTTGGCGCGCGCGATGAAGGTGCTCTACGTCACCGGCGAGGAGAGCGGCGCGCAGGTGGCGCTGCGCTCGCGCCGGCTGGGCCTCGGCGCGAGCCCGGTGCGCGTGCTCGCCGAGATCCAGCTCGAGAAGATCCTCGCCACGCTCGAGAGCGAAGCGCCGCGCGTCGCCGTGATCGATTCGATCCAGACCGTCTACAGCGAGACGCTGACATCGGCGCCGGGGTCGGTCGCGCAAGTCCGCGAGTGCGCCGCGCAGCTGACGCGCTTCGCCAAGGCGAGCGGCACGACCGTCGTGCTGGTCGGCCACGTGACCAAGGACGGCGCGCTCGCCGGGCCGCGCGTGATGGAGCACATCGTCGACACCGTGCTCTATTTCGAAGGCGACACGCACTCGAGCTTTCGCCTCGTGCGCGCGATCAAGAACCGCTTCGGCGCGGTCAACGAGATCGGCGTCTTCGCGATGACCGAGAAGGGCCTGAAGGGCGTCAGCAACCCGAGCGCGATCTTCCTGTCGACGCACGGCGAGCCGGTGCCCGGCTCGTGCGTGCTGGTCGCGCTCGAAGGCACGCGGCCGATGCTGGTCGAGGTGCAGGCGCTCGTCGACGCCGGCGGTCCGAGCCCGCGGCGGCTCTCGGTCGGCCTCGAGCGCGATCGGCTGGCGATGATGCTTGCGGTGCTGCATCGCCACGCCGGCATCGCCGCGCTCGATCAGGACGTGTTCGTCAACGCCGTCGGCGGGGTCCGCATCAGCGAGCCCGCCGCCGACCTGGCGGTGATGCTGGCGATCCAGTCGAGCCTGCGCGGCAGGGCGCTGCCGCGCGGCTTCCTCGCCTTCGGCGAGGTCGGCCTCGCCGGCGAGGTGCGGCCGGCGCCGCGCGGCCAGGAGCGGCTGCGCGAGGCGGCCAAGCTCGGCTTCGCGAGCGCGATCGTGCCGAAGGCGAACCTGCCCAAGGGCACCGCCGCGAAGGCGTTCGAGGGCTTGCGGATCCATCCGGTCGAGCGCATCGAGGAAGCGATCGACCTCGTGCGCACCTTCTGACCGGCGCGTGGACCCGCGCATCGGCTGGCTGCTCGCCGCGCTGCTGACGGTCGCCGCGTGGCAGGCCTACGGCGTGCACGGGCTCGCGTTCGCGGCGAGCGCGATCGTCTTCTGGCTGCTGCTGACGTTCAATCGCGTCATCCGCGTGATGCGGAACGCCGGCCATGCGCCGGTCGGCCACGTCGACAACGCCGTCATGTTGCATGCCGGGCTCGCACGCGGCATGACGATGCTGCAGATCGTCGCGCGCACGAAGAGCCTCGGCCAGCAGGTGCAAGGCAGCGACGACGACTGGCGCTGGAGCGATGCCGCCGGGGCGAGCGTCGTCCTGCACTTCGAGCGCTCGCGTCTGGCGTCGTGGCGGCTCGAGCGCCCGCAGGGTGCCGCCACCTAGAATCGACGTCCCTGTGCACGCGATGGAGAGCGCCATGTCGATGGCCGACCGGGAAGGCAAGATCTGGATGGACGGGAAGCTCGTCGACTGGCGCGACGCGAAGATCCACGTCCTCACGCACACCCTGCATTACGGCTGCGGCGCGTTCGAGGGCGTGCGCGCCTACAAGACGGCGCAGGGCACGGCGATCTTTCGCCTCTACGAGCACACCCAGCGGCTCTTCAACAGCGCCAAGATCCTGCGCATGAAGATCCCGTTCGGCTTCGACGAGGTCGTCGAGGCGCAGCGCGCGGTCGTGCGCGCCAACAAGCTCGAGTCGTGCTATCTCCGCCCGCTCACCTGGATCGGCTCGGAAAAGCTCGGCGTCTCGCCCAAGGGCAACAGCGTGCACCTGATGGTCGCTGCCTGGGAATGGGGCGCGTACCTCGGCGAAGAGGGCCTGAAGCGCGGCATCCGCGTCAAGACCTCGAGCTACACGCGCCACCACGTCAACATCACGATGACGCAGGCCAAGACGGTGTCGAACTACACCAACTCGATCCTCGCCAACATGGAGGCGACCGAAGACGGCTACGACGAGGCGCTGCTGCTCGACGCGAGCGGCTTCGTCAGCGAGGGTGCGGGCGAGAACGTGTTCATGGTCAAGAAGGGCGTCGTCTACACGCCCGATCTCTCGGCCGGCGCGCTCGACGGCATCACGCGCTCGACCGTGCTCGCGATCTGCGGCGACCTCGGGCTGAAGCTGGTCGAGAAGCGCATCACGCGCGACGAGCTCTACATCTCGGACGAGGTGTTCTTCACCGGCACCGCTGCCGAGGTGACGCCGATCCGCGAGCTCGACCGGATCCAGATCGGCGCCGGCGCGCGCGGGCCGATCACCGAGAAGATCCAGGGGGCGTTCTTCGACATCGTCAACGGCAAGAACGCGAAATACGCCGAGTGGCTGACGAAGGTCTGAGGCCCTGACATGGCACACGACGGTTCGCGCGAGACGGTCGAGCTGAGCGCAGCGGAGCTGCAGGGGCCGGGCGTCGTCTTCTGCCCCAACCCGCGCATGCCGCTCTGGAGCAACCACCCGCGCGTCTACATCGACGTCGCCACCGCCGGCGTCGGCAAGTGCCCGTACTGCGGCACCGAGTACCGCCTGAAGGCGGGCGAGACGGTTCGCGCGCATTGAGCGTGGCGAAGGCGGGCGCGTCGTGACGCGCACGCTCGTGATCGCGCCGCAGTGGATCGGCGACGCGGTGATGGCCGAGCCGCTCCTGGCGACGCTCGCCGAGCGCGGCGAGACGCTCTCGGTCGCCGCGCTGCCATGGGTCGCGCCGGTCTTCGAGGCGATGCCCGAGGTGGCGACGACGATCGAGCTGCCGCTCGCACACGGCCGCCTCGACTGGAGCGCGCGCCGGCGCATTGCCGCGTCGCTGCGCGGCCGCTTCGACGCCGCGTACGTGCTGCCCAACTCGTTCAAGTCCGCGCTCGTTCCGTGGCTGGCGCAGATCCCGCGCCGCTCCGGCTACCGCGGCGAGCTGCGCGCGGCACTCCTCAGCGAACGCCTCGAGCGACCGCCCGGGCGTCCGCCGATGGTGGCGTATTACGGCGCGCTCGCCGGCCCGGCGTTCGACCGTGCGCGCCGGCCGCGACTGCAGCTCGCGCGCGAGCGCATCGACGCGGTCGCCGGCGTGCACGCGCTCGCGACCGGCAACTACTGGACGTTCGCGCCCGGCGCCGAATACGGCCCGGCGAAGCGATGGCCGGGCGCGCACTACGCCGCGCTCGCGCGCGCGCTCGACGCGCGCGACCGCGCGCCGGTCGTGCTGCTCGGCTCGCCCGGCGAGGCGGCGCTCTGCGAAGGGATCGCCGCGGAAGCTCCGGGCGCGTGCCGCGTCCTCGCCGGGCGGACGTCGCTCCTCGAAGCGATCGCCCTGATCGCCGGCTCGCGTGGCCTGGCGAGCAACGACTCCGGCCTGATGCACGTCGCCGCTGCATTCGGCGTCGCGCAAGTCGCCGTGTTCGGCTCGACAAGCCCGCTGCACACGCCGCCGCTGAACGACCGCGCGCGCGTGCTCTGGCTGAAGGACGAGCTCGGGCTCGACTGCATGCCCTGCTTCGCGCGCACCTGCCGTTTCGGCCACTACGGTTGCCTGACCGGTGTCGCGCCCGAGCGCGTTCTCGCAGCGCTCGACGCCGTGCAAGGGCCGCCGGCGGCGGCCGCCCCTCCCTCTCGGAGGGAGGGGTTGGGGAAGGAGCAATCCTGAAAGCTCCCATGCGGAGAAGGGAGGGAGCAGCCCTGAAACCGGCCACGCCGGGAAGTTCTCGCTACAGCGAGAACTTCCCGGCGTAGACGATCGGTCCGGTCGGCGCGCCGGAGGGCGATCCGCCGAGCGGCTCGACCGTGACGGCGAGCGTGTCGACGCCGGCGAGCACCTTGCCGCGGATCGCCACCGTCGCGCCGCTGCCCGACGGCAGCACGCCGAGCGAGCGCGGCGCGGTGCCGTCCCTCGGCACCGCCCAGAGCTCGAGCGATCGGTCGGGCCGCAGCGCCACGGGCACGATCGGCCGCGTGACGAGCGTCGCGCCGTCGCCGCTGATGCTGGCGACGATCGGCGCTGCCGCGCTGCCGCTCGCCGCCGCTTCGGTCGGCGCGAGGACGACGACGACGGGCGGCGCCGCCGGTCGCGGGCTCGCCAGCAGCACCGCGAGCGCGATCGCCGCGACGCCCGCGAATGCGCTCACGCTGCGCCAGAACGAGAGACGCTGCCAGGCGCCCGCGACCACGCTCTTGCGGCGATCGAGCCGGTCGGAGATGCGGCGCCACACGTCGCCGGGCGGCTGCACCGGATCGATCGATGCAGTCAGCGGCATCATCCGCTCCTGCCACGCTGCGGTCGCGCGGCGCAGCTCGACATGCGACGGCAGCAGCGCCTCGAAGCGGCGCCGCGCCCCTGCGCGCATGGTGCCGAGCACGTAGTCGGCGGCCAGGGCCTCGGCGAGCGCGCGCTTGCCGTAGTCCATCTCAGCCGGCCCGCTTCGCGTCGCGCTGCGCGGCGGCTTCGAGGCAGCTCTTCAGCGCCACGAGCGAGCGACGCAGCCACGACTTGATCGTGCCGAGCGGCTCGCGCATCTGCGCGGCCACCTCGGCGTGGCTCAGGCCCTGGAAGAACGCGAGCGCGAGGCTTTGCCGCTGCGAAGCCGAGAGCTGCTCCATGCACGTCTCGAGCGAGCGCGCGCCGGTGGCGCGGCTCAGCAGCTCGAGCGGGCCGGGTGCGTCGTCTGCCACGGTGTCGTACACGTCTTCGTCCTCGCTGTCGCGCGCGTCGCCGCCGGCGGCGACGACGCTGCGCACCTGCGGCTGCGAGTGCATGCGTCGCAGGCTGTCGATCGCGCGGTTGCGGGCGATGCTCGTGAGCCACGTGAGCGGCTGGCTCTGCGCCGCGTCGAAGCTGCTCGCGGCGCGCCACACGTTGACGTAGACCTCCTGCAGGATGTCTTCGGCCTGCGCCCGATCGCGGTTGATACGCAACACGACCGCGAACAGATGCGAGCTCGTCTGCTCGTAGAGCGTGGCAAATGCCGCGCGATCGCCAAGCCCGGCGCGGGCGAGCAAACGCGCCAGATCGTGGCTGCGCGCGGACCAATCGGTGGGGGCTTTGACCATTCGGTGCCGGCGCGCGGCCTCGAGCGCTTCCTACAATTCGGCGGCCGGAAGGTTAACCCAAGGATGCAGCGCATCCGTCACGCGCACATGTCCCGATCCAAGCCACCCGCAGCGCCGATCCGGGCGTCGCATTGAGCGTGGATGACTTTCGCGCGCCGCGCTGGCTGCCCGGCGGCCACGCGCAGACGATCTGGCCGGTCTTCTTCAGCCGCCGCTTCGACGGACCGCGCCCGCGCTTCCGGCGCGAGCGCTGGACGACGCCCGACGACGACTTCGTCGACGTCGATTGGCTGGGCGAGGATTCCGCGGCGCCGTTGCTCGTTCTCTTCCATGGCCTCGAAGGGTCCTCGCGCAGCCACTACGCGGAGGCGTTCGGTGCCGAAGCGCGCAGGCGGGGCTGGCGCTACGCGGTGCCGCACTTTCGCGGCTGCTCGGGCGAGGTCAATCGCGCGCCGCGCGCCTACCACTCGGGCGATCACGAGGAGATCGGCTGGATGCTCGGTCGCTTCCGCTCGCTGCAGTCGGGGCCGATCGTCGCCGTCGGCGTTTCGCTCGGCGGCAATGCGCTGCTGCGCTTTGCCGAGGAGACCGGCACGAGCGCGGCGGCGCGGGTGCGTGCCGTCGCCGCCGTGTCGGCCCCGCTCGACCTCGCCGCCGGCGGGCGCGCGATCGGCCGCGGCTTCGGGCGCCAGGTCTACACGCGCATGTTCCTGCGCACGATGAAGAAGAAGGCCTTCGCGAAGCTGCGCCAGCACCCGGGCCTGTTCGATCCCCGGGCGATGCGGCGCGCACGCGACCTGCGCGAGTTCGACGAGATCTTCACCGGCCCGCTGCACGGATTCGCGGGCGCCGACGACTACTACGCGCGCAGCTCGGCCAAGAGCGAGCTCGCCCGCATCCGCATCCCTGCGCTGGTGCTGAACGCACGCAACGATCCGTTCCTGCCTGCTTGCGCCCTGCCGCGCGCCGACGAGGTCGGGCCGTGCGTCACGCTCTGGCAGCCGCGTCACGGCGGACACGTCGGCTTCGCCGCCGGGCCCTGGCCGGGGCACCTGCGCTCGTTTCCCGAGGCAGTCGCAGGGTGGCTCGCCGCGCATCTCTGAGCGCAGCGCCGCGGAGCAGAATCGGCCGATGGACGAGATCGTCGCCGCCGCTCTCAGGAAGTGGCCGAACGTGCCGCACTGCTTCGGCTGGCTGGCGCTCGACGCGCGCGGCGACTGGTACATGCGCGACGACCGCATCCAGGCCGCGGGTCCCTTTCCGCGCGTCAAGGGCAGCCGCATCGACCACGAGAAGCTGCGCGAATTCATCGGCCGCAACTACGCGGCCGATGAAGGGGGCGCCTGGTTCTTCCAGAACGGGCCGCAACGCGTCTACGTCGAGCTCGAAGCGGCGCCGTGGATCTGGCGGCTGCAGAGCGACCCGACCTCGAGCGTCGTCGTCACCAGCCACACCGGGCGGCCCGCGAACGCCGAGGGCACCGCGTTCGTCGACGAGCACGGACGCGTGTTCGTCGCCACCGACCTCGGCCTCGGCATCGTGCACACGCTCGACATGGGCGTCGCCGGCGACGCGATCGAGCGCGGCGTGTGGCACGTCGAGGAGAGCCCGTTCGAGGCGCTCGTCGAGCGCTTCGCCTACCGCTTGAGCCCGGCTTCGGAACGCGCTTAGCGGGCGAGAAAAAGCCGGCCAGCGGCCGGCATTTTCAAGACACGGCGAAGTGCCGCTACTTCGACGCGTTCACCATGTACGTGACCACCGCCTTGATGTCGGCGTCGCTCGCGTTCGATCCGCCCTTGGGCGGCATCGCGCCCTTGCCGTGGATGGCGACCTTGGTGAGCTCGTCGATGCCGAGCGCGATGCGCGGCGCCCACGCTGCCTTGTCGCCGACCTTCGGCGCGCCGGCGACGCCGGTCGAATGGCAGGCAGTGCAGACCTGGTTGTAGAGCGCAGGCGGCCCGGACGTGGCGGCTGCCGTCGCGGTCGTCGCGGCGGGGCCCGTCGTCGCTTGCGCGGTGGCCGGTGCGCTCGGGACGCCGTTCGGCCGGCCCGCGTTGGGATCGGGCTGCGGCGATCCGGCCGTCGTCGCTGCGGCCGGCGTGGTCGCCGCGCCCGGCGCCGCGCCGGCGGTGGCGGCGCTCGCAGTGGTGGTCGGTGTTGCGCCGCTCGCCGTCGCCGGCGGCGCCGGCTCGGGGAAGTTGCCGCCTGACTTGCCCGTCATGTAGACGACCGCGCGGGCGATTTCGAAATCGCTGAAGTCGCCGCCAGCTTGCGGCGGCATCTGGCCCTTGCCCGCGAGCGCCGAATGCAGCAGCGCGTCGAAGCCGGATTTGAGCCGCGGCGCCCAGGCGGCGGTGTCGCCGATCTTCGGCGCACCGAGCGCACCCGAGGCGTGGCACGCGCTGCACTGGCCGGCGAACACCTGCTCGCCGGTCTTCAGCGACGCCACGTCCGAGGCGTCCTTCACTTCGACAATGCCGACGGGGCGGATGCGCTCGGCGATCGCCTGCGCGCTCATCGCATCGGTGCCGGCCGAGGGGCGACGATCGTTCGTCACGAACAGCACGAGGAGGACGATGCCGAAGATCGGCACCACGAATGCGTAGAGGACCGCGAGGATCAGCTGCTTGGGGGTCTTGATCGGGCCTTCGTGCGGGCCGTCCAGTTCTTCGGTTTCGTGCGCTGCGCTCATCCGGTCCTCGAAGGGGTTCGCCGATGCGAAGAGACGGCATGCGCCGCCGCAAGAAGTCGATTCGCGTCGAACCCGAAATTATAGGGGCGCGACCTCGCGTGACCGCTGCACGCGGGGCGCGCTGGTAGACTGCAAACGCTGCTGCGCCCGTAGCTCAATGGATAGAGTACTGCCCTCCGAAGGCAGGGGTTGCAGGTTCGATCCCTGCCGGGCGCGCCAACCGAACGCGTTGCAGG